>Ga0207653_10000095_pt1 | contig 64003 bp, 49 predicted proteins | sample KBSK5251metaG_FD_184341 | JGI IMG/M metagenome (GOLD analysis project Ga0207653, IMG submission 184341) | Corn, switchgrass and miscanthus rhizosphere microbial communities from Kellogg Biological Station, Michigan, USA - KBS K5-25-1 metaG... | ecosystem: Host-associated > Plants > Roots >... | reverse complement strand
GCCAGATTGATTAATGAGATCGAAACGAATCCAAATTCGCGTCGCTTGATCGTCAGCGGTTGGGACCCGCGCGAATGCGACAACGTCGACTTACCGCCTTGTCATACTCTGTTTCAGTTTAAGATTGAGGATGCCAGCGGGGCCCTCCCTGACGGTCGGGCTTCTGACACGAAAGTGCTTCACTGCCAACTCTATCAGCGTTCGGCCGATGCCTTTCTCGGCGTGCCTTTCAATATCAGCTCATACGCTTTGCTGACTCATCTGGTCGCGCATGTTTGCGATCTTGAAGTCGGCGAATTCATCTACACCCTCGGCGATTACCACATTTATCAAAACCATCTCGAACAGGTTCATGAACTTCTTTCGCGCGAACCGCTGCCTCTGCCACGTCTCGAAATCAAAGATGATGATAAGAAACTGCGCGGCCTTGCCGGCCTGCAGGGCTTCGAGTATGCGAACCTGAATCTCGTCGGTTACCAGTCGCACGCGAAAATCGCAGCTCCGGTAGCGGTTTGATTCAATTACGGATACCCTTGACTTCAATGGTATGCACGTCGCTGGCGCGCATTTGCGAGAATGAGTGAACGGCACGCTGGAAGCATGCGTACCGTTTAAGTAGCAATGACCACGAGACCGGTATTTTCAATTCTGATTCTGGTGTGCGCCCTGGTCTTGATGACTGGCGGCCGGGCGCTGGCTCAAACGACGCAGTCGCCACTTCCGGCGCCGACCGGTTATGTAAACGATTACGCCGGGGTCATCGACGCCGCGACAAAAGAGAGCATGGAAACTACTCTCACCAATCTTGATCGCGAGCAACAGATTCAATTTTTCGTAGTCACCATAGACACCACGAACGGAAGAGACATTTTCGAATACAGCCTCGCGGTGGCCCGGGGTTGGGGCATCGGGTCGAAAGACACTAGCAAACCGAGCTTGTTACTGCTGGCGGCAATCAAGGATCGAAAAGCGCAGGATCAGGTCAGCCGTCACCTCGAAGGCGATTTGCCTGATGGCTTAGTAGGCCAAATCAAGCGCGAAAAATTGGTGCCTGCTTTTCGCGACGGGCAGTATGGCAAAGGCTTATCAGACACGATAAACGCCTACATCACCGAGGTGGCCGCAAAACGCGGCTTCAGCACTGACAAAATTTTCGCCCCTGGAGTCACCGCGCCACCGCCTCGATCACGCGGCGGGACGAACACCTGCCTGACGCCGCTCATCATTTTGGGCATCGCCGCGTTCATTTTTCTCGTACTGTTTCGTATTGGCGGTCGCGGAGGTCGCGGCGGTGGCAGTGGCGGTGGCTGGCTAAACTATCTGCTGCTCAGCATGCTTATGAATAGTGGCCGAAGTTCGGGATCGAGCGGCTGGAGCGGTGGTGGGTTCGGCGGTTTCGGAGGTTCCAGCGGAGGCGGCTTCGGGGGCGGAGGTTTTGGTGGCGCGGGTGGTGGCGGTGACTTTGGTGGCGGCGGATCAGGCGCCAGTTGGTGATGAAGCGCTTCCTTCAAATGGAGTATCATTTGGAACTCAATCGATACTTCGAACTCGTGGCACCGCTCCGAGTTAGATTTAGGTGGTTAGCAGTTTGGAAATATATGTCCGGCAAACTTGCACAGTGGCACAGACTTCAGTCTGTGATTCATTCTCGAAAGCAACTCAGACGTAAGTCTGTGCCACTCTCAGTTTGTCGCTCAGGCCCGACAAGCTGAAGCTTGTCGGACATCAAGGAGACGTTATGGATAAGAAACCGATTATTGTTCTGGCAGTGATTCTTGGCGTAGTGATTCTGCTTGTCCTGATTCTGGGCGGCTCGGCCATCGGCAGCTACAACACGCTGGTGACCAAGCAGCAAGAAGTGAATGCCAAGTGGTCCCAGGTAGAAAACCAGATGCAACGGCGAGCAGATTTGATTCCGAACATCGTCGCCACCGTCAAAGGAATCGCCGGTCTGGAAGAAAGAGTCTTCACAAAAATTGCAGAGGCGCGATCGCAACTTCTCTCGACCATACAGAACCCAAACAGCACCACCGAAGACAAGATTGCGGCTGATGGCAAGTTGAACCAGGCACTCAGAGACGGTGGCCTGCTAGGCACGGGCGGACGCTTTCTTTCGATTACCGAGAACTATCCGCAATTGAAATCGAACGAGAGTTTTCTCAAGTTACAGGACGAACTGGCGGGAACCGAAAACCGTCTGGCCACGGCGCGCTATGATTACACTCAAGCCGCGCAGGCGTACAACACGACGCGAAACCGCTTTCCGACCGTGTTGGTTGCCGGCTTGATGGGATTCAAAGAGCAGCCTTACTTTAAGGCCGATGAAGGAGCGCGCGAGGCGCCGAAAGTTAACTTCAACCAGTGATTGGAACGGTGGTTTAGATGGCAAGTAAGAATGTCTCAGACACCCTGGACCAGCTGATCAAGAATTTGCGCGAGGCCCACGGTGAGAATCTGGCGTCGATTGTTTTGTATGGATCGGCGGCAGCCGGAGATCATGTCGAGTCGCGATCGGACCACAACCTCCTGATCGCCCTTAATCGAATAACGACGCAGGATTTGCATGCGGCGCATTCAGCGATGCGGGAATGGGAAAAACTCGGCCAACCAATCCCAATCTACTTCACCGTTTCCGAGTTGCAGGACGCGGCGGATGTATTTCCCATCGAGTTTCATCAGATGGAAAAAGCGCGAAAGATTTTGTACGGCCGTGATCCGTTTGAGTTTGTGCAGATTTCGCCGGCTAACCTCCGTCATCAAACTGAGTACGAGTTGCGAACGAAACTAATTCAATTGCGCCGGCTTTACATACCTGCGTCGGCATCAGTCGCCAGACTGTCGGCTTTGATGAGTGATAGCCTCTCGAGTTTTGCCGCTCTGTTCCGCGCGGTCCTCATACTTAAAGGAGATGAGCCACCGGTCGCGAAGGAAGACAGCGTCCGCGCCACGGTGCGTTCTCTTGGCCTGGACGGAACCACATTCCAACGAATCTTCGAGTTGCGCTCTCGCAAGGAATCTAAGCTGACTGAGGCGGAAGCGAATAGCCTTTTCTCAACATACATGGAACAGATTGAGCGGGTTATTGAGGCGGTTGATCGGATTGAGCCGTCATAAGAGGAAGGAACAGGGCCCGACGAACCCGTCGACTATGTGCGCCAAAACATGCTAGTGTTACCCTCTGAAAAGTGCAAATGAAAAGCTTTAATTACGTTGTGGAAAGATGTCCCGATACTTCTCTTTATGTCGGCTACGTGCCGGGTTTTCCCGGAGCTCACAGCCAGGCGGAAAGCCTCGACGAATTGCGTAGTAATATGAAAGAAGTGATCGAACTGCTCCTGATGGATGGTGAGCCGAAGCTCGAAGCTGAGTTTGTCGGCACCGAGACAATAAAGGTCGCTTAGATGGGCCGCCTACCCATTCTGAAACCGAGAGAACTGGTCTCAATTCTTCAGAAATTAGGATTCACCGAGGTGCGGCAGAGGGGTTCGCATAAACAATTCCGCCATCCGGACGGTCGCTCTACCACAGTCCCCTTCCACAGCGGAAGAGATGTTTCGCCAATTCTTCTTCGACAAATCGCAAGAGATATCCACCTCACAATCGAAGAACTCATCGACGCCCGTTGATCCGATTTCTGACACTCATGGCCATCATCGGCATCGTCGCAATCGATCGCAATCTCGCCATCGGCAAAGATGGAAAGCTGCCCTGGCATTACTCTGCCGACATGAAGTTCTTCAAACAGACGACAATCGGAAATATTGTCGTCATGGGACGCCGCACGTGGCTGACGCTGAAAGGGCCGCTCAAGGATCGAACGAACGTCGTATTGAGTCGCGACTCTGAGCTAGCCTCGAACGATTCGATAATCGTAATGCGGAATGTTGATTCGGTAATCGGACTATCAAAGAAACAGGACGCGCACCTGTTCATTATCGGCGGCGCAAAAGTTTACGAAGCCTTTTTGCCGTATGTTCAGCGGTGGGTTGTTACTGAAGTTCCTTTGTCAGTCGAAGACGCCGACACCTTCATGCCGGCAAACTTCCTCGAAGGCTTTGAAATGTATGAACTGCGACGGTTGGATGAGAATCTGCGGGTGAAGTTTTATGAAAGAATCCCGGCTTAGCGCCTTGCACCAGAAGTCTGTCGGAGAACCTCTCTGTGGTTCTCTGTGCCTCGGTGGTAAATTTCCTCTGAACAATCTCACCACAGAGACCTAGAGAGCCACAGAGTTTGCACAGAGAAATGACTTTTTCTCCGACAGCCGCCAAAAGTCAGGTGTGAACGAGATTGATGGGTGGCCCGCTTAGTCCCCGTTCCTTCCCGTATCCAAAAGATCCTGACGCGTGATAATCCCCGTAATGCGTCCATACTCTTCAATCAGCACGGCAGGACTGCTGCGCAACTTTCGCGACACCAAATTCACGTCATCATCAACATCGACTACCGGAAAACTCTTTTCCATCAGCTTGCTGACCGTTGAATCGAGCAGGTCGCGCTCATTAAAGACCTTTGCCAGCAAATGACTCTCGCGCAATGAGCCGACCGGCTTGCCATCGTCGATTACCGGCACCTGGCTCAAACTCATCTCGTTCATCTTCGCCAGGGCCGCCGACACAAGATCATCGGACCGCACCGCGATCATCTCGCGCGGCGCGTACTTGCCTTTCGTTTCGACAATCAAGCCGGCGGTAATCTTCTGCGGCTCGAGCAGACGCTTCTCTTTCATCCACTCGTCGGAATGGAACTTTGTCAGGTAATGTTCGCCGGTGTCGCAAACAATAAACACGATCACTGAATCGGCATCCGCGTCTCGCGCCACACGCAAAGCCGCCGCACAGTTGGTCCCGGTCGAGCCGCCGCAAAAGATTCCTTCGACGCGACTGAGTTGTCGCGCGGTTTCGAACGAGTCGTGATCCGTGATGTTCAAAACTTCGTCCACGTACTGCAGTTGAGCGTTCGCCGGCAGAACCTCCTGGCCGATGCCTTCGACCAGGTACGGAGTTGTTTCGGGGATCTTCCCGGTCTCTTTGTAATTTTTATAAATCGATCCGACCGGATCGGCGCCGATGACCTTGATGTTCGAGTTCTGCTCTTTCAGGAATTTGCCGGTGCCGGAAATTGTGCCGCCGGTGCCGATACCGGAAACGAAATGAGTGATCTTGCCCTCCGTCTGCTCCCAAAGTTCCGGACCGGTGGTGCGATAGTGCGCTTCAGGATTTGCCGGATGAGAATACTGATCCGGATAAAACGAATTCGGAGTTTCCGCAGCGATGCGCCGCGCAGTCGAAACGTAGTGGTCGGGCGTGCCCGGCTTAGCTGAAACGGGTGTGATCACGACGTCAGCGCCCAGAGCCTTCAGGTAACGCGATTTCTCCACCGAGGCTTTATCGGTCATGACAAAAATACACTTGTAACCTCTGACTGAAGCAGCGATGGCCAACCCGATGCCGGTATTACCCGACGTTGCTTCGACGATCGTGCCGCCGGGTTTCAACTTGCCTTCACGCTCCGCGCTTTCAATCATCGAGACGCCGATGCGATCTTTGACGGAAAAGCCGGGATTAAGATTCTCCATCTTGGCGAGAATCAAAGGCTTCAGACCTTTATTGAGACGATTGATTTTTACCAGCGGCGTGTGGCCGATAAGCCCCAGAATGTTGTCGTAATATTTCATGTCGGTTCCGTAGCGCGCCCCGATGGGCCAATGCGAGATCGAGAACAGACATTCTCTGCGAAGTGATGCAGTTTTGCAAAAAGGTACGCGCGCCTCCGGCGTGCTTGTGATACGGAGTTTGATGTCCGACAAGCTTAGCTGGTCGAAGCCGCGGCTTTCTCTGCGTCCCTCTGCGAAGACCTCTGTTCCTCCTCTGCGGTTTCAAACCCAAATGTCAGAAATAACCGCAGAGGAATACCGAGGTTTCCGCAGAGGCGCGCAGAGAAAGAAAAAAGAGGAAGGTCTTCTTGACTACGCAGAGCGGGGACGTATAATTCTTTTTCCGTTGTGGGGCGTTAGCTCAGTTGGTAGAGCAGCAGACTCTTAATCTGCGGGTCGTAGGTTCGATCCCTACACGCCTCACCAATTCCTTCCATAAGGTAGAGTGCAAAAGGAAAGAGGGCCTTGCAGCCCTCTAAATCCCATCTAAAATTTGGATTTGTTAGTTTGGGGACGTCCCGACCAACACAACGTCCCAAGCCCAGCGGCCTATTTGTTCATCGTGGACATCTTTCACCTTGCCCCGATAACGGAAGAGGTTTCCGTTTGAGTCGGTCTTCTTTGACTCTTTGTAATCAAGGTCGATAGTCTTCAACCCTAAATCAGACAAGGTATGCAATTCACTGGGCTCAGAAATTCCATCGTGATTAGTGTCTTGCCACAAGCGTAAATTCGTAAAGACAGAATCCTCGGTGTTAATCACACCATCACTGTTCCCGCCGTTCCTCCCTCGGTCAAACTCAGCCAACGCGCTGAATCCGTTTGGCTTTGCCGATGTCGTTTGCGGCGTGAAATTTCCAAAGAGCTCGGTGCCGTTATCAATGGCTCCATTGCCGTTACGGTCAAGTACAAGCCAGGCATCATCGCTAGAAGCGGAAGTCCATCCGATTTGATTCAATGTCCCGTCCGCGTTCATGTCAAACATGACGCCTCCGGCTGCGTTCGTAAGATCGAATCCGTTTCCTGTCACGTCAACCAGGATTGGTGAATCGGTTAAGCATTCACAATTGGAATACCACCATTGACATTCGTGGCTTTCGTGCCAAAATCCCCAATCGTCCGGCGTGCAACCGTAGCTTATGGGCCCTTCCTGACAATTATTCTGTGAAGAATTCCAATACCACTTCGCCATCTCACAAGCTTCTTCATCCTCTTGGCCAGTCGGACTTGCACAATTCCCGTGATAGCCGATAGTTGTGTTCCCACTTTTGCAGTCAAATTTCAGAGTAACAGAAGCCCCCAAAGCACGGTCAGGGTGATTATATAACCCATTTTGTATCGTTTGAAAAACCACATGCCCGCAATACTGGTCCTCGTAGTAATACGAGGCGGGGTGGTAAGCGGGCCAGCAGGCCTTATAAACGTCGCCATTAGCGTAAAAACCACATGCACCACCCCCATTTACTTCGGGATTAGTCGCAACGTATCGATAGCCTGACGAGCCACAGCTGGGACAAAACTCATTCCATCCAGTTGGATGAATCACTTTCTTCCCACAAGGGCGGTGTACTGTTGCACCCGCCATATGTCAGGTTATTGTCTGTGGAGTCGAAGGAATAAATGGCAAAGCGGTCCTCCGATGCCATGGCAACCGAAGGGAGAAGCAATAGCAATGGAAGCAAGAATACTCTTCTCATTTCATACCATCCTTTCATGACGTTTAGTGGGACAAGTAGGGATGTTTCACTGCTTCGTAGAGGTTTCTAGTGTCCGAAGCCGTTGCTTGTGACGAGTTTCAATTTCAGACACGCTGTTACTCACCGTCGTCAACTCGGGATGACGAAAAAGTCTTTCCGCTATGAAGTCAATTTCCTGAATTATTTCCTGCTTCGCTTGAATTTGCCCCATTCTCATTGAACCGGATTCTTGACCGTCTCCCTCTGGCAAATCTTTCGCTTGGGCTCTGAGTCTTTTTAGAAAGACTATCGAATCAGCATCAGGAGACTTGCGCGCCTCGGCAAGCAAGCTTTTGAATCTTGTTAGCTGCTCCTTAACTCCTCTGCGTGTTTCAAAGATCTCGTTTGCCAATGAGGTCTTACCGGAGCTGCTTTTTTCATCAAAAGTTACAGCAAGCACCGCTATTTCAACCGGCTCAAAACCGCCATCAAAAGGAAACATATCCTCATAAATCGCGCTCGGTAACAATTTTTGATTCTCGGGGCGATCAGCATCCAAGAATTCAATCTGAAGAATCCCGCCATTGATTGCCAACTGAATCCCATTTACATTCTTGTTTGAGACATTCTTAAGAGCGACCTTCACAAAGCCATTCATGACGCTTGTGTTAATTACCTCTAAGGCGTCAGTCTTGCTAATCCGGTTGATCTTTGGACGACTCTTGGCGAGCTGTGGTTCCTGCGGCTTCTGTGGTTCCTTCGGTGATTGAATTAAAGGAGATGTCGAAGCCAGAATTCCCAAGCCTAAAACTACGACACACACCATCATGGATATTCCAATCCCAAGTTTCCGATATTCTGTTTGCATCACAGTCCCTCTCGGTTGAGTAAAGGGCTGGCTACCGGTGGCATCCGGTGATGGGCGGTAGGGAGCCGTTAATTGCTCGCCACTCTAGGTGCTGGCCGAAGCTACTGTCAACAGCTTTGTATATAAGAGGCTAAGAGTTTTTAAGAAAGGATCGCATTGGGGTCAGGCCTGCGATTTGGGATTCTTATCTCGAAACGATCCGGAAAAACCGGGAGAATCGCAAATCGCAGGCCTGACCCCGTCTACCGTCTCGGTTTTCGTGGATCCTACGAACTCTTCATAATCTTCAACCCCCACTTATTCAACTTCCCAACGTCCTGCGCTTCCAAATCAACTATCCGCAACCGCCAGTTCCCTTGCATCGGCTGTCCACGCAGTGTCTGCAATCTAGTAACCCTGCGAGGAAGCCGTCTGAAGACGGCCAAGGCACTCACCTTCCGCGACTAGGAAACCCACCATCACGCCCTGAGTTTCATCGTTGCTTGCTCGGGAGCTGTCCGCAAAGACCCGAACGCCGGACCCTGCTCGCTGCCGGTGTTACGTTTCCTTCGTGAAAAGTCACTCATAGATGCAAGACCAAAATCGTTGCACAGACTCGTGCAAGTCTGGTCTCAGGGAAAAGCGTTCGTCCCTCTCACCAGGACAAAAGATCGTATCAAGAACGCTTAGGAGAAATAGTAATGAAAACTCAAATCAATTCAGGATTAAGAGTGGTCTGCATTTTTGCGTGCTTACTCATCGCAGTTTCCAGCGCCATAGCCCAGGCGTATGAGCCATTCAATTATCCGGTTGGTTCCGCTCCCGCAAATGGAGGGACTGGATGGGCCGGCCCGTGGATACCCAACGGTACCGTCGTCGTTGGTCCCGGACTTACTTTCACCGGACTGACAACTTCCGGAAACGCGCTCGGAGGCACTCCGGGATCTGCAGCCACTCGTCTCTTGCAAACGCCGGTGGTGGGAGCGGCTGGGACTTCGGTTGTTCTACGCACTTTGATCAAATCCCCAGTCATCGGTTCACCCGGTACCCAAGCGACTCTGGGCAACTCTCCGGGTGGGATGGGTAATAACTTTATCATTGGCGATCTGCCCCAATCCTCGCCGAATGCAAACAAGTGGGGGCTGCAAAATGATTGCGGTCAGTATTACTCAAACAAACTGGTGGTCGCAAACCAAACGGTCTACCTGGTCGCTCGGATAGATTTCAACGTGAGTGGCGCCAATGATCAAATGAGATTGTGGGTCCAAAACACCGGCACCGCTGTCTCGGATTCCACCCTGTTCTCTAGCGTGACGCCCGACGTGAACGTGCAGTGCAACGTCAATACGTTTGGTGGTGTCTTCTGGCAAACCCAACAGGGTCAGTTTGTCGATGAAATCGGGGTTGACACACTTGCCCCAAATGCGCCCAAAGGCATGACGTGGCGTCATACCGCGTCCAACGCCCAAACGGGCACGGTCACCGTTGGTTGCGACGGTTGTGATGCCTACCATGGCGATACGCAATGCACCCAGCCGCTGCCGGTTCTTTGCATCTATAAACCGACGACCCCATTTCCGCTACCAACAGGCGTGAACAATTCCAATCAGTATTATCTTTGGTCGGGCGGCGTTGTGGCGACGACCTCACCGCATGTTGGCATGAACAACACCGCTGCCACTGCCTTTTGCCAGGCCCAATTCGGCCCCCTCTTCCGGGTCGCCGAATTTCACGATGGCTGGGGTTGGGACTTCCAGGCTTACGGCGGCACTGTGAGCGCCCCCACCGTGCCATCGACGCGCTTTTGGGTTTACATCAACGGACAACCAGGCGCGAATTGCCCGTAACAATCAGACGAGGAATTGCGCATGGCGGATTCGCGCCGCCATGCGTCAACCCACGATTCTCTGGGACTAACTCAACACGGCCTTCGTAATCTTCAGCCCCCACTTATTCAACTTCCCCACGTCCTGCGCTTCCAGATCAACTATGCGCAAACGCCAGTTCCCTTGCATCGGTTGTCCGCGCAGTGTTTGCAATTGAGGCTTCGTAGCGGGCGTGTAGGTTTGGATAATGTTGTCGGCTTCACCGCCGGCGCGTTGATGCAAAGGCACGCTGGTTCCCACCGGCGAAACGAGAGTTACGTTGAGGTCACCGATGAAGGTGTGCGTGATGTCGATGCTGACCTCGACGTCGTTGATGTTTCCCGCATCTTTTACGACAAGGGTTCGTTCGATGCCGGTGAGATTGTTGTCGGGAATGGCTACGCCGGGTGATTCAGAGACGTTTACTACGCCGCCGGTTCTTCCTTTGATCTCCATGGACCAGCGATTCAAGCGACCCGTGTCGGCCGACGCCAGATCCTGAACCAACAGGACCCAATCGCCTTTCGCTGATTTTCCTGTTAGCGTGCCGAGGGCCGGAGTCGACGCCAGATCAAATGTCTTTTGAATATTGTCGGCATTTCCGCCATTACGATCATGCAAAACGATCGCCGTGCCCAGCGGCGTGTTGAGCGTCAGCTTCAAATCGCCGATGAACGTGTGAGTGATATCGATAGAAACTTTGATTGAGGAGATCGTCAGGTCCGCAGCCACGTTTATCGTGCTGCTCAGGCCGGCCGGATTCGCATCCGGAATATTCAAAGCGGGCGACGCCGACGGTGTGAGAGTTTCTTCGGGAAGGCCACCGGTTTTGCGGCGGATGGCCTCAGCGACTGCGGCGGCAGCGTCGATGCGGCCATGTCCGAACCATGGACTCCAGGTTCCCTCCGGCGCGCTGATATTGTTGAAGGCGCCCGCATTGAACGGCGCGACAGGCGAGATGTCCCAACTGGTATTCGGGTCAAAGCTGGCGGTCGGAGTTCGTGGATACCCGTCTAAACTCACATCGCGGGAAGCCGTCGACTTGAGGATCGACACCACATCCAACGCCGTCAGATCGGGATTGGCCGAGATGGTCAACGCCGCCACTCCGGCGGTCAGAGGCGTGGCGCTCGAGGTGCCGCCGAAACTACTGGTCACGCCACCGCTTTGTCCGGTGGTCGTGGTCACGCCTAAACCCTGGACCGTCATCCGCTGATACTCGTGAACATTGTTGGTCGGCGCGCACACCATGGTGCCTGTGCCATAGTTTGAGTAATGACTGCGCCGCGCGTTGCTGGCGAGCGCCGCCACGTGCATGAGTCCCGGGATTCCAACCAGGTTGTTGCGGAACTGCTTTGATTTCTGAACGCCAATCCAAACAAACGATCCGCCCTGTTGTCTCCAACCATTGGTATACGGAACATCGACGTCCGCCGTGTGCTGAATCGGACAATTCTCGTTGCCGGCGGCCCAAAGAAAAACTATTCCACGGCCGCGGCGTCCGCCGGTGCGCGCCAAATCGGTGATGCGACCGGTGACTTGCGTCGACCAGAGCGTAGTCGGCGTGCTACCCCACGAGTTGGATAGGACATCAACCTTGTCGGCGACAAAATTAAGCGCGGTCAGCAACTTCGAATCGCTAATCAACAAAAATGGTCCGTCTGATTCCCATTGAATTGGCAGCAGACGGCAACCGGGCGCCGCCCCGACGGTCAGCACCGCGTCGGCTTCACCGGCGATCACACCGGCACAGGACGTTCCATGATTCGATCCGGATTTGTACATCTCGCCCGGCTGCGCATCGATCTCTGTATGGTTGACCAGACGCTCACCGCGAAAGTAACCCCACGCCGCGAACTTGCCCGTTGAATTGAAGTCCTGATGATCGAGTTTGCATCCGTCATCAGTCACGCCAACCACCACATCCGCGCTGCCAAAATTATCGAGGAGTTGCCAGGCTGCTTCGCAACCCGAAGACGAACGCCGATCAAACTGCGAATCATTCAAGCGCGTGTGCAAATGCCACTGCTTTTGATAAGAGGGATCGGTAGGTATCGCCAGAGCATAGCGAGTCATGCGTTGATTCAGATCGTGTTCAGCCGAGGCCACTGACGGCTCGTCTTCGTTCAGCTTGACGATCAACTTCACCGGATTGATACCAGTGTGATCGGTAAGTTGGAACAGAAAATCGCGATCGCTATACGCCGTCTTGAGGAACAATCCGTACTTCGCCGCGAAGGCATCGAGTTGCTCGGGAGTCAGAGCTTCGCGAAACGTCACCAGAATTCGATCGGTGATCAGAAACTCATGACCTGTGTTCGCCTCAGTGTAGGCATGGTGCGTGGGCGCAACTGCGCGCATCCGGGCCATCATCGGCTCGAGGTTCGCCCTGGACGTTCGCACCCGCGACGAGTGCGATGATAGACGTTCCGCGTTGGCAATGCCCAAATCTTCCAACGTATCGGGCAACGCCCGCACGACAAATTGATCGGGTTCCTTGGCCAGGGCGACTTTTTCGCCCGCGCGATAAGTGTAAGTGGGTTCTGAATCCGGCATGAGTTCCTCCTGTTGGTAACGAACCGTGCAACGGGGTGAGGCGTCATCTCCCCTGGGAGATTTTTGATGAGCAAATTCGAGGCGAGAGATTTGGGTTGTCGCGCGACAGCGTTGCTACCCTGGGATCAACGTGCACGACGGCGCAGCCCCGATGGGTCTGTCGGAAAAAGAAAATTCTCTGCGCGAACTCTGTGGTTCTCTGGTCTCTGTCGTGAAATTGCTCGGAAAAACCTTCACCACAGAGGCACGGAGATCGCACAGAGGACCACAGAGTTCATGTTCCCCTGGGCGCCTTACCTCAAAGGAACATCAAGAATGATGTCCGTGCCTGATCCCGGTCTCGAATTGATCTCAATTTGGCCACGGATTGCCAGCGCGCGTTCCTGCATTCCGCGAAGCCCGGGCGCCCTCGCTGAAGTCACTCCATCCAGAAGCTTGCGGGAATTAAATCCAATTCCGTTGTCGTGCACGGCCAGGTGCAATTGCCCGTTGCGTCTCTCGAGATGAATAGTCGCCTTCGTCGCCCGCGAATGCCGCGCCGTGTTCACCAACGCTTCCTGGGTGATGCGGAAACATGCTGTTTCAACGTCGTGCGGCAACGCTCCCATCGCTGAGTCTCCGATTACTTCAGCCGCAATCCCACTGCGCATCGTGTAACGAGTGACGTACCAACGCAGCGCCGCAGCCAATCCCAGTTCGTCGAGTTGCGAGGTGCGCAGATCCAGCGAGAGATCGCGGACCTGGACCAGTGCTTCATCAACTTTTTCGATCGCCTCGACGACCTGGGATCGGGCGCGCGACGCTTCCATCTCGTTTTGAATTAGCGTTAATTTTTCTCGCAACTCTGCCAGAACTCGACTGATTTCGTCGTCCAATTCCTGCGCGATATTTTGGCGTTCAGCTTCCTGGGCTTCGATTAAGCGGTGCGAATAGGTTTGCAGGATCTCCTGTGCTCGCTTCCGTTCACTGATGTCGCGCACGGTCCCCTGCACTCCGACAGCTTCGCCGTTTTCATAAATCATTCGACTGCTGACTTCGACCGGAATTCGCGCGCCGTTTCTGCACACGACTTCCGCTTCGTAAGTCGTTTCGAGGGGAACGTCCAGTTTGCGACAGAAGTTTTCGCGCGCTTCTTTCAAGTGACGAGGCGCGACGAAATTCGAGTAGTGTTTTCCGAGGATTTCCTCTCGCTGGTAACCCGAGAGTTGTTCGGCGGCCCGATTTACCAGGATGTAACGGCCGCTGAGATCATGAACGTAAATCGCGTCGCGGCAATTCTCAAACAATTCGCGATAGCGATCCTCAGTGCCGCGAGCATCTTCTGGTTCTGGCTTGTGATTGGAATCCTTGGTCATTCGTTTGTCGTTCGGGCCGGGAACCGAAGGGAATGTTGTCGGCGGCGATTGTAATGCGAGGCGTCGGCGGGCGCAATGATCTTCCGGCTGGTTAGTACGATAAAAGCGTTTGAATGTACCGCAGACTGTCCAGTCTGCGAATCTTTGGCTGCCTGAAGCTGAAGCAGACTGGGCAGTCTGCTTTACATCGCTGACGCGGCGAGAGCCGCCGAATCTATAAAATGTACCGCAGACTGTCCAGTCTGCGAGTCTTTGGCCCGCCTGAAGCTGAAGCAGACTGGACAGTCTGCTTTACATCGCTGACACGGCGCTTCACAGCTCAATTCGTTCGAGATCCTCTTCAGTTTTCGGCTTGCTCGCAACGATTGGCTTGTCTGGCGCAGGTTTCGCCGGCGATTCAGAAGTCGAGATCAAACTGGGTATGTCGATCGTAAACGGAAATTTGATCGGCTCTAGTTTCTTTTCGGCGATTGAGAGTTTCTCGTACTTGATCGTGCCCTTGGCTTCGCACTTGCCGGTCTGCATTTCGCGAATCACGCCGTTCTGGATCTTCAATCCAAAGCCTTTCACTTTTAGATTGATGGCGACGTTCAAGGTGAGTTTCTTTACCGAAGCGCTCTTGATTTTCATGTCGATGAAAGGCTTCGTCTCGTAATCAATACTATGTTCGGTGAGATCGAGATAGGTGGCCTTGTCCGGGGTCTTTTTTGATTCCTCGACTGCCTGTCGCACGGCTTCAACTTTTTTCCAGGCGGTCAACAACATGTTGTGAATCTTGATGTCCAGCAATTCGCCAATCTTCGATCCAAGGTCAGGCATGGCGGCGGTCCATTTAATTCCCTGCGTTTCTTCCGCCAGCTTTTTCTGAAAAGCCTGCCAATAGTCATCGCCCTTATCTGAAGCCTTTTCCGGTATCCCAAAAAACTCTCGCAAGGTCGGGGCTTCGGAAACCTCGTCTCCGACTTTGGCTGCGGACTTTGAGGCATCTTCTGAAGCCGGCGCCAATTCCGTCGGCGCGTCTTCCGCCAATTTCGGTTCCTCAGCAACCTTTGTCGTTTCTGTTTCTTCAGTCATGGCTCAATCCTTTTTGACTTGATCAAATTGTTTCCCTGCGTATCGACCCTGACCTCGCCGGCATTGATGTTTGGATCGAGATCCATCTGCAGGTCGATCGACAAGGGCTTGCCGGCGCCAACCTTCGAGTCACCGGGATCAAAATGAGGCACAAAAGCGGGGCGTGGCGCAAAGAAATACGAGTACGCTTGATACACCGCAAACAGAATAATTAGGGCGATGATTGCGTACTTCCACCAATCAGTCGAAGCGGCAGTCCCCGCCCCTTGCGGGTTCTGAGTTGCCGCCGGCGACATATTCGCATTTGAGTTTATGGCGCCGGTTGAGTTCCCATTAGCGTTCGCGTTCGCGTTGCTGTTTCCGCCGCTGTTTGCATTCGCGTTCGCGCCGATGTTCGAATTGGCATTGGTATTCGCGTTCGCCTGCCTGTTGGCGTTCGAATTCGGGGCGCCGGCAGCATTCGAGTTGCCGTTTGTGTTCGTCTCACCTGAGACATTTGCATTGCGAATCGAATTCGAATTCTGATTGCCGTTTGTGTTAGATCTCGGCGTGGAATTCGAGTTTGCGTTTCTATTCGCATTCGAATTTTGATTGGTGTTCGTATTCGATCTCGGTGTGGGATTCGAGTTTGCGTTTTTATTTGTATTCGAATTCTGACTGCCGTTCGTGTTAGGAATCGGACCAATCGACGTGACTCTTAACCGCTTCCTCCCGCTGGCGACGGGCTCACTGCCGGATATCGCCATTTCAGCAAAAGCCACATAGTTTTTCGCCGCGCGGTACAAATGTGTTTGCACAGGATCCGCAGACCAATCGGTCGGCGCCGAACCATCTCCAAAGTTGAACCGGTAGACGGCTTTCGCGGAAGCGGTAGATGGAACCGCCTGAAACAGGATCGGCATTCCCAACGGCGCTGTTGCGGGAATGATTTTCAAATCGACTGTATATTTTCCCGCGGGTTCGTTGACCTCGATTGTTGCCGTGTCACTTGCTGTCTGGGGTTCGTTTGATCTGTTCGCCACTTGCAGTTCAACGCGCGCAGAATATTTTCCTGACGCTTTGTATCGATGAGTGACCCGCGGGCTCGCCTGCCATTCAGTCGCAGATTTGTCGCCGAAATCAAATCGATATTTTGCGTTTGGCGTCTGGGGATTCGCTCGGGCCGCAAAACTAACCGGCTTACCCGCTTCAATAGATGTTGGGTTGGCCGACAGTTGGACAGTCGCATTCACCGAGCGGGACTCTTTGTCTACTTTGATCGACTCGCGTTCGCTTCCACCCGCCTGCTTGACCGATCCGTTGGAAAACACACCGATGTCGACGAAGGCTTTGAAAGTATTCGCCGAGCGATACGAGTGGGTTGCCTTCGCGTCGTCCTGCCAGCCTGTGTCTGATCCGTCACCAAACACGAACCGATACTTCAGATTCGGATAACGACGCGACAACTGCGCTGAAAAACTTACCGGCTGATTTACTTCAACCGAAGTGGGCGAGGCTGAGAGCTTCACGTTCGGAACCGGCGAGACCGGCGTTGGCGACGGCGTCGACGTCGATTGCTTCTCCGCTTCAACCAGAACTGAGTAGGTGTACGTTCCAGACTGGGGGTAGACGTGAGGTACTTTTGCCTGACGGACGACTTGTCGCTTGCCGTCACCAAAAAAGAGTGTGACCCGGTAACGAGAATCTGAAACTACTCGCGCCGGCGAAAGAGCAAAAATCACTTCGGAACCAACCGGTACGCTACTGCGATCAACGGTCACTTTTACTTCGGGCACACCCGGCTGGGCCGCCGCGACGCGCGGACGAACGGTGACGGTGTCTCGCTGTTGGGCCAGCGGCGCTACCAGCGCATAAAGACAGAGGCCAGACGCAAACAGCCCGAACAGTAGGAGTCGAGTCACAATTCTCATTTGGAATACATTCCGGTACGCACGGACAGTATTCCGCTACTTGCGCGAAAGTCAATGAATCGAGCGAACGGGTGGGGACTAATTTCATCGCCAGGTTTTCTCTAGCCCGGCGTTTACGCCTGGATAAGAAGCACGGGCGCTTCAAAGCCCCTTTAATGGGGCTTTTGAAACTAAACGCCTTTCATTCCCCAGGCGTAAACGCCTGGGCTACGGAAAATTCATTCACGACGGCTTGCCCTGCAAGCACGACCAGGGCTTGGGATTCAAACAACCGGATCGCAATCCGAAATCTCATCACAGGAAAAACTTGCGCCGACATGGATTTTGAAATAAAACCTATCGGCTGGTTCAGCCGTAGTATCAACAAATCGCAACTCTGTAGTCAGAAGGAGAATCTCATGCTCAGAATTTTGGGACTCGCTGCCGTCATCACCATGTCCGCATTTTCAGTTGCGGCCCAAACGGCAGATGAAATCATCGCCCGCTACCTCAAGGCCGTCGGCGGCATGGATAAGATTCAGGCAGTTCAAACTCTGCGGCGCAGCGGCAAGTATATCGGCGGTGGCGGATTCGAAGCAGTGATTCTGCAGGAGAACAAACGCGACGCGTCTGTGCGGGAAGAGTTTTCGCTCCAGGGCATGACGGCGATCAACGCTTATGACGGAAAGACGGGATGGAAAATCGAACCATGGAACGGAAAGAAGGATCCGGAAGCGCTCGGCGAAGAAGAGATGAAGTCGATCGTCGAAGATGCCGACTTTGACGGGCCCCTCGTAGATTACAAACGCAAGGGAAATAAGATCGAATTCCTCGGCATGGATAAATTCGAAGGGACGGACGCCTACAAGCTGAAAGTTACCAAGTCCAACGGCGACGTCTACGTTTACTACCTCGACACTGATTTCTACATGCCGATCAAGGTCGACACGAAACGGACGGTGCGCGGCGAGGAACGCGAATACGAGACGGCCCTGGCCGACTATAAATTAGTTAACGGCTGGTACCTCGCTTACTCGGTAGAGGTGAACGCCAAGGGCCGCTCGGACAAAGCGAAATATGTCTACGAAAAGATCGAGGCCAATGTGCCGCTCGACGAGAAACGGTTCGCGATGCCGAAAACTCCGAAGCCGGCGGATGCGAAGCCGTAAGATCTTTTCTCTGTGCAAACTCTGTGTTCCTCTGTGTCTCTGTGTTGAAATTATCAGAACAACATTCACCACCGAGGCACAGAGGCGGCACAGAGAACCACAGAGACAGATTTTCCGACACCCAAAATCAAATCAACGAGGAATAATTTCATGACCCGCAAATTGATTTCTCTGATCTACACAACTGCTGCGGCTTTGATGCTTTGCGGACTCGCCGTCGCCCAGGCGCCTGCGAAATTCGACTCGGAAACAATCTCGGGTCTGGGCGCGCGCAATATCGGTTCAGCCACGATGAGTGGCCGCATCGCGGCGGTGGACGCGGTGCAGCAAGGCCAGCGCCTGACAATCTTTGTCGGCTCAGCTAGTGGCGGCGTGTGGAAATCTTTGAATGGAGGCGCGACCTTCAAACCGGTCTTTGATAAGCAGGCAGTGCAATCGATCGGCGCGGTCACCATCGATCCAAAGAATCCGAAGGTCGTCTGGGTTGGGACAGGCGAATCATGGACGCGCAACAGCGTCTCGATTGGCGACGGCGTCTACAAATCAGTCGATGGCGGCGAGAACTGGACCAACGTCGGTCTGAAGAACTCGGAACGCATTTCAAAAATTTTAGTGGACCCGAGTTCGACCGACACGGTCTACGTTTGCGCACCTGGAAAACTTTGGAGTGACAGTGACGAACGCGGGCTCTACAAAACTACCGATGGCGGAAAGACATGGACCAGGATTCTGGCGGGGGCAAATCTGTCGACCGGTTGCTCAATGATTTCCATGGATCGTCAAAATCCGCGGACGATTTATGCCGGCATGTGGGACTTTCGACGTAAGGGCTGGACGTTCAGATCGGGGGGCGATGGGCCGGAAGCTTTCAGCGGCAGCGGCTTGTTCAAGAGTACCGATGGTGGCGCGTCCTGGACTGAGATTGACGCTAAGAGTGGTCAGGGGCTGCCTCCGAAACCGTGGGGCCGCGTGGCTGTGGCCGTTGCTCCTTCAAAACCAAACACGATTTATGCCGTTGTCGAAGCTGAAATTCCAAAGGATGGTCTCTATCGGTCGGACGATGGTGGCAAGACGTGGCAGCAACTCGATCGCAGTCAGAACATGATCTGGCGTCCTTTCTACTTCTCTAATCTGATTGTTGATCCAAAGGATCCGAACAAGCTTTACAAACCTGACGGATCGCTCATCGCCAGCAGCGACGGTGGTCAGAGCTTCAGCAACATCTCAGGCGGCGCGCACGGAGACTTTCACGATGTCTGGATCAATCCCAACAACACCGACAACTTGATCACGGGCGACGACGGTGGTCTTTGGTATTCATTCGACGGCGGCAACCGTTGGTGGAAGGGAAACAATCTTCCGGTCTCGCAGTTCTATCACGTGAGCCTCGACAACGACATGCCTTATCACGTCTATGGCGGCTTGCAGGACAACAGTTCGTGGATTGGTGATTCGGCGTATCCGGGCGGCATCACTAATGATCGTTGGGAAAATGTTTACGGAGGCGATGGCTTCTGGGTATTCGCCGATCCTTCCGATCCCAATTATGTCTATGCCGAATCACAGGGCGGTTACATCGGCCGCATCAATCGAAAGACACATGAGGCTCGCAGTATTCAACCATTGCCGGGCTACAAAGAAGGAAAACTGCGCTACAACTGGAACACACCAATTCACGTGAGCCCGACGCAGAGTGGGGCGCTATATATTGGCGCGCAGTTTTTGTTTCGCTCGCGCGACCATGGTCAGACATGGGAGCGGATCTCGCCCGACCTGACCACCAACGATCCTGAAAAACAGAAGCAGGAACAGTCCGGCGGCATCACGGTGGATAATTCTTCGGCCGAAATGCACACGACGATCTTTTCGATCTGTGAATCGCCAAAGAACCCCAACTTGATTTGGGTTGGGACTGACGATGGCAATGTTCAACTGACGCGTGACGGCGGCAAGACCTGGAAGAACCTCGTCAGCAACATCAAGGATTTACCAAAGAATGCCTGGGTGACTTCGATCGATGCCGGTCACTTCAGTGAAGGAACCGCGTACGCTTCTTTTGATCTGCATACGTTCGGGGACATGCGGCCATACGTCTACAAGACCAGCGATTTTGGCCAGACGTGGACGCAAATCGTCGCCCCCATCAGCAACGTCAAAGGTTATGCGCACGTCGTGAAAGAAGATTTGGTGAATTCGAACCTTCTTTTTGTGGGAACGGAGTCAGGCCTTTGGGTTTCGCTTGATGGCGGCAAGCAGTGGGCGCAATACACCGGCGGCGATTTCCCGAACGTGGCGGTGCGCGACCTGGCAATTCATCCGCGCGACAAGGACCTGGTCATCGCGACGCATGGTCGCGGCATTTGGATCATCGACGACATCACTCCCCTGCGCGCGCTCACGCCGGAGTTGCTGGCAAAGGAAGCAGCCTTCATCGATGCGCGTCCGACAGTGCAGCGCATGCCGGCCGGCGGCGGTTGGGTGAATGGCGACGCAGTGTTCACCGGCGACAATCCGACCGAAGAAGCCGTCATCACTTATTACCAACAGAAGCGGCACATCTTTGGAGATTTGAAAATCGAGATTCTTGATTCAACTGGAAAGGTTTTGAGCACGATCCCCAGCAGCAAGCGGCGCGGCTTGAATCGCGCGACCTGGTCGATGCGTTTGAAAGCTCCGCGCGTGCCGACCGCGGCCAGCGCTGCATTCGGCGCAACCATCGGGCCGCGCGTTTTGCCCGGCACTTACACGGTAAGAATGTCGAAAGACAAAAGTGTCTACACAACCCAACTGGTCGTCACGGGCGATCCGCGTTCAAAGTACACGCCGGTTGATCGGAAAGCGCAGTTTGATCTTTCGATGAAGCTTTACAATCTGCTGGCCGACATGACCTTTGCAGTCGATCGGCTCAACGGCGTTCGTCTGGCGCTGGACGCGAGCGCGGCGCGCTTGCCCGCGAACGATCCACTCGTGGCGCGCCTGCGAGCAGCGTCAGCAGAAATTGACGTGCTGCGAAAGAAAATCGTGGCAACCAAAGAAGGCGGGGCGATCACCGGCGAAGAGCGTCTGCGCGAAAACCTCGCTGACCTCTACGGCAATGTCACCAATTACGAAGGCAAGCCGACTCAGGCACAGTCAGCGCGCACCGATGCGATCGCTCGCGAGTTGGCGGACGTCGTCAGGGACTTCGATGCGTGGCTGGCGAAGGAGTTGACGGGATTGAATGCCGGCTTGAGTGCGAAACAGTTGCCGCCGATTAAGTTGATCACCCGGGCCGAGTGGGAGAAGGAATAAGCTTGCGGCTTTGCCGCCTGATGTGCGGAAAGCCTCTGGCCTTCCGACAAGATTTTTTGATGTTTGGGCTACGTCCGGAATACGGGGCGTAGCCCCTGCAAATTACCGAGTTGCTTTCGTAAAGGCATAGCCTTTCCGCACATCGGGCGGCAGAGCCGCCATCTGGTTTGGTTTCAAATCCACGCTCTTCACTTCGGCGGGTCGGGACTCATGATATCCATGACGACTTTCCATTTGCCGTTCTGCCTTTTCCAGACGCGCACGTAACTTCCGTGCTCCGTCGCCGTCCCGCTCTTCAATTCAAAGATTCCGTACGCGTAACCCAGATCACCCGACTTGGAAATATCCAGGGCCGTCACCTGCCAGGAGAGAGTTCCTTGCCTGGACGAAATCAGGTTCAGGGCCACGTTCTTACCAACTGCCGGAGCCGCATTCTCGCGCAACACCCGCCCGTCTTCCGCGAGATAAAAATCAAATGGATCCAGCACGCCTTTCATAATCGAGCGCTCAGAGAATTCCTTCTCCAACTTCATCAGCGCCGAGCGACCACCTTCAATGTCGACCTTGTCAGAGAAGGTCGATTCTTCGTCATACAGCGGGAACAGGAGAAGTTTTGTGGCAAAAGGTTTTTGGCTGCCCACACCGCGATCCAGCACAAACTTCCACGAGCCGTCGCTCTGCTTCTTCCAGATTGTGAAGTACTGGCCAAACGCGACCGGCTGATCATCGGGTCCGTTTGGGCGAAATTCCCAGGGCCCGGTCGTGTAACCAAGATCGCCCGCTCGCGAAACATCTGCAAAAATGGGTTCCCAACTCAACAAGCCTTTGCGTGGTTGGCGTTCGGTCCAAAACTTTTTTCCGTTGACCGGCCCAGGCTGAAAAAGAATCCCATCATCAGCGATGAACTCTAGAAATGCGTCACGTGTTCCTTTAGTCGCCGCGGCTTTGGCGAAATCGCGTTCCATTTGCACCAGCGCCCGACGGTTTTGTTTTCGCACACTTTCTTTCTGCGCAAAAACAAACGAACTGATTGCCAGCGCGAAAAAGATTGCACCAGCGAGTAAGCGTGTCCGCTGCATAGGTCGTTATCCTTTCTTGGTACACACGCCTCTGACGTGCGTACCGCCCATCGTATTGTGATCCGAATTGATGAATCGCTCTGCCATCGACTCAAAACTAAATCGTGACTATGGATTCAGCGCGACGGTCCCGGCGTTGCCCAGACTGTGGCACAGACTTCAGTCTGTGATTTCGAGAGACTGAAGTCTGTGCCACTCTGACGTCCGTTATTACGCCGGCTGCAACCTGAATGTTTACCGGACCTCGCAACAACAACCGCGGTTTGTGGTAGGCTTCCCCCATGGCCAGTGAGGGCGCCAGCCTATCCTCGAAATTACCGCTCGGGCGGCGACTCTGGTGGTTGATCTCAGGCCGCGCCGCGGCGGTGATTCTCATATTAATGGTTGGAGTTGTTTGGAAATGGACTGCGCAAGGTCCTGCCTTTAACAGCTCTTTACATGCCGCGACGCCGCTCATCCTCGTGGTCGTGGGATTGACCGGCGCCTATTACATCGCGCGATTTGCCTGGGATAACTTTCTGGCCCAGGCGCGCATTCAATTTTTCTTCGATGTGCTGCTGGTTACGTGGCTGGTTTGGATTACCGGCAATGCCAATTCCCCGTACGCAGCCCTCTACATCGTGATCATCTCTGTCGCGAGCCTTTTCGTTGGACAGCGCGGCGCGATGATCACTTCGATTGGTTGCGTCGCCGCGTTTAATGGCTGCGCCTTACTCGCTCTCAGTCGCGGAACCAGCGGCTTCACGAGCGAAGCCGTCGCTAACACAATTCAGTTTGTCGGACTTTCAGATGTTTCGTTCCTGGTAGTTGGACTCCTGGCTGCGAAACTGGCCCACCGCCAGACGCGATCTGATCTGCAACTGGAAGCAGCCACGCGATCGCTGGCCGACTTGCGCGCGCTGCACGAACGAATCGTTGAATCGATTAGATCGGGAGTAGTCACCACCGACCTCGAAGGTCGAATCTATACTTTCAATGCCGCCGCTGAAGAGATTACCGGCTACAAACCGTCCGAAGTTCGAGGTCATGACGTGTCGATTTTCTTCGGCGACATGAAGCGGCAAATTGCCGATTCAATGACTGCCGCGGCCACCGGAAAAGTGAGTCCGCGCTTTCAGGCTGATTGCCTGACGCCCAACGGTCTGGCTTTGCGCCTGGGCTTTACCATTGCCCCACTGTTTGCCGAGTCTGGTGAAACCACCGGCCTGGTCATCACCTTTCAGGATCTGACGGGAGTGCGCGCACTCGAGGAGACATCGCGGCGGCAGGATCGCATGGCCGCCGTGGGCCGCATGGCGGCATCGATTGCGCATGAGATTCGGAATCCGCTGGCAGCGATGCGCGGCTCGATCCAGATGCTACACGCTGAAATGGACGCCGACACGGAACAGGCTCAGCTCATGGAGATCATTCTGCGCGAGTCTGACCGGCTGAATAAGATTGTCGCTGATTATTTGAACTATGCGCGCCCGCGTCCGGCCGAGCTCAAGAACGTCGATCTTAACGCCCTGGTGGCGGACACCTTTAAATTGTTGCGCAATAGTAACGAGATTGTTGACGGCCACTTGCTCCAGGAAGACTTGCCCGGCCGGCCTGCGATTGTCACCGGCGATCCCGAACAATTGAAGCAAGTCTGCTGGAACATCGCCCGAAATGCTTTGAAAGCTATGCCAAAAGGCGGGACCTTTCGGGTCTCGCTCGGCGAGGTGGATGACAACCGGCTGCGCCTTTCATTCATCGACGACGGTTGCGGCATGACGCCCGAGCAGGTTGAGCACCTGTTCGAACCGTTCACTTCGACGACCGGCGGCACTGGGCTGGGCCTTTCAATCGTGTATCAAATTATTCGCGACCATAGTGGTACAATCAATGTGCGCAGCCGGCAGGGAGAAGGAACTACAATTACGATTGAGTTGCCTGTTAGTAGTTAGTAACCAGTTGTCAGTGGTTGGTGCGGCGGAGCAAGTAACAACTGACTACGGACAACTGACTACTGACTAATAGGATTCATGTCAAAACTCTTAATTGTTGATGATGAGTTGAGCATGCGGCAGTTTCTGACGCATCTGTTTCAGCGCGACGGTCACGCCATTCGCGTGGCGGAAAACGGCCGCAAGGCGATGGCCATGTTACGCGAACAGAGTGCCGACGTGATTATTTCTGATGTGAAGATGCCTGACATGGGCGGTATCGAGCTTCTGCGCGCGGCGCGCGAACTGCATCCGGACATCGAAGTGATCATGATGACCGCCTTCGCCAACGAACAGACTGCCCACGAAGCTTTTCTGCTCGGTGCGTTCGACTTCGTTCACAAGCCTTTCGACAACAACCTGCTGAAAGAAAAAGTCGCGCGGGCGCTGCAGAAGATTTCGATCGTCAGGGAAAAGGAGGCGCTCGAAGCCGAGAATGAAGCCCTGATCAAAGGACAGAGGGCCCGCGGCCAGCTTGGCAACATCATCGGTCGCTCTGATCGAATGCAGTCCGTTTATCAAATGATCGAAACGGTTGCGCAGGTGCAGTCGACGGTTCTGATCACGGGCGAATCGGGCACTGGCAAGGAACTGGTTGCCCGGGCAATTCACGATCTGAGCCCGCGCGCGCAGAGACCGTTCGTCTCGGTCAATTGCGGCGCCTTTACCGAAACATTGCTGGAATCTGAATTATTCGGCTTTGTGAAAGGCTCATTCACCGGCGCCACCGCCAATCGAAAGGGCTTGTTCGAAGCTGCCGAGCAGGGCACGATTTTTCTGGATGAGATTGGCGAAATGTCAGCGGCGATGCAGGTGAAACTTCTGCGTGTATTGCAGGAGCGCAAGGTCCGCCCGGTGGGCGCGCATGAAGAAATGGAAGTCAACACCAGAGTAATCGCCGCCACAAATCGCGATCTAAGCGCGTTGGTCAAAGAGGGCAGCTTCCGCGAGGATCTCTTTTATCGCGTGTCAGTGATTCCCATGGAACTCCCGCCGCTGCGCGAACGTGGCGAGGACATTGCAGAACTGGCTGAGCACTTCATCCAGAAGTATTGCCAACAGACAGGACGGTCAATCACCATCAGTTCGCCGGCGATGCGTTTGCTCGAAGCGTATTCGTGGCCAGGCAACGTGCGCGAGTTGGAGCATACAATCGAACGCGCCGTCGCGCTCGAACGGACCGAGATGATCCAGCCTGAACGTCTGCCGGAACAGATCACCAATTACAATCCAGTGCGAATCAGTTCAGATCTGCAGCTTCCGTCAGATGGTATTAACCTGACGGCGCACCTGGACCAACTCGAGAAAACTTATGTACTGGAAGCTCTGAAGCGCACTGATGGAAATCAGACCAACGCCGCGGACTTATTGAAGATGTCAGTGCGTTCGCTGCGTCACCTTCTGGACAAGCATGGCATTCGCGGTCTCACCGCACAGATGCGCGACGAACGGCGCTCAGACGCACTTCCTCGCCGGCGTTCCAACGATCCTTATCCTCGCCGGCGTAACGAAGACTACGACGAAAACTCAGAAGACTCAGGCCAGGCGGCCAGCGCCGGCGAGCGTTCATAGCTGAAAACCTACTCGAAACCGCTTAGCGTTTTGCCCTGAGATTTCTCACATGAGCTCATATCCCAATAAGAAATGGCTGGACCGCTCTAATGCCGAGACGCTCTACCATCTCGAACGGCAGGCACGGTCGACTCCGGGCTTGGTGCCCTTTCTTGGTGCGGGGCTGTCGACGCCCTTTGGATTCAAAGACTGGCGAAATCTCCTGCTTGGCGCCTGCCCACCGGGATTACTCAATCGAATCACCCGCCAATTAGACGCGAATAATTACGAGGGAGCCGCCGAGACCCTGCTGAAGGAGTTGGGAGCTGACGGTTACCAAAACATGGTTGCGGCTTTTGCCGGCGATAGCAACCTTGAAGGTGTCGACTTGAGTTCCGGCACAGTTTCGCTTCTACCATTGTTGGCGAATGGGCCTGTAGTTACGACCAACTTCGATCGCGTTCTTGAGCGTGCCTTCGAGCACCACGGTTGTCCTTTTGATTCGATAGTTTCCGGACCAAGACCGGATCTCATCGTTGACGCCCTGCATGGAAATCGCCGCGTCTTGATTAAATTGCACGGCGATTGGCAAGATCGCGTTGGGCGCACCTTCGCCAAATCTGATTACGACAACAACTATGGCGAAGCGCAGCCACAGCAAAAGAGAGTGCTCCTCGAAGGAGCTGAAGGCTTGCTGTTTTCCAGTCGCTCACTGCTCTTCATCGGCGCCAGTCTGGGACCGGACCGCACCGTCAGGGTGCTTCAGGATGTGAATAAACGATATGCGGGTCTTCGGCATTTCGCCATCATGACAATACCCAAGACCCAGAGGGCCTTCAATCAAAAGGAAAAGCATTTACGGACGTGCGGCGTTTTGCCTCTCTGGTATCAGGCTGATTCCTCGCGCGAGCACGCACGCGAAGTTCAGAAGCTGGTCGCAAGAATTGTTGAGCGAATTTCAGTGCAGTCCGTCGAGGCTCCGATCCTTGAGAAGCGGAAGCGGCCGCGGGCCGCGGTTCCTTTGGGGGATGTCAAACTGACGCCGGAACTTGATGCTCATTACGGACGCGTGGTTCGGCTCATAGAAGCTGGGCGACTTACATTCTTCCTCGGTGCAGCAATTCATGCTCCGGCCCAGATCCTGGCCGCCAAGTTCTATAACGAATTGGCCCGCGTCTTCGAATGCACTGCCCTGAAGGAAGAACAGACGGCGGTGGCCCAATATATTGCCGACCAGCACAGCCGCGAGAGTCTTTACGCAGAGATCCGCAAGCTATTTGCCCGCACCCCGCTGCCGCCGCGTGAGACACATGAACTATTTGCAGCGTGGAAGAGCTTTAGAACGCGGCCGCCGTTTCCAATGATAATCACGACTAATTACGACGATGTACTCGAGCGCAGATTGGCCGATGCCGGTCTTCGGTATCACCTGCTTTCATATCAGGCGGATGGCCCGAAGCGTGGGCTTTTCTATCAACGCACTGCCGAAAATGGCATCCGCATTATTGAACGACCTCGGAATGTACGAGAGTTTTCTGAAGGCTTTGTGATCGTCAAACTGAACGGAGGCTTCGATCGTCAAGGTCGCATTCCCGAAAGCTACGCGACGACGCGAATTGACTACTGGGATCTGGCCGCACGCCTTCAGGATCTGCTGCCGGCGGCCGTGCAACAAACTTTGCGGGCTAAGCCGCTTTTAGTTTTGGGCAGCGGCCTGCGATCGCCGGACATCGAATCGCTGATTCGGTTCGCCCATAGAGATCATCCAGGTCGGAGATCATGGGCCATCACTCTAAAAGATGACGGGATTGAATACTGGCAACAGTGCGGCCTGGAAATACTCAATCATGACATCTCGATCTACGTGAATGAATTACGGGCGCGGCTTGAAAACAACGGATCGCCGGATACAGCTTTTCATTAAGATAGCAGGGCGCCCTAAGATCATTGATGCGCTGATCCGATCAGCGCCGGCAGTCATCCACCTCTTCAGACCGGGCAATCGAGCATCAGCTCTTATGGCCGTCGACAAATCATCTCAAAGACAGATTTCGTCACCAACCCGCTGACAGTAATTGTCAGGAACAACTCGGCATCACTTCCAGTTTTTCAACACACTCACGCTAGTCAATAAAACCCTAAGCTTTTCAACAGGTTTCCGGCTTTAATTCGCGCGAGCCTCTCTGGCACAGGCCTTGATAATACGCCTCACGACAAATCGCGCGCTGCGGTTCCGTCATGAGACAAAGCCGGTGGCGCGACGGCAAACAAAAACCAGCTTATCTCTTAAGGAGCAAATGAAAGATATGATGAACAAGAATCAGAAGGGCTTCTCGCTAATCGAGCTGCTCATCGTCGTTGCGATCATCGGCATTATCGCCGCCATCGCTATCCCCAATCTTCTCGCATCGCGCCGCGCGGCCAACGAAGGTTCAGCCCAACAGTCACTCCGCACTCTGAGCAGTGCTGAGGCGACCTATTATGCAACCGCCGGCAACGGCAATTACGGAACAGTGGACAGCCTCGTCTCCCAGAATCTCATCGACACCGTCCTCGGCGGGTCTGCTGGAAAGAGTGGTTACAACTTCACAACTGGCACAGCGCCGACCGCTTCCGCTACCGCGTTTGTGATCGCTGCCGCGCCGAAGACTTACAGCGGCGTGACAGCAACCGGAACTCGCGAGTTCTGTATCGATGAAAGCGGAGTTCTGAAAGCAAAGACTGCGGCCGCCACCACAGTGGCGACCTCGTGTTCTGGCTTTACTGCCGTCGGCAACTAATCGCCCGGCAATCAATTCCTCCTCTCAGGGCAGGGGTACCTCTCCCTGCCCTTTTTTGAAAAGTCGTGCGTCAATTGCCCCGGGACAAGGCCGGTGGCGCAACGGTAATACAGCCAGCTTAACTCTAAGGAGCAAGGAAAAAGATTATGAAGAACAAAACTCAAAAGGGCTTCTCGTTAATCGAGCTGCTCATCGTCGTTGCGATCATCGGCATTATTGCCGCCATCGCTATCCCCAATCTTCTCGCCTCGCGTCGCGCTGCCAATGAAGGTTCTGCGCAACAGTCACTGCGTACAATGAGCAGTGCTGAAGCTACATACAGATCAACCGCCGGCAACGGCAATTACGGAACAGTCCAGGATTTGGTGGGCCAGAACCTGGTCGACAGCGTGCTCGGCGGGGGTGCAAAGAGTGGTTACAATTTCACAACCGGCACGGCCCCGACCGCGTCGACGACCGATTTCGTGATCGCCGCCGCGCCGGTGACCTACAGCGGAGTCACAGCAACTGGAACTCGCGAGTTCTGTATCGATCAGAGCGGGGTTCTTACTGCAAAGACCGCGGCCAGCTCCACGGTCGCCACTGCATGTGATAACACCTTTTCTCCTGTTGGCAACTAGTTTCGTCTAGCTGCCAAACATCCTCGGAGGGCAGGGGCTACTTGCCCCTGCCCTCCGTTCTCTTATAAGAACCCATTCATCCCGAAGTTCGGACGTCACGGAAGCTAAGGAACAAGTTAACGGTGCCCAAAGTCAGGCAGATTATGGAACGCCAAACCGACAACGGCTTCTCGTTGATCGAGCTGCTTATCGTCGTTACGCTCATCGGGATCATCGCGGCGATTGCACTTCCGAACCTTCTGGCGAGCAGGCGGGCAGCCAATGAAGGCTCTGCCCAATCTTCTTTGCGCACAATCAGCTCTTGCCAGGTGGCCTATCAGCACACTTACGGTAACGGCGATTTTGCCGACTTGGCCACGCTGGGAGCACGAGTCATGACTGATGCTGTGCTAACTTCCGGCACGAAGAGTGGTTATACCTTTGCCGCGACCGGAGAGGGCACGCCGGCAAAACAATTCTGGGCATATGCGTTTCCCACGAGTACTTCCGGAATAGGCCAAACAGGCACGCGCCGGTTTGGAATTACTGAAGATGGAGTGCTGCGCGGTGACACGAATCTTGCCGCCGGGGCGCCGAATAGCGAGGCAGCAGTTCTCACAATGACTCCAATCGCGAATTAGACCTTAGTTAGCTTTGGCCCCTGCGGGTTGACACGATATTGAACAAACAGCGGACGTATCCTCATCAGGTACATCCGCATTCGCTTATCACGCCCCCCAAGATTTTTCGGCTGTTAGTTTTCGCGTTGCAGCGCGGAGTGCAAGACGGTCCTCATGTCGCTTCAAGCAACCAACATCTCTGTCAATAATTCGAAGGCAGTGCTCGAGTGTCTTGCAAAGGCGCAGGTCAATTCTTCGCGGGCGAGACTGCCGTTGATACTCCTGGCCGGTGTCATGGTTTCGGTCGTTCCGGTCTTGATCTGGGGCGTGCCGAACGGTCCTGACTTAGCATCGCACCTTCGTTTCGCCCAAGCCTTCGACGAGTCCCTCAGACAAGGAAATTTTTATCCGGCCTGGCAACACTTGTCGAACGCCGGCTATGGCGACGGCAGCCTTCGGATCTACTCAGCGCTTACTTATTACCTGCTTTTCGCTTTGCGCTTTTTCGCCGCGGATTGGATGTTGTCAGTGAAATTCCTTTTTGTCGTGCTCGCAATGGCCGGAGCTTATTCGGTCTTCTACTGGCTCAAGGCATGGGCCACGCCAACTCAAGCGCTGGTTGGCGCGTTGCTATATTCCTGCGCGCCTTTCCACCTCAACGAAGCTTATCAGGCAGCGATGCTTTCGCAATTTGCGGGAGCGGCGTTGTTGGCGTTACTGCTGGGAGTGACGGAGCGAGTGGCCGGTGAATTTGTTTCCCGACGCAGAGTGCTCGGGTTCCAGGCGTTATTCGCAATTCTATTTGCTGCGCTCATTTTTACTCACGTCCCGCTGGCGATGATGGCTGTCTTGACGATCCCGCTCTACGCAGCTTTGCGGTTTGATCGTTCTTGCCGTGTAAGAAGGCTTATCGATCTTGCAATCGCGGGAGCGTTTGGAGTCTTGTTGAGTGGATTTTACTGGGTGAACCTTGTAAGCGAGCTGCCGCTGTTGAAAGGCGCGACCATTCGGCCCGGACAACGATTCGACTATCGCGCGAACTTCGTATTTTCCATGAGCGGGCACGACACCTCGGGATGGTACGTTAACCTGCTTTTCCTCGTGACTTTGGCGTTGCTGATTCCAGCCGCGCTCTTTCTTTTTTCATCGGTGCGACCTGGATTTCATCGATCAATCCGCGCGGTCACCGTGGTTGCTCTCTTCACGTTCTTGATGGCCACGCCGCTTTCGACGCCTTTGTGGAAAGTAATTCCCAAACTCTCTTCGATGGAGCTCCCCTGGCGGTGGCTGTCGGCTTCCTCGATTCTCGCAAGCGGATTAGCCGGCGTCGTCTTGCCTCTGCTGTGGAAGGAGTTCCAGAACGCGCGCCGCGAAAGCATTAATGACGAAGGCGGCAAATCCAACAAAGTATTTCGCGCCCGCCTTCGATTAATCCTGGCGCTCGGCGCCGTAGTCATCGCCATCGCATTTTCGTGGTCCTATCCGATTAGGGGCGCCGTGTTCATGGATCGCGATTCTTTTGATGCGCTGCTGCATGAGAGCAAGTCCTCGACGAGTTTGGAAGAGTGGCTGCCGCGTTGGACGACGCTGGAAGCAGTGCAACGACTTGAAAAAGAAAAGACTCCGGAAGTGATCGCCGGCGGAAGATCGCTATCAATTCAGTCCTGGCAATCAGAGAACAGAAAATTCACGGTCGAAGACGGCGAGAGAACGATCGCCCGGCTGCGCACTTTCTTTTATCCCTACTGGCAGTTGCGAACGACCGACGGCAACATTCTGCCAACTCGCCCGGACAAAGATGGAGTTCTGCTCACGGAAATCCCCGCTGGAAGACAAACTATTGAAATGAGTTTTGTCCGTCCTCGCCACCAAACCTTTGCCAACATCGCGAGCATTCTCGCGGTTTTCGCCATTGCGGGAATCGCGCTGTTGGCTAATCGCTCAAACAACCCCGCCACAGTCTCAAATTTAGTTCTCGACTCCCAACTTTAGCTCAAGGAGAAATCGTCATGAGTGTTCACGAAAATGCTTTCGAATCATTTGGACCCTTCGTCGCGCCACAGGAAACAACCGCCGCTGATTGGGCCGCTCCGCACCGTAACCGGCAGCGGGCAGAAGACGCCAACTTGCCGGCTTGCGAACTGTCGATCGTCATGCCGTGCCTGAACGAGGCGGAGACACTGGAGGTTTGCATTCAGAAAGCGCGCGGCTTCATGGAGCAGCATGGAATCGACGGCGAAGTGATCATCGCAGACAACGGATCCACCGACGGTTCGCAAGGCCTGGCCACGAAATGCGGCGCGCGCGTAATCGATGTGCCCGCCAAAGGCTACGGCAGCGCGATCCTGGGCGGGATACGTTCGGCTCGAGGTCAATACATCATCATGGGCGACGCCGACGATTCTTATGACTTTGTGAACCTGATGCCTTTTGTCGAAAAGCTGCGCGCCGGCCATGACCTGGTGATGGGAAATCGCTTTCGTGGCGGCATAAAGCCGAACGCGATGCCTCCTTTGCATAAGTATCTAGGCAATCCCGTGCTCACTTTCATCGGCAAGCTGCTGTTCAGGAGCGCGTGTGGAGATTTTCACTGCGGGCTGCGCGGCTTTCGTAAAGACACGGCCATGGAACTCGATCTCAGAACAACCGGAATGGAGTTCGCCAGCGAGATGGTTGTGAAGATGACGCTCAATAAGAAACGGATCGCCGAAGTTCCCACGACGCTGTCCAAGGATGGTCGCAGCCGTCCGCCGCACCTGCGAAGCTGGCACGACGGTTGGCGGCATCTGCGATTTCTGCTGCTCTATAGCCCGCGCTGGTTGTTCTTTTATCCAGGGTTGGCGTCGATTGTTATTGGCCTGTTGAGTTTCGCCTACCTCCTGCCAAGCCCGCAGTTGATTCGCGGCATTCGGCTGGACGTACACACCTTGTTATATGGCGCTTTGCTGCTGATGCTGGGCTATCAGTCGGTAATCTTTGCGGTGTTTACTAAAGTATTTGCGATTAGCGAAGGCCTCTTGCCCGAGGATCCCAAACTCGAAAAGCATTTGTCTGAAGTTAGCCTGGAGAAGGGACTGATCTGTGGCGGTCTCGCTCTGTTAGTTGGCATTGCCGGATCGATCTTCGCAGTAGTGAATTGGGAAATGAGAGGCTTCGGCCTGCTCAACCCATCTGAGACTCTGCGCGTCGTCATTCCGTCGGTGACGGCAATTGCTCTCGGGTTCCAAACGATGCTTTCAAGTCTATTTCTCGGCGTGCTGCGGCTGCGGCGGCGGTAGAAACATTTGGAGTCGCGTCCCTAATTGGAGCTGACGGAGCAGGTGGATGAATCAAAGATCGAACAGTCTGGCTTTCGGCCATTACCCCGCATTGGACGGTCTTAGGGGTGTGGCCGTTCTGATTGTCGTCATCTCCCATTTTGCACTTTGGATTCCTTCCATCAACCGCTTTTTCCGGCCCGGCCTGCTTGGTGTTGATATATTCTTTGTTCTCAGCGGTTTCCTGATCACGTCGGTCCTTCTAAAAGAGTTTCAGGCACGGGACAGAATAAGCCTCAAGAAGTTTTACATTCGTCGTTGTCTGCGACTGACACCGGCGTATTGGTTAATACTCGCCTTCACGTTCATTTTTGCTTACCAGATTTTCCCACCAGCTACGGCTGCCAGACTTTATGCGAATAACGCTTTTGCCGGTTGTCTGTTTTATTTCTCCAATTGGCAGCGCGCTTTTGGCGTGAACCTGGATCCACTTAGCCACACATGGTCGCTAGCCATCGAGGAACAGTTCTATTTAATTTGGTGTCCTTTTCTCTGCTGGATGCTCTCGCGTTTAAGGCATCGAGCGCTAATCGTATTAGTCACTTTATTGGTGAACCTGATCTTGATTATGGCGCTCGAATCACGAATCCAGTTGGGAACGTTCGGCAAGGACTATCTCTACAACGCTACTGAGTGCAGGTTCAACGCGCTACTCTTCGGCGCTCTCACCAGTATGATCTTTGTCTGGGAACTTAGTTCAGAGAAGATCCTGGCTTCGCGAGCATTTGATCTCGTTGCACTAGCGGCACTCTGCCTGGGCGTGTTCCTCGGGTCGCACTTCTCAGAATCAAACCAATCAACTTATAGGGTGTTGCCCTGGTTCGCCGCCGCCTGCTCAATACTGATCCTTTGGCTGGTCACTCGGAGCACGAGCCCGTTTCATTCATTACTGAAGTTTCCAGCTCTCGTCTGGATTGGCAAGGTCTCTTACGGTTTATACCTTTGGCACAACCTTGTCCTCGCGTTCGTGCGACAATTTCAATGGCCCTTGTGGATGCAGTTCTTCTTTTACATAACGTTGTCGCTTATCACAACAGCTTGTTCGTACTACTTACTCGAACGTCCATTCCTGAAGCTGAAAAAACGATTCGAGGCGCCCACCGCTGGCTTTGCAAATAAGAGTACAATCCCCACGGATAGAGACGAGCCGCTGGCCGCTTCGATCCTCCAAGTTCAACAGTCCCTACCCTAAACCTCAGGCACCTGATGGCCCATCAACAACCTAGATTCAATTTACATTCAACCAGCGGGTCAGACTCCGCTGAGGCGCGCGCGCCGTCAACTCGAAGGGCTTACTCTTTGCCCGACGCGTTGCTGCTTCTCTACCTCATCTGCATCGCGCGACAGTATCTTTGGTTCTTGAACGGTGGCTGGACTAAGAATGCGATCGCCTGGAGCTTGGCGTCTTTGCTCGGAGGTTCCATTGTTTATTTTCTCGCGGATAGACGCGATAACGCGCCGCGTGTGCGTTGGACGTTGGATTGGCTCTGGCTCGCGATAGTGGTGTTGCCAGTCCTGGGTTTCTTCTTCATGCGCGCCCCCTTTCCTGCCTTTGAGATGGATCACCTCAATTATCATCTTGTAAATACGGAAAGGGCCCTTCGTGGCTGGCCGATGATCAAGGGAGACTTCTTCCCGGGGACGCTGCTGGTGAATCCGGCGCCGGACATGGTGTTCGGCGTGGCTAAGTATCTCATCGGCTACCGCCTGGCGCCCGTGCTAAATGTCGCGGCCCTCCTTTGGACTGCGGCCGTATTGAACGAGATCCTGTCTTCATTCCTGGCGAAACGAATTGTCCGCTACATTGCCATTCTATTCATACTCACAACCGATCAAATCTCATATCTCATCAATATCTACATGATCGATCTGCTGTCGCTGCCACTTCTAACGGCGGCCGCCTGGCTCACAATCAGATTAAGTCAGTCAAGGCATCTGGACCGGTCGCTGATAAAGATTGCTCTGCTCCTCGGGATCAGCGTGGCTTTCAAACTCACCAACGTGTTCTTTGCGATTCCGATAGCTCTGCTCTGCGTCTATGAATTGATCAAACTTTATCTCGACCACAGGCATCTCCCAAAGAAAGCGACCGTTGCGATCGCCGTACTAGCCGGTACCCTGCCTTCCCTCTTCTTCCTGGCTTATATGATTAGCCAAACCGGCAACCCGTTCTTTCCTTACTTCAACGGAATTTTCAAATCCTCGTTGATGCTGGCCACGAACTATAGCGATCCGGACATCGGTCCGAAGACCCTTCTGACAAAGTTATTCTGGCCAATCATCTCGTTCGTTTACCCCACAAATCTGAGCGCGATGAATACCGCAATCATCTACAGCGGCCGTTTGAACCTGGGTTTTGTTCTTTCGCTATGTCTGCTGTTTTGGCGGCTGACGCCGTCTTCGCTCCGAAAACTTTCCTTCGTAATGGTATTTGGCTGTTTCCTCTGGTCCTTTGGTTCGGGCGATCTTCGTTACGCCTTGATTGGCGAGATGTTCGGCGGCGTCGCGTGCTGTTTCATATTCAAGTATCTCTATGACCAGGTTGCAACAAAGCTGCCTGCCGGGCGGCTGGCCTTAATGAAAACGCGGATTGCTTTCGTGCTGGTCCTGGGCTTTGCAGCCTGCCAAAGCCTTTCCGGCATGTGGTTTAGTTTGGTCCATTTTGAGTGCGCGAATGAAAGTGAACTCTGCGACCGTGTCATGCAGCCCATATTCACGAACCGGTTTACCGCCGTAACTTTCAAGTCATTGGCAGACCTGAGCATGCCCAAACACATCGATTTCGACCACAATTATAGTTATCGGGCAGAGGCGAGCTACCTCCTGCGTGACCGCCAGGCGCAGGACTTTTATTCACCTTCCGATAAAGCACAATTTCGCGACGTCCAGATGTGGATCAACTGCAGCGACGCCACCAGCGGATACATGGTGATGGCCGCGGACAGCGTTCCGATGGTCTCCGTGGCCAAGTTCCTGAGTCTGTTTGATTACCTGCAGGCAGAGGGCGCCCGCACTCGGGTGCGTGAAATTCTCAGAGCCAATCGATCAAAGAAGATGTTTACAATCTTGCAGAAGCAACGTTATTACGAAGGGCGCGCGAATCTGGCGAGGGTAGGCCTGACCTTTGCCCGCATACAAGAGATAAGTCTGCCCATGTATTCTCCGAATGTTCGCGCCAACCTTCTGCTGATTGAATTGACTTACAATGACGAACAATGATTGAAGGTCATTACATCATCGGCTCTGGCCCCACCGGCGTCGCCGCAGCGAGCGCGTTATTGAAGCGCGGGCTGAAGGTTACGATGCTGGACGCCGGCCTGTCTCTCGAAGAATCAAAACAGCTGGCGCTGAATCGAACCACTTCAATGTCGCCGGCGGAATGGAAATCTGCCGACCTCGATGATTTCAAAGCCGGCACTGAGGCGACCGCGAAAGGCATTACGCTGAAGAAGGCTTATGGATCGGACTTTCCCTATCGCGGAGGTGAACAGTTTATAGCGGCGAACGGCGACGTCGGCATCGTTCCGTCGCTCGCGCAAGGCGGCCTCAGCAATGTTTGGGGCGCGGCCATCCTCCCCTACGCGGCGGAAGATATCACCGACTGGCCAATTAAGATCGAAGAGCTTGAGCCGCACTATCGCGCGGTGCTTGAATTTACCGGTCTCGCCGGAGAGTCTGATGATCTCGCAAGCAAGTTCCCTCTCTACACAAAACCGCACAACGGTTTGCGAAGCGGCTCAATGATCAACTCACTGCTGGAAGACATGCGCGCCTCTCGTGAGCAGTTAACGCAGCGCAGAGTGGTCTTCGGCCGTTCACGCCTGGCGGTCTCAGAATTGAATCAACACAAGCTCGCCTGCGCGTCCTGCAGGATGTGCATGTATGGATGTCCTCTCGGGTTGATTTATAACTCTGCCGACACGCTGAAGGCTCTGCGGAAGGATCCAAACTTTACCTACCGCCGAAACATCATCGTCAAGACGTTTCGCGAGCACGGAAAGAGTATTGAGATCGCGGCTTACGACCCAACGACAAAGCAAGATGTTTTGTTCCAGGCAGCGCGCCTTTTTATCGCCGCCGGGACTCTCTCAACAACGCGTCTGGTGCTGGAGAGTCTGCACGCGCCGAATAGCAGCGTCCGGCTCAAGGACAGCCAATACTTCCTTCTGCCGTTTGTTCGCTATCGAGCACCGCGTTCTTTCGACGAAAGCGAGCCGGAACACACGCTGGCCCAGGCCTTCATCGAAATCTTTGATGAAGCAGTGAGCGGAAAGAGCCTGCACCTGCAAGTGTACGGCTACAACAATCTCTATCGCGCCGCCATCAACAATACGATTGGCCCTCTACATCATTTAGGCAAACCGTTTATCGACTCATTTTTGAAACGCTTCATCCTGATGCAGTGCTATCTTCACTCGGATTACTCTCACGAAATTGAAGCTCATTTGTTGCCGCGGGAAAAGGATGCGCCCACGGCCCGCCTCGCGCTGAAGGTGAAGCAGAACCCTCAAACTAAAGCTGCTATGGCGCGGCTAACAAAGAAGCTTCGCTCACTGAGTCCATTCCTGCGCGGCACACCGGTAAGCGCGCTGATGAAAGTTGGCGCCCCCGGCAGAGGCTTTCATACCGGCGGCTCCTTTCCCATGAGCTCGTCGCCAGGCGCACTTGAAACCGACGTGTTGGGCACGCCTACCGGCTGTCGTCACGTGCACATAGTTGATTCAAGTGTGTTCCCGAGCATTACCGCAAGCACCATTACCCTAACCGCAATGGCCAACGCGCACCGGATCGCCACGGAAGTCTCCGTGTGAATCAGTGGCCCAGACTTCAGTCTGTGATTCACGCAACCAGACACAGACTGAAGTCTGTGCCACTAACCGCATCGAATATGAACATGGCGAAAACGCAACGCATCGCGATCACCGGCGCCGGAGGTTATCTGGGTAGATGCTTGTGTCGTTACTTCAAAGAGCGCGGCGCTGCGGTCTTCCAGTTGACCGGGAATCCGTCAAACGTCGATCCGTCACTGCCTGCTTCGCATTTCTCACTTTCAAGCGGCGTCGCCGAAAACTTCTTCGCGGACAACAAAATCGATTCACTGATTCACGCCGCTTACGACTTCAACCCGCGTACGCGCGACGAAATTTGGGAACGCAACGTCAAAGGCTCGGAGAAACTATTCAGGCAGGCTCGGGCTGAAGGAGTCGAGCACGTGGTCTTTATCTCAACGATGAGCGCATACGCGGGCTGCCGATCTCTGTATGGTCAGGCCAAGTTGGAAATCGAAAACGCCCTGGGCGCGACAATTCAAGGTGTTTCGGTCAGACCGGGACTGATTTATAGCACGCCGCTTTCAGAGTCGGGCGGAATGATAGGCGCGTTGTTAACCAGCATCGGCCGAGGCGGCGTGATACCGCTCATCGGAAGCGATGATCAGGAACTTTATCTCACACATGAAAACGATTTGGCTCGATTCATTGAACTATTACTTCAGGAATCCGGCGGCGGGCAAGATAAGCCAATCACTGCCGCTAATCCGCGGCCTTACACTCTGCGAATGATCGTCAAGCTGTTGGCGGAGATCGTCAGCGAGAAGAAAGTGAAACTCATCCCGGTCCCGTGGCAACTGGCGCGGACAAGTCTGAAGCTGCTGGAATCGGCCGGCGTGAATATGCGCTTTCGTAGCGACAGCGTTCTCAGTTTGGCGTATCAAAACAAACAACCGGACTTCTCTGCCGCCTCAACACTTTTTACTTTTAGAGATTTTAGTTCGTCGATTTGCGACGAGAAAGGAGCGTGATCGAAATGAAGCTCCGCAATCAATCAGGGTTCTCGTTGATCGAAATTCTCATAGTCTTGACGGCCATCGGAATCATCGCTTCGATTGCGATACCGAAACATCTGGCGTCGCGTCGAGCCGCCAACGAGGCTTCGGCCCAACAATCGCTGCGCCTGCTTAACAGTGCTGAGATCACTTACCGCAGCACAGTTGGCAAAGGCCTGTACGGGACAGTGAGTGTTTTGGGTAATTGGAACATGATCGACAGCCGGCTGAGTACTGGTTCAAAGAATGGCTACAATTTTACTACCGGCGACGCGCCGGCTGCTTCTACGACCGGATTTGTAATGGCTGCTGCTCCGATGGTAATCAGCGGTGTTAACGCAACCGGGGCGCGCGAATTTTGTATCGATCAAACTGGAGTACTAACCAAAAAGGCCGCCACCAGCCAGACGGTGGCAACGTCTTGTGCCGGCTTCACCGCCGTTGGCAATTAGATCCCCGTTCACCCCACAACGATGGGTTACACAGGACTATTCTCAAGTAAGGACGGGTAAACTATGCAACGCCAGAATCATGCTGGGTTTTCGCTGATCGAGCTTCTCATCGTCGTCACAATCATTGGGATCGTAGCCTCGATCGCGGTTCCTAATATGCTCGCCTCACGGCGGGCAGCAAACGAAGCCTCGGCCCAGCAGTCAATGCGCACTTTGGCTTCGTGCGAGATCACTTATCTCCACACGCGGGGCGCGGGCAACTACGCAACTCTGACTCAACTCGGGCAACAAACTTTGACCGACTCGGTGCTATCGACTGGCACCAAGAGCGGGTATTCATTCGTGATAAATATCGTGAATGGTGCGCAACCTCAGTATTGGGCTTACGCAATCCCGACAATTACCGGCGGAATGGGCAAGTCCGGTTCGCGACGATTCGGGATTACTGAAGACGGAGTGCTGCGAGGCGATGGCAATCTAGTGGCGCCGGCCAACGAAGCAGCGGTCCGGGCAATGGGACCCGTCGGAAACTAGTCGACGGTGACGGTTGAATTAGCAGTGCAAGAGTTCATCGATTTGATCAGGTTATGGGTGTGTCGGCAGTTAGAGCTACTAGCGAATCGTCTGCCACAGGCCACCAGTTGCACCGGGCGACTGGTGGAATCCGCCGTATCGATTTCGGGGCACAGTCCCGTAGGGACGAAATATTTGTAGCCACCGAAGAAACCTGAACAAGCTTCGTAGGAGCGGCATATGCAACTGACTGGAAGACGGAACTCGATACAAATGGGTTCGCCGATACTACAAATATGACGCTCCGCAGGAGCTTTCAATCAACAATGTCGTCAAAGCGAGGTAGGAGCTAAGACCAAGCATTCCGCCGCTATCAGCATTATTAATTGGACTTTAATTCGCTCCGTACTTATATTTGGTTCGTTTAGTCTTAAGCGCCGTGACCATGAGCCGATCAGACGCGACGCAACATCCTAATCCTAAAAGCTCCGATCAAATATCGGCCTCTGCCGTCGTCTCCGATCCTTCGTCGTTTGGAACCGGCTTTGGCCGGACCATGGCAATTGCCCGCAACGCGTTTCGCGAAGCGGTGCGCGATCGCGTGCTCTACAATCTGGTCCTCTTTGTTTTGCTGCTGATTGCCGGGGCAATCTTTCTCGGCGAACTTTCCGCGGGACAGGAAGCAAAGATCATCGTCGATTTGGGACTCAGTGCGATGTTGCTTTTCGGAGCTTTCATCGCAATCTTCGTCGGCGTCGGACTTGTTTACAAAGAGATCGAGCGTCGCACGCTCTATGCAATCCTTTCCAAACCAATTGGCCGCGGCCAGTTTCTGCTCGGGAAATATCTGGGGCTGTGTCTGACGTTATTAATCAACGTCCTGGTGATGGGAATAGGTGTGTCGCTCGCGTTGATTTACGTTCGTCGAGGTTGGGACCCGCTCGCTCTGCAGATTTGGCCGGCCATCTTCTTAATCTACTTTGAGCTGATGATCATCACCGCGGTGGCCCTGCTCTTTTCTTCGTTTTCGACACCCGCACTGTCAGCTCTTCTTACTTTTTTTGTTTTTATCATTGGACACTTCAGCGCCGACCTCAAGAGTTTAGCGACCACCGGCAACAGCGCGGCGGCGAGACTGGTGTTTCGCACTCTCTACTATTTGCTGCCGAACCTGAACAATTTCAGCGTGATAACTCCGGCGGCCCACGGAACTACACCGAGTTCAAGCGCCTTTGCCCTGGTCACTGTGTATATGTTGGTTTATGTCGGCGTGCTGCTGGCAGCCGCAACCTTAATTTTCAGCCGGCGTAACTTTAAATGAAGAAGAACGCGCTACTGGTTTCCGCAATCGTCGTCGGCCTCGTGGCTGTAACTTTGCTGTCTCGAACAATCGACGCGCGTCGCGCAAACAATGCCGGACAATTCGCCGAAGAGCCTTTGTACGTAAGCGCGCCCACGGCCAAGCGTTTGAGCCTGGCTTTCAATGGTCTGGCATCGGACTGGTACTGGATGCGCTCGCTGCAATACGTCGGCGGCAAGATCGTCAACTACGAAGACACCCACGAGGGCAACCTCGATTTCGGCAATCTCGCGAACCTCAATTTGGGATTGCTGCCGCAACTTTTGCAGGTATGCACCGCGCTCGACCCGCAATTCATGGCGCCCTACGAATACGGTGCGATGATTCTGCCGGAACTGGATTCCGAGCATGCAATCGCGCTGCTTAACTTTGGAATCGCGCAGAATCCTTCGGCTTGGCGACTCTATCACCACCTCGGCTACATTTACTGGCAACGTAAAGATTATCTTAAGGCCAGCGAAGTCTACGCTGTCGGGGGGAAGTTGCCGGGGGCGCCAACGTGGATGGCCGCGATGGGCGCGCGTTTGAAAGGCGAAGGCGGCTCGCGCGACTCAGCCCGCGAAATGTATCGACATCTTTTCGAAACCACCACCGATGAAGCAATCAAATCGATGGTCGCAAAGCAGATTATCCGTTTGAATTCACTGGATGAGCGCGACGCCGTGCGGAGCATCCTGATTGATTTCAAAACCCGCTCAGGTCGCTGCGCTCTATCCTGGCGCGAAGTGTCCGAGCCGCTGCGCGCCGCGCGGCTGAATCTTGACGGGATGACGGGCGCGCCCATTGATCCTTCGGGAGTTCCGTACGAATTGATTAAGAATGGATGCGACGTTGGTTTGAACATGAATACAAAGGTACCGCTGAAGTAATTTTGGAGCGCGCCGGCAAAGCGAAGCGGCGACGGCGCTTTGGATCGATCAAGAAGATGCCGATAATTGAAATCGACAATCTGACCAAGGATTACGAGACCGGCTTTGCGCGGAAGCGTAAAACTCGCGCGCTCGATGGTCTGTCGCTGACGGTAGAGCCGGGCCAGATCTTTGGATTTCTTGGCGCCAACGGCGCGGGCAAGACGACGACACTAAAGCTGCTGATGCGGCTGATCTTTCCCACTGCGGGCACGGCGCGCATTCTGGGCCGAGACATCAGCGACACTTCGATGCATGCGCGCATCGGTTACCTTCCCGAAGCTCCTTACTTTTATGACTATCTCACGGGCCGCGAATTTTTGAATTACTGCGGCGAGTTGTTCGGTCTGGACCAGGCAACTCGCCGGCAACGCACGGAAGACGTGCTCACCCGCGTCAATCTCGAAAAGAAAAGTTGGGACCGCCAACTCCGCAAGTTTTCGAAAGGCATGCTGCAACGCGTCGGACTCGCGCAAGCCATCGTCAACGATCCGGAAATCGTTTTTCTCGATGAACCGATGAGCGGTCTGGATCCGGTCGGTCGCCGCGAAGTTCGCGACTTAATTGCGGCACTGCGCGCCGAAGGCAGGACCGTATTCATGTGCTCGCACATTCTTTCCGACATTGAAGTTTTATGCGACAGCGTCGCGATTTTGAAGGGCGGTAAGCTGGCCCATGCGGGGTCACTTAATGAATTACGAGCAATTGAGACCAGCCTCATCGAAGTGATCGCAACTGATGCCGATGCCGAGACGCTGAGAAAGCACCTCTCGATCGATGCTGAGGTCACCACGACGCCGAGCGGCTTACGGATTCAAGTTGCTGATGAAAAGGAAGTCGATGCAGTGATCGCGGCGTTGCGAAGTGCGAATGGTAAATTGGTATCAGTCCAGCCGGTAAGACAATCTCTGGAAGAGTTGTTCATGTAACTCCGAAGTCAGCACCGGGAGCGGTAGCGACCGGGTCGCAATATCAGCACGAATCGCGGACGACAAACGCCGACCCAGTCGCTACTGACCCCTATCTCAGGATAAACCCCGTCACTTCCATCTTAATGTTCGCGCGATTGTCGCTGTCGCTGAAGCCGTCGATCATAATCGACACGCGCATGGTTTTAAGCGGATCCAACTCGGATTGACGGCCAGGCACCACGACCAGAGTTCTCTGCTTCACCGGTTTTCCATCGGAATCAACCACTGAACCGCGAATTTCCAGTCCGCTAATCGTGCGGCCAGTGAAGTTGCGCGCGGTCGTGTGCAGCGTCATCACAGTGTCGCCCAGAGCGCGCTTGGCTTCATCGGCTTCAGGATCGTCGAGCGGAATGAGCTTGCTGTACTTGTCCCAGTCGGGCGAGCCGGGACGGATTGCTCCCTGCAGAGTCGGCGGCGGACCCACCGCCACGCTCTTCCGTAACAGGAGATAAAAAAAGCCGCCGATTGCCAGCGCCGCGATGACGGCCACGACGATTATTATCGCGCGCGGCGACTTCTCTTCAGGAATGCTGCGTTCTGTCGGCATAACCGTCCTCAACACCAATCACTCGTTAAAACATGTCTTGCGCTTAGACCCCTATCTTACTGCACATGTTCCAGAGACGTGAACGGCTTTGCACAAAAAGTGTAGAGCAGGCTGCCAGCCTGCTGATGTTGCCGTCTGATTCTCAAGGACTCGGCAACAGGCTGGCAGCCTGTTGTACGCTCTTCTGTGCACGGGAGACGTGAACCGTGGTTCGTTGGAAACCGCTGGCTTGAGCTGTAAAGCAGCTGATGATTATTGGCGGAACGTTTGAGACTCGTTATAAGAATCTACGCGCATGGATCCGCATAAGCCTGATTCGGGAATGAACACAATGTTGATAGCGGTAGCCGGGCCATATTCAGCAGAAACTCAAGAACAACGTCTGCGATTTAAGTCCTATGACTTTAACGCGTCCGGACTTAAGAGGCGGGAGGGATATCGTTGATAGCTTCGTAAACGGGCAACCCCTTAGCCTTGATCAGGTCTCGCTCACGATTCGCGCCTGGAGAATGCCCAATCATCAGAATCGCGTCGCAGACATCAAGGCCCAAACCTCTGCCGATACTCGATCGATGACAGAAACGCCTTGACCATCTCGGCGTTGATATAGTTCCCGTTGAACTGATTAAGTTTCGTCAGCCAGAAGTCATAGCCGGTGTAATCCGTGTCCTGCGGGTCGTTGGGATTTCGGCGCAGGTATCCAAAGTACTGCATCAGGACGAACGCGCGATTGAGTTCGGAACTGATAAAGTCCGAGTCTTCGACAACCGTCCGCAAAACCTGTGCGCGCGTCTTGGTGTTGCCCGCGAGATCGCTCACGAGTTGGTTACGCTCTGCGCTTGAAAGCGGATTGCCGGCGTTCGTATTTAATTTGTCTACGAACTGCGCCGGGGTCAGTGACAGCGGAAAGTCCGCGAGAAAGCGAGAGCGCTGGACAAATTCTGTGGTGAAGGCATCTTTGTTGTCACTGAGTTTCTGTTGCCAGTTTCCCTGGCCCACGATCAAACCTTGCGCCACGGTCTGCGAGTCCGGCAGGAATTCATTCAGACGGATGATCGGCACGGGAAGCTGATGCACGCCACCCAAAGTCGATGTGCCACTTCCGCTTCCGTAAGCCGCCTTATAAGTTCGCTCAGCGAAATAGCCCGTCTCCTGAAATTCAATCGAAAGGAAGAACGAGACCGAGACGTTGATGCGACGCGCCTCAATGCACTGCGGAGTTGGAAGAGTCAGATCGCCGCCGCACGAGAGAATCTGGTTTTTCCAAAATTGAAATCCGGATGCGTCGGGCTCGCGGCCGAGAAAATCGATGTAGTGCTGATGCACAAAGAAATCGACTGAATCGATGGGGTTCGTCCCGGCGGTTGTTTCATTGTCGGCAATCGTAATCGTAGCGATGTTCGGTGAACCCAGAATCGCGCCGCCGGCATTCGTGAGACTGATCGTAAAGGTCTCGTTTCCTTCCGCGTACGTATCATCGGTAAAAGGAACGACGATTGTCTTGAACGTTTCGCCCGCAGCGAAATGCAAAACTCCGATCGTCCGCGTGTAATCGCAGCGGGACGAAGCATTCCCGTTCGCGACATTGCAGTTGTTGTTTCCGCTGTTATCGGCCGTTGCGTAATTAACGTCCGCTGCATTCGCGGTATTTCCCAGTCGGGTCACCGTCACGGTTGCGCGTCCGGCTGACTCGCTGACCAGATAAGTTGCCGCGCTGAATTGAACGCTGCCCGCAGACGACGATGTCCCGAACTGCCCGCGAATTTCGCCGTTCGGAAAGTTTGCGCTGTGCACGTTGATGTAAAGCAGACCGTTCTTCAGATCAGAGACATCGTTCGGAGTCAGAGTGATTTCAAAATCGCTGACATTACCGTTGGGCAAGGGGAAAAGTATCGGCGCGATCACGCCGCTGCCCCCCGGACCGTGAATGTGAGCATCGGTCTGGGCGCTGGTTAACCCGCTGAAGTTCAGAGACACGCGAGCGGTCGTCTCATCAGGACTCAACAACAGCGTGGCGCTGCCGGTAGCGTTTGAGTTATTCGCCGGCGTCTCCTGCGCGCCAGTCAAAGTCGCTGTGAACAGAGTCGGCTGCTTGCCGGAGATTTCGTAGACGCTTCCGTTCGAATTAGATACCACGAACAGATTTCCGTTCGGCCCACTCTGAATGTCAGTAGTGATTCCGAAGTCGCGGCCAATCAGCAACGACTCGCTTTCCTTGATATCGAACTTGTCGTCGTTGTCAGCGACCAAATCAGCGAGGCGCGCGTCGCTGAACAGGAAATGTTGCCGATCGGGAGTGAACTTAAATCTGAAAAGAAAACCGCCCACCAAAAACGTCCGCGCCGCGCCTACGAACATGTTGCCTTCGAATTGCGGCCCGAGTCCCCGCCCGGCGACAAAACCCAAAGGCGAGGCAGGGATCGCGTACTTCCAACTGAATTCCGGATCGTTATAGTGCGCGCCGGGAAGCATATAGAGGCTCGCCAGCGCCGCTGCGGGAGTATTCGCAATCAGCGTCGGCGACCAACGCAATTGCTGCAGGTCGCCGGAGCCATAGCTGGATTCAATCTGTTTGAATTGAGCCACCCGACTGTTGGGCCCCATCATTTGAATCCAGCCGTTGTTCGATCCGGCCGTCACGCGATTCATTTCATCGAACGCATCGTCGCCGTTTTCCTGATCCCAAAGATTTCCTGAATACGGATCAAAGCCGAGGCCGAAACCGTTGCGCACGCCGTACGCGTAAAGTCGGCGAAGGTTGGCCAGGGATTCAGACGGCAGAACGCTAACGATGTTCGCGAACGGGTTGTCGGCGGGTGTGGTTCCATCATCGTTCAAACGCAGGATGAAGCCGGTGAGATGATTGTTGTCGGGTTCGGGCCCACCAAATTGATCGTCCGCGACGACGGTTCCCGGACACGTGGCTGTCGGACCGCACAGCAGATTTTGCAGCAACCCACGCCGGCCATTGTCGCCCATCAAAATGAAGAGCTTGCCGTCAGGGCCGAATCGCAGCACGCCGCCGTTATGATTACCGCGCAGTTGCTGATTCGCATCCGCCTGAAACGCGCGCAGCTTGATGATGTTGCGATCGAAGCTCAAGGTCGAGCCGTTCCAGACATAGCGATCGACGCGATTGCCGAGCGTCGGCACTTCTGCGAGGCTGGTCGTATCGACTCCGGTACTGCTCTCGGTCCAATACAAATAAACGTAGCCGTTGAAGGCGAAGTTTGGATGCAGCGCAATCCCCAGCCCGCCGCGTTCAGATCCACTGTTAACGGCGAGATCCAGCGGAGCCGGATTTTGCACGACGCCGCTCGTTACGCGTTGGACCTTCCCTGTGTTCTTTTCAAAGATAAAGAAATCGTTGTTGCCGATGAAAGCCATGCTCGTCGGCTGAGACAAGCCGCTGACGACTGTCTTCACCGAAAGATTGGCGTCGGTCATCGATGGTCCGGAAGATGGCGACTCGATAGTTGTCTGGACGCTGACGGAATTATCGCTTGGATCGGGATCCGACTCGGTCGCGGTGACGCTCGCATTGTTCGTCAAGACGCCCACTGATTGTGGCTGGACCAGAATGTTTATGATTGCGAATGCGCCATTGGCCAACGCACCGAGATTACAAGTTACCGTGGCGGTCCCAGTGCACGAACCCTGAGTCGGCGTTGCTGAACTGAACGTAATGCCCGACGGCAAATTGTCGGCGACAACCACGCTCGTAGCCGGCGATGGTCCGTTGTTCGTCACCGTTATGCGGTAAGTAAGATTCGCAAGCGTCACGCCGGGATTCGGTGAGGCCGTTTTGCTCAATGACAGATTTGCTGCGGTCGGGCCGGAAACAACCAGCAGTCCTGATGCTGAGTGTTGGAGGTTGCCGCTGGTGGCAGTCACGTTGAGCGAATAAGTCCCGGGCGGGGTGCTCGCTGTGGTCGTAATCGTCAACGTTGACGATTTGGCGGACGCATCCGTAATCACAATTGGCGAAGGACTAAAATTGGTGGTCGTGTCATTCGAGAGCCCGGCCACGCTCAAAGAAATGTTCCCCGTGAATCCGCCTGCCGGCGTTGCGGTGACTGTGTACGTGGCGCTGCCGCCCGGGCTTACGGTTCGCGAAGCCGGTGTAAGCGAGAGGGAAAAGTCGGCAGCCGGCGTGACGTCGGCGATTTTGGCTACGAACGCGTCCTGGCCGCCACTCTTTGCAGGCTGCGAAGGCACTGCGGTTGGAAAATTGGTGGAAGCGGTGTAACCCGTAACATAGGCGTTCGCTGTATCAACCGCAATTGGATTCGTGGCAGCGACCGCCGCGACAAAATTTTCGTTCGCGGCGCCGCCAAGATAAGTTGAATACAAAAATGAATTGCCCGCCGGGTTTAGCTTGGCAACAAAGGCATCGAATCCACCTCCGTTGTTGAGTTGCAGCGGCGCAACCACCGGCAGGTTCGTCGAAGCAGTAAATCCGGTTACGTAGACACCTGTGGCATTAACGGCGATGCCGGTGCCGCGATCGTCGCCGCTACCACCGTAGTAGGTTGCGTAAACTTTCGCCCCGGCATTTGAAATTTTTGCGATGAAGGCATCGAACGATCCGCCTGACGCTGGTTGCGCCGGATTGAGAACTGGAAAGTTATTCGACGAGGTTTGTCCGACCACGTAAACGTTCGCAGCAGTACTGTCGATGGCAATGCCGAAAGCTTTGTCGTCTCCGGTGCCGCCCAGATTACTGCAAAAGACGAGCGAACTTACTCCGCTTGCGTTCGTGTCGAATTTCGCGACGAATGCGTCGAAGCTGCCGCCAAAGCCCGCCTGAAACGGATCTTCCGTAGGGAAATCCGGAGACGCGCCAAAGCCTGCGACGTAAGCGATCCCATTGCCATCTATCACAACTCCGCTGCCGCGATCGGTGCCGGCGCCTCCGAGAAAAGTTGAGTAGAGTAAAGCCGAGCCGCTCGCGTTGATCTTAGTGAGAAAAGCATCCGTGTCGCCTGCACGCGAACCCTGGTAAGTGCCGACGCTGGTGGGAAACGAGTTTGATTTTGTGCCTCCGGTGACATAAGCCACGCCGATGGCGTCGACCGCGATTCCTTCGGTCGAGTCGTTCTCTTCTCCGCCCAGGAATCCGGAATAGACCAAAGCGTTTCCCTGCGGGTTCAGTTTGACGACCACGCCGTCAAAATCTCCTCCGCGATACGTTGGCGCAAAAGAACCAGGGGTGGAGGGAAAATCTGTCGAAGTGGAATCGACTCGCCCAACCACATATGCATTGCCATTGTTGTCGGTGGTTATCCCGTCAGCGCGATCGAGCCCGCTTCCGCCGATATAGGTGGAGTAAAGAATATTCCCGGTCGCGCCATCGTACTTGGTTACAAAGATGTCACTCAGACCTTTGTTGCTGGAAGATCCTGAACCTTGCGTGGGGAAGTTCGTAGAGCTGGTAGTTCCAGTGACGTAGACATTTCCATTGGTGTCGAGTGCAATGCTACTGCCCGAATCGTCGCCGCTGCCGCCAAGATAAGTCGAGAAGACCAACGTGGGATCGATGATTAGCGGCTTTGACTTGTCATAGTCGCCGATTTCAAAACCAACTTCGTTATTACGCAAAAGAACATACAGACCTTCTATCGTTCGTCGCGCACCGTTTGTCTCCTGATAAATCTGCGGCTTCCGCTCAATAATTTCGTGACGGCCTTTGCGCAGCACTAAGTCACCGTTCGTGGCAATTTTTCTGAGGACGTCGCGATCAAAGGCCAGGCGAATCGCGCGCGGATCGCCGCCGGGCGCTACCACGAAATCGTATTCAATCTCGCGATGATTGCCGTAGTAAGTGAGATCGATGCCGGGATAGATGTCTTTGTAGGTGACTCGTCGAAATGTCGGCACATCCGTCTGCCACTTCGCGCAATTGTTTCCGAGCAAATAATTCCGGCGCTCGATCAACTGCTGCTCTCCACTGACCTTGGCCTCGAGGTTCGCGCCGGAAAGCTTGAGTCTGAATTTTGCCGAGTCCGTTAGCAGCGCGGCTTCTCCGGCACTTAGCAGTAATTGCCCGCGCAGACCGCGAGCCAAAAACTTGACGGGCGACGGCGACTGGCCGGTATTGAGCTCAAACGCAAGCGGCTGATCGGCAAAGAGCTGTTTCAGCTTCGCTTCACTAATCGACGAAGTTTTCTGTAAAGGGCCTGACGATGACGAGGTTGCTTGAGACTGTGGCTGGATTCTGAAGACAAGCACGACCAGGGCTGACAGCACAACCAGACAAATGATCGCGCGTTTGTAACGCTTAAGCCCGAGTTCTTTCATCTTGAAAGTTACCGCCGTCGCTGACTGACAGCTTACCAAAAAGAAAAGGATCGAGCATGATCGAACAACTATCGCCTGTGCTCGACCCTTCGATCCTTCATTCGACGAACCGTATTGACTAAGCGAGGTCAGTACCATCTGCGTCAGCGGATGGGATAAGGATTGTCCCTGGGCCGCCGCCTCATGATCCCATTCGCTTACGCAAATGGTACTGACTCCAACATCCCCTACGACAGGAATCATGGAAAGATCGCCGCGATTGGTAACCAACGTGCCGCGAACGTGGTAACCAACGTGCCGCGAACGGCTTGTTGCTATCCGAGGAACCCCAGATTTTGCGTGGGGAATTTACTCAGGTTTGGAAATACCGTAGTCAAAAGATTTGCCGGCAGCCCGTACCACGCCGCCAGCGTCGCGCCGTATTGATCGATTGCTGTCGTCGGGATCCAACGACCCCGCTTGCCGCCATCATCGTTCGGACCGTTCACATCGAGCGTGGGGTAAGTACCGTAGAAAGTGCCGCCCAAAACGGCGCCACCCATGATGAACGCGTGGCTGCCCCAGGCGTGATCTGATCCGACGGAAGCGGCGCCGCTGCCGGACGGCTGAAAGGTCCGCCCAAAATCTGAGATGGTAAAGAGCGTCACGCTGTTGCTGTTGCCCTGAGCCCCCATCTCGTCATAAAACGCGCGCGCAGCCTGGCTGAATTGCGTCAGCAAACTGCCCTGGGTTCCGGATTGAGTTCCCTGCCCTCCCGGATTCGTGGGATCGCTACCGGTTTCATTTGTGTGCGTATCAAATCCGCCAATCGAGCAGAAAAAGATCTGCCGCTTCATTCCCAGGGTGTCTTTGATTTTGATCAGCTTGGCGACTTGCTTCAGTTGATTGCCAATGTTGGTCGTAGGAAACGCAGCCGTTATTATCGGATCGGGTTGATTCAAAGTCTGGTCGGCGCTCAGCGCCTGGTTCGTGGTGTCGCTGGCGCCCTTAATCAACGCCTTCGAAGTGTCAAACCCAAGCAACTGACGGAAACCGCTTCCGGCGGTGAAGGGATTCGCCGAAGCGGGCCCATTCCAATTCAAATTCAGCACCGTTTGCAGTGCGCCGGTTCCGATTGATAGCTGACGAGTATTAACTCCCGTCTCGAACAAATTGGTGCCCGACACAGATACGGCCATCGGCAAAACTGTGACGCCGTTTAGTGAACCTGTGTTGTCGGCCACACGACCACCCCAGCCGGTCTGTCCGGTCGTCTTGCAGATCGAGGTCATTTGTTGGTTGACCTGATCGGAGTGCGAGAACAGTTGGTACGGTCGAAAGGCGCCACCGGTGTTGCTCTGATATTGCGCCTTGGTGGTCGGCTGCAAAAGCGATCCGTAGTTGCAGAGAATTGCGAGTTTGCCCTGACTCCATGGTCCCATCAGTCCCGGCAGTTGTCCGACGTTCGCCACCTCAGGCGAAAGATTCGGGTGTAACCCAAACACATTGCCGCCCTGATTTGGTGGTGTGATTTGTAAGAGCGCGCTCTTGGGAACTGCCAAACCCGACGCGGTCCGCGTAGCGTCATAACCATTCGCGTCGCTGTAACCCGTGTAAGGCACCAACATGTTGTTGCCGTCCGAGCCGCCGTTCAGAAATACGCAAACCAGGGCTTTGTAATCTGACGCCACCGCGGTTTGTTGTTGGACCATGGCGTTGACCGCTGACAAGCGATCGAGACTGCTTACCACCGCCGCCGCAGTCAGGCCGCACGCGGAATCTCGCAAAAACTCTCTTCTGTTTCGTTTCATCTCTACCTCTCCACCTGGTATTGCGACGAGCTGGCGACTAAGTAAATTGCGGTTTGAGTTCGCTGCAGCGCCTGGGTCGTTGCGTTCGAATTCGTAATCGCCGTGACTGTCGTGACGATGCTCGCTTTCATTTGGGCCGACATTGTTCCGTGCATGAGCCTGGCGTCGAGCGCATCCACCAACTGTGACGGTGCGGTAGCCAACGCCTGGAAACTGGCGAAGCTGATCTGCGTCCCCTGCGGACGGTTGGGCAGGCTCGCGGCTATGCCGTTACCACCGTTCTGTAAAAACAGAGTGTTAATGAAATTGGCCCGGGCATAGCTTGTCGACGTATCGAGGATGCCGAACTCCGGCCCAAACAAATCGGTCCCCGGCAGATTGAAATCCGCTGGAAAATAACTGAAGACCGTTGGCGGATTGAAAACATTCTGACCGAGGACATTCGTCAGGTTGCTGGGACTGTTCGAGACAAGCACGCCGTCCGTCTTGGTCGTGTCCGTAGCATTGAAAGCCCGCAGCAAACTCGTCATCAGAAGCACGGGCTCGCGCAAATGGCCGTAACTTGGATCAGTCTTAACATCGCCACGAGCTTCCGGATCCAGGAGAATACTGGTGATCACGGCCTTCATATCTCCGCGCACGCCTGCTCCGTTATTGGCGAACGCTGCCGAGCAACGCCCGACGTAAGCGGGATTCGGATTGCTGGTCACGAATTGATGAATCAACTGAACGCAGACATACGGGCCAGTGTTCGGGTGATTGAAGAGATTGTCGATCGCCGTATTGAGCGAGGCAATGGTGTAGGCTTGCGTCGCCGCCAGCTGCTGGGCAGACGTGCCGGTGGTGCAATTCGTGCAAGCCGGAACGACCACCGGCGTCGAATGATTGATGTCCGTTAATAAAGTTTTTGAATTGAGGTCGACTCGGTTCCGGTTGTTATTGGGCACCATCGGATCGCGGTAGTTGGTAACCGAGGTTACGCCGTCAACGCTCCACACCAGGTTCGCATCGAGGTCCCAACCTGTAAAGACACGCGCCAGACTAAGGACGTTCGCTTGATCGTAACTGGGGATGCGATTGCCCTGTGCGTCCAGCACCGGAGTGCCATCCTGATTCAGGGTGTCCACGCCGATTGAAAACAGTTGCATAATTTCGCGCGCATAATTCTCGTTTGGCGTTGGGTTGGTCTGACTAATAACCGAATTGCCTCGCATGTTCAGATACTCGCCCATGCCAGGGTTCAGAGTGACGTCGAAGAGCATCGTCCGGAAGTTCCCGAACGCGTTTCGATCAACGGTCTGCAAGTATGGCGCGTACCAGAACGGCTGATTGTTATTGAGTGTCTGCCCACCTACAACAATGAATTTGTGGTAAGCAAACGATGCTCGTTGTCGCAATTGATCCGGTTGCGTCAGGGCATTCAACATGAACTGCTTCTGGACCGGATACATCGTATAGAAATCCCGCGTACAGTTAGCGTCGCACGCCGGAGCCGGCGGACTGGCGGGATAAAACTGTGGATACGGTGTTGACGTGGGATAACTTGATGCGAGAAGAAACTTGGGATTAGACGAGTCCACGAACTGCGGAGGCATGTTGAGTTGTTCGCTTATGTACGCCGGTATGCCGACAGCTCGCAGATGGTTAAAGTCGCTATCGTCGCCTCGGCCTCCCCAACTCGACTGTTCGAGGAACCTCCTGAGATCCTGATCGGACGCGAACGCCGGATTGTTGTACTGCGCTTGATATTGCGCCAGCGTCAAAGGCGTCGCCGCTCCCGGCGGCGTCGCCGGAGCCGGATTCGGCGCCGAATCATCCGCTGGGCCACCCCCAACTTGTCCGATGGCAACGCGAGCGCGATTGCTGGCCACGCCGTGAAGGTTCAGACGAACCAGAACGTCGCCAAGGTTTGCGCTCATCGAATCGTTCAAGCGCACGACGATCATGTAAATGCCCGGGAAGTTCGGAACCGTGGCCAGGTATTCAACCTTGAGCGGATAGATCGTGTGGGCGGCATCTTCAGCATCGACCGTCAAAGCACTCGTTGGTTCCCCCGAAAGGAAATCCAGGTTCATGCAGAAGAGCGTGATGCGAGTTCGCGGGTCGGCCGGACTAAAGTTTCCTTCGGAGTTTAGCGTGAAAGGCTCGGCGCGCATTGAGACCGATTCGAGCGCGACGGCGCGCGTCGAACTCGATGACACCGTAAACAATGAAGGTGAAATGCCGGGGGCGGCAAATGCGGCCGCAGCGCAAAAAGTGAGTAAACCGGCGCAAAAGATTGAGACGAAACACTTGCGCACAGCAAAGGCTCGCATTTTCATAGGTAGCTTCCTCTAATACAGCCGAGTAATTTCGACAAGTGAGGTTCAGATCCAATGGAAAAGCTGGTGGAGGGGCCACCGGGCAATGCACCCTGGTTCAAACGAATATAGCATGCGCAACATGCGCGTGGTCAACAAGTTTTTAGACGAAGCAAAGCGAGTTTTGGTCGAGCTTTTTGACCGAAAAAATTCTTTGTGAATCCGAGCCTGAGTTTATCTAAGAAAGTTTTGCGGAGGTTCTGATTAATTCATAGAAGCCCGCCGCAGCTCCGAGAATAACGCCGGTCACGAGCAACCAGGGCTTCGTTCCCAGCCAGCGATCCAAAAGCCATCCGGCTAGAAGTCCCGAGGCGACGGCGGCAAACAAGGAGAAGGCAGCCGCATAAGCGATGCCGGTCTTGCGGTTGATCTCTTCTTTGTCATCATCCTGAGACATGTCGATGCGCCTCGAAACTGATTCTGTCGTAGACCTCGCTCAACGCCAGAGAGCAATCGATCGAAGGGAGGTGGGCATCACTATCGAGCGTCTGGTATTCGAAGAGTAACCACTCGCCGTTTGGTTGTTTGACGTACTGCTCCACACGAATCTCGTCCTGAGAGACCAGGAGATGTTCGGCCAGAGAATCAATCGTTCGATAGTAAGAGGACTTGGCAATGCGATCGTAGCGGTCAGTGGACGGCGACAACACTTCGATTAGCAGCGTAGGGTTCAGCAACGTGTCGATGAAATCATCCTCGAACTCAGGCTCGCCACAGGCGACCGCAACATCAGGATAGGTGTAAAGACCAGTGGCGCGCACCTTTACTCGCATATCACCGGAATAGACTTCGCACGGCCGTCCTTTCAACTGCAGGCTGAGCTCACGACTGATATTTGTCGTTATGAGATTGTGTTTACGGCTCGCGCCGGTCATCGCGAATATCTGGCCGTTAACATATTCGCTCTTGTATTCAGACTGACGCTCAAGTCTCAGGTATTCCTGCGGGCTGATGTAAGGCTGGATCTGTTGAGACATTCCTGGAAACTCCTGGCCGGAATTTTACCACGACTCGCGGGCCAGGTAGTTCCTGGGCGCCTCATAGAGCAGGGCCCTACGCGAGTGCCGCATCGAATCATGAATGAAACAAACATGAGTACACCAACAAGCTTTGCCGCCGTCGATCGCCTTCACTTCCAGCTCTCGTGAATGCGCGGCCCACAAGGCGCTGAAGTCATAATCATAATCCTTCAGCGTGCCGAACTTCTCGCGTAACTCACAAGCGCGCACGTCTCCGTTGTAATCGATCACTGCAATGGTCTCGCCGGCGGTACAGGGGAAAGGCCACGGCGTCACCTGATTGAAGTTGGCACGTTGGGTCCGGTAGTGTGTCGTAATCGTGCCGACGTACGCGACGTTCTTTACAAAGCGCCTGGCAGCATCATCCTCGGCAAACATCCGGTCTCCGTATCTCTTCGTGAGCTCTGAGACATACGAATACATGCGCGGCAATGCTTCGCTCGGGATCTCCTTAATCTTGTCACCGACGAGTGTTTCTCCGCGGACGATGTTGAAGTATTGCCCGTCAAGCTGAAAACTATGCCACATGAACTCGGCCAGCGTTTCGATCTCCTGATAGTTCTCTGCGCAAACCACGGTGTTCACGTTCAGCCGAAACCGATCCTTGAACTTGTCCTTCAACGGATAAAGTTCTTCGATGCAATCGAGCGTCTTCTCCCAATGGCCCGGCACTCCGCGAATGCGATCGTGCGTTTCTCCCTGACCATCGAGCGCAATGTTCAAATACAAATCCAGTGAAGGATGAGAGCCCAGCGCTCGATCGACAATTTCATACACGCGCGACTTTACGAGGCCATTGGTAGGAATGATCAGTCGTTTCACGCCGTTGTTGCGCACGAACATATCGATGATTTCGCAGGCATCGTGCCGCAGAGTTGGCTCGCCGCCCGAAAGCCACAAGTCTGTAATCGCCGGCATGGTGCGCGACACTTTTTCGATTTGCTCGAAAGTCATATCGCCCGGACGGTTCAGTTCTTCGTGATAAAAGCAGGTGCGGCAGAATGAATTACATCTTGAGGTGACAAAAAGAATCACCGTACCGAGGCGTTTTTCGCGCCTGGTTGAGCGCAGAAGCTGGACCAACTGAACTGCTTTATTCGGCATGATCAATCAGAGTGGCACAGACTTCAGTCTGTGATTGGTTTGCGGAATTATCACAAACTGAAGTCTGTGCCACTTCATTGGCGAATGATGACAGTTTCAGTTGGTGATTTCAATTCGTAGGTAATTCCGCGCCAGGTGATTCGGCGAGATACCGCCGCCGCGATCGTGTTGTAAAGATAAAGTGCTGAGGCGAACGGCCACATCGTCATGTGTGCGATGGTTGAGCCAATTGAGCGGGCCCGCTCGTCCTTGATGATTGTAGTCACCACCCGCAACCTCAGGTGCGACTTCATCGCGCCCAACGCAAATATGATCATGAGTAGAACTAACGGCGTAGCAAACGATAGCCCCATCAAAGCCCGGGCCAGCACGAAACCGATTCCTCCGAAAAAAACAAGCACGAAAATCGCGCTGCCCAGCAACACGGGCTTCCATAAGTGCGGCGCGTAGGCGCGCGTGATTTTCATCTGACGTGTGGTGAATTCGACCAACTCGTGAAACGAACAGCGTTCGAATGAAGGCGTGAGGCATTGCGGCACAAACCTTATGGTCCTTCCCGAGGCTCGGAGCGCTCGCGTCATCGCGAAATCGTCGGACACCGTGCCACGCCAATGCTCGATAACTTCACACGATTCAAAGGTCGATCTTCTGATCGCTGTCGATCCGCCCCAGCAGAAATTCTTCTGCTCATCTGAACCAAGCGCCGACGCGATTGCCGCATTCCAGACTGAGCGCAAATGCGAAAACAGGCCGCCCGCAGCGGGAACGAACCAACGGTAACCAGTCGTCGCGCCAACTGTTTCATTCCCGAGCGGGGCTACCAGAGATCTGAGCCAGGTGTTTGACGGCCGGGCGTCAGAATCGACAAAGACAAAAACCATGCTGGCTCGATCCGTGGCGCTCGTGACTACACTCAGGTTATGAACTTTCTGTCCGCGATCTACGGCCCGACCGGCGACGATAGTTCGCATCGTAGGCCCTGAAGGTCCCTTGAAATCACGTCGCGCCTTTTCCACCACGGCCCACGCGGCATCGTTTTCATCATCGCTGACGAAAATCACTTCGTAAGCCGGGTAGTCCTGTGAAAAAATTGCCGTGATGTTCTCGTGCAGACCGTCGTCCAGACCACGGAGCGGAACAATGACAGTCGCGAATGGAGTGAACGGTGGATAGTCCCTCGCAGTTTCTGATTGGAGATAGCGGACGAAGCGGACACCGCCGCGAAGGGAAAGAAGACCTAGCCAGATTGAGACTCCAGAAAAGAAATAAAAGGACAGAAGAATAGGCTCAGCTAACAGAGACACGTTCAGTCTCCGTTGGCTGGCACGGCTTTGCCGCCACTGATCTTTACATCCTTACGTCGGTAGACTGCCGCATCATTTAGTTTTGTTGCCGCGCCTTTCAAACCGAAAGTATGAGTTCTGCCGCCACCACCAGCCCCCGCTGTACTGGCTTCATACTTCCAGTCTTCTTTGGTGAGGAAAACCACGTCAACTCGCCAAATGATAACCGGCTTATTGGCCTCAAGAGACATCGTCGGATCAACCAGGTATCGCCAAACAATATACCAGCCAGAATGATCGTAATGAGATTGCAGAGCCCACGGTCGCTTACTCCCCTTTGACTCCAGTGAGACCAGCGGAGATGGATTAGGTCCGCTTCCCTTTTTTCTCAAGTCCGGAAAGCGCTGTTGGGCAAGATCAAGGTGTCGATGCTTTTCGTAAACGCTTGTTGCATCAAGGGCCTTCGCACCGTATATGCTAACTAATGCGCTGAAAACATTTGCCTGCTCAAGATAGATCTCAACCAGCTCTGCCAACTCTTTTTCAATGTAGTCGATTGCCTTTTGAATTGCGGTGGTTGTCAATCCAGATGGAAGTGGAACCTTGCGATTGAAGTCCTCTTTGCGCGCCATGAAATGTTATCTCTCAGACCTCCAGCTCAGCCAGTTGAGGGATTGCGGCTTGCGCCATCGAGAAATACTCAGCCCTTGCTTCAAGGCCCACGCTCCTCAAACCACAGGCGACAGCGGCGGCGATTGTCGAACCTGAGCCCATGAAGGGATCCAGAATCCTGCCTTCGCCCAGCGGTAATGATGCCCGCACAATTTGCCGAAGGAAATGTTGGGGCTTCAGCGAAGGATGCGGAGCAATGACTCGTTCTCGACCCCTGGCAGGTGACGACTGAATGAGATCCTTAAAAGGTTCGGCGCCAGAGATCCTTCTCAAACCACCCGTCTTCCACTTTCGAAGGTTATCCTGAACGCGACCTTCACAGGGTTTGCGGAAAAGACCCCAAGGTTCCCAGCACGATTTCGGCATAACTGTTACATCCGAGAACTCGTCGTGAGCGTTCTTCGGTCGATCGCCACCGCGTAAGGTATACACCGTGCGGATTATCTCACCTCTCTTTTCAAAACCGCTCTTAATAAAACTCTCATAAACAAGGTGCGAGATTAGCGGATTGGTAGCAATGAAAACGTGTCCGCCAGGAACCAACACGCACTTCAGTAAAAACGCCAAGCGAAGTGAGAAATCGCGCAAAGACTTTTGATCCGCCTCCGTTAATACTGTGAATCGAGGAAGCGGCATTCTCTTGCTGCCATCAAACGAAGGCGGTAGTCGCCAGATGCCTCCTCTGCCATTCTTGAGCTTTGTCAATTCCTTGTCTGAGTACTCGACAAGTCCGTAAGGCGGGTCAGTTACTACCGCTTCGATCGAATTCATTGGAGCTATCGCTAACCATTCGAAAGCATCGACATTCTCAATCTGATAGAGAGCGGCGCGGGCTCGCACAATCTGATTAAGACTCTTTCTCGCTTGGGCCATCTCTCCTCTAGTGACCTACCCGATTGGTCTCGCGTAGGTTGAATAGGAACTCTTCTAGTTTGTCTCTCAAGGTTATCCCTTGCATCAATTCGGCTGCTCGCTCATAACTAACTAATCTCCGAATATACGCATTGTAACGCGAATGGGCGGAATCGGAATCATCCTTTGCCAGCAAGTGGTAGAGGCGGTGCTCAGGGTTGCTCGGCAAATTGTCAGGCAGCTCAAGGCCCAGCCGGCGCAGTCGAGGCGATCCGATTGCGACTAACAAACCGGCGATCGATTCGCGGCCTTCGCGCAGATCTCTGAGACCTGCTTCGATCAAGTCTTCGCCGGGCAAAGCATGGTTCATGTTAGTAGTTTACTGCTCGGGCGCGACGTTTTTCGAGGCGGGAGGCGGCGCCTGGGACTGGGCGGGTAATAATTTTTGGGCCAGGACTATCAGCGGCTGCGGATAGACGCCGATGAAAATGATTCCTACCAGCGCCGCAACCATTGCGGTCTTTAGGGCCGGGGACATCGTCAGGGGTTGTTCGTCAGCTACCCGATCGCCAAGGTACATCACCCTGATAAATCGTATGTAGTAATAAAAGGACACGACAATGTTGATTACCGCCCAACCCGCGAGCCAGTAATACCAACGCTTGTGATCGGTGTCGCCTCTCTGCAGCAGTCCCCAAAGCAGAAAGTACTTGCCGATGAATCCGCCGGTTGCCGGCAAGCCGCCGAGCGAGAGCATAAAGATCGCCATCATCGCGGCCATGCCGGGCGCCTTCTGCGCGAGACCGGTCATGTCGTCCAGGTTGTCGCCAATGATTCCCTTCCGGCGCAAACTGATAATCACACCGAAGGCGCCCATGTTCATGAACGTGTAGACGACCAGGTAGATGACCAGTCCGATGTTGCCGTAAACGTTGTTCGCAACCAGCGCGAGCAGCAGGTATCCGGCGTTCGAAATCGAAGAATAGGCCAGCAGCCGTTTCGAGTTCTCCTGAGTAATCGCCGCCCAGTTGCCGACGACAATCGTCAGCGCTGCGACGATTCCCAACAACGGCGCCCAATCAACTTGCATTGGCCCCAGCGCGACGAAAAAGATCCGCGCATAAAGCGCAAAACTCGCAGCTTTCGATCCGGTCGATAAGAACGCGGTCACCGAAGTCGGCGCGCCTTCGTAAGCGTCCGGCGCCCACATGTGAAAAGGAACGGCCGCGACTTTGAAGAAAAGCCCCGCCGCGAGCGCGATCATGCCGATGAGCAGAAATGGTCTCAGTTCGGCCGGGCTGCTGGCCAGACCGCGTCCGATCGCCTCCAGGTTCGTCGACCCCGTGATGCCGTAAATCACCGACATTCCGTAAAGCAAGATGCCCGACGAAAACGCGCCCAGCAGAAAGTATTTCATTCCTGCTTCGTTCGATCGGCGGTCCCGTTTGGTGAAAGACACCAAAATGTAGAAGGTGAGGGCCATCAGTTCGAGCGAGATGTAAAGCGAGATCAGATCATAGCCGGCCCCCAGGAACATCATTCCGACCGTGGCAAACAAAATCAGCGAGTAGTATTCGCCGTGCTGCTCACGCTCAATGTCCAGATAGCGTATGGAGATCAGAATCGCCAACGCCGCAGCGATCAGAAAGATCGCGCGGAACACCAGGGCAAAGCCGTCGATGCGGACCATGCCGTAGAAACCATCCACCGGTGACAGGCTCTGCAACGCATTCAAACGGAAGGTCCCGCCCATATTGATGAACTGAGCTCCAAGCGAGACCAAAGCCAGCGCAATCCCGCCCAGCGAAAAATAGGCGGTCCACTTGCCGTGCTTGTACGGCAGAATCACTTCCATCACCAGGGCCACGCAGGCAGCGACAGTAATGATCAACTCGGGCGCGATCAATTGAAGATCGCGCGGATTGATGATGGCGGATGATTGAAAAAGAAATAGCATTTTTAAGAACGTACTCTGATCTTTGTACTTTGTTCTTTGTCGTCGTTAATTAGGAACCTGGTCTCATCAGTGGCCGCTGCCAACAACGTCGAAGTACCAGGCACAAAGTACTAGTCCTGTTTTTGCGCTCGAATCTGGACCGGCGGACTCGTTGTCGTCTGACCCGGTATTTGGTAAGTCGGCCGAATTTGTTTCACCGCGGCGTTCACCGGTTTCTCTATGTAGCGCAGGAATGGACCGGGATAAACTCCGATCACCAAAGACATAATTACCAGCGGCAGCATGTAGACCCATTCACGAGTATTCAAGTCAGGCAGCAGCTTATTCTTGTCGATTTCGATTTCGCCAAAGAACATTCGCTGATAAAGCCAGAGCATGTACCCGGCATTCAGGATGATTCCCAGTCCCGCCCAAGCGGCCCAGACAGGGTTCGCCTCGAAGGCGCCTCGCATCGCCAGGAATTCAGAAATGAAAACGGCGAGCAAAGGCAGACCGATGGCGGTCATGGCCATGATCAAAAACACCGCTGCGTATCCGGGCATGACGTGCGACAGTCCCCCAAACTCGGAAACTTTGCGAGTGTGACGGCGCTCGTAAATGATTCCTACCAGAAGGAACAGCGCGCCGGAATAGATCCCGTGATTGATCATCTGCATCACCGCGCCGTTTATGCCGTTCGGATTCAGCGCGAACAGACCGAGCATCACGATGCCCATCGATGAAACGGAAGAGTAAGCCACCAGCTTCTTAACGTCGCCGTCCTTCTTCACCACAAAGTACATCGCCGCGAGCGCACCGTAGAGGATCGAAACGATGGCCAGAAAGATCATTATGCTGCGCACGCCAAATTTGCCGAAGAATGCTTCGTCCATCGAGGCTTTGGGAAACATCGGCAGGTTAAAACGATAGAAGCCATAAGTGCCGAGCTTCAGCAAAACCCCGGCAAGGATCACTGAACCGGCAGTCGGCGCCTCGACGTGTGCGTCGGGCAGCCAGGTGTGGAACGGCCACATCGGCACTTTGATCGCAAAACCGAGGGCAAACGCGGCAAACAGGAGGACCTGTAACGTGCCCATCGGCAGGACCGATCCAATTCCCTGCATGTAAAGAATGCTGAAGTTGCCGGTGCCGTTTTGCGCCGCTGTTTGAATCGTACTGGAGACCATCGCGCTGGCGGTTGGGTTTCCCGCCAACAAATCCAATGTTGCCTGGGTGACCTTGGAAGTCAGCGCCGTATCCTGTGTCAGGAAATACATCTTGATGACGCCGAGCAGCATGACGACTGAACCAACCAAGGTGTACAGGAAGAATTTGATTGCCGCGTAGAGTCGATTGTCGCCACCCCAAACCCCAATCAGGAAGTACATCGGCACCAAACCGACTTCAAAGAACAGGTAGAAGAGAAAAAGGTCCATTGACGAGAAAACGCCCAGGACCATCGTCTGCAGGACCAAAAGCAGAATGTAGTATTCCTTCTCACGCTTCTGAATGTAATTCCATGACGACAGAGCCGCGAGGATGCCGAGAAATGTCGTGAGCACGATCAGCAGAACCGAGACGCCGTCCACCCCCAATTGATAGCGCGCGCCGATCGCTCTGATCCATTCGTGATCTTCCAGGAACTGGAAACCGCCGGCGTTGCGGTCATATCCAAACAGCCAGAGCGATACAATGAAGTCCAGCACCAGCCAACCAGTCGCAAATTTCTTGATGATTTGATTCTGGTTCTGCTTGAACAGCCCAAGGATCAGAATCGCGCCCACCGCCGGCAGCCAGGTAACGATTGAGAGAAGATTGTTTGTGAACACGTCAGTCCTCTTAGAGACTCTCTGTGGTTCTCTGTGCGACCTCTGTGTCTCTGTGGTAAAAGTGCACTAGCAATAGTTCACCACAGAGACACAGAGAGCCACAGAGGCGCACAGAGAAAGCTACTCAAAAGCTCTTGAAAAAATACAACGCCACGGCCACCAGTAATCCAATCACCATGACCAAAGCGTAATTCGCCGTCAGCCCCGTTTGCGCGGCGCGGACGATTGGCGACATCAGCCGCACTACAAAATCCGCGACCGCATTGACCAGGCCGTCAACCAGATACTTATCGGTGTTGCCGGTAATCCTGCTGGTCAGGCGCGTCAGCCACGCCGATCCATTCACCGCGCCGTCAACTACTTTCGAATCGAAGGCAAAGACACCGCGGGCCAAATCCATTGTGCGTCGCGTGACAGTCAGACCAAAGAATTCATCAATCCAGTACTTGTTGTAGCTGGCCTGATAGAGTGGTTTCAGTCGCGCCGCCCAAACGTCGGCGAGATTTGGACTCTTGATATAGAAGAGCAGACCGAGCCCGATCCCAATCCCTGCGACGACCAGTGAAATGAGAATGAAGACCCATTCAGTCAAAGTCTCGCTGTGGAGTTTCTCTTCAACTGAATGCGCCAGATTGAAGCCGGCGTCGTGGGCAGGCGTTTCTCCAACGTGCAACTCAGCTTTCGTTCCGGGGGCTGCAGCCTCAAGTGCCCCTGGCGGCGCCTCGCTCACGTGAAATGATTTGGTTGTCGGATTCCAAATGACCGGCTCCAACCAATTGACGATGTTCATCCTGCCGCCCACGTGGTTGCCGCCAGTGAACGCCGTGCTGATTCCGACAAAACCACCGACAGTCGCGAGAATCGCGAGCACGACCAGCGGCACCCACATCGATTTTGGTGATTCGTGCGGCACATGCGCGTGCTGATCGTGCGTGCCATGCTCCTTCTTTTGCGCATGGCCTTCGTGCTCCATGCTGTGCTCGTGCCCG
>Ga0207653_10000088_pt1 | contig 67316 bp, 47 predicted proteins | sample KBSK5251metaG_FD_184341 | JGI IMG/M metagenome (GOLD analysis project Ga0207653, IMG submission 184341) | Corn, switchgrass and miscanthus rhizosphere microbial communities from Kellogg Biological Station, Michigan, USA - KBS K5-25-1 metaG... | ecosystem: Host-associated > Plants > Roots >... | reverse complement strand
CTCGATAAAACAGAAGTGATTATGCATCTTTCCAATATTACGCGCTTTCAGCGCTGGGCGTCTGTCAACGGCTTCTTCCTGGGCCGATGGCCCAGGCTAATACATTTCGCGCCTTCGGCGCTGAGGGATTGAGTTTTGACACACACTCTAAATGCCTGGGCTAGAGAAAAAACCGTGAGCTCGGCTGGAGCCAAACTGTTAGTTTGCAAATCCACAGGCTGGACAACCTGCGGTACATTACTTAGTTGTGGCTGCCTGTTCGGCGTCGGTCCTGGGCACGAAGTAACCACGACGCGAGCTGACATCCAGCTTCCGCTCTTTACCTTTTTCGTCGCGCGCTTTCACTCGAATCGCGAGCTCGTGCATTCGGCCGTCGTCTTTTTCGTCTTCCGCCAGCGTGAAGCCAAGACTGTACCGCGCCGTCAGATTTCCGATGATTCTTGCGAGGCCGTTTCCGTAATCTCTTGTGCGATTCACGCGCAACGCTTCGCCGCCGGTTTGTTGTGCAAGATATTTCGCGCTGCCATAGAGACTCACGCCCAGCCAACCGGCCAGCGGTTTCCCGATCGGCATCAGGAATTTAAACAGCGTTCGCAGATCGGTCGTGAGCGAGCTGAAGGTTGCGTTTGAGCGGATCAGAATCTGTTGAGTCGCGTCACGATCTTCATAAAATATCGGTGCGATTCCATCGGACAGCCAAACAATGGCTGGTTGTGAGTTGGGCCGCTCCTGCTCCGCCGCCTGGGTGGCCTCGCGTACGGCAGCCGCCATGTCATAGACGTCGTTCAACTCGAGGATTACGTTGCCCTTGCCGTTCACCCGCTTAACGTTCACGGTTCCATCTTTCATCGTAGTCCTGGTGACTACGGCGCCATTCTTTCCTTTGATCGTTTCAACTGAAGCAACCTCCGGGTTCGGGGTCGTTTGCGTGGCAACGGGTTTGTCTGACTTATTATCATTGCTTACGCCAATGGAGAGGCTGCCATTGTCTTTCTTCGGCTGGCTTTCCTTTTCAGATTTTTTGATTTCGGCGGCTGCGGTGTCGGGCTGATCGACGAAAGCCGGGACGCGCGCCAAGGCTGCGGCGATCTCAGCCGGCTGGTTGGTGAAATGCGTCAGCCACGCGCGCTGCTCATCTTCTCCGATGTTCATCGCCATGATTCCGATCTCATCGCCCGGAGGCAGCTTGGCGAGTTGTTCAGTGATCGCCTGAATCACTTCGGGCCGCTTGAGAAATCTGCCGGCGCCGTCTTCGCGACAATCAAGAATCAGGATCAGGGCGAGCGGTTTGCGCGCCTGGCCCTCGCGAGTGAAATAAGAAATAGTCCGCGGCTTGCCGTCGTCAAATAATTCAAAATTCTCCGGCTTCAGATCAGAGATGGGAATGCCGGTCCTCTTGTCCTTTACCAGCGCATCCATGAACACCACGCGTGTGCGAATCTTGATCGTGTCGGCGACTTCCTGGGCAGAGATGACCGGCGCGGTCAGCAGGCCGAGTAGCAGCACCGCGCAAAGGCGCAGGATTGAAGAAAACTTGTGAGTTGAGTTTGATCTAATCATGACTTCTCCTAAACTTGCCCTCCCGAACGGTCGGGCTTCTGACACTTTACGGATCGGCAGTCGTGGCTTCATCGGTAATCGACTTGCCCATATCAGCGGGATCTTTCAGCAGTTCCGCGAGCACCTCGGGCTTTAAGGTCGCCTGGACCACGGTTGCATCGCGTCGATCGATTTCAATGACCAGCACGTGAAACTTCGGTCCAGCCTGGCGCAGGAATACATGAGTTTGCTGCTCGTCCTTTGGGGAAAGGGTCTGGACCAGGGTTGACCATTCCGTGCCCAGGGCCTTTTGCACGGATGTCTTGAAGTTCGCGATCTGGCCGCGCGAATCAAATCTTTGATCTTCAAAGAACACGACGCGGAAGCTCCCGGCTTCGGCTAATTGTTTCCACTCGCCGCCTTTGATCTTTGCCGCCGTGCGCGCGGCTTTCATTCCGGTGCGCGCGAGAAACGGAATGCTCTGGTGCTTGACGTGATAGAACTGCTCGATGGCTTTCACCACGTCATTGAACCCGTCGTGGTCTGCGTGCGCCGGAAATGGAAGACTGCACGCCAGCGCGAGCAACAAACCCGTCAGGGTGAGCTTCGTCTTCATCAGTTCTCGTTATCTTTCTTTGCTTTTGGTTTCGCCAAATCGAGATCCGGAATGCCGAACGAACCTTCCAACTGGCTAAGTTTTTCCAGGTTGATTGGGCCAACGATATTGACGACGGTCACTTCTTTCGGATTAAGGCTAACCACCGCGAGGCCGCTGATCTGATCCGCCACCATCATCAGATACACTTCGACGTTTTCGTTCTCTTTCTTGCTGGTGATTCCGACAATCTTGCTCCAGCCTCCGCCGCGAAGTTGCGACATCACCGAATCAATTTCCGCCGGCGCATATTCATTTTCCTTTTCGAAACTGAAGCTCTTGACGTAAATGCCTTTTATGTTTTTGAGCAGATCCTTGATTGCGATTTCATCAGGATCTTTGCCGGAAAAAAGTTTCCAGGTGGTCTGCATCAGGTTTTCGTCCAGCTTCACCTCGACAGTGTTGCTCGCTCTGTTAGTCAGCGCGTCCAGCTGATCGAGTTGCAGCTTCCCACTCTGCGCCCTGGAGGTCATTGCTCCACCAAACAAGAGCAGCAGCATGATCGGCGCGATTTTTAGAGATGTACGGAGAGTTTCTCTCATAACTAATTCATCCTATCTTATGTTGATTGCGAATAATGTTTGCCGGCGGCGCGCCCACAGTCTTGCGTTGCGCGAGGTTGAGCTTGGCGCTGACCAGCCGCAGAGCGACCAGCACCTGTTCCTTTTCAGCCAGTTCCTCGGGCGTCAGGCGTGGCGCCAATGTCTCGCTTCTGTTTACCGGCCGCTTGCTTGATGCCAATAGATTTCTGTTGAGTTGGCGACGAGGCTTCTGCTCTTTCGGCTCGTCTTGAACAACCAGTGGTTTTTGCTCGGGACTTGATTCAGGTTGCTTCACCTTAGCCGGAGTAGCGGGCGCATCCTGCCTTGACTGAAGTGCCGGTGCGTTTGGCTTACGGCTGAACTGAAACCAAAGCGCCGACAGAATCGCGACCATGATGATGGCTGCGGCGATCGTCATCGGCACAAAATACGAGCGCTTTGGACCGACCGTAATGTTGGCGGGAATGTGCAGTGGTCGAGGTTGATAACGCAGCTCGCCCAGAAGCTCTTCCAGTTTTTGGATTTCAGGGTCCGGCTCGCCGGTACGATCCCAAAGGTAATTGTCGTTCATAAGTCTTCCTTAATAGAGCGCGGTCATCCTGTCCGCGCTGGGCGGTGTCTGCCGCCCAACGATGCCCTCGCTTACGGTCGGGCTTCTGACACTCCCATTCGCTCTCGCAGCAGTTTTGTGCCGCGGTGCAGATTCACTCGAACTGACGCCGGCGTCAGACCGGTGCGCGAAGCGATTTCCGGTCCGGTCATGCCCTCGACAAATCTCAACACCAGCGTCTCGCGGTACGCGTCGGGCAGTTGCCGGATCAAATCCAAAACTTCGCGGGCCGTTCGGTTCGGCGTTTTTGCCACGGCCATCTGTTCGGTTACTTCCACGGTCTCGCGCGAGCTGCGATAGAAATCCATGGCGCGGTTACGCGCGATCATCGCGATCCAGGGGCCAAAGGCCGCAGCGTCGCGCAGCGTGTGCAGCTTCTTGAGCGCGTGGAGGAAAATATCCTGGACCAGGTCGTCGACTTCATCACGCGGCACGCGGGCCAGAAGGACTCCGTGCACCATCGGCGCGTACATCTCATACAGCCGCGCAAACCGATCGCGCTCGCCCTCAAGGACGGCGCGGACGATAGCGACTTCGACTGGCTCTGCTTTTTCGGCTGGCGCGCTGAATGGATGAGTCATAAGCAGCATGTCCGCGGTGGCCTGGGTCTCAATCATCGTCGCGCCTTTGTCGTTAATCGTGGCACAGACTTTAGTCTGTGATTTTTCAGTGGGAGTCACAGATTGAAGTCTGTGCCACTTTCGATTGCCTGACATCGCTAAGACGGGCACGACGGAGAGAGTGTTAACAGTGTGTCAGAAGCCCGACCGTGAGGGAGGGCCACGTTGGGTCTCGGCTTGATGATTTCCAAGGTGGCCCTTGCTTACGCGCGGGCTTCTGACGCGTTGCTTGCTGGTACGTCGGCTCTGGCGAATAGTTTCACGCGCCAAATGACCACGGTCGAGATCAAAAGCGCTACTGTGCAGGCGGCGCCGCCTTCAATTCCGTAAGCGCCACCGGTCAACCAGTCGGGCCCGAGGTTCATCGCCTTTAATAAAGGAGCAGGCGTGATTCGTTCAATTCCGCTGACAGGCAGGCCGAGCAAAGCTGCCTGGACCCAGTTCCAGGACCAGTGCAAACCGAGCGGCAGCCACAAGCTGCGCGTGCGCAGGTAGGCTACGGCCAGCCACAGTCCGGCGAGCGCAGTATTAATAAAGGTGAACCCGGGAACGACATTCGGATTTCGCAAATGAACGGCAGCGAAAGGAACCGAAGTCAGGAAGACACCCAGCCAGGCCAAATGAGCGCGCGTCAAAGTTTGCAAAGGATATCCGCGAAAGAGCATTTCTTCCGCCGCCGCCGCAAACACAAAAACGAGCAATGAAACCAAAAGCGTCTGAGTGATGGATCGGGCGCCGGCCGGATCCAAACTAAAGTGAATGCCGCGAGTCACCATCGCGAACGCCGCGGCTAACAGCAGTGAAGCCGTTCCCAGCACTGAACCGATGGCGAAGTTTTTTAGCCACCCTCGATGCGGTACGCAACCGAGCGCGCGAAACGGCAGTTCTTCCAGCAATGCGCCGCAGGCCCAACCAACAACCAACGCCGAAAACAAAATCGATCCATGACCGGCAGCGATACCCCAATAGCCTTCGATGAGTTGGTTATAGGAGCGATGCAGCGCGGTTGAGAGAACCACAAAAAGAACGATCTGAGTTACCTGAACGCAAATCAAAAAGGCGACGGCGAAAATTGCCAGGCGCCAGCCGCTGCGCAGGTGGCCGTCCTTATTAAGAAAAAAATTGTAGGCTTCCATGAATGCGGGGCATTCTAGCATTCGCGCCGGCCCTTCTTCCGATAGGAGAAGGGCTGGGGACGAGAAGGAGGTGGTTGACCTGATTTCATCGTAAGGCTTTCTCTAGCCCAGGCGTTTACGCCTGGGTGAGAAAAGCGGTCGTTTATTAAAGCCCCATTAATGGGGGCTTTTGAAACTACCGCCTTTCATTCCCAGGCGTAAACGCCTGGGCTAGCTAAAACCTCATTCAAATTGGGTCGCTTCCGTAGAGGGCCAACATCACCTGTCCGAAACCCCTCTGTGCTAAACTCAGCTGCAATTACCAGCGCTGAATTACCTGTGATCGAGCGACGAAAACAACCCTCTGGCAGTCCGAAGAAAGCTCCGCGGCGTCGCACGGTGCCTTGGCTCCTGGCCGGCATTGTTCTGTTCATGTTGGCGATCATCGTGGCGCAGCAGCTGTTTAATTTTGCCGCCGTCCTCCCGCCTGAGACGGGGTCAGACACGCTTTTGCTTTACGCGCTGTCGTCGCTGAATTTTGCGGCATTCATAGTCTTCAGTTTCATCCTGTTGCGCAGCCTGCTCAGGTTGCGCCGCGAACGTCGCGAGCGGCAACCGGGTTCAAAGATTCAAACGCGTCTGCTGATCTATTTCATTGGCCTGAGTCTGCTGCCAATTACCGCGATGGCCGCCTTCTCGTATCTCTTTCTTAATCGTTCGATTGAAAAGTGGATGGGCCGGCTGCCGGAAAATGTTGTCGAGCGCGTGCGCGAACAACAGCGCGAGAGCCTCGCTTTGCAGAACGAAAAAATCCGTGAGACAGCCACGCTGTTGGCAGCAACAGTCAAAGCGCGGCCGCAAGCCGAATGGCAGATGACTTTGGATCAACTATCGGCCACCGGGCGTCTGGCGGCAATTGAGATTGTTTCTGACGATGGGCAGGTGTTAGCTCATGCTCAGCCGGCAATTCCTGATTCGCAAAAGGAAGAGCTCAAAACGATTCTGCAGAGTGGAGAGCAGAGTGCTGTTGAGTCAATCGCGGACGGCAAAGGATTCGATCTGGCTTCCGTGCCCTTAACCGGCGGCACTCGTTTGATCTTCGTGCCGCAGCGTTTGAGCGACACCGACGTTAACGACACGATTGCCGGCTCTCAGCGCGAATATCAACATCTGTTGCAAAGACAGCGGAAGGTGCGCCTGCTGGGCGTTTCGACTCTGGGTTTGATGACGCTGCTGCTTTTGTTCGCGTCGACCTGGGTGGCCATCCACCTCTCGCGCGGATTCGCCGCGCCAATCAGATCACTGGTGGGAGCGTCGAAAGAAGTCGCGCGCGGCAACCTCTCGTACCGGGTTGAGACAATTGCCGACGATGAACTGGCCTTACTCGCCGAGTCCTTCAATCAAATGACGTCCGAGCTCGACGCCAATCGCAAACACATCGAAGCCGGCGCCGAGACTTTGAAAGAGAAAAACCTGGCCCTCGAGGAACGGCGCAATTACATCGAGACAGTTTTGGAATCGCTCTCAACGGGAGTCGTGTCGCTCGATCAGAATGACTGCGTTACCACTATCAACACGGCCGCCGTTTCAATCTTGAAATTAAGCGAAGCACCGCCGGCCTGGGCCAAGTTAACGGCGCTCTTGAGTGCTGAAGATCGCGTCTTGCTCGAGCGCCTATTGCGGCGCGCCCGCCGCGCGGGACGAGCGGCTGAGCAGGCGCAGTTGACCCGCAGCGCCGTGGGCGGCGCCGTGCCGGTGATGCTCAATGCGACCGCGCTGCGCGAGACTTCGAACGACGGTCGCGGCGTAGTTCTGGTAATCGAGGATTTATCTGAATTGTTAACGGCCCAGCGCGCGGCTGCCTGGAGCGAGGTGGCCCGCCGAATTGCTCACGAAATAAAAAATCCGCTGACGCCGATTCAACTGTCAGCGGAACGTATCGCGCGGAACTTTGGCGTGCGGAGTAATGGAGTCAACGCGGCGAACGGTGGTGAAGAAGCCAATCAGATAGATCGACACGCGTCGACCAATGGTAACGGTTCCGGTCCGACTGAGAGTGACGAAGAGCTGACTCGGATCGTCGAAGAGTGCACTACTTCCATCACGCGTGAGGTCGCCGGCCTGAAGGCCCTGGTTGATGAATTCTCGCGCTTCGCGCGCATGCCCGCGCCTCGGCTTGAAGTTGGCGATCTGAATGAACTCATCCGACAGACCGGCCAGCTCTATACGGATCGACTGGCGGGAGTCGAGCTTCGCTTGTCGCTGGATGATGGACTGCCGCCGGCTATGCTCGACAGTGAACAAATGAAGCGGGTGTTCGTGAACCTGATCGACAACGCGTTGGAAGCGCTCACGGATGCGACGGATGAACGCCGCGTGACAATTACCACGAAGCATGACGGCAACCGGGATCTTATTGTGTCCACGGTCGAGGACACGGGCGAGGGAATTCCGCCCGGTGACTTCAAGCGCTTGTTTCAGCCTTACTTTTCCACTCGCGGCCGCGGCACGGGTCTGGGACTGGCAATCGTGTCTCGCATAATCACTGAACACGGCGGCCGAGTGTTTGCTGATCCGAACAGTCCGCGCGGCGCCAGGTTTGTGATTGAATTGCCGGTTGGTATGCAGTAGGCGTCGGAGGTCGGAGGTCAGAGGTCGGAGGTCAGAGGTCGGAGGTCGGAGGTCGGAGGTCGGAGGTCGGAAGTCGGAGGTCGGAAGTCAGAGGTCAGAGGTCGGAGGTCAGAAGTCAGAGGTCGGAGGTCGGAGGTCGGAGGTCACTTTAATGAAAAACGCTACTTGGTTTATGGCTTGGCCACGCCGATGCGCGGCAAGTCTTTGACTTGCCGACCGCCCCCCTTATTTTCCTAAGGGTCTTCGACCCTGGCGGTCATAGACCGCGAGCTTATGAGAGAACTACTCGGCAAGTCCGAGACTTGCCGCGCATCGGTGTGGCAGAGCCATCGCCTGGATGCCTCGGGAACCAACTGACCACCAACAACTGACCATTCTTAAATGTCTGAATCGATCTTAATCGTTGACGACGAACGCGGCATTCGCGAGACGTTGAGTGCTGTGCTGCGCGATGAAGGCTTTCACGCTGAGGCGGTCGAGTCAGGCGAAGAATGTCTCAAAGCAATCGCGCGGCGTGCCTACGGCTGTGTTTTGCTGGATGTCTGGCTGCCGGGAATTAGCGGTCTCGAAACTTTGCAACAGATGCGCGACGCAAACAGCGACGTCGCCGTTGTGATTATTTCGGGTCACGGCAATGTCGAAACTGCGGTGCGCGCGACCAAATTGGGCGCTTTCGATTTCATTGAAAAGCCTCTGTCGATTGAAAAGACGATACTGACGATCCGCAACGCTTTACGGCAGAGACAACTCGAGCGCGCCAACGCCGAGATGTCCGCCGAGTTGAAAGAAGAGTACGAGATGGTCGGCGAGTCGGTCGCTATGCGCGCTCTGCGAAAACAGATCGCAGTGGTGGCGCCTACGGATGGCCGCGTCTTGATCTCCGGTGAATCCGGAGCGGGCAAGGAGTTGGTAGCGCGCGCGATTCATGCGCAGTCGCGGCGAGCGGCGGCGCCTTTTATCGAAGTCAACTCAGCCGCGATCCCTGAAGAATTGATCGAGTCGGAACTCTTCGGTCACGTGAAGGGCGCATTCACCGGCGCCACCGCGGCGAAGAAAGGGAAGTTCGAACTCGCTGACGGGGCCACGCTTTTCCTCGACGAAGTTTCTGACATGAGCGCGAATGTCCAGGCGAAGGTCCTGCGCGCACTTGAAGAACAGAGGTTCGAGCCGGTTGGCAGCAACACGCCAATCAATGTCGACGTGAGAGTGGTGGCCGCCACGAACAAGCGTCTGGATGAAGAAATCGAGAAGGGAACTTTTCGCAGCGACCTTTTCTTTCGGCTGAACGTGATCCCATTTGAAGTGCCGCCGCTGCGCGAGCGAGTCGAGGATGTGCCTTTGCTCATCGACCATTTCAACCGCCGGTTCGCGAAAGCCTACGGAAAGAAGCCAAAGGTGTTCGACGCCGAGGCAATTGAACTGATGCAGAGATACTCCTGGCCCGGCAACGTCAGGGAATTGAGGAACACGATTGAGCGTGTTGTGATCCTGCATCAAAACCATCGCGTAGCGATTACAAATCTGCCCGCCTTCGGTGAAAGTGAACCGCCGGCCTCTTCTTATCGTTTTCCATCTTTCAAGGAGGCGAGCGACGCGTATCATCGGGAATTCATCCAGCGCAAACTCGACGAAGCCGAGGGAAACGTTTCGCGCGCCGCGGAATTGATGGGAATCGATCGCAGTCATTTGTACCGGAGGATGCGGGCGTTGGGGATTAGCGCGCGGGGAGAACGACCCTGAATACAAAACGCGACCTGACAAGACCGGTCGTGCTAGAATTTCGGCGAGGAATGCATGGTAGCGAATTTAGAAGCCACAATCGAAGATCTTTACGCGGTCCGGGGTAAAGCAGAGATTGTCAACGGAGAAATTGTCCATATGTCTCCCACCGGAGCTGCGCCGAGCTATGCCGGCGGCGAAATCTTTGTGAGCTTACGCAACTATTCGCGCCAAACGAAAAAAGGTTATGCCGTCAGTGACAATGCCGCTTTTCGCGTCGACTTGCCCAACCGAAAATCATTCAGCCCTGATGCGGCTTACTACGTAGGCGAATGGACGGGAATGAAATTCTTCGAAGGCTCACCGGTCTTTGCCGTCGAGGTCCGCAGTGCCGTCGAGGTCCGCAGTGAAGGTGACTACGGTCCAGCCGCGGAAATAGCGATGGCCAGAAAACGCGCTGATTATTTTGCCGCCGGCACGTTGGTGGTTTGGGATGTCAACCTTCTGAGCGATGAAGTAGTCAAAAGCTATCGGGCGGATAAGCCGGCCGAACCGACAACCTTCGGCCGAGATCACATTGCGGATGCTGAGCCCGCAGTGCCAGGATGGTCAATGCCAGTTAAAGATTTGTTTGTGGATCAAGAATAAGAAAAGTTTTATGGATTACACGACACGAGAACTACTGAAGCGTTACGCGAAGATGGCCATGGGCCAGCCTTTCGCACCGGTGCTACTGAACATTTTAGTCACCAGCGTGTGCGACATGCGTTGCACGCATTGTTTCTTTACCGACGAGCTCGACGATCGGCCGCGCAAGAAACTGCAGATGAAGACGCACGAAATCGATCGCATCGCGCAGACCCTGGGCGGGAATCTGGGAGTCTTGATTCTCGCCGGCGGCGAGCCGTTCACGCGCAAAGACCTGCCTGAGATCGTCAGTTCGTTCTATCGGCACAACAATCTCGAATCGGTTTACCTGATGTCGAACGGTCAGATTCAGAAGCGAATCTTTCCGGACGTGACTCGCATTCTCGAAGAGTGCCCGAACCTCAACGTCACCGTGGCGATGGGCATCGACGGCTTGCAGCAGCAGCACGACAAGATTCGCCAGAAGCCAGGTTCGTGGTCGATTGCGATCGAAACGGCGCGCGAGCTGAAAGCGATGAAGAAACAGTATCCGCATCTCGATCTGCAAACCTGCACCTGCTTCATGCACTCGAACCAGGATACGATTTTTGAGTGGTACGATTTTCTGAAGCACGACCTGAAGCCCGACAAGGTCAACTTCAACTACATTCGTCCGCCCTCAGCCGATCCGATCGAGTTGGACATCGATCAAACTCGTTACGCGAAACTCGCGCAGATGATTGACGACGATTCGCGTCATGCAGCGATCAAAAACAACTACGGCGGCAAGGCCGGCTTTTTCAAGGCGGCAATCGACATCTACATGCACGGCCTGATCACCAAAACGCAGGAGACACAGAAAGCGCAGTTAACCTGTTACGCGGGCACGGCCGGTGCGGTGATTTACGATGAAGGCACTTTGTCTTCATGCGAGAACCTGGCGCCGATCGGAAATCTGCGCGAACACGATTGGGACTTCCAGGGTCTCTGGCTTTCGCCGGCGATGAAGGAACGTCGCAAGCATGCGGCGAACGGTTGCTTCTGTACGCATGAATCGAACTGCTATTACCCGTCGCTGCCTTTCAATCCGAAGCACTTGATCAAAATCAAGAGTTTGGAGCGCGAGATGAAGAAGGCCGCGCGCGATTTGGAATCGCAGATCGACGAGCAGCCCGACGGAATTGCAGTGAAAGCGTGAAGGTGTCAGAAGCCCGACCGTGAGAGAGGGCCACTCTGGGCAGCCTTGACTTGGTATCCGAGAGTGGCCCTCCCTGACGGTCGGGCTTCTGACACGTAGCAACAATGAACCCCAACGGTCCAAAAATCCTGATCATCTCTTCCGACACGGGCGGCGGGCATCGCTCCGCGGCGGCGGCGATTGTGGCCGGCATCGAGAGCTTTGTGAAGGGCGAGTCAATCGCGATTCGCACCATTCGCGCGGTCGAAGAGTCTCACCATCTGGCGGCAAAGATGGTGGCAATCTACAACTGGCTGCTGCGAAACAAACAGCATTGGATGAAGTACTACTATTGGTTCATCAATCGCTTTCGGCCGGACACCAGGGAGTTTTTCTACAAGCGAACAGTTGGTTATGTTGCCGGGCAGTTTCAGAAATGGTGTCCGCACGTCGTGGTCAGCGTGCATCCATTGACGCAGCACATGTTCGCGCGCGTGCTGAAAGAGTTGGGACTGGCAGATCGTATTCCGCTCGTAACCGTCGTCACCGATCCCTACTATGGTTTTTGGAAGGGCTGGGCTTGCGACGATGTCAGTCTTTATCTCGTCGCCAGCGAGGAAGCGCAGCGGCAATTGATCGATTACGGGATCGATCCCGCGCGCATCAAGATTTCCGGTATGCCGGTTCATCCGAAGTTTTCTTTCCCGGGCGACGACGCAGCCCGAGTTGCCCGCACCGCTCTGGGTCTCGATCCCGAAAAGTTTACCGTCTTTGTTAACGCGGGTTGGGAAGGCGGCGGCAACATTCCGCTCATTTTCCGCGAATTAGTGCGCGGCGAACTGGACGTGCAGGCGATCTTTCTGGCCGGCAAGAACGAGGCTTTAAGAAAGGAAGCTGAACTGGTCGCTGCCGAGGCCAAATTTCCGATCAAGGTGATTGGATACTCAGACGAGGTTGAGCAATTGATGCGCGCGGCGAGCGTGATGATTTCAAAGCTCGGCGGCTCGAGCACGTTTGAGGCTTTCAGCTGTCGCGTTCCGATTATTGCCGACGTGACGACCGCGCCGATGCCGCAGGAAGCGGCTACGGTCACGCAAATCGCGAAAAGCGGAGCGGCGGTTTTGCTGCAAAAGGCTTCGGATATTGTGCCTGTCGTCGATCGCATGATTGAGGACTCAAAGCATTACGCGGCGTTGCGCGCGGCGACGATTACGGTCGCGATTCCCAACGCGACCCGGCGCATTGTCGAAGAAATCACGGCCCTGATTCCGGAATCGGCGACGGCCAAAACCGAGTCGCTGGCAGAACGGGCTGCTTAAGCCGTCTGACGGCGGCCATCTGAGCGTTCTTGACTGTCACCATTGGTTCGCGTTCTAATCCCGTCGTTCTAAATCTGAAAAGTTCAATGTGAGTGGCACAGACTTTTAGTCTGTGAACTACTCGAAAACATCACAGATTAAAGTCTGTGCCACAAAACGAATGAGTCTGTTACTAGAAGGAAAGCGCGCGTTCATTACCGGGGGCACGCGAGGAATTGGCGCTGCTTTATGCGAAATCTTCGCACGCGAAGGCGCGGACGTGGCTTTTAATTACGGGTCCCGCGATGATCTTGCCGATGAAGTACGGAAAAAGATCGAAGCTTTTGGCCGGCGCGCGCGCTCGTTCAAGGTGTCGGTCACGGACCGCTTCGGTTTGAAGCACCTGACGCGCGAGCTGGTGGCGGAATGGGGTGGCCTGGATATCCTCGTCAACAATGCGGCCATTAATCGCGGCGATAATTTCGCGACGACGACCGATCGCGCCTGGGATGAAGTTATCGGGGTGAACGTGGGCAGCCTCTTCGCCGTGACCAAGCCAATCTATAAACAGATGATTCGCCAACGCGCCGGCGCCATCCTCAATATCACTTCAATCGGCGCCATCAGGGCCCTGCCGACTGCCGTGCACTATGCCACCTCGAAAGCTGCGATGATCGGATTCACCAAGTGTCTCTCGCGCGAAGCGGGGACATTTGGAATCAAGGTCAATGCAATTGCAGCCGGAATCTTTGACACGGACCTCGCGCAAGCGCTGCCTGAGCGCTGGCTGCAGATGCACGACTTTTGGACTTCGAGCGGCCGCCTTGGCCGGCCGGAAGAGTTAGCTGAATACGCCGCGTTTATGGTCAGTGATCGCAATTCTTTCATGAATGGCGAAGTTGTCATTGTGGACGGCGGCACAGTTACCTAGACTAGAGATTCCAGCCTTTTAATCCTTTATTCTGAGTCACGCAATAGTTTCAAAGGAATCCCGTCGGAGATTTTCGGCCGATTCGTAATTATCCAAATACTCTGCTCAGAACCCCGGCCCCATGCCGCGGGCCTCTGACGATTGATTGCGGCGCAGCAATTTGCACTCGCCCGATGGATTTTCCGCACCATACTCGGGTTCGGATTTTTGCTACGGCTTATAAGTCATACAAGACTGGTGGGAAGTGCGACGGCGAATGATGAGTCCGTGGTTGGCACAGAATCTGCCATCTGGACTGCCTTTGAACTGTCGTCATTACTACCAAATATTCAGTTGCGAAACCGGAGACAAGTGAACTATTCTGCTGGCTTCTCGGCCCGGCCGCGAACAACAGGAGTTCTTCGCGAGTTTTTTTGCGTACTCATGCGCTGTCAACCACGTTCGGCACGGCTGGTTGATATCCCCCGGTTGCCCTTCGCCTCGCCCTCAGACTGCCCGATCCCCTGAGAGCTACGGCCGTTACACAGGAAACGGACATGCCATCAACCCCCTTGCTTCGCACACGCACCCGTGTGTTGTTCGTCATTTTCTTCTGCATCACATTCCTGGGACTCGCATCGCTTTGGGCGGTGAGCCAACGAGCGACGAACCGAGTCAAGAGCAACACAACGGCGCGCGCCCAAGCGGTGGACAGGTGGCGGATGACACGGACCTATTCAATGTCGAATCGAATCGACCCTTTGTGCTGGCTGAATACCTGGTTACCTGCGCCGCAACCCGAATTACGCGCCTGAGTCAACGCTCGATTACAAGGCTATGACTTCTAGCACGTGGCCACCTATATATCGGCTGCCCGCGATACCGAACCATGCAGGGAGAAGAAATCTTATGTTGCCTCTTATGCGGTCTCGATTCCAAAGTAATCTGCGTCTGTTGTTTGTTTTGACACTCACTGCGGTCGTCTTAGTTCCCGCCGTCATTATTAAGACCATCAGAACTGTGTCGGCATTTGATGCCGTCCACGCCCCTGACGCTCAAGCCGATTTCGTTCGAGTGATTCCGCTGACGGCAAACGACGTCGTTTATAGTCCAACGACGAAGATGCTCTATGCCAGCGTGCCCAGCACGGTCGGCGCCGGCGGCAACAGCATTAAGACGATCGATCCGACTACCGGCGCCATAGCGTCATCGGTCCTGATTGGCAGCGAGCCGAACCGCTTGGCGATGGCGAGTGATGGTACGACTTTATATGCAGGATTAGACGGTGCGTATGCAGTTCGGAAATTCGACGTTTCTACCCAGACACCTGGAAGCCAATTCGCGTTGGGATCGGATTCTTTCAGTGGTTTGAATCGAGCCGCCGATCTCGCGGTCGCGCCGGGAAATCCGAACTTGGTTGTGGTCGCGCGGCGGGGCACCAACTCGGGAGCGAACATCGCGGCGTATGACAACGGCACGCTACGACCCACGGTGGCGCCGGGATCGTTTGGCGGGAGTGATTTCCTGTCCTTCTCGGCCTTGGCGACTAAGCTGTACGACAGCGCCAGTTTTAACGGATTGAATACATTGAAGGTCGACGCCAATGGCGTATCAGTCACAGGCAGCAACACGACTTTGGCGCAAAGTTCGAGAATAAAATTCGACAATGGGGTGATCTATGCAGGTAATGGTCAAGTAATTGATCCGGATACCTCGAACGGAACGCTTAAGGGCACCTTTAGCGTAACCGGCAGCAGTATTAATACCACAGCATTTGTGCCCGACTCTTCGGTCGGACGCGCGTATTACCTGATGAACGATTTTTCGAACAGCTCGGTCAAGACAATCAGGGTCTTCGACATTAATACCTTTGTGCTGATTGGCACGATTACAGTTACCGGAGTAAACGGCGACATCAACAATATGATCCGCTGGGGTAGTAACGGCCTGGCTTTTCGCACGTCGGGCGGCCAATTAATCATCGTCCAGAGTTCACTGATACCTTCGGCCGATCCGATACCGACGCCGACTGCCGCAACTTCACCGACACCGACGCCAACGCCGACACCGCCCGCAACTTTCGTGCGGCAAGTTCCGCTGGCGACAAACGATCTCATCTATAACGCCGGCAGGCAATCGCTTTACGCCAGCGTGCCGAGCAGCGCCGGCATCGGCGGCAATAGCATCACGCCGGTCAACCCGGTTACGGCAACGGTCGGCAGCGCGGTCTTCATCGGTAGTGAGCCCAATAAGCTGGCGGTGTCTGACGATCAGCACACCATGTACGTCGGACTCGACGGCGCCGGAGCGGTGCGCCGTTTTGATCTGACTACGCAAACTCCGGGCTTGCAATTCGCATTGGGTTTCGAACAATTTAATGGCCTGCGCAGGGCGAGTGCATTAGCAGTCATGCCCGGAGCGCCCGGCACGATCGCCGTGAATCGGTCCAACTCGTCGACCGCGATCTACGATGATGATGTGCAGCGCCCGCAAACGCAGAACAACAACGGAAGCCTCGCCTTTCGTTCAGCTTCTACGTTGTATGTGGCAAATGGCTCGATTTCCAGGATGAATGTTTCGGCCTCGGGTCTTTCACTGATCAATACGGTTATCACCAACAGCGGCGGCAATATTCTATATGACAACGGACTTGTCTATATGTCTGGCGGAGCCGTCGTGGACGCTGAGAATGGATCGATAAAAGGGATTTTCACTAATGCCGGTTCTAACGGCGCGATGTTTCTTGATTCAGCCGCCGGACGAATTTTCTTTTTGAGTGACTCCGGCGGAAGTACCACGCTGCGGGCCTTTGACATTAATACTTTCTTACCGCTTGGCGCGGTCACGATCTCGGGTCTTAGCGGAACACCAACAAGTCTGGTGCGCTGGGGCAGTAACGGGTTGGCGTTCCGCACGAGCACGCAGATATTTTTGGTTCAAAGCGCGCTGGTGAATCCAGGCGATGCGGTTCCTGCCGCGACACCCACGCCGTCTCCGGTCCCGTCGCCGTCGCCGCCATATATTCCGACCTTTACGCGTAAGCTCGATCTCAGTGCGAACGATCTGATTTTCAATCAATCCACACAGCGGATCTATGCCAGCGTTGCCGGATATCAATTGACGACCGGCAATAGCATCACCACCATTGATCCCCAGACGGCGACGATTGGCCCGTCGGTTTTTATCGGCAGCGAACCAAACAAGCTGGCGCTGTCCGACGATGGCAAGACTCTCTATGCAAATCTGGACGGCGCGGCGGCAATTCGTCGGTTCGATGTATCCACGCAAACGGCGGGACTGCAATTCAACAATTCACTTTCGACGGGACCGTCAGATATGAAGGTAATGCCCGGAAGTCCCCAGACGATAGCACTGGCGCTGGGAAGCGGCTTCGGGAACGCTGTTTCTATTTACGATAACGGCGTGAAACGAGCCAATAATGTGTCGGGAAATTATTCCGGGATCGGCGGCCTCGAGTTCAATGGGCCCTCGACGATCTATGGCGTTGACAGTTCCTCAAGCAATGGCTCGTTGGTGAAGTTCGCGGTCATTGCGGGAGGAGTTAGCCCGACCACGATCACTAACGGCGTATTTTCGGGCTTCTCCGGAGGGTTGAAGTTAGCGAATGGGTTGTTGTATTCGTCCGGCGGCCGCATCGTCGAACCGGAAACACCGAAAGTGATCGCAACGCTACAAGGCACGGGGATTAACGGCAACTTTGCAGTTGATACGGCGCTCGGCAAAGCCTTCTTTATTTCGAATAACGGCAGCAGCGTCACGCTGACGGCCTACGATTTGGCTACTTTTGTACCGATCGGATCCATCGTGGTGCTACCCAATGTTAGCGGCACGCCAACGGGCCTGGTTCGTTGGGGCACAAATGGTCTGGCATTTCGCGTGACGCCGAGTTCCGTGACACCGGGTGTAAATAATCCCGCGTCGGTCTATTTAGTGCAATCGGCACTCGTGTCGAGTAATGACTCGATTCCGACGTCGGTGCAGTTTGCGTCCGCCACGGCTAGCGTAAACGAAGGCAACGCCTCGATTACCGTTACCGTAAATCGGACCGGTGAGGTGTCTGCAACCACGACCGTCGATTTCGCTACCAGCGATGGAACGGCGACCGCCGGCAGCGACTATACCGCGACCACCGGAACTGTGACTTTCGCTCCCGGACAGTTAAGCAAGACATTCACCATTCCGATTATTAACGACACGTTTTTTGAAGGAGGCACCAACGAAACATTCAATGTGACTTTGAGCAACCCCTCCAGCGGCGTGATTCTGTCGTCACCATCGACCGTGGTGATTACAATTCAGGACAACGAAGGAATCCCCACTCTGCAATTCCAGGGTACTCTGCGTATCGCTGAAGGGAATGCGGGCACGCAAATATTCACCATACCCGTAACCTTATCGAATGCGTCGGTGCAGACTGCGTCGATTGATTACGCGACCGCCGACGGCACGGCGAACGCGGGGAGTGATTACGTCGCCACGTCGGGAACGCTAACGTTTCCTCCCGGAACAACGTCGGGGCAGATTAATGTGACGGTGAACGGCGATACGACGGTGGAACCCGACGAAACGTTTCAGCTAAAGCTGAGCAATCCGGTCAATCTGAATTCGTTTTCTTCTCCGTTTGCCACCATCGCCAATGACGACAGTTCCATCCAATTTACGCCGGCCAATTATTCAGTGGCCGAAAATGCCAAGTCAGTTGTGGTGACTGCCACTCGGCTGGGCGCTACCTCAGCCGCGGCTTCGGTTACTTATTCAACCAGCGACGCGGCTGGGCTCCAAAGCTGTGGGATTGTCAACGGAAAGGCGTCCTCGCGCTGCGATTACGTCCCGGCGTTCGGTGTGCTGACCTTCGCCGTGGGTCAAACATCAAAGACAATCACAATTCCAATTGTTGATGACGGGTTCGTCGAAGGAGACGAGACTTTCAACGTGGCCCTTTCCAATCCGATTGGGGGAAACCTCGGCGCTAACGCAACGGCGAGCATCACCATTACCGACAACGATATTACTCCCGGCGTTAACCCGGTCGACAGCGGGTCATTTTTTGTGCGGCAGAATTATCTTGATTTTCTCAGCCGCGAACCGGATCAATCAGGGTTCGACTTCTGGACAAACCAACTCGCCGGATGCGGCAACGATGCCTCCTGCGTGCAACTGGTTCGCGTCAACGTGTCGGCGGCATTTTTCCTCTCGATTGAATTTCAACAAACTGGATATCTGGTCGAACGAATGTACAAAGTCGCTTACGGCGACGCCCTGGGAACGTCAACCTTCGGTGGTTCACATCAGCTGGCGGTCCCAACCGTGCGCTTCAACGAATTTCTGCAGGATACTCAGCGAATAGGGCGTGGTTTGGTAGTGCTGCAGGCTGGCTGGGAGCAGTTACTGGAGAATAATAAAAAAGCCTTTGCGCTGGAATTCGTCCAGACGGCCCGCTTCACAGATGCATTTCCGAATACTATGACTCCCGACGCTTTTGTCGATAAGCTGAACCAGAACGCTGGTAATGTCCTGTCACTGCCGGAACGGCAAGCTCTAATAAATCTGTTTGCTGGCACCATCGACAGCAGCAACGTAAATGCGCGGGCTAAGGCCATACGCCAAACTGCCGACGACGACATTCTGTATAGTGCAGAATTCACTCGCGCGTTTGTGCTGTCGCAGTATTTTGGCTACTTGCGGCGCAACCCGAACGACTTGCCAGATACGGACTACACGGGCTACGACTTCTGGTTGACTAAACTGAATCAGTTCAACGGTAACTATATCAACGCTGAGATGGTCAAAGCCTTCTTGAGCTCGATCGAATACCGGCAGCGGTTTGGGCCTTAAAGGCGCTTCCGCAGTCGCCAATTCGATCGGGACAATCTATAGTTCGCGACAGCGATTCGCGCAGGTATGCTGCGGAGGTCTGGTACCGCAATAGAAATTAGCCGTCAAACCTGATTCTTGACGTGATCGGTTATGCAGCATTCCAACGCATTATCAGCCACTCTCGGTTGCTTCCTCGGGTTCAGAAGTTCCTGACTCTTACGAACCTTGCGAAAGGATTTCACATGACGCCATCCTCTTTCCTTCGCTCGCGCGTTGTTGCGTTCTTACTGATTCTAACCTTTGTTCTTTTTGGGACCATCCTGCTTTGGGCGAGGTCCCAATCGGCGGTCTCGTGGCGTAATGTCGGGCCTGACAGCGATTACCAGGCAGTGGCAGCCGGCAAGGGTATGATCACCCCTCTCGCGGGCAGCATTACAGTCAATAGCACATCAGATGCGGCTAGTGGGACTGACGGCTTGTGCACCCTGCGAGAAGCGATCACCTCTGCGAACACTGACACTGCCTCGGGGGCCGTGGCTGGCGAGTGCGCCGCCGGAAGTGGCGACGACAACATCGACTTTTCGGTGACAGGCACTATAACTCTAACGACTGCCCTATCGGTCATTTCGTCGAACATCACAATCAACGGACCGGGCGCAAGTCTGTTGACGATCAGCGGAAATAACAACAGCCGCGTCTTCGACGTTCAAAGCGGGACGACGGCTGCGATTACGAATCTTACGATTGCCAATGGCCGGGCGACCGACGGCGGTGGAGGGATTCGCAACAACGGCACGGTTTCTCTGACCAATTGTGATTTTTATAACAACCTCTCGGTGACTTCGGCGGGCGGCGCGATTTACAACAACAGTTCAATGACGATCACCAATTGTAATATCGGCGGCCTGGGAGTAAACCAGCCCAATAGAACAACTGGTGAAAGCGGTGGCGGAATCTATCACAATGCCGGGACGCTGACCATGACCAATGGATCGATCGTGGCAAACACCAGCTTTGCCGTCGGCGGCGTGCAGATATCCAGTGGAACCGCCAACTTCGTGGGCGTGAGAATCACTGATAACTCCAATGGTGGCTTTCGCGTCACCTCGGGGACAACTAACATTGATGGCTGCCTAATTGCCAATAACACGTCTGACCTCATGGGCGCCGGCATCTTCCTCGAGAGCAGCGGACCGATAAATATTAAGAACAGCACCATCTCCGGCAATACCGCCGCCGACAATGGCGGCGGCATCGCCACCTTTGATCGCATCGGCCAGGTGAATCTGGTCAACGTGACGGTTACTAATAATCGAACGACCAGTGGCGTGGGCGGCGGCATTATGGCACCCGGACCATCAACTTTCACTTTGAGCAATACCATCGTTGCCGGCAACTTCCGGGGCCCGGGAAACAGTACGACTCCGGACGACGTTTCCAGCAGCGGGACGTTCGTAGCTGGAACCTTCAACTTGTTCGGCCCCGGCGGATCAGGGGGACTGAGCAATGGCGTTAACGGCAATCAAGTCGTCACCGATGCCCGTCTGGGACTCCTGGCCAACAATGGCGGAGCAACGCAAACGCATGTCTTGCGTGCCGGTTCTCCGGCGCTGGATGCAGGCAGTAATACTTTAGCGACCAACGCCGGGTTGACTGCGGATCAGCGTGGCGCAGCGTTTCCGCGCATTGTCGATGGACCCGACGCCGACACCACTGACACAGTCGATGTCGGCGCCTTCGAAGCTCAGGTATACCTGGAGGACGTCCCTGACAAAGCGACCAACGAGGATACTCAGCTGCAATTTACGTTTAGTGTGGGCGGGGGCGGATCGATTTCATCAGTCACAGCCTCATCGAGTAACACAGCTTTGGTGCCGAACGCTCCTGCAAACATCGACGTGACCGGTTCCGGTTCAAGCCGGACCTTGACGATAAATCCCCTCGCCAACGAGTTTGGCGCCTCCACGATTACCCTAAGTGTCAACGGCAGTAATGGCGACAATATGACGGATACTTTTGTCCTCACGGTCAATAGTGTTAACGACGCGCCTTCGTTTACCAAGGGGGCGAATCAGGCTGTTAATGAGGACAGCGGGCCGCAGTCAGTTCCGGTTTGGGCGACAAGTCTTTCAGCTGGACCCCCGAATGAAGCCGGCCAGACTCTGACTTTCCAGGTGACAAATAACACGAACACGGCATTGTTCTCGGTTGCTCCGGCGGTTAGTTCGACCGGCACTTTGACTTACACTCCGACAGCCAATGCCAACGGATCAGCCACCATCACGGTCAATCTTAAAGACAGCGGTGGGACGGCCAATGGCGGAGTCGATACTTCGGCGCCACAAACATTCACAATTACCGTCAACGCGGTGAACGACGTGCCGTCATTCACGAAGGGCGCTAATCAAACGGTGAATGAAGATGCCGGGGCGCAAACAGTGAACAACTGGGCGACGGCAATTTCGGCGGGACCCGCGGACGAATCCGCGCAAACTTTGACATTCCAGGTAACCAATAACACCAACGCGGCGCTCTTCTCGGCGGGCCCGGCAATAAGTTCGACCGGGGTGCTGACTTACACTCCGGCTGCGGACGCCAACGGCTCAGCGACGCTCACCATCAATCTCAAGGACAGCGGCGGCACGGCCAATGGTGGAGTTGACACCTCAGCGTCACAAACCTTCACGATTACTGTTAATGCAGTTAACGACGTGCCGTCATTTGCCAAGGGTGCAGACCAGACGGTTAGCAACAATGCCGGGGCGCAAACAGTAGCCAACTGGGCGACGGCGATTTCGGCCGGACCGGCGAACGAATCGGGCCAAACGCTTACTTTCCAGATCACCAACAACACCAACGCAGCACTCTTCTCAGTGGCTCCGGCGATCAGTTCCAGCGGCACGCTGACCTACACTCCGGCGGCGAATGCCGGCGGTTCCGCAACGATCACAGTAAATCTGAAAGACAATGGCGGCACGGCTAACGGCGGAGTCGATACTTCAGCTGCGCAGTCTTTCAATATTACGGTTAATCCCGCGGCCGGCTTCATCAGTTTCGCGGCGGCCAGTTCCGACACGACTGAGAGTTCGGGTTCGGTCACCGTCACGGTTAAGCGCACGGGAACGTTGACGCAACCGGCGACAGTCGACTACGGCACGAGTGCCGACAACGGTTTGCCATGCACAAATGCGAGTGGCGTGGCCACGCCGAAATGCGATTTCACCACCGCGTTGGGCACGCTAAGTTTTGCCGCCGGCGAGGACACCAAAACGATCACGATTCTGATTAGTCAGGATGTCTTCGTGGAAGGGCCTGAGACCTTCACCGTCTCACTATCGAACCAGACCGGAGGGGCAGCTTTAGCGGCGCCAGCCTCGGCGTCGATCACGGTTGCCGATGATGCGACTGAGCCGTCGACGAATCCGAGCGATGATGTCCGGAACTTCGTCCGGCAGCACTATCACGACTTTCTCAACCGTGAGCCGGACGCGAGTGGCTGGGACTTCTGGACCAACCAGATCACTTCGTGCGGCAGTAACGCGCAGTGCGCTGAAGTGCGGCGCATCGATGTTTCGGCGTCGTTCTTCCTCTCGATCGAATTTCAGCAGAGCGGTTATCTGGTAGAGCGGTTCTACAAGACCGGCTATGGCGACGCGACGGGAACCTCGAAGTTTCAATTCAATCACCAGCTTCCAGTGCCGATAGTGCGCTTCAGCGAGTTTCTCAAAGATACGCAGCGGATCGGTCAGGGCGTAATCGTGTTGGCTCCTGGCTGGGAACAAACGCTGGAGAATAACAAGCAAGCATACGCGCTCGAGTTTGCTCAGACATCGCGCTTCACCACAGCGCTTCCCACCACGCTGACGCCTGATCAGTTTGTAGACCGGCTCAATCAGAATACGGGTGGGGTGTTGTCTCTGAGTGAGCGCGCGGCGGTAATCAACTTGTTCGGCGGGGCGGCAAACAGCAGCAACGTCACAGCGCGCGCGCAAGCGGTGCGAATGGTCGCCGACGACCCCGACTTGTACAGCGCTGAATCTAATCGCGCGTTCGTGCTGGCTGAGTACTTTGGATACCTGCGCCGCAATCCGAACGATGCGCCGGAACCAACGTTGGACTACACCGGCTATGATTTCTGGTTGACGAAGTTGAATCAGTTCAACGGGAACTATATCAACGCCGAGATGGTAAAGGCGTTTCTGTCGTCGATCGAGTACCGGCAGAGATTTGGGCCGTGAGGCGCCGGTGTGGCCGACCTGCGCACCCCGGCACAAGGTAACCCCAAGCTGCGAACCGTTGAATTCTTGCTGCGCCCGCGCTCAGCCTGAGTGCGCGACGTTAACTGCCGCTGCGCAGTTCGACTACCACAGATGCGCTTTGCCCCGGATGCGATTCTGACGAATTATCAGCGTATACTCAAACGTGAAACTGCAGTCCCGTTGGGAAAGAATACTATCGCGTACTATGCTGTCACCGTTAATCGTTCTGAGGGCTGCTCACCTTTTTCTTGATAGCGAATACAGCGGTCCGCGCGATCTCGGTAAAGTCTGATTTCGTTTCGCTGAACCTCCGCTCCACCTCAGCGCTTCCGCTGACCTAAGAGTTGTGACTCTGAACTCAAGGAGCATCACATGCTTTCACTCTCCAATCTTCGCGCAGCCACCTCCGCGCTTTGTTTGGCTTCAATCTGCGTAACATCTGTCGCGTTCGCGTCGTTGTCCTCGCGCCGGCAAAGTACGACGACGTCGGCCGCCTCAGTCCGTCATGTAGCGCCTGCTCAGGCTGCCGCGGGCCAGGAGGTCATCACGCCGGCTGCCGGTAACACGATTACCGTCAACAGCACGTTGGACGTTGGGAATGGCGCCACGCAAACCCGTGCGCTTTTGTCCGGCTCTCCCGCTCTGGACGCCGGAGATACTCGTGTCACTCAGGCGGCCCACTATGTCGGTTCAAACATCGCGCAACTGACGACAGACCAACGCGGCTCCGGCTTCAATCGCGCTGTGGACGCCAACGGCGACGGCACGCCGGCCGTGGACATCGGGGTTAACGAAATACAAGACGCGGCTATTATGCCGGGGCTGGGCAACTATCCGAATACGACAGTTAATGTAGGCGGCAATACGACGGTCACGCCGGATGTTGCGGCCACCAATGTCACCGGCGTCAACGTCTCTTCATCAACGAACTTCAAGGGCGCCTTCGCTGCCAACGCGGCGACGGGGGTCGTGCGCGTGACGAATGCGCATCCTGCCGGCACTTATGTGGTTACTATTACGGCCTTCAATGGTCCGTCGACCATGACGAGGAATTTTACCTTGACGGTTCAGCCGGGCGCGGCTTGTACAGGTGCTTCGATCTTCACCAATGCAGCCGATACCAGCGTGGGCGCGCGTCCTTTTTCAGTAGCGATCGGAGATTTCAACGGGGATGGCAAACAGGATATCGCTGCTGCCAACCCCATCGCAAATAATGTCTCGTCAAATAATGTCTCGGTGCACTTGGGAGATGGATCGGGTGGCTTTACCGTCAAGCCTGTGGTCAGCGTGGGCTCTAGTCCTATTTCAATCGCGATCGGAGATTTCAATAATGACGGCAATCAGGATTTTGCTACTGCCAATCAAGCCTCAAACAATGTCTCGATCCGCTTAGGAGATGGATCAGGTGGCTTTACCGCCAAGCCTGATGTCAGGGCAGGCCCGGCTTTTTTTTCCTCTCGTCCTGTTTCAGTCGCGATCGGAGATTTCAACAACGATGGTCAGCAGGATATTGCTGTGGCCAACCGTAACTACCCAACTGTCTCGATTCGCCTGGGAGACGGATCAGGCGGCTTTACGGGTACGACTGAGGTCAGCGTGGGCTTTACTGCTCTTTCAGTAGCGATCGGGGATTTCAACAATGATGGAAAACAGGATATTGCTGTTGCCAACTTTGACGCAAACACAGTCTCGATTCGCCTGGGAGATGGGATGGGTGGCTTTGCCGGTACGACTGAGGTCAGTGTGGGTGCCGCACCTTATTCAGTAGCGATCGGAGATTTCAACAATGATGGCAAGCAGGATATCGCTACGGCCAACTCTCATGCGAACAGTGTCTCGATTCGTCTTGGAGATGGAGCAGGTGGCTTTACATCCCGGCCCGATGTCGCCCTGGGCTCTGGTGCTTCTATTTCAATCGCGATCGGAGATTTCAATAATGACGGCAACCAGGATGTTGCTGTTGCCAACTCTGACTCAGGCAATGTCTCTATTCGCTTCGGAGATGGAGCAGGTGGCCTTAGCGGCACGACTGCGATCAGCGTGGGACTTAGTCCTGAATCAGTGGCGATCGGAGACTTCAACGGTGATGGCCGGCAGGATATTGCTGTGGCCGTCCCTGGCTCAGCCACTGTCTCGATTCTTCTGGGATTATGTAACGTCATCAATCGGCCACTCGTCAGTTTGAGCGACGGCAGCTACATCGTGAACGAGAATGAGAGCCTGGTCACCATCACGGTCAATCGCACCGGCAATCTGTCCCTTCCGGTTAACGTCGACTATGCGACCGACGACACTGGTTCGCCGACAGGCTGTGGGATCCTCAACAGCGAATTGGCATCGTCACGTTGCGACTTTAACAGGACGTCGGGTACGTTAGCGTTCGCCGCGGGCGAGACGCAGAAGACCTTTACTGTGTTGCTTAATCGCGACTCGTATGCGGAAAGCACTGAGCGGTTTGCGGTGAACCTGTCGAATGTGACGAACGGCGCAGCTTTGATTGCGCCTTCATCCGCGACTGTCTTCATCTTCGATAGTCAGACTCCGGGGCCGCCGAACATTATTGATGACGTGAGCAATTTTGTCCGCCAGCACTATCACGACTTCTTGAATCGCGAGCCCGATCAGAGCGGTTGGGACTTCTGGACTAATCAGATCACATCATGTGGCAATAACGCGCAATGCAATGAAGTGCGGCGCATCGACGTGTCGGTGTCGTTCTTCCTTTCAATTGAATTCCAGCAGACCGGTTATCTGGTCGAGCGCTTCTACAAAGTAGGTTACGGAGACGCGACGGGCGCCTCGACGTTCGGAGGCTCGCATCAACTGGCGGTACCAATCGTTCGGGCAAATGAGTTTCTCACCGACACGCAACGGGTTGGACGCGGGGTTGTGGTTTTAGCGCCGGGCTGGGAGCAACTGCTGGAGAGTAACAAGCAAGCCTATGCTTTAGAGTTCGTCCAAACCTCGCGGTTCACAACCGCATTTCCGAACATCATGACGCCGGCGCAGTTCGTCGACAAGCTAAATCAGAATGCCGGTAACGTCTTGTCAGCGAGCGAACGCACGACCGCAATTAACCTGTTTGGCGGTGCGGCAGACAGCAGCAGCACGGCGGCGCGAGCGCAAGCGATGCGACAAGTCGCCGAAGATCAGGACCTTTACAACGTCGAATACAATCGGGCATTCGTATTGGCTGAGTATTTCGGCTACCTGCGCCGCAATCCGAATGACGCGCCGGAGTCGACGCTCGACTACACCGGTTACGATTTCTGGTTGACGAAGCTGACTCAGTTCAACGGGAACTATATTAATGCCGAAATGGTGAAGGCGTTTCTGTCGTCGATTGAATACCGGCAGAGATTTGGACCTTGATGAAGTAAGGACAATGCCACAAGCCGGCTGAAGGTTTCGCTACGGAGTCTCAGACTTTGATTTCTCGACGGCGTCCAGCCTCTTTTCCAAAGCGCGAAGTCGCTTGGGAACCTCGCCGAGTTTCTTAAACACGGCAACGGCCCGCCAGAAGGCACTGACTTCAAAGGCAGGTGTGCCCACCAGGATTTCACCGGGCGCAACATCATTCGGCACGCCGCTTTGTGGATAAAGAATCGCATCGTCGCCGACGGTTATGTGCCCGCCGACGCCGACCTGGCCCGTAAGAATGACGCGGTCGCCGACACGCGAACTGCCGGCGAGACCGACTTGCGCGCACAGCAAAGCATCCTCGCCGACAGTGCATGAGTGTCCGATTTGAACCAGGTTGTCGAGCTTGGCGCCGCGCTTGATTCGAGTCTCGCCGGTGGAGGCGCGATCGATCGTGGTGCCGGCGCCGATTTCGACATCGTCTTCGATCACCACGCGACCTGTCTGCGGAATCTTCAACCAACGCCGCTGTTCGTCTTTAGCAAAACCAAATCCGTCGGCGCCAATCACCGCGTTGTTGTGAATGATCACGCGCTTGCCGATCACTGAACCAGCGCGAATCGCGACTCCGGAATGAATTTCCGTGTCATCTCCGATCGTAACGTTGTCGTAAATCGTCACGTTGGGATGAAGGCGCACGCGATCGCCAATCACACAATGCTTTCCAATGGCGACGTGAGCGTCGATGAAAGTTTCTTTGGGGATGCGGGTGCTCGAATCAATCACCGCTGAAGAGTCGAGCAATAATTCAAATTCGCGCTTGGGCTGAAAGGCAATCAGGGCCCGAGTAAAAGCGAGGTAGGGATCTTTTGCGCGCAGAAGCGCGAGGTCTTTGCGATCGATCTCAGCGCCTTCTGAGACATAAATTGCGGAAGCTCGGGTCGTGGCGATCCTGTTCGCATATTTCGGATTGGACAGAAAAGTGACTTCGCCTGCCTGCGCCTCGTCAAGTCCCGCCGCGGCGGAGATTTCCATTTCACCTTTGTCGAGTGCGCACTCCGCACCCGTCTGAGCTGCCAGGTCAACAAGTTTCATCTCGGTGAGTTTATCTTAACTTGGCATAAACTCGCACCGGGGGTCGTTTCCGCTTAGGCTAAGAAAGATTCTCGAGACTAGTATTCGCCAAAGGGCCGTCAGGCCCGGGATATTTGTAGAAACCCGAGGCGCCGCTAACTAAAGGCCTGTAGGGCCGACATCTTCATCCGTTTTAATGAATTTTGAGAATGTCCCCCTCGATAATGTGTCGGCCCGATGGGCCTTTTTGTTAGAGGGGTTCGGGTTTCTACAAATATGCCGGGCCTGACGGCCCTTCGGCGAATGTGCGTTTAGCCTCACATCATGCTCACCGGATCGATCTCCAGCGTCACCGAACGCGAATCGTTTCCAGCCTCTTCAAAAGTCTTTAGCGCTTGATCGATCACAGCGCGCATCTGTCTGCGACTGCGCGATTTGATTAGCAGTTGGATCCGATACTCTTCACGTAGTCGCGCGAACGGCGCCGGCGCTGGGCCAAGTATGCGACAAGCGTGCTGGTCATTCGCCTGATTCAAATGATTCCGCAATTCCTGCGCGATGCTTCGCGCGCGCGTCGCGTCCTTGTTTCGCACCAGGAACAACGCCAGTGCGACGAATGGGGGAAATCCGTAACTGCGACGATGCCGAATCTCTTCGTCGTAGAATCCCTGATAGTCCTGCGCGGTCGCGTGTTTCAAGGCGTAATGATCTGGATGATAAGTCTGAATCAAAACTCGCCCGGGCAAATCGCCGCGACCAGCGCGCCCGGCAACTTGAGTGATCAATTGGAACGTTCTTTCGGCTGCGCGAAAGTCGGGCAAAGCCAAACCGGCATCGACAGACACGACGCCTACCAGCGTGACGTTGTGAAAATCGTGTCCCTTCGCGAGCATCTGCGTGCCGACCAGCAAATCGATTTCGCCTTTATCGAAATCCATCAGGAGTTTTTCGAACTCATGCCTTCGCGATTTGGTGTCGCGATCGATGCGGCCGATTCGCAAACCGGGGAAACGCTTGCGCAGGATTTCTTCAATCTGCTCCGTTCCTTCGCCCACGTAATAGATGTATTTGCTGGTGCAGTTGGGACACTCCGATGGAGCGCGTTGGCGATGATTGCAGTAGTGACAGACCAGTGTACTGTCGCTGCGATGGTAGGTCAGCGTAACGTCGCAATTTGGACATTCGATGGATTCGCCGCAGGAACGACAAAGGATGAAGCTGGAATAGCCACGACGATTCAGCAGAATAATTGTTTGCTCGCCGCGAGCGTGAGTGTTTTCGATCGCCGCTAACAACTCATCCGAAAACACGGACGGCTTTTTCCGGCGCTTAAAGACTTCGCGCATGTCGATCAACTCGGCGCGAGCGAGCGGCCGATTGGCAATGCGATCAGGCAACTGAAAATATTCATACTTTCCGGTTTGCGCGTTATGAAACGATTCGAGTGAGGGCGTGGCCGTGCCCAGCACGACTACCGCCGACTCTTTCTGCGCCCGCACGATGGCGCTGTCGCGCGCGTGATAGAAGGGCGATTCTTCCTGGCGATACGATGCGTCCTGTTCCTCATCAATAATGATCACGCCCAAATTTTTGACCGGCGCGAAAACTGCTGAACGCGTCCCCAGCACGACCCGCGCTTCGCCTGAGCGCAGGCGTGACCATTCATCAAAGCGCTCACCTTTCGATAACGATGAATGAAAGATGGCGATGTCATCGCCAAAGTGCGCGCGGAGTCGTCGCGAAAGGATCGGCGTCAATGCAATCTCGGGAACCAGCATCATCGCGCCGCGGTGGGCAGCCAGTGCCGCGCGCATTGAGCGAATATAGACTTCAGTCTTGCCACTGCCGGTCACGCCGTGCAGAAGAATCGACGCAAACTTATTACTCTGAATTCTGGTTTCGATTTTTTGGCGAGCGTCTTCCTGCGCCTCGGTGAGTTCCAAATTTTGGGCGTCGGGAAGCACCGCTGTTCCGAGCGGATCACGTCGAATCTCTTCCTCGAATTCTTCGACGACGCCTTTCTTAACCAGCGTGCGGATCGCTGATTCGCTAACGTCGGCGACCTTTACGAGATCTGCAATCGGCATCGTTCTTTTGTTGCTCGACAGAGTTTCAACTACACGCAACTGAGCTTTGCTGACACGTGCATCTTCGTCGGTCAACAACCTGAGAAGACGGACGGCCTTGCGACGCTTGGCCCGCGTCTGCACGGAACGCGTGCGATACGAGCGTGACACGAGACCTTCGCTTTCAAGTTCGCGCAACCATTTGGGAACGCGCATCGCACCCAGACGCAAAACGAACGCGCCTACTTCAAACTCGCCTTCGTCGCTAAGCACTTGCAGTGCGCGCAACCTAACGGGGCCGCCCAACTCTCCCGACGTCTGCGAGGTCAACAGTTCGCGACCTTTATCTGTAATTGAAATTGTCTGCTCGACGCTGGTGTTAATTCCTGCAGGCAATGCCGCGCGTAAGACTTCGCCCCATGGGGCGGAATAGTAATCAGCAACCCACCGGGTAAGCTCCAACACTTCAGGCGTCAACGGCGGTTCAACGTCGAGCAATTCCTGAACGTCTTTAATTTCTGATTCGACCAGACTGGTGCCGGTTCGCAGACGCGGCAGGAGGTCGACGATATAGCCCGCGGTCGGTTTTGGGCCGAGTTGGACCATCACGCGCGATCCGATGCGAGCGGCGGCCCGCATCGACGTCGGCAAACGATAAGTGAACAGTTTCCTTAGGTGGACCGGGACGGCAACCTGGGCGTACTGCGGAGCAGTTTCATTGGACTGTTGCGGGGCAATATTCATGGAACCTGATTAGCGCCGCGCGAAGCCTAACGCGATTACGGGTGTGATTGAAAGTGAGGTCAGGCGGTTCGGTTTTCAGGTACGCTTTCAAGGTGCTCCATTACCATTTTCAAATCTTCCCAGGTCTCTCGCTTCTTGGAAGGATCACGCAGCAGGTAAGCGGGGTGAAAAGTTGGCATGACCTTGATGCCGCGAAAGTCCTGGAACTTGCCGCGCACGCGGGTGATTCCTTCGCGGGCTTCCAGAAGGTTTCTTAAAGCCGTGTTGCCCATCACGACGATGACGTCAGGTTGGATCGTCGCGATCTCGCGAAATAAGAAAGGACGACAAATGGCAGCTTCTTCCAGGGTAGGTTGGCGATTGCCGGGCGGGCGGCAGCGATTTACGTTGCCGATGATCACCTCTTCGCGTTTCATGCCCATCGCTTCGATCATTTTGGTGAGCAACTGACCCGCGCGGCCGACGAAAGGCTTGCCCTGTGCATCTTCATCGGCGCCCGGCGCTTCGCCGACGAACATCAAACGCGCTTTCGGATTTCCATGCGTGTTAACAACCTGCGTTCGTCCTTCACATAATCCGCAACGCGTGCAATCGCCAATGTCGTTCCAGATGTCGGTCAGCGTTTCTGCCGATGGAGAGAATGAAGGTTGCGGTTGGGCCAGGTCGCCGAAGAGTGAATCCGCGGACACAGTTGTTAAAGGCGCTTTCGCTTTCGCGGGGCTGAAAGGCTGGCTGCCGGCAGCGTTCTCGATTGGGTGTGAAGTTGATGAAGGAGCGTTGCTCGCGAAAAGCGCAGACGGCTCGGTCTTCACTGATGCACATTCGACGCTCGCGGACGGTTCGTCTACCGTTTCAACGCCCATCTCTCCCACGAACCTGGTGTATTCACGCGCGTCGCGCAACAGTTCAATCAGTTCGTTTGCCTCGTTACTCATTACTTTGTCTGCTGACGGTTACGCCTGCTTGGCCATACTCTTTTGACGCAGTTTGATTGCTTCATCCAATATTCGGTTTGCGATCTCGAACTTTGAAGCTAACTGAACTTCGATCGGAGTCTCGTTATCGCGAACCAGGATTGTCACCGCATTATTCTCAGAGTCAAAGCCGGAGTCGTTCCGGGAAACGTCGTTTGCGACGATCATGTCCAAACCCTTCCGCGTCAGCTTCTCACGAGCATTGGTCAATACGTCATTCGTCTCTGCGGCGAAGCCAATGACTAACTGGTCCTGCGTACGAGAGCGCGAAACTTCAGCAAGAATGTCAGGTGTGCGCTCTAATTCCAGAATCATTTCGTCTTTGGATTTCTTGATTTTGGCATCGGCTGGTGCTTTGGCTCGATAATCAGCCACTGCGGCGGCCGCTATGAAAGTTGTCGCTTCGCCGATCTTTTCGCGAACCGCTGCCAGCATCTCTTCAGTCGAAGTTACTTCGATCACCGCCAACTCAACCGGCGGCGCGACATTCGTTGCGCCGGCGACCACAGTGACGCTCGCGCCGCGCAGTTTAGCCGCTTCAGCGAGCGCGAACCCCATTCGTCCGGATGAGCGATTAGAAATGAAGCGCACCGGATCGATGGCTTCGCGCGTGGCTCCGGCCGTAATCAAGATTCGTTCAGTGCTCAGATCTTTGATTTCGGTCGATTGGGCCCGTTCTTTAGGATGGTTTGCGGCAGAGTCGCCGGAAAGTATCGCTAATGCTTTCTCGACAATTCTTTCCGGCGCGCTCAATCTACCTGGCCCAATCGTGCCGCAGGCCATTTCACCTTCGTCAGGTTCGATGACTTGAACGCCGGCTTCTTTGAGTTTCTGCACATTTCTCTGTGTCGCCGGATGATGCCACATGGTCGTATTCATAGCGGGCGCTACCAGCACGGGCGCAGTGCAGGCAAGATAGGTTGAGGTCAGAAAATCATCCGCAATTCCATTCGCCATTTTCGCGAGGATGTTTGCCGTTGCCGGCGCGATGATTAGTAGATGTATCGTTTGCGAAAACGTTATGTGCGCGATTGGATCCGGATTGTCAGGAGCATAGTCATCCACCAGTACGTACGTTCCGCTCAGGGCGCGGAAGGTGAGGGGTTGGATGAACTCACAGGCATGCCGCGTCATTGCCACCCGAACTTCGCAGCCGGCACGCTGCAGGCCTCGCAGCACTTCGATGCTCTTGTACGCTGCGATTCCGCCAGAGACACCCAATGCGACTTTTTTCTTCAAGATTTCCTGGTTGTTCACGTCAATCCTTGAAACTGAAATGTAACACCGCTGATTTGGAGGCGCAATAATGTTAAGCCGGAGCGACACTATAATCTCGCCACCGTTTTATCCACTGGCCTATCGGCGCATCATCAAGTATCCTTCCGAGGTCGATGCAACAGATGGGTCGGCTAAGATTCAGACCATCTCGACGAGGCTACATGTATGTGTAATCCATCTGGTCCGACTCGCTTCTTCCTTTCAATCATTGTCGTGCTCGCCTTCAACGCGCTAGCGGTTGCCCAGCGTGCTGCTTCCGATAGCGAATTTGGTCCGGTTATGACGGCCTATCTGGGCTATCTGAACAATGAACAGGAAGTTGTCGATGATCGCGCGAGCCGCAAAGAAATAACCGTCGCGTACTATCGGCGAAACTCCAACCGCATTCAGGCCCTTCGGCAGATGGCCATGCGGCTGGTCCGTCAAAGCGAAAATGATTATGTCCCGGAACTCGAGGCAGTAACCGGGGACGAGTTGCGCACGATTTTTGAGCATCCGCCGAAGCCCGCTTTGTTCCGTCCAAACGAAGTAATCGCAAACAAATTCAGATATCTCGGCTCGGTTCGGGCGGGGGACACCTTTTACCTCTTTGCCCGTCTTGACCCGTACGAACAGGCCGAGCTTCTGCAACGCGATAAGTTAAAGGCGGGACTGGATAACGGCAGTCCGACCGCTCAGCGCGTAGGCGAGGCCAGTACGCGAGCGAGAAGAACTGTGCCCAAATGACGTCGTTGAAGAAACGGTGACAAGCGACGGTTTCTGACGTGCACTTTTGAGCGCAAACGCCGCAAAAACACAGAATCTTGACAAGGTTGGAGGGAAAAACCCCTTTACAGCGACAGAGTGTCGTGTTACATTGCGCCTAAAGCTAGCTAGTTCCGTGGCTTAGTTGTTTAGGATCAGGGGTTTATTGTTGACATAGGGTCTTGGTTCGTGTAAAAAGGCAAAAGATTAGGGCCTTATTACCGGGTCTTGACACGCTTTCTTTTTTGCGTCTCGCGCGGGCGAGATTTCTAGTCATTAGTTACAAACAGGTTTCGTGAGTTGCGACGAATAAGTAACGTTGCAGCCTTCTTCCACAAAAAAACTTTTTTACTTGTACGGGAGGAAATGATGATCAGCAGAACTTGGAGCCGTAAGTCTATAGCGTTCTGTGCCGCAGTTGCCGTCCTGAGTGTTTACTCAATGGTGGCGTTGGCAACCCCGGGGCAGAAAGCAGCGTCAGGTGAGCTTTCGGTTTCCGGTCAAGTCACCGTTAACGGTCAAGCCGCGATTTCTGGCGCTACAGTTTTTTCTGACAGTACTATCACCACAGCGGCAAGCAGCAGCGCCGTGGTTAGCCTTGGCAAACTTGGCCGCGTTGAGTTGTTCCCGAATACAACCGTCAAGCTCAGCTTTACTGATGGCAACATCTCGGGCGCGCTCGATGCCGGTCGCGTTCAGGTTGCAACACTAGCCGGAACCTCGGCCATTGTTACCGCAAAAGACGGATCGGCAGTTGCCGATGCCAGCCTGGCATCGACCTTTATGGTGGACGTTGAGTGCGGCAATATGATTGTGGCCTCTCAAGCCGGCAACGTTGAACTTCGTTCTGGCGGAAAAGCGAAAGCCGTCGCCGCGGGAACCTCGGAATCAGCCGGAACACCGCAGCCTGGCAGCCGTTGCACCAGACTGACCAAGCCAGACAGTTTCGGTCACCTCAGCGGTGGGGCTCTTGCAGCCCTCTTGCTCGCAGCGGGTGGCGCCGTAGCCGCAGCCATTATCGCGGTTTCGCATAACGACGACCTGACTTTTGGCGGTAACGTAACGGTAGTCAGTCCGACCAAGTAAGCTAAACCCAATTAGGCGGATGACGCGCAAGGGCGCGGAATCTGGTTAATCTTACGGGTCACGCGCCTAGGCGTGTGACCCGTAAATTTTGATTAAGACACTGGCCTCCCGGGAAACTAACGAATGCATATTGCGGTAATTGGCTCTGGATATGTTGGACTTGTTACCGGAGCATGCTTTGCCGAGTTTGGGGTCGACGTCACGTGCGTTGACGTAGATGCGGAGAAGATAAGGCGACTCACAAATGGGGAGAGTCCTATCTACGAGCCCGGTCTTGAGCAGTTAATCAACAAGAACGTACAAGCGGGCCGCCTCAGGTTTACCACAGACATTGAAGCCGCAAGTAAGCAGGCCCTGGTCATCTTCATCGCAGTTGGCACTCCTCCTTTGCCCGATGGTTCCGCGGATCTCACGTTCGTTGAGGACGTAGCCCGCACTCTCGCCGGATTTCTCGATAGCTACAAAGTAATTGTGACAAAATCAACCGTACCGGTAGGTACGGGAAAACGGCTGATGCGCCTAATCAAGGAGCATCAGGCCGAAAACACGGAATTCAGTGTCGTCTCAAACCCTGAGTTTCTGCGGGAAGGTGCAGCGATTGGCGATTTTATGCGCCCGGACCGAGTGGTCATTGGTGGCTCCGATCCGGAAGCAATTGCTATCATGCGTGATCTCTTTCGGCCGCTTTACTTGATCGAGACTCCATTCGTGATCACCTCGCTCGAGGGTGCTGAGTTGATAAAGTACGCAGCTAATGCATTCTTAGCTACCAAGATTTCCTTTATCAACGAGATTGCCAATCTTTGCGAAAAGGTGGGGTGCGACGTGCACGACGTTGCTCGCGCCCTCGGGATGGATCGTCGCATCGGACCTAAGTTTCTGCACGCCGGACCTGGTTTTGGTGGTTCATGCTTTCCGAAGGACACCGCAGCCCTCTCCATGATTGGCCGGCAGTTTTCGTCTCCGACAAGGATCGTCGACGCCGTCATTGAAGTGAACGCAAAACAACGCGAGTCGATGATACCCAAGATTGAGAAGCTTGCCGGCGGATTGGAAGGCAAACGGGTCGCAGTCCTTGGATTGGCCTTCAAACCTGAGACCGATGACATGCGAGATGCGCCATCGGTTGATATCATTCGCGGCTTGGCAAAGGGTGGGGCAGACGTGATCGCTTATGATCCGATTGCGACCGACGAAGCTCGTGAGCTCTTGCCGCACATTGAATTTGCCGCGGATGAGTACGAGGCTGTCGCCGGCGCGGACGTGCTGGTTTTCGTGACTGAGTGGAATCAGTTTAGGGCTCTGGATATGGAAAGGATTCGCAACTCGATGAAGACTCCCAGAATTGCTGATCTTAGGAATATCTACGATCCAACGGATATTCGAGAAATGGGATTTGAATACGTGGGAGTAGGACGCTGATCTTATGTCGCTGTCTGGTATTGCCCTGGTTACCGGTGGCGCCGGCTTTATAGGCTCACATCTAACATCCGCCTTATTGGCCAGCGGCGCCCGCGTGCGAGTGATTGATAACCTCTCAACCGGATACCGTGAAAACCTCGCAGAGATCGATGGTGACATCGATTTCGTGAATGCGAGTATCACTGACCAGAACTCTCTAACGCGAGCCCTGGAGGACGTAGAGATAGTCTTTCACGAAGCCGCGATTCCCTCCGTTCCGCGTTCAGTCAACGCGCCGCTCGAAACTCACGAGTCCAGCGTTAACGGAACATTCACGCTGTTGTTAGCGGCCCGCGATCAGAAAGTGCGTCGGGTCATCTATGCTGCGTCAAGTTCAGCCTATGGCGACCAGCCGGAATCACCGAAGCGCGAGAGCATGCGACCAGATCCGCTATCGCCATATGCGGTCGCGAAGCTGGTGGGCGAATATTATTGTCAGGTATTTACTCGTTCGTATGGCCTGGAGACCGTGTCGCTGAGGTACTTCAACGTATTCGGACCTCGGCAGGATCCTGGTTCGGAGTATTCAGGTGTGATTTCTCGATTTGTGAGCGCGTTGCAGTCAGGCGAACGGCCTGTCATTTACGGAGACGGAGAGCAGTCGCGTGATTTCACTTACATCTCAAACGTTGTTGATGCGAATTTGCGCGCCGCAGCGTCGAGCGCAGCGATCGGAAAGACCATCAACATTGGAAACGGCGAGAGCGTGACGGTGAATCAGCTCTTGCAAACGCTGAAAGAATTAAGCGGCCGGCCGAACGTGACGGCGGAATACCGCGATGCCCGTCCGGGTGATGTGCGCCACAGTCTCGCCGATTTAAGCTTAGCCAACTCACTGCTCGGCTACACCCCTCAAGTCGGGCTTGAGGACGGCCTGAGACTGACTCTGGACTGGTGGAAGAGCAGTCGCTTCGGCGTGCAGGCGGAAACAGTCTGACATTCAGCGTGGTTTCTGCGGTTCTCCTCGGCGGCGGCTGTCCCGTTGAATTAAAGTTCTGAACCAGCCAGCCGTCAAGTAATTGATTCGTGGTTCCTGCGACAGCATCGTCGTGAGACAAGAGTATTGGACTCCCGATTCCGATCCGTTTAACACGTCGGATTAAAGTAGTGGACTCTCGGGTCAGCCCCTGGATCGGCCATAGAGATTGGCTGGTCGCCGCCCAGCGAGGGCGGTAGATGACCACTAGGCATGCCCGATGCCGCGGATTCAAACGTGCAATAAATATGGAGACGCGCAGGTCCCGTTGAGGACGAAGTCAACCCCCGCTGAACACAGTGGCTTGCGGGCGCCGTGGTTCCTTTTCTCGTGCTCAGCTTTGCTTCTTCGGCCAATCAAGCGTCAGCCTTAAATCTTCTGGCACTGCGAAGATGGTACTCTCCGGGTTGACGAGACGAATGTTATACACCAAGTAAGTACTATTCGTGGTCTTCGTCGAAACGATCGACCGAAGAGTTAGCTGAAGCTCCGTGGCCAACCAATATTCAATCACGTATTTACTTCGATCAATCTCAAAGCCTCTACACGGGACTCCAGCAATCTCTTTTTCTCCTATAGAGCTGGCTGATTGACCAGTGAGCGTGTTTGGAAGGGCAATGGTTGATCCATCGTCCAGGCTCAACGTTGTCGCGCAAAGATCACCAACTCCGTTCGAGGAGTCGGCGCCAGAGAAAGAGAACACCTGTAACCCGTTAATCCAAAAGAAATGCCTCTGTGCAATCGGATCATAGATCTCTGACGACACAGGGGTGCTGGATTCAACTGAGCTTACTGTGTCCCTACGCTGACGCCCGTCCTCATCGCGGTAGAGCACGCCATCTTCGGTCTCGGTTACCTCACTCTCGCTTGACCGCCTGAGCCATTGCGTCCGTCTATAGCGCGCCTGGTATGGCTTGTTTCTTATTCTGTCCCACATGCTCAGCATCATACTCGTTAGCAAACCGCTTACGGAACGCTCACTCTCTATCTGGCTTCTAAGTCGAAACAAGAGTTGCACGGGGTATCGCTAAAACGGGCTATGCCACCTGAATCGCAGAAGACAACACCGTTACCGTCCTTTGAATATTTCCTGATTTCCTGCGCGTAGAGGGGGCATTGTCCGCCTGAACTCCTGGCAAGAACTATCCCGCTGTTCGGACAACTTACGTGGGCGGCGCACCCGACAATTGCCTTGTATTCGCAGTCACCAGTTGAAATGTTATAGGCGTCTAGTCTATGACACAAAATAGACGCTCCTTTGACGGCTACCGATCCATTAACATAGTCATAATTGGTGCCGTACAAGTCGCAGTCGCCCTCCCAGTTTACATATAGCGGATACTCTACCTGCGCGGCCGTGCCTGTCTCGCCCATGCTCACGCCGCCTACCGTCGCGCCATCATAGGTAGCAATGTCCGTGTCACCTGACCACGCGGAAACAACGCTGGCGCTGTATGGCCCGTATTGATTGTTGTAGCTATCAACGTCGTACTCCACGACGGCTTGGCCGGTCGAGTCACTTATAATTACCTCAGTGTCGTCGGGATTCATCTCGCCATGGTCGTAATGGGGTGGACAGGGAGTACCGCAGCTATAGCTGCTGCTAATTCCGCTGGAGACGCTTAACATTTCGGCGCGCCCAATCAGCCGGCCACCGAAACGAATGAACCAACGAAACTGACCACCGTTGACGGAAGTTGGAATCGTGTGCCCGGCTCGATCAGGTATTTGCTGGTCGCGAATCTTGCGCAAATCGTAAGTTGCGGTCGCCCCGGGCGCCAGCTTGTGCGGATCCAAAAGATAAGGTCCACCGGGAAAGTTGATCTGCACGACGAAGTCTGTCGGAACTGACGTAACGTTGGTAATCGACACGATCGTCGAAACGTCACGGTCGAGCCGCCATGGATAAGCGCCGGTGGAATTGCGCAGATTGCCAATATCACGCAGCGGAACGTCGTACGTTAGTCCTGTACTCTCGTCGACGCCGTTGAGCGCGGCGATGAGACTTCCCTTGTCGCCTGAGTTCATTACCTCGATGCTTACCTTGTCGAAATCAGAACGGCCTTGAGTTCCTGCAGAAATGGAATCGAGGGTAACGCTCTTGATTTCGCCAGGCGCCAGGCTTGTGCCGCCGAGATCGATGAAGTCGTTTTCGTTGCCTTGCGCGGGGCGCAACCTCGGGGTGGCCAGGAGACTTTGCGTGCCGGTGTTACGCAGCACCAGTTTCGATTGGACATGATGGAGACGGAAGTTGGTAGCGTAAAGGTTTTGTTGGACGACACTCTTGGTGTCATAGAAACGGATGCGAGATCGACAGTCTTCACCTCGGCAGGAGCCATTTCGAACACCTGACCGCTAAAAGCTTCGCCTTTCTTTGTGTAGAACGTCGGCGTAACTTCCAACGCATGCGGGCTCCGGCAGTTCAAGTTTATTTCGGTTCCTGAGGACTCGGCTAACTCGATAAGCGGGGCATAGATTGTTTGAGTAGTCGCTTCAGCACAAGCTGAACATACCGGTGCCGCCGATCTCGCTGGTGTTACCCACGATCGTCGACTTGGTCGCCTTCCCAATGGGCGTGATGAGCGGCGTCACGAATAGGATCATCGCCACTGAGAAGAGTGAAAGAACAAAACCAGTTTGCCGCGAACGTTTGGTGAAGATCGCGGTCCTTCTCCTATACGGGTGTTAATTCGCTTCATAGTCTTCCTCCTTAGTCAGGGAAGAACACTGCGAAGATGAGGGGCGACAATTATTAGAATTTTTTTGGCGCGGTGCATCTCCGACAATGACTCTTCGGGTTTTGAGTCGTTGCCGCGTCTGCGCTAAAATGCCGAGTGTTAGCGGTCAGCGTCTGTAGCGCAAAACGCGACAGGGGTTGAATGCAAAACGAGCCCGGCGATCATGAATAGTGATCGTCGGGCTGCTTTTTGTCCGTAACAAGCCGTTATCCTCTACCCAACGAACGCCTGATGAACAGTGTGATATTTCAGTATGAAGAGTTTTGGCGTCGTGCGTAGGAGTTCGTATCAATTATGATGTGAATCGAAAATTCGCGGCAATGTTAGACATGATGTGTATCCATGTCAAGGATTTTTCTGGCCTAGCAAGCCAGCGTTATAAGAACAATTTGAGTTTCTCAAGAAGACTTGTCCGGGACTTCATTTCCGACACCTTAAGGCAACTGATGCGAGTAGGTGCAAAACATGTATCGGTCGCCAGATGCCTTCGGCTTTGTTTCGCATGAACTGGAATAGAGGACAAAACACAACGCCACACATCACGATTCGCTTAAGACAGGTGGGGGCGATTATGGGTGGAAGCTGTAGCGAATGGCAGACTATTTACCGATCGCGAGTAGGTGTGATAGAGCCGAATCTTTGACGAGTCGTAATCTCGTCAGCGCGATAGTGTCCAAAGTCTCTTCCTATGCGCTCTGAACAATCGGTGATTGTCGATTTCTCGGAACAATCGATCGTTGAGTAGCGCGGCGACTTGCGCTCGCGACATTGGACGATCTTCCTCAACCAACTTGGCTTGCGCAGTCAATATATATGTCAGCCAAAACACCCAGTAGGGAAGGACCGTTCCAACTAGTTGCTGCCATTCGCCGGTGTTATGGCACGCCGTATGACGATGGGAATCAGTGCGCGAAGCGTTTTCAGTTAGTAATCGGCTCTGATTATTCATATAGAAGTCTATTACTTCCGCGACAAGTCCTGACTTCTCCCAAAGTCGAGAAAACTCTTCCAGCAATAAGCTGGTATCGTCATCGAATCCCGAAATCAGAAGAGCAGAGTTCGACGGGTTTTCAGTCCGTTCTGCTCGTGAAGCTTTGAAATTCGTCGTTTGACCGGGTCCTTTGTGATGTTGAGCCATAAGATAAATGACGACGAAGTCAAACGCCCGCAGAACAGAGCGTCTTGCGGGCGTTGAATACGGTTGTTTTGGTCCACCACTTTAATACGAAGTCCAGCACTTTAATTCGATTCCACAGTGGGGCCGCGGCGATCTGAATGCTTTAGTGACCTTGCGACAGCTTGCCGATTAGCGTGAACATTGGCAGGTACATCGCAATCACAATCGATCCAATCGTAACTCCGAGAAAGCCAATCAAAACCGGCTCGATTAAGGTTAGCAAGTTTGCGATCGCCGCATCGACTTCCTGTTCATAAAAATCGGCAATCTTTCCCAGCATCGAATCAAGCGCGCCGGTTTGCTCGCCGATGCCTACCATCTGCGAAACCATATGCGGAAATAGATCTGCGGCGCGCAATGGTTCGACAAAGCTTTTACCTTGTTCGACCGCCGTGCGCACGCTGATGATTGCATTCTCAATGACGACGTTTCCAGCGGTACGAGCGGTGATGTCTAAAGATTGAAGGATTGGAACACCGGAAGAAAGCAAAGTTGAAAGGGTTCTCGAGAAACGCGCGATGGCAATTTTTAGAAAGATCGATCCAAGGATCGGGATTTTCAACAGAATTGTATCGATGCGTTTGCGGCCTTTCGGTGTCTTGTAATAGAAGCTCAGACCCACGGCGGTGCCGATCAGGACCACTAACAGCGACAACCCGCCCCACCCGGCCAGGAAATTACTTATTCCTACAACGATTCGCGTCGGTAACGGCAGCGGTTCGCCTGGACCAAGCAATCCAAGGAAGATGGTTTGGAATTGCGGGATCACGACGATCATGATTACCGCGACAGCAACGACGGCGAGCAGAATAACTGCGGCCGGGTAAATCAACGCGGAGACGACGTCGCGCTTCAACTTAACAATCTTTTCGATAAACGTGGACAGTCGCTGCAGAATCAGATCGAGAATACCGCCCGTCTCACCAGCATCGACCATGTTTGAATACAGTTGGTCAAATACTTTCGGATGTCGCGCCATGGCCGCGGCTAGTGTCGAGCCTTCCTCGACGTCTTGTCTGACCTGAGCCAGAACCTGCTGAAAATATTTGTTCTGCTGCTGCTGTGACAGGATGTCCAGGCACTGCACGAGCGGCAAACCCGCGTCAATCATGACCGAGAACTGTCTTGTGAAGATCGCCAGATCTTTTGACTTGACCTTCTTCCGGCCCGACAGTTTCGGAATTCCAATCTCGCGACCTTTTTCCTTAACCGAAGTTAGCGTGACTTGCTCGCGCCGCAGCACCTGTCGCAACGCCTCGCGGTTGTCAGCGACGCGTTCGCCAGTGACCACTTCATTCACTCGATTGCGGCCTTTGAAAACGTAGGTTGGCATCTTTCAGACTCCGTTTCTGCTTAGTAATTCTTTTTCTGCGTGTGGTGTCCACTATTTGCGGGCGAGGACGCGGCCCTGACTATACGAGGATGCTGACACCGGTCTCGGTGACGATCCGTTGCCGGTGTTTAGACCCGCACCGCGATCGATAAGATCACGCAACTCGTTGATGTTCGAAGTGCGTTGCATAGCGGTCTCTCTGCTGATCATTCTCTTATGGAAGAGTGTCGCGAGAGACTGATTGAAAGTTTGCATGCCGTGCAGGTCCTGGCCTGTCTGCATCATGGAATAGATTTGATGGACCTTGTCTTCGCGAATCAGGTTGCGAATGGCTGAATTTGGAACCAGGATCTCCATTGCTAAAGCACGTCCGCGACCGTCGGCTTTTGGCAAAAGGCTTTGGCAGAGAATGCCCTCAAGCGTCAAAGACAATTGCGCCCGAACCTGAGCCTGTTGCATGGACGGAAACACGTCGATGATGCGGTTGATGGTTGAAACCGCCGAGTTGGTGTGCAGGGTGGCGAAAGTTAAATGACCGGTTTCAGCGATCCGTAAAGCTGATTCGATCGTTTCGAGATCGCGCATTTCACCGACCAGGACCACGTCAGGATCCTGACGCAGGGCGGTGCGCAGAGCTTGCGCGAAGCCTTTTGTATCGGCATTTACCTCGCGTTGATTCACGATACAGTTCTTGTGATTATGGAGAAACTCAATCGGGTCTTCGATCGTCAGGATGTGCTCGTGACGCTCTCGATTGATCTTGTCAATTACCGCGGCCAGAGTCGTTGATTTTCCTGAACCCGTCGGGCCGGTGACCAGCACGAGTCCTCTCGGCTTCTTACAGAGTTCCTGAACGACTGCCGGCAGCCCCAAGTCTTCAAACGACTTAATCTCGTATGGAATTGCACGAAAGACTGCTCCGACCGCGCCGCGCTGATTGAAAATGTTGGCGCGAAATCGCGAGAGTCCTTTCACGCCAAAGCTAAAGTCGAGTTCGAGGTTTTCCTCGAACCGATGTTTCTGTGCGTCGGTAAGGACCGAATACGCCAACTGTTTCGTCTCGGAGGAGTTAAGCGGGCGATAACCGTCGAGGGGACGAATCTCGCCATGGACGCGCACAAGTGGAGGTGTGCCGGTCGTCACGTGAAGGTCAGAGCCTCCGAGTTCGGAAAGCCTGTGAAGGAGTTCTGAGAGGGAAATTTGAGGTGTATTTTCCATGGTCGTTACCTATTGGCGGCTCTTACCGCTTTGGCTCCGTAGGCCGAAAAGTTGATAGGAATTGCTCAGCGTCGGCCGCGATCTTCTGATTCGCAGCATTCGCTGAACGGGTTGTTAGTGAATAAACACGTCCGTTAATTTCGGTGAAGTAATAGTTCCAGACCTGCTCAGATTTGCCGTCGCCCGTAGCCGGGGTTTGAGCGATGACTTCAAACACACGATGGCCGCCGATTTCTCGTTGCCGATCGTTCACGACCCACCCACCGGCCGTAATCATCTTGTCAATGACCGATCGGCGCAGATCGGTAAACGTGACGCCGCCCAACATTTTCTTCTGTTCGTGGGGAAGCGGTTGGAAAGATTTGGGTGGCGCCGCAGCCACAACTGCGAGAGCAGCTTGTGCCTCGGGCAACCCGTTTTGAGGCGCGATGCGGAAGTTGGAAGATCCGCTACTCGCTGAAACGGCAGACCAGTTGTTGGGTAATGGCGTCACGATCGCGCCATCACGATAGATATTTTCAGGAAACGAAAGAGATGCAGGCAAGGCCACGTGATTATCGGCTGATTTCGGCTCAGACGCCGGCATAACCTTGTTGTCGGATGCCATTTGCATCGCTGGCATTGCTTGCATCGCTCGACGTCGGGCGATTATTGCCTGTCGTCGACGTTGCATCGCTCGATGACGTCGCCACCAGGCTCGGGAATGGTGATGGAAACGGTGAGAACTCGCGGACATATGCGAACGCAGGTTGTGCGCTGTTGAGGTTGCAAAGGGCAGTAGAACAACCACAGCTACCAATAAACCTAAAGACAAAGCTATTCGACGTAACATAAGTTCACCCCTTTTTTACGCCACCGTCTCGCGTAGAACCTCTTCGATGGTCGTAACTCCAGCTCTAATCTTTTGTAGACCAGATTCGCGCAGCGTGATCATTCCGTCTTCGATTGATTTCTTTCTCAGCTCCAACGATGACGCGCCGATCAAAATCAACTCACGAATCTCGTCTGTCACTTCCATTACTTCGTACAAACCGATCCGGCCTTTGTAGCCCGTATCGTTGCAAGTAGGACAACCTTTCCCTTTGAAGGTCTTGACTTTGGCGGCTTCTTCCGGTGAAAAGCCTATTTCGACAAGAGCCTCAACGGGGGTGGGATGCTCTTTGCGGCAGTCTTTGCAAATGCGGCGAATTAGTCGCTGAGCCTGAATCAGGTTCACGCTGGTAGCGACCAGGAAGGGTTCGATGCCCATGTTCATGAGACGGGAGATGGTTGAAGGAGCATCGTTTGTGTGGAGAGTAGAGAGGACCATGTGGCCAGTGAGCGCGGCCTTGATGGCGATTTCCGCGGTTTCGAAGTCGCGAATTTCACCGACGAGAATGATGTTCGGATCCTGGCGTAGAAACGATCGAAGAGCTGCAGCGAAGTTAAGACCAATTTGCTCTTTCATCTGCACCTGATTAACGCCCAGCAGATTGAATTCGACCGGATCTTCAGCGGTCATGATGTTCGTATCGACCGTGTTCAATGATTGCAGCGCCGAATAAAGGGTGTTCGTTTTACCGCTGCCGGTTGGACCAGTTACCAGGACCATGCCGTACGGCTTGGCAATGTTTCGCTGGAATTTGACGAGCGAATCCGGCTCGAAACCGAGATTCGTCATGTCGAGCATCAGCTTTTCTTTATCCAGCAAACGCAGCACAACTTTTTCGCCAAAGAGAGTCGGCAGCGTCGAAACGCGGAAGTCCAACTCGCGCGACCGCGAATCAACTTTCACGCGAATCTTTATGCGACCGTCCTGAGGCAGACGCTTTTCCGAAATGTCCAGCTTGGACATGATCTTGATGCGCGAAATCAAAGCATCGCGCATTTTCAACGGCGGATGCATAACATCGTAGAGAACGCCATCAATTCGGAAACGAATGCGAAGTTCCTTTTCGTAGGGTTCAACGTGGATGTCTGAGGCTCCGCGCCGCAGCGCGTCGACGAGCAGAACGTTGACCAGACGCACCACCGGCGCGTCTTCGCTCATGCGCGTCAGACTGGAAAGGTCAATTTCCTCGTTCTCTTCGAAGACCTCAACTTCGCTGTTGAGGGATTCGTGATCAAAGGCGAGTGTATCCAGCGAAACCAAATCGGCCTGCGAAAAACCATTGCCGTTCGAGGTTTCAACCTGGACGTCGGCCGCGACATTTGCCAGTTCAATCTCTCGAGAAGTGCTGTAGTACCGGGCAATTGCAGCTTGAACACTGGCCTCTGCCACCACGACGGGTTCTACGTTCAACCCGGTCATGAACTTAATGTCGTCCATCGCGAACACGTTGGTGGGATCGACCATGGCGAGAGTGAGAGTGGCGCCGACGCGTGATAACGGAAGGACGGAATACTTTTGAGCGACTTCTTGTGGGATGAGGCGGAGGACTGAGTCGTCAATGTTGAAGAGTTCGAGATTTACAGAGGGAATGCCGTATTGCCGGGAGAGGACCGCGGTGATCGTGTCGTCTGAAACCAACCCGAGTTTGACCAGGTTGAAACCCAGACGACCGCCATGCTCTCGTTGATAATCAAGAGCCTGGCGCAGGTGTTGAGGGCTAATTAGATTCTCGCGAACGAGAATTTCGCCGAGTTTTGCTGACATTCGAGTTTGATCTTCTAACTAAGTAAGAGAACTAAGAGATTCGGTGGGACCTAACTGATAGGGCCGAAAAGTGAGCTGTCTAAGTGCGCAACGAAAACTAACATCGTTGCAACTGTGATTCTAGCGTTGAACCTCATCCTCTGTCAACGGATGTTTTTTAAGAAATTTCCAAGCCGATTGGGGATTTGAGTGGACTTATATTCGAGGATATTCGATACTGTTCGCACAACTTCGCCAGAGAGGAGATTTTAAATCAGTGCCCATCACGGCCAGACAAAAACGAGTGTTGGATTACATTCGGCATTACTTTGAGGTGAACCAGGAAGCGCCAACCATCGCTGAAATCGGCAAGGAGTTCGGCATGACTTCATCAGCCAGCGCGCATCACGTCGTTTCGATTTTGGAACGGGAAGGGCTTATCCGGCGAATTCCCAACGTGAGTCGTGGGATTGAATTAGTAGAAGAAACAACGGGCGTGGAGAAGCATGAAATCCCTCTGTTGGGAATTGTTGCCGCCGGTGCGCCGATCGAGGCGGTCTTAAATTATGAGACGGTTTGTATTCCGCGCGACATGATGCGTGAGGGGAGAATGTTTGCCCTTCGCGTACGTGGTGATTCGATGATTGATGAGCAGATCCGGAACAATGATTTGATCATTCTACAGTCACGACAGACTGCCGAAAATGGACAGACCGTTGTGGCCTTGATTGACGGCAGTGATGCGACCGTTAAGCGTTTTTATGGAAACCGCAACCAGGTACGGCTGGAGCCGGCCAATCCGAATTACAAGCCAATAGTCATTCGGCCGCCGGAAAGAGTTCAAATCCAGGGCGCCGTCGTGGGCGTGATTCGTAAATATAACCAGTGAGTACTTTAAGTTTTGGGTAAAACGTGCGCCACTTTTTTCAAATCATCAATGAACCGGCGTTTCTCGAGATGCCGTGTTTCATCGTCAGGCGCGCGCAGAATTGAGGATGGATGAACTGTGGCCAATATATAAGGAGCCAGCGTCGATTCAATGAATTGTCCGCGCTGTTTGCTGACTTTGAATTTTGATCCGAGCAATGCCTGAGCCGCGGTAGCGCCGAGACAAACGATGACCTTCGGCTTAACCAGAGCGATTTCTGCTTCGAGCCATGGACGGCACGCAGTAATTTCGCCGGCGTTCGGTTTTTTATGAATGCGACGTTTACCACGAGGCTCCCATTTAAAATGCTTGACCACGTTGGTGACGTAAGTTTGGGTACGATCAATGCCGGCTTCAATCAATGCTTCATCCAGTAAACGTCCGGCAGGACCGACAAAAGGTTTACCGCTGAGATCTTCTTCGTTGCCGGGTTGTTCACCGATGAAAACAATTTCAGCGCGTCGAGCGCCCTCGCCGAAAACTGTCTGGGTGCCTCGCTTCCAGAGATCGCAGGCTTTGCAGTCGGCCGCTGCTTCGCGAAAAGCTTTAATGCTTTTTCGAGACGGAAAAAAGTCTTCGGCTGACGTCTCGGAATCTTTAGTCATCGAATTTAATTTTCCTCTGAGATAAGAATCGAGGCAACATGAACGCCGCAGTCGCAAGCAGAAAAGTTGAGTCTGTACTGTCCGGTCCTTTTAGACGAGCTTTTGAAAGGCACGAAAGACAACCGCCGGAAATTCTGAGCACTGGCGTAGCCGAAGTCGATCGTTTCCTGCTCGGATGTCCTCGGGGGGCGATAACTGAGTTACACGGAAAAATGTCGTCCGGGCGAACCAGTTTGTTGCTTTCTACTTTGGCCCAGGCCACTGCCAGAGAAGAAACCTGTGCGCTGATCGATTGCAGCGACACATTTGATTTGTCATCGGCGGCAAACGCCGAGGTCGATTTCGAACGATTACTTTGGGTCCGTTGCGGGGACAATTTGGAGCGGGCTTTCAAAGCGGTCGATCTTTTATTGCATGGCGGAGGATTTGGTTTCATAGCGCTAATTCTTAGCGACGTTCCGGCGCAAGCCGTCCGCCGCATAATTTCTTCGTGGTGGTTTCGCTTTCGCCGCGCGATCGAAAATACTCCCACAGTGCTAATGGTAATCACCCCGGTTGCCTGCGTCAGATCCTGTGCTGCTATGGTTTTGGAGCTGAAGCAGGAAACAGTAGTATGGCCCGGCACTTTGTTTTTAGTTTCTGAAAATGATGACGGCGCCTTCACAAAGCAGGAAGAGCATCTCAAGTCTCATCTCTCTTTGGTCAACACTCCTGTTTCTCAATCTCCACAATTCTCGTCGTTAAGCCATTCTCGGTTTCTTCAACAACTTTGCCTTAACGTGAATCGCGAACGACCTTCTGAATGGAACAACAAGACCATTAATTTTCAATCCGTGCGCCTCTCGACTTGACGGTATTCGGTGATGTTCGGTAATATTCGCCCTGTAAATAAAGAGGATCGTTAAACTATCCGTTTGCGGGAGGTAGGTTTATGTTTGCCTGCATTCATGGTCGAAGTGTCTTTAAATCACCTGGAGAAAATGGGCTGGTCAGCTCTTCGCTGGTCGATTTGGCGTTTACATTTTCGCCTTTAGTCGAACAAACAACTGCGGACACGGTGGTGTTTGATATCTCAGGGCAGGATCTGTTGTTTGGAGAAGCGGGCGCTTGTGAAATCGACGCGCGCGATGCGGCGATGGCTTCAGCAAACAATCTAACGAATGAAATTGTTCGTCGCGCACAGGAATTGGGGCTCGCGATTAATGTTTCGGTAGCTATGAATCCCGATGCGTCGATACACGCGGCCCGGTCTTTCAAAGGCACGACGATTATCAATATTGGCGACGAAGGTGTGCGTCTGGGAACGCTTTCAATCAAGCAGATTGATTTTTCTTTGGCTGGGATTGACGGGCCGCGAGCTGAAGAGATCCAGGAAACATTTTCTCTCTGGGGGTGCCGCACCTTTGGCGATTTGGCCCGGCTGCCTTTGGCAGGCGTCGCCGAAAGGTTGGGAAAAGAAGGTGTGCGATTACGAAAACTCGCGCAAGGAAAAACCGTGCGCCATTTGAATCTGGTGCGCCCGCCAATCGGCTTCGAACAATCGCTTGAATTGGAGCATGCGGTGGAAGAGCTGGAACCGCTTTCTTTCATTCTTTCGCGACTGCTGAATCAGCTCTGCGCGAATTTGATTGAGCATGCGCTGGCCACGAATGAATTGAAGTTGCGACTTCATACAGAGCCGGGAGCATCAGTAACCAACTCGAACACTTGCACTGAGTCACCAGCTGAAGATCTCGAGCCCTTGCATGAGCGCACAATTACTTTGCCGGTGCCGATGCGAAATCCAAAGACGCTTTTGCGTCTATTGTTATTTGATATTGAGGCGCAGCCTCCCAAGGCGCCGATTGTTTCGGTGACGATTAGTGCTGAGCCGGTGAAGCCGCGCGCCTCACAGACCGGATTATTTATTCCGTTGGCTCCCGAGCCGGAGAAACTGGAAATTACCCTGGCCCGGCTGGCTAAGTTGGTTGGCCAGGACCATGTCGGTTCGCCTGAACTTTTGGACACGCATCGCCCCGATTCCTTTCGCATGAAGCGGTTTCAGATTGCTCAAACGCGCAGAAAGAGCCGAAAGAACAGTTCGCGTTTTGCGCTCAATGCCGGCGAGACGCCCGCGCTCCCAGTGATGGGGTTCAGGGTTTTTCGGCCGCCGTGGCGCGCGGACGTGGAAACGATCCGTGGACAACCGGCACGTATCAACGCGCGTGGAAGAAATTCATTCAATCGTGTGCGCGGCAAAGTTGGTTGCGCGGCCGGTCCCTGGCGCTCGTCGGGAGATTGGTGGCGGCCAGATGTTTGGGCGAGAGATGAATGGGATGTCGCGGTAGTCGATGCAAATAATCAACAAGGCGAAGTGCTCTACCGCATCTATCGCGATCTCACCAGCGATGAATGGTTTGTAGCCGGAGTGTATGACTGATTACGTCGAACTGCATGCTCGCTCAGCGTTTAGTTTTTTGCGCGGCGCGGCGACGCCGGAAGAGTTGATTGCTGTCTGCGCGGAATTAAAAATGCCGGCGATGGCCTTGCTGGATAATGACGGAGTGTATGGCGCGGCACGGTTTCATCTGGCAGCAAAAAAACTTAACGTCAAGGCGCATATTGGAGCGGAGATCACAGTTTCGAGTTTCGAGTTTCGAGTTTCGAGTTCAAACTCACGAAAACAGAATTCCAGATTCCAGACTCCAGATTCCAGATTCCAGATTCCAAATTCCAGAATCCGGACTCCAAATTCCAGAATCCGGATTCCAAAATCTGTAATTACGCTTCCGCTCCTCGTTCGCAATCGCACCGGTTATCAAAATCTTTGCCGCCTGATCACTTTAATGAAATTACGCGTGCCCAAGCATGCGAAACCTGGCGAATGTGCGGTGACACCGGAAGAGTTGGCGGAATATTCGGCAGGATTAGTTTGTTTGACTGGTGGGATTGATGGGCCGTTGGCAGAGGGGTTTCACCACAGAGACACAGAGTTTGCACAGAGGACCACAGAGAAACTCATCAACATTTTCGGTAAAGAAAATGTCTATGCTGAGCTCCAACGTCACTTCAATCGCGAAGAAGAGGCGCGCAATCATGCGGTGATCAAAATTGCTCGCCGGTTGAAGCTGCCGCTGCTCGCGACGAATGGAGTCTGCTACGCAAATCGGGCGCAAAGGCAAGTCGCAGACGTCTTCACCTGCATCCGCAATCACGTGCGTTTGGAAACTGCCGGACGCTTGCTGTCCGAAAATTCGGAACGGTTTGTGAAATCGCCAAAGGAGATGAACGCGCTGTTTGCCGATTTACCGGAAGCGATTGCCAACACAGTCGAGTTGTCGTCACGACTCGAATTCACACTCAAAGATTTAGGTTACGAGTTTCCCAGGTATCCCGTCCCGCCGGGAGAGACGATGACTTCATTTTTGCGCAAGCGCACTTTTGAAGGCGCCCATCGTCGCTATGGCCGTAATCCCGATTTATCGGGACGCGCGGAAAGACAGATCGAACACGAACTGAAACTGATCGAAAAACTGAAACTCGAAGGCTATTTTCTGATCGTTTGGGACATCATCGAATTTTGTAAACGCCAGGGCATCCTGGTCCAGGGGCGCGGTTCCGCAGCCAATAGCGCGGTTTGTTACAGCCTGGGTATTACCGCCGTCGATCCCGTGGGCATGGAGCTTTTGTTCGAGCGCTTTCTTTCTGAAGAGCGCGGCGAGTGGCCGGACATCGATCTCGATTTGCCCAGCGGCGATCAGCGCGAGCGGGCGATTCAATACGTTTACGAACGATACGGAAAGCTGGGTGCAGCGATGACCGCAAACGTGATTACGTATCGCGGCCGTTCGGCGGCGCGCGAAGTCGGCAAGGTGCTTGGCTTTGATGATGAAACGCTCGGTCGTCTGTCAGGTCTGGTTCATACGTGGGAATGGAAAGATCCGAAAGACACGACTGAGCGTCAATTCAAAGACGCCGGACTGGACTTGCGCGATCGACGCATCAGGAAGTTTTTTCAGCTTTATCTCGCAGTGCAGGATTTGCCGCGACATCTCGGGCAGCATTCGGGCGGCATGGTGATTTGCCAGGGGCAGCTTAATTCCGTGGTGCCGCTCGAGCCGGCGGCGATGCCGGGCCGAGTCGTAGTGCAATGGGACAAAGAGGATTGTGCGGATCTGGGAATCATAAAAGTTGATCTGCTCGGCCTCGGGATGATGGCCGTGCTGGAAGAAACAATTCAGATTATTAGTGATGATTATCAGGAAGAAGTTGATCTCGCGCATTTGCCACCTGACGACCAGGCGGTCTATGCGGCGCTGCAACAGGCCGACACGATTGGCATGTTTCAAATCGAAAGTCGCGCCCAGATGTCATGTCTGCCGCGCCTGCGGCCGCAAAAGTTTTACGACATTGTCGTGCAGGTGGCGATCATTCGACCGGGACCAATTGTCGGCAACATGGTCAATCCTTATTTACAGCGGCGACTGGGCCGCGCGGCGGTTAAGTACGCGCATCCTGAACTCGAGCCGGTATTGAAACGAACTCTGGGGGTGCCTCTGTTTCAGGAGCAGCTATTAAAGATGGCCATGGTGTGCGCGGACTTTTCCGGCGGCGAGGCGGAAGAATTGCGTCGCGCTATGGGATTCAAACGATCAGAGCAGCGCATGAAAGACATTGAAGTGAAGCTGCGCCGGGGCATGACGAAGAAGGGAATTACGGATCGAACGCAGGATGAGATTGTCGAGCAAATCGCGTCGTTCGCGCTTTACGGATTTCCCGAATCGCATGCGGCCAGCTTTGCGCTGATCGCTTATGCCAGCGCGTATCTCAAATGTCATTACCTGGCGGCGTTCACGGCAGCGACGCTGAACAATCAACCCATGGGTTTCTATCAACCGTTCACGATCATAAAGGACGCGCAGCGTCATGGCTTGAAGGTTCTGCCGGTTGACGTGATGCGATCGAATTGGGAATGCACGTTGGAGGAAGGCAGAGGTCAGAGATCAGAGGCCAGAGATCAGAATAATCCTGCGCTGCGTCTCGGCTTGCTGTGCGTCAAAGGTTTGCGGGAAGAAGCAGGCCGAGCAATTGTGCGCGCGCGATCTGAAAAACCTTTTTCCAGTCTTGATGATTTACACCTGCGCGTGCCGGAATTGAGAAAAGATGAATTGCGAAAACTAGCGGCCGTGGGAGCATTGAATTTTATTCAAGCGAAGAGTCCAAAGTCCAAAGTCCAAAGTCCAAAGTCCGACTGGAGCGCAACCGTCTCGGTTGCCAACGCTGCAAGCGAGGACGCTTGCGCTCCAGTCCTTGAGCGGAGCATTGGGCCTTGGACTTTGGACAAGACAATTAATCGGCGCGATGCTCTCTGGCAGGTTGAGCGCGTCGCGCGCGATCCCGGGCCGCTTTATAAAAAATTGGAAGAAGGAACGGAGTCGCCACTTAACCCGATGACTTTGAATGAGAGGTTGAATGCTGACTTGCGGGGTACGGGAATCACGATTGGCCGGCACCCGATGGCGCATCAGCGTGCCTGGCTCGACACGTTGAAGGTGGCGCGCGCGGGTGATTTAAAAAGCATGCGCAACGGCACGTGGGTAAAAGTTGCGGGCTGGGTGATCGTGCGCCAGCGACCCGGCACTGCCAAAGGATTTGTGTTTTTGAGTATGGAGGACGAAACGGGAATCGCGAACATCATTGTCACGCCGCAACTGTTCGAAACGAATCGCCTGGCGTTGGTTAACTATCCGTTTTTGATAATCGAAGGGGTTCTACAACATCAGGACAACGTTGTTTCGGTGAAGGCCAGACGAGTCGAACCACTGCAGATCAAGATTGAAGGCACGGCGTCGCATGACTTTCACTGATGTGTCAGAACCGCGAACGATAGTGAGCGGATCACCGGATCCCATCGCTATCGCTCCGGGTTCTGACAAAAAAAGGCGGGCCGTAAGCCCGCCTTCTCGAAAAGTGATGAAAGCTTTAGGGACGCTTGCGAGTTCCTGGTTTCGTTGTTTTTTCAGGAACGACGCTTTCAGTGTTCTTTAGCTCAGTAAGCGTTGCCTTGGCCTCGGACTTGTACCGATGAGTATCGGGCGCCTTGTCAACAAATTGCTGCAAATAGTTAACTCCCTCTTGCAGTTTTGCTTTGTCATTTCCGGCATAGCCCACACTGATTTCGGAAACACCCATGCCATAGAGCGCATCGACGTTGTCAGGTTGCGCGTCCAGAATCTTCTTAAACTCGACCATTGACTTGTCCGCAGCGCCCGCGTCGAGCAACATCTGCGCCATATCAAGTTGGGCTTTGGCCTTCTTGGCGGCATCGGTCTCGACGGCCATGTATTCCTGGTAGGCGGTGATGCCGTCGTCGGATTTCGTGGGGTCAACCTTGGTGACAAAGAATCGCATCGCTTCCGCTCGAGCAAGGAAGGCAAAGTACTTGTTGGTCGTCTGTTGCTTTTGCTCTTCGGGGGCGGTCGCTGCCGGCTGTTTCTTCAGCATCTCCACTGCCTGATTAGCCGCGTCAGCTGCGGCCTTAAAATCAGTCTTGGCTATCTCCAGGCCCGCGTTTCGCGCCGCCTCGTCCTTGTTTTGAATCGCGGCGTTGTATTTTTCTACGGCCCTCGATCTCAGCGCGCTCGACTTGTTTGTTAACAGTGAAGGAGCGCCGGGGTGTTCGGGATCCGCCGCCAGACCAACGTCGTATTGCTTGATGGCTTCGTCATAATTCTTAGCCATCAGAGCAGTGTTGCCGGCTTTGAAAGCGTCGCCGATGACCTGATTAGCGTTATCGATCTTCTTGTTGGCGGCCATGATTTCTTCGTTCTTCTTGGCGAGTTCCGCCGCCTTCGCCTTTTCGGCTGCGTCGTTGCCGCTGCCACCGCCACTATTTGCAGCCGGAACTCCGCTGCCGGCACTCGCAAGGGCTTCGTCTTTCGTAAACTTCTTTCCATCCCCCGCCGATAACACCAGGTCGACCGGAATTTCGCGTCCCGCCTTGACGCCGGCCCTCGAAGCAGGTGACGCGCCGGGCGCGCTTGCCGAGACGACGTAGACGCCGGTATAAGGCAGCCCGGCGAAGATCCATTCGCCCTTTTTATCTGTTTTGGTGTGATAGTCGCCGGCGATGTCGGTACGCCAAACATCGATCACCGCATTTGTAACCGGGGTAGCATTGCCGTCAGCGCCGACCACCTTCACGCTGCCGCGAAGCTGACCCGTTTGAGCTGAAGCAATCGCTGAAGCGAAGATTAAGACCGCTACCGCGACCATTGTGTTGAGAACATAAGAACGTCGCATTTTGCATTCCTCCATAAAAACCAATGGCGGACGAGCCACTGATAAGATGCCACGATATAAACGTAAGTTGTAGCCGCAGACTGGCTTTAAGTTAATCAGCACAGCCATCACTGTCAAGCATAGTCAATCGGATCGCGCCGGCCTGCTTCGGCAAAAGCGCGCAAGCGCAATGCACACGAATCGCAATGGCCGCAGGCCCGGTCTTCGGATCTATAACACGACCAGGTCAGTTCGAACGGCGCGCCGAGTTCCAAACCGCGCCGGATGATTTCAGACTTGCGTAAATGTATGACCGGCGTCACGATTTCAATCTGAGTTTCCGGCCTGGTGCCCACCTCGATTGCCCGCTGGAAAGCCTGGTAAAACCCCGGACGACAGTCCGGATAGCCGGAAGAATCTTCAGCCACAGCTCCGATATAAATTCGTCCCGCGCCGATCGCTTCAGCCCAACTCGCAGCGATTGAAAGTAAATGAGCATTCCGAAAAGGAACGTAGCTGGTGGGGATTTCTTGCGAAGACAGATTGGCTTCGGCCATCGGGATGTTTGCGTCTGTCAGAGAAGATCCGCCAATTTTCTTCAGGTACTCGATAGAAGCAACCAGTCGCTTCGTCGTCTGAAAATGATCGGCCAATTGCTCGAAGGCTTGTCGCTCGCGCGCTGCGGTGCTTTGACCATAAGTCACGTGCAGGAAAGCCAATTCCTCATTTTGATCGCGAGCGATGGCGGCCGTGACGCACGAGTCCATCCCGCCCGAAACCAGACAGACGGCCAGGTGGCACAGACTTAAGTCTGTGTTGCTCGGTTCGTAAGCTTGATCGTTGTGGCCTCCCATTTAGGAAATCACAGACTGAAGTCTGTGCCACTTACACGCCGTGCACGTCCGGTCCCCAGATGTATTTGTGCAGTTGCAACTGCATGCGAAGTTTCAAGCCGCTCTCGGCGATCCAATCCGCCAATTGCTTCAAATCGATCTGATCCCACGCCGGCGAGATTAAGATCGCTTTGGCGTGCTGTTCGAGTTGATATTTCGCAATGACCTGTTTGGCGAACTCCCAATCGCTTCGGTCCGCAACAACAAACTTCACTTCATCTGTTTCTGAGCGGAGCCGCTCCAGATTCGGCCAGTGATTCCGCTCGACTTCACCTGACGCCGGGCACTTAACGTCCAGGATAATCTTTGCGCGCGGGTCGACTTCTTCCGTCGAAACATAGCCGCCGGTTTCGATCAGCACCTCATGGTTTTCGTCACACAAACGCCTAATCAGATCGAACGCTTCGCGTTGGGCCAGCGGCTCACCGCCGGTGATTTCGACCAGGTTACATCCGAAGTCCCGCACCCGTCCGATCACTTCCTCGATCGGGAAGTGCTCGCCTCCGGTGAACGTGTACTCGCTGTCGCACCAGGTACAGCGCATCGGACAGCCGGTCAGCCGCACGAAAGTACATGGACGACCTGCGTGGGTGGATTCTCCCTGAATCGAGCGGAAGACTTCAGTGACGCGCAGCACAAACGAGATTCTAGTTTTTAGACTCTGGATTGTCGATTTGAGTTCCTCGGGTAAGGAGCCAGGGCGTCGTTTTGAGGTTGCCCTCCCTGACGGTCGGGCTTCTGACACGGTCTGTCGGCAACCTTCGGCCGTCCGTTTCATCCAACTGATGCGTCCAAGGGCCGAAAACCGAACGATTTAGAATCGCAAGTCGTGATAGCATGTGCGCGGCTTTTCAAGCGCAAAACGCATTTTGAGCCTGACCCCGAAACAGATTGATGAGCTGATTTTAGCCGGCGCGGATCGCTTGCTCGCGCGAGCGACGAACTCTCGTTCGCTGGCGGCCCAGACTCTGACGAAGAGATTGCGGAGCGTCAGCGAAAAGTATGTGCTGAGGCACGACCCGGCCGCCGACGCAGCGACGATCAACTCGTTCCTGGATGGATTGCACGCTGACGAGTTGTGTCTCGTGATGGCCTGCGAACGTGGCGACCAAACTGCCTGGAGCGATTTGTTTGAGGGTTTTAGCCCGACGGTGCGCTCAGCAGCGCGCGCAGCCAGTTCGAATGAAGCGATGGCTGACGATTTGGCGCAATCGATCTGGGCCGAATTGCATGGGTTGAAGGCGCGCGAAGATGGGACCGCGGCCGGGAAGCTCGCCTATTATTCAGGCGCAGGCTCGTTGGGCGGTTGGCTGCGCGCGGTGGTGGGCCAACTGGCGATCGATCAGCATCGGAAACAGGCGAAGATCGTCCAGACCGAAGAGGACTCAGATCTCGATCGTCTGGTGCTTTCTGACGCTGAGCCGGACGGAGCCCACGCATTTCAATCTGCCGCCAGCCCTGAAGATTTGCTTGCTGGAAATCTGGCGGCCGCTGATGTCGAAAAAGCTCTGGGACAGGCGATGGGCGAATTGGCCGATGAAGATCGTTTGCTGATGAAGTTGTATTACTTTGACGGACTAAGATTGCGCGAAGCAGGAGTTGTACTCGGCGTTCACGAGGCGACTGCGAGTCGCCGGCTAACGCGAATTCATGGTGAAGTTCGCCAACGTGTCGAAACAATTTTGATGGAAGAGCATGGTTGGACAAAATCTGAGGCTAGTCGTTCGTTAGCTGAGGTTGCCGAACATTTGCAGACAGAAGTGGAGCCGATGCTGACCGGAAAGGCTGATGCGACTTTGCAGAGTTCGCCGGCCAGCGGATGATAGCCTTAATCGCAAGTTATCGGGGTCTCGAACGTTCATGAGAAGGAATTGCTCGATCACTTAGGGCGGATAAGGCACTGACAAGCGGAATGACATCGAACGAGAAACAAATTGATGTTCTGATGAGGCGTTACGCGAAAGCGGCGCCCCGCACCAGTGTGACCGGGCACCTCGATGCTGACGAATTCAGTGCGTTTGCCGAGGGTGTACTGCCGCCTGCGACTCGTGCCCGTTATGTATCGCATCTCGCGGATTGCGACCAGTGCCGCAAACAAGCGAGCGCCCTGGCGATCAGTAGCGGCGCCGTGGTTCGAACGGAAGAGAGCCCCTCTCCCGCAGGTGAAGGTCGCACGTTTTGGCAGGCATTAGTTGGCTTGTTCGCATTGCCGGTACTGCGGTACGCAGCCTTTGGCGCGGTCCTGCTCATTGTTGCGGGAGTTGCGTTCGTAGCTCTGCGCCGACCGCGGAACGAACCGCAGTTGATTGCAAAAAATGAACCCGTAAACCAACAGTACAACACCACTGTCAACCCACCTTCAGCTGTTAATGAAGGAACCGCGGGAAGCAAACAGGCCAACACCGAAACGCGTTCCGCCTCGCCCTCACAGTTACCGGCCGAGAATGATCAAACTGCTAAGGCTGACACGGCTGCCAAACCGGAAGATGTTCAAGCTAAGCCGGTACCGATGAAGGAAGCACCCGCAGAGCCCGTTACGACCGAGAAAAAAGCGGGCGAGGCGGAAATGGCTAAGGCGGCTCCGTCCTATGCTCCAATTCCTCCGGGGGAAACGGCTACACAGCAAAAGCAGGAATCTTATCGTCAGACGCAGGTTGGCGCAGGTATTTCCGGCCCTCGCCAGCAGCAGAAAGTTGAGTCTTTGGATAAGCTTGCTACGCAAGAGCGGGAGCGAGATGCGCTTAAGGACGTCGCACGCAACGACGAGCCTGCCCGCAAGAGCGCAGCCCCGGCTTCGGTCGCTTCAAATCAAGCGCCGCCCAGCCCGCGTCGGGCCATCGATGAAAAAGCCAAAGGGCCTATGCGAAACATGGAAAATAACACCATGAATCGCAACGAAAGCGTCGGCCGCGCGGACTCTCCCAAGACGACGAGCACCTTGGGTGCTGACAGAGCTGCTACGGAAGAAGCTCCACCGACCCGTTCGGCCGGTGGCAGAAAGTTTCGCAAGCAGGGAGGGGCCTGGGTCGATCAAAAGTTCAAATCGTCAATGACTCTAAAGAGCGTGTCGCGCGGATCGGACGAGTTCGACAAACTCGACTCGGGACTGCGTTCGATCGCCCAACAACTTGGCGGCGAAGTCATAGTTGTTTGGAAGGGTAAGGCCTATCTCATCAAGTAATCGGAAATAGGATTGAACTGATATACCGGCCACGGCGTATTTGAGGTGGAGCCCTAAGGTCTAAGGTACGCACACCTCCGGCGTGCAATCTCTGAAGCGATATCAGCACGCGGGAGGCGTGCGTACCAAAAGCCCTTTTCTATTCGCGTTTCACGCTTTACTATTCACAAACTATGTTTTGTCCATCCTGCGGCACTGAATACACGATCGAGCTGAAGTACTGTAATCGCTGTGGAGCGAATCTGGGTACGAACTTGATCCCTCAGGGTGTCCAGCCGGTGATTGTGAATGTGACAAAGCCAACGCTGATCATTGGGTTGCTTCTGCTGCTGGTCACGCTGGGTGGGTTCGGTGGATTGGTTGGCGGCGCGATCAGGTTGGCGCTGATTCTTCACGGAAACGATTCCTTCATGGCCATCATTCTGTTCGGGATGCTGACGATTCTTATCGTTGACATCTTCCTGGTGCGATTGTTGTCAAAACTCATTAACACAGCCCTCACGTCGAACGCGCAACCTCAACTGGGAACGACCATGCAGACGGGAATGCCTGCGCAATTTCAAAATCCAACGACCACGGCGCGGCTTCAAGGCATGCCAAGCGTGACCGAAAACACCACCAGATTCTTTGAGCCCTATCGCGCGCCTGAAGAAACCTCTGTGCCAACTCCGGCTGAGGAGTTTAAGAGGTAGTGAAGCCTGGTCAGCGGTGTTCGAGCGCCAACTCTCTAATCCGAATTCTGGGCAGCCCAGTTGAATGACTTTTCCGTAGCCCAGGCGTTTACGCCTGGGGAATGAATGGCGGTAGTTTCAAAAGCCCCATTAATGGGGCTTTAATAGTGCCCACAGTTTCTCTCCCACGCGTAAACGCCTCAGCTAGAGAAAAGCCTTACGACGAAATTAGGTCACACCCGGATTCTTTATGACGCAAGCGGTTAGTTTGCGGACCAGCAATTCGCAAACTAACAGTTTGCGTTACATCTCTGGTACAGTCTTGACCCGCTCTGACAAATCCTGAATGAGGTCTGTCCAAAAAAATGCTACCGACTCAACGTCGCCGGAATATTCGGTTGCTTTCATACAGCGTTCTCGTGCTCTTGATTTGTGAATTAGGAATTCTATCGAACAACGTTTTAAGTCAGACCAAAAGCCAGCGGAGGAAAAAGCCGAACGCGGCTGTGAATCGGCAGATTCCGAAGATCGTTGCGGAGATCAATCCCCGGAACATCGAAAATACTATTCGCAAGCTGGTGAGTTTTGGGACGCGCAATACTTTGTCCGATCAAAATGATCCAAACCGCGGCATTGGCGCAGCGCGTGACTGGCTCTATGCAGAATTTCAAAAGGCCGCGGCGCAGTCGGAAGGACGCATGACCGTCGAGAAACAGACTTTCGAGCAGCCCAAGGCCCAGCGCGTGCCGCAGCCGACGATGCTGACAAATATCGTCGCGACGTTGAAGGGAACCCAGCCGGAATCAGTCAATCGTGTTTATGTTGTGAGTGGCCATTACGATTCGATGTGTCGCAGCGCTACTGATGCAAAGTGCGACGCGCCGGGAGCGAACGACGATGCGTCGGGCACGGCGGCCGTCTTGGAAATGGCCCGGGTGATGGCCAGGTACAAATTTGATGCGACCATTATTTTCATGACTGTGCCCGGCGAAGAGCAGGGTTTGCTGGGAGCCGTCCATTTTGCCGAGGAAGCCAAAAAGGCAAAAATGGACATCGAAGGAATGTTCACGAACGACATTGTCGGCAACTCTCTCGGTGGCAATGGGGTGCGGGATGCGCACACGGTACGGGTCTTTTCAGAAGGAGTTCCGTCGAACGAGACTCCACAGGAAGCTCTGGTTCGGCGAAGTGTCGGCGGCGAAAACGATTCACAGTCTCGCCAGATGGCGCGCTTTATCAAGGAGGTCGGCGAGCGCTACGTACGCGGGATGAAAGTCTGGCTAATTTATCGACGCGATCGTTATGGACGCGGCGGAGATCATCAACCATTCCTCGAACGTGGGTTTTCGGCGGTGCGTTTCACCGAACCCAATGAGAACTTTCAGCATCAACATCAGAACGTACGCACCGAAAACGGAATCAAGTACGGTGACTTGCCTGAATTTGTCGATTTCTCGTATATCGCAAATGTCGCGAGGGTCAATGCGGCCGCGCTTGCCGCGCTTGCTTCAGCACCGGCTCGTCCAAAGACCGTGGTCTTCCCAACCAGTCTTTCGAACGACACACCTATCAAGTGGGAAGCCAACAAAGAACCGGATCTCGCAGGATACGAGATCGTCTGGCGCGATACGACCGCGGCCCTCTGGACCAATACGCAGCCCGTAGGCAATGTGCTCACTTTCACGATGAAAGGGATGTCCAAGGACAACTACTTTTTTGGTGTGCGCGCGATTGATAAAGACGGCAATCGCAGTCCTGTTACTTACCCGCGGCCGCTGCCTCGCCCACCGCGCACAGATCAAACGACCACGACTGAACCAGGCGCGCCGCCGTCCGACTAGTTGGCTGAACCATTCGCAGCGGAGATCAGCTGCGAAGCAACGGCAGAGTTAAGCCCAGGGTGAGGTTTTGCGAACCTTGGGTAGTGATTCGTCGGAGTCGGCGAGCCGCGAGCGGCGACAGAGAGTTCGTAGACAGGGTCTCTCTTATTACCAGTGACCGCGGTCGCCCCTTCGGAGTCTGTCGGGAAATCCAGTAGGGATGCAATGTTTATAGAAAGCTCAAGCCCAATCGATCTCGGGAGCCCATTTATGGGCGAAAGAGGATTGGTTGCGCTCCTAAAGGAGCTACTAAATCCAATTGCTGCCTGCCTTTTCTATAAACATTTCACCGCTCCGCGGTTTTTCCGACGGACTCTTCGAAGCTCGATTACCTTGGGTGGTTGACCCAAGGCGCGCAAAGCCTCGCCTTGGGCTTAACTCTGGCCGCTGCTACGCAGCTCGCTATAAATCAACTAATCAACCTCTTTTTCCGACCGTCGGGTCTTTCTATGCGTCTTAATCGCAGTTAAGATGGGTTCTGCTGAAGAGGGAAGGGAAGAGGTAATGACCAGGACACAACCGCTTTTAAGGCAAAATCATTTGGTAATCCGAAAACTAGCGGCCATGTTGTCGATGGCGGCTTTGTTTGCGGGCACCTTCACGGCCGGCCTTCAGGCGCAGAGCATGAAAAGCCGCGAAGCGAAGTCTGCGGCCCGGCTCAGTGAAGATCAGCGCATTTTGCATGTGCTTAATCGCCTCGGGTTTGGGGCGCGGCCGGGCGACGTGGAGAAGGTAAAGGCGTCGGGCGTCGATAAGTACATCGAACAACAACTGTTTCCTGAAAAGATTGATGATTCAGCGAGTGAAGCGAAGCTGCAAAATCTTGAAACGTTGCGAATGACCACGGCCGAGCTTTACGAGAAATATCCGCAACCGAATCAACTGCTGCAACAACTCCAGCGACGCAATGCCCTTCCGGCTGAGCTGGCAGCCGCTCGCGACAATCGAGCGAAGGCGGCCACCAAAGCTGACGATTCCAGTCAGTCTAAGACGGGCGAAGCGATGTCAGGAGAAATGCCGGGCCCGACCGCCGCTGCCTCGCCAAGACCCAACGTGGCGGCGAACGATACGAATCCGCAAAACAATCCGGAATATCGTCGCGCCGTGATGGAGTACTACAAAGAAAATAATCTGCGGCCGGCGCAGTTTTTGATTGGCGAGTTACAAATGTCGCGCATCCTGCGAGCGGTTTACAGCGAGCGTCAATTGCAGGAAGTGATGGTTGATTTCTGGACCAATCATTTCAACGTGTATGCGGCCAAGGGCGCGGACCGTTGGCTTCTGACTTCGTATGATCGCGACACGATCAGACCGCACACGCTGGGAAAGTTTTACGATCTGCTCGTCGCAGATGCGCAGAGTCCGGCGATGCTCTTCTATCTCGACAACTTTCAGAGCGTGAGTCCGAATGCGCAGGCGCCGCAACAGCGACCGGGCGCCGCGCGCGGGCCTCTCGCGCAGTTACGTCAACTGGGAAACAATCCGCAGCAGCAACAACCGCAACAACAGCGGCGCGGTATCAATGAGAATTACGCGCGCGAGTTGATGGAGTTGCACACGCTCGGGGTTGATGGCGGCTATACGCAAAAGGACGTGCAGGAAGTCGCGCGTTGCTTTACCGGTTGGACCATCTTCGCACCGCGTGGCGCGGGCGCTGCGGCCCAGGCGGTCGTCAATGGCCGGCTCGCGGAAAGGCTGCGTACTGATGCCGGAAGGTTCTATTTCAATCCGCGGGTTCACGACGACGGCGAGAAGGTCGTGCTCGGCCGCAAGATTCCGGCGGGCGGTGGGATGAAGGATGGATTGATGGTGTTGGATATCGTCGCGCATCATCCATCGACGGCAAAATTCATTGCTACGAAACTTGTCCGCAGGTTTGTGGCGGATGAGCCGCCGGCTGCTCTGGTTGACCGCGTGGCACAGACATTTCTTAAGAGCGACGGCGACATTCGAGAAATGCTGCGAACGATTTTCACTTCTCCCGAATTCAATTCGGCGGAAGCTTATCGCGCTAAGGTCAAGCGGCCGTTTGAGCTGGCAGTCAGTGCGGTGCGAACGCTGGGCGCGGAAACAAATGGAGGCCCGCAGCTCCATCAATGGATTGCGCGCATGGGCCAGCCGCTCTACGGATTTCAAACGCCGAATGGCTATTCCGATGTGGCTGAGAATTGGGTGAATACGGGTGCGCTGCTTGAGCGTATGAACTTCGCCCTGGCGTTGGTGAACAACCGCATACCGGGAACGCGCGTCGATCTTGCGCATCTGCTGGGTGAGCAAAAGACCGGAACGTCGATCGACAAACAGAAGTTACTCGATCGATTCGTTGGTCTGATTGTGGGCGGCGAGATGTCGGCCAAGACCCGCGAAACGCTCCTCAAACAATTGACAGATCAGATCACTATTCCGCCTATGTCGACGGCACAGACGGCGTCGAACACAGCACCCGCGAATCCTTTCGAGGTCGGCTTCCAGAGAGGAAATCTGAATCCGGGCGGCGGCGGTCAGCAGCAGCAACAACAGCAGATCGCCAGAGCGAATCCGGCGGCTTCAATCGATAACCCGGTGGTGAAGCTTGCGGGATTAATTCTCGGATCGCCGGAATTTCAAAGACAGTAATTCAGTTTCGAGTTTCGGGTTCAGAGTTTCGAGTTACGACAAACTAGAAACGCGAAACTGCGAGGTAAACGAGCATGAACAGAAGATACTTCATTAAATCCGGCGGGATCGCTTTGGCGTCGTTTGGAGTGATGGCCGCTGCGCCTTCATTCGTGAAGCGGGCGCTGGCACAGACGTTGGGCGCGTCCGCGGCTCGCCGCAAAACTCTAATCGCAATTTTTCAGCGCGGCGCGGTCGATGGATTGAACATGGTCGTGCCCTATGCTGAACATTCCTATTATGACTTGCGGCCCAACATCGCGGTGGCTAAGCCGAACGGTGGCGCCGAAGCTGCGCTCGACCTGGACGGCTTCTTTGGACTTCATCCGTCGCTCGCTTCCTTCAAACCGCTTTGGGATTCGAAGCGCCTGGCGATTGTGCATGCGTCGGGTTCGCCCGATAACACGCGTTCGCATTTTGACGCCCAGGATTACATGGAATCGGCGACACCCGGTGTGAAGTCGACGGCGGATGGATGGCTGAACCGCTTTCTGCAAACGAAATCGGATCCGCAGAAGTCTCTCTTCCGCGCGGTGTCGATGACGCAAAACATGCCGCGCGCGATGCAAGGCAAAGCATCAACCCTGGCGATTTCGAACCTCGCAGATTTCAATATTCGCGCCGGACAGAGTTCGGCTTCAGTGCAAGGCGGGTTTGAAGCAATGTATGACGACAAGTTCGTCAAAGATGCTTTGCACGGAACCGGCAAGGAAACATTTGAAGCGATCAATTACTTGAAGCTGGTGAACCCTGGACAATACAAACCCGAGAACGGCGCAACTTATCCACAGAATCCGTTGGGTAACGCGCTGCGGCAAACGGCGCAGTTGATCAAAGCAGGCGTTGGATTGGAAGTAGCTTTCACCGACGTCGGTGGTTGGGACACTCACGTCAACGAAGGCAATCAGCAGGGACAACTGAGCAACCTCCTGCGTCAGTTCAGCAACGCGATCGCGGCGCTTTATACGGATTTGGGCCAGCGCATGGACGACGTAGTGATCCTGACGATGTCTGAGTTTGGGCGAACGGTGAGAGAGAACGGCAACCGCGGCACCGATCATGGCCACGCGAATGCGATGTTCGTGGTTGGCAACTCAGTCCGCGGCGGGAAAGTTTACGGCGATTGGCCCGGCTTGAAGAATGATCAGCTATACGAAGGCCGTGACCTTGCTTTGACTACTGACTTCCGCGACGTGTTCGGAGAGATTGCGACTAAGCATCTGGGCGCGGCGAATTTGAAAGGGATCTTTCCAGGTTACACTGGGAGCAAGTTCCGCGGCGTGCTGGGGTAAGTTTTTACCACGAAGATACTAAGACACAAAGAGAATAAGAAAAGTGGAAGGCATCGAGACGTGAGTCCGAGCACTTCGCCTCGTTAACCGAAAATCAAAGGATAACGCGGTCAATGCCGTTCTTAATCAAAGGCACGTTGAAATTGATCAGAAATCCCAGTCTAAGACCCGTGAGTTTCAAATAGGTCAATAGTTGAGCTTTGAAGACACGGTTCATTTGATCCACTGCCTTCACTTCCACGAGCAGTTGTTTGTTCACTAAGAGATCGATTCGCAAACCGGCCTCCAGACGAATTCCTTCATAAATTACTGGGATTACGACTTGAGTTTCTACGGCGATCCCACGCTTCCTCAATTCGTGCGCGAGACATGTCTCGTAAACCGATTCGAGTAGTCCAGGTCCGAGGACTGTGTGAACCTTGAAGGCCGCGTCAACTACGATCTTGGCAAGGTCCTCAGTTTCGGGTGACAGTGGTGCGAAAACCTTCATTGTCTTTGTGGCTTTGTGTCTTGGTGGTAAATCTTAAGGGGCGATCGCCGCAATTCGCAACGGCCCACCGCTTCCGCCCGCAATCTTCATCGGCATCGCGATTACCAGGAAGCCTTCTGCCGGCAGCGCGCTCAGGTCCGCTAAATTCTCAAACGCCGGAACGTTCTTCGCGAAGAGCACCTGATGACTCTCGAACAATGTCGATTGGCCATAGTCGATGCTTGGCGTATCGAGGCCAATTGCCTTGATCGAGCGACTGGTCGTAAGCCAGCGGGCGGCGTCAGGACTTAGTCCGGGGAAGTGCAGTTTGGCGACGGCGGCCGCGCCGCGCTCATCCGTCCCCATGTATTTGACTCGATCGGGCCAGAACTTTGCGAACCCGGTTCGCATGAGGACGATCGAACCGGCGGGAATCTGGCCGTGCTGCTTCTCCCATGAATTGAAATCGTCAACACTGATCAGATAATCGCGATTCGCTTCGCACTGCCTGGTGACATCAATCAGAATTGCGCTGCCCATTAACTGTTCGAGCGGAACCTGATCCAGCGTGTTCGCGTTCGCCGAAAAATGCCGGGGCGCGTCGATGTGGGTCCCTCCATGCTCAGGCGCACTGAATTTGTTCGAAGCGTAGTAGTAGCCTTTGTCGGTGACGCCGGCCTGCTCCTTCTCGAGTACGAAACCTTGTTCGGTCGGCCAGTAGATAGTCTGCGCATCGAATGAGTGAGACAGATCGATGACTTTGCCGGTTGGAAATTCCGCTTTGGGTTTCGCGCAAGCGAAACAAAAAGCACACGCGAATGCGAGCAGGTAGATTCTTTTTGTCATAGCAGTCGCTCCTTCAAGTTGAGTTTTTCGCGGCTTTTGCGACGAGGATTCCATGATCCAATTTAAGATAACTTTTCTGTAGCCCAGGCGTTTACGCCTGGGGAAGAAAGTCGATAGTTTCAAAGCCCCATTAATGGGGCTTTAATAGGATCCGCTGTCTCTCACCCAGGCGTAAAGAGTGTGTGTCAAAACTCAATCCCTCAGCGCCGAAGGCGCGAAATGTAATAGCCTGGGCCATCGGCCCAGGAAGAAG
>Ga0207653_10000086_pt1 | contig 68150 bp, 62 predicted proteins | sample KBSK5251metaG_FD_184341 | JGI IMG/M metagenome (GOLD analysis project Ga0207653, IMG submission 184341) | Corn, switchgrass and miscanthus rhizosphere microbial communities from Kellogg Biological Station, Michigan, USA - KBS K5-25-1 metaG... | ecosystem: Host-associated > Plants > Roots >... | reverse complement strand
CCTTCTAGTCTTAACAATCCCTGCTCGCGCGCGGCCGCATACGTACCAGCGCGCACCAAATCGTCATAGCTGACAATTTCCGCTCGGATGAAACCCCGAGCGATGTCCGAATGAATTGTGCCGGCGGCATCCTGGGCGCGCGAGTTTTGCGGAATAGTCCAGGCCCGCGCTTCTTTTTCTCCGGCAGTCAGGAAAGACATCAACCCGAGTACGCGGTACGCGCTCTTGATCAATTGATCCACGCCACTGCTCTGCACATTTAGCGATTCAAGATATTCAACGCGCTCTGAAGGCGAGAGATCGACGAGGTCCGCTTCGAGTTGCGCACAAATTACCACGCAGTCTGAACCTTCCTCAGCAGCGAAGTCGCGCGCGGCTTTCACATGTGCATTTTCGTTTGGCGCATTAAGATCTGATTCATTGACGTTGGCCGCATAAATCGTCGGCTTCATCGTCAGGAGAAAATAGTTTCGCGCGATCGCTGCCTCTTCTTCAGTGAGCGAAACACTGCGGGCCGGTTTGAATTCTTCCAGAGCGGGTTGCAATTTATCCAGGACTGCAAGCTCAGCGCGCGCGGCCTTGTCTCCACCTTTAGCGGTTTTCTGTACGCGCTCGCGCCGACGCTCGACGGTTGCGAGATCAGCGAGCGCCAATTCGATCTGAATGGTTTCAATGTCGCGACGCGGATCGATTCCGCCATCGACGTGCACGACTGTGTCACTTTCAAAACAGCGGACCACGTGAACGATCGTGTCCGTTTCGCGAATGGCGTGCAGGAATTGATTGCCCATCCCCTCGCCCTGCGACGAGCCACGCACCAGGCCCGCGATGTCTACGAATTCGACGCTGGCGGGAACGATCACTTCGGTCTTGACGATTTTGGCCAAAGGCCCGAGCCGTTCATCCGGCACGGCCACGACGCCGACGTTTGGCTTGCTGGTTGAAAACGCATAGTTGGCGATCAGCGCGGATGATTGCGCTGTCACGGCATTGAAGAGGGTTGTCTTTCCTACGTTAGGTAATCCGACGAATCCGGCCCGAAGCATGTTGGTGAGCAGTTTCCTTCCAAAGTTGAAAACAACACTTCAACACGAGCACGCGCACACTGTCCAGCGGGGACGCGTCATAGTAATTAGCTCCAGCGTTACTGAAAAACACTTCCGCCCGCGAAATCGAAGCGGGGCCTCGGTGTCGCGGGCGTCGCGTTGCCAAAAAGATCTTTGCTAAGACGTGTGGTGGAATCGTTACTGGTCGATCTTCTGAATCGTGACCGTGATGGTGGGTGACGCTCCTGCGGTGCGACTATAAGAAACCCAGTACCCGTGTTTGGGATAGCGCACCATCTTGTAAGCTGAGCCGTCGGGTTTCGTATCCGGCTCTCCGCCAATAACATCTTTGGCTGCGGGAATGCCAGTTGCGCCCGCCGAGAAGTCGATCGAAATTGCCGAGACTGTCTTCGTCTTATCGTAGTAAACCTGCACGATCTGATTATCATCGACGTATAAATCCTGATCGTCGGCCTTACTGCTGGGACTGCCGAGCTTCTTGCGGGCCTCTTCGGTCGGCGTGCCGATGCGCACTCCCTTGAATTCACTGAACAGGGGTTCATCAGAGATTTTTTGCCGCTGACTGAATGAAGTGATCGACGCTGTGGTCGTCAGGGAAAAGGCGGCGAAAAGAAAAAACGTGAGCCTGACCCGGCTGGAAATGAGCCTGCTAAGAGCGAAAAACATTTGATCCTCCTTCGAGTGGACCACGTTAGAAAAACGCGGCGGAAGGTAGAAGCCGGCTGTCAGCACACGCCGTTGGCCCGCTTCGTGGCATGACAATAGGACAGGACCATTCACAAGTCAATACTTGTTCGCACAGTTACGACTTCATGTCATTTTAGATCGTCTATTGACTCAATCCGAAATTTGACTTAGAAGGGTTATAGGGGTTCGGCCTCGTTGTTTATTGTGAAAAGGGGAGTATCTCAGCTATGAAAAGGCATTTTTCAATCGCAGTGTTGTTGTTTGTGATCGCCGGTCTAACGAATCTGGCAGGTTGTGCAACCGCGCCCAACAACAACGCAAACATTGCTGTGGCTACTCCTGAACCGACTCCGGACAGGGCCGCGATCGAAACTGAATTGACCCGGATTGAAAACGACTGGCCGCGCATCATTAAAGAGCGCGACGGCGCGACCGTGCGACGCATCGAGGCGGATGATGTCGTGATCATTTACCCTGACGGCACGGTTGGCAATAAAGAGCAGGACGCGAAGGACATCGAAGCTGGTCTGTTTACCTTCGATTCGTGGGATACGCTGGAAGTGAAAGTGAACGTCGTCGACAAGAACCTCGCAGTCGTAACTCTCCGCTATGAAGTTAAGAAGGCAATAGTCAAATCGCCTGATGGCAAGTCGTCGAAGGATATGAGCGGACAGTATCTTTCGTTGGATACCTTTGCGCGGCGCAACGGTCAGTGGCAGTTCATTGGTTTGTCGAGTGTGAAGATTGACCCTGAGGTGCTGGCATCATTACCGAAACCCAGCCCTTCGATTACTGCACCCACGCCAACGGTCGCAAGACCCACGCCGGCGGTCGCCAGACCCAGTGCCACACCCAGGTCTTCGCCGATATCCAGACCAACACCGGCCGCCAGACCTTCGACGCCCAGGCCGTCTCCGGCACGAACGACCGCGTCACCAGTGAAGACACCGTAAGTTGATGCCGTCACACTTGGCCAAACTTTTTATCCTCTGGATCCTCACGTCCTATCTTTCCTGGCGTGCGCCTATTCATTCCTTGGTCTGTTGATGACTGCGATGCGCTCCGGCGCACCGAATTACTCATGCGTGGCACGCGCATCTTGCGCGTGATTCACGGGCGGGACGCCCGTGCCACTTGCCAAACGGCACCGTTACCCCAGGCTCAGTCCTCTTGACCTGAACGTAGTTTTGTCATAGAAGCTAGGCGCAAATAAACGTCTCAGCGAAGGAGTCAGTGATGAAAAAGATTCTTGTCCTCGTGTCTCTTTTGATTGCTGCCGCAGCATGCAGCAACACGCCTCCAGGCAATAAAGATGTTACCGCGAACGCCAATTCTGCAAACGCCAATAAGGGCGCCGAAACAAAGTCTGCCGCCATAGTGTCTGAGTCGGACATCATCGCCAAAGAGAAAGCCCAGTGGGATGCCATCAAGCAGAAAGATTGGGATGGATTTGGAAAGATGCTGGCCAGTGACTACCTCGAGGTCCTCGACGACGGAGTCCATGACAAGGCCGCAGCTCTTACGGGAATCAAAGATTTTGATTTGTCAGATGTTACTTTCGCCGACTGGAAGCTGCTGCCGATCGACAAAGATGCGGTGATCATTACCTATACCGCTACTTCGAAAGCCAAGTTCAAAGGCGAAGCGGTTCCGCCCGGTCCTTACCGTGAAGCGTCGGTGTATGTAAATCGCAACGGCGAGTGGATGGCGGTTTTCTATCAGGAGACGCTGGCCAGTACGCCTCCGCCTCCGCCGCCATCTCCGAAAGCAACACCGCCGTCGAAGCAGGCTCCGAGTCCGATGGCTAAGCCTGGGGAGACGGGCCCCGACGCCACGGCGAACGAGAAGATGGTTTGGGATGCATTAAAGTCAAAGAACTATGACGCCTTTGGTTCTTATCTCGCCTCCGATATGGTGAACATCCAATCCGACGCCCTCCACAACAAAGAGAGCACTTTGAAAGGTGTAAGCATGGCGGATTTTTCCAAGGCCCAGGTTGGCGATTGGAAAACCGTCAAGTTCGATGACGATGCCTCGCTAATCACTTACACGGTCACGATTCCGGGAATGAAACCTGAGAAGGAGTTTCATTCAACCATCTGGGTGAAACGCGACAACAAGTGGGAAGCGCTGTTCCATCAGGGGACGGCGGCAGCGATGGCCGCGACTGCCAAGCCCGACATGAAGAAAATGTAAGCAGAAGAATCAAGGGCGAGACAAGGTTGCTTCGCCCTTGATTTCTCATGAAAAACTCATAGGTTGATCATCAGCAGAGCTACGAAGCAGCGATAAGAGTTAAGCCCAAGGCGAGGCTTTTGCGAGCCTTGGGTTAACTCGTGGCTTCATCAATGAGCTGCGAAGCGGCGACAGAGATGTTTAGCCAAAAGATCGTAACGCGCGAACCAAGCGAAGTTGGCAGTTAGTATTTAGTGGATAACAGAGTTATTAGGTCAGACAGAGTTTATTTAGTGGATAACTGAGTTATTAGGTCAGACATTTGCGCAAGGATCTCTGTCGCCGCTTCGCGGCTGGTTGATTGTGCTGCGGGTTAACCCAAGGCTCGCAGGCTCGCCTTGGGCTTGGCTTTGTCGCCGCTTCGCGGCTGGTTGATTTGTGCTGCGGGTTAACCCAAGGCTCGCAGGCTCGCCTTGGGCTTAGCTCTCTCGCCTTGGCTTAAGACCAGATTCCCGGAATGGAGGTCGCACACGAAGGACACCGTCCATCGGCAGTGACCTTCATCTGGCGAATCAAATAGCCGTAACGTTCAACCAGCAACTCATCACAATTTGGACAGAAGGTATTCTCCCAACGCCCCACCTTACCCGGCAGATTTCCCGCGTAGATGTAACGCAGACCGGCGTCGTGTCCAATTTCGCATGCGCGGATGAGTTGTGCAGCCGTCGTGTTGGCGTTGTCCTGCATTCGATAGTCCTGGTGAAACGCGGTCACGTGCCACGGAATGTCCGGCGAAACTGAGGCGATGAAATTCGCCGCGCGTTTCAACTCGTCTTCCGAGTCGTTGAAACCGGGAATGACCAGCGTGACGATCTCTTCCCAGAATCCACGTTCGTGCACCATCTTCACCGTATCCAGAATGTTATCGACCACGCCTCCGAGTTGCCGGTAATTCCGATCGCTCATCGACTTCAGATCGATCTTGTAACAGTCAGTCCAAGGCCTCAGGTAATCGAGGACCTGCGGCGTCGCATTGCCGTTCGAGATGAACGCCGTGCGAAATCCTTCGGGCCTTGCTTTCTTGAAAACCTCAACGGCCCATTCGGCAGTAATCAGCGGTTCGTTGTAACTCGACCCAACCATTGATGCGCCGTAGGCTTTCGCCATGGCCACCAATCTGTCGGCAGTGACGATGTTAGGGGGCGAGACGGCAGCGTCGTCGCGCAACGCTTGCGAGGTCAGCCAATTCTGACAGTAACCACAATGCAGGTCGCAGCCAAGCATCCCGAACGTCAGAGTGTCCGAACCGGGCAACGCGTGGAAGAACGGTTTCTTTTCCGTCGGATCACACGCGATCGCGGCCACATAATTCGCGGGCACGCGCAAGTGACCGGCTTCATTAAAACGAACTTTGCAGATGCCGCGCTTGCCTTCTTTGATGAGACAGCGATGGCCGCACGCGTAACACTTCAACGCGTCGTGGTCGAGATGCTCGGTCAATTCCGGCGCGCCTTCGGCGGTCATCTCGTCCAGAACTTCAGCGAGTGAAGCTGCTTTAGCACTCAATGGCATAGCGTCTAATGCGGAAATTCCTATGAGGAATTATACTCTTTGGATGCGCATAATTGGTTAGCGACTGCCTGAGACAACGTGGTCGAGCGTGTTAGAATGCGAGCGAGGTTAATAAGAAATGAGCTTAGTTATTGATGAAGAAGTGGTCGAAAGTCTCCCGATTAATATTGACCCTGAGATCATGAGCGGGACTCCGGTTTTTGATGGAACTCGGGTCCCTGTCGATGCCTTATTCAATAACCTTTCTGCCGGAGTGTCGTTAGATGAGTTTCTCGACAATTTTCCCACCGTAACTCGCGATCAGGCGCTGGCGGTTCTGAACTTTTCCTATAACACGCTTAAGAAACTAGGGCTTTCCTCTTGAAGATCCTCCTTGATGAAGGTGTTCTCGAGATTATCAAGCAACGGCTAAGTTCATTTTCAATCTTTAGCGTTAAGGCAATGGCTTGGCGGGGAATCACTAACGGTAGGTTGCTCGATCTCATGACCGAAAATAAGTTTCACGTCATAATAACAACCGACAAGAACATTCCGCACCAACAAAACCTGGCGAAGCGAAAACTATCAGCCATTATTCTGCCAGCCAACGACGTTCCCACCGTCATCGAATTGCTGCCGAAGATTGCCGAGGAACTTGATACGATCTTAGCCGGTGATTTCAAGCTGATTGAGAAGTAATAAAAATGATCATCGAGCAAATTACTGTCACCGCTTTCCAACAACACACGCGTGTCGTTGGCTGCGAAAAAACCAAACGCGCGATCTGCATCGATCCCGGCGACGATTCAGAGGAAATCGTTAGCGCTATCGATCGTCACGGCTTCGAGCTGCAGGCGATCGCTTGCACGCATGCGCACCTGGATCATATTGGCGGCGTTGCCGGCCTGAAGAAGCGGAAGCCCGAAGCGAACGTCATCATTCATCCTGCGGACGAAGCAATCTATCAACAGTTACCGAACCAGCCGGCTTGGATTGGTATACCAAAATCACAATGGACTGAGCTTGGATTTGACTTTGAAACTCCTCCGCAGATCGATGAACACTGGAGCGACGGGCAAACGTACAAAGTAGGCGAATTAAGTTTTCGGGTGATCCATTGTCCCGGCCACACGCCGGGTCACGTGGTTTTGTTCGAGCCAGATGAAAGAAAGGTTTTCGTAGGTGATTGTTTGTTTGCGGGCTCAATCGGTCGCACAGATTTGCCGGGCGGCTCGACTGAGCAGTTGATGGACTCGCTCTTCAATAAAATTCTGCCGCTGGGTGACGACGTGGAAGTGTATTCCGGTCATGGACCAGTCACGACGATTGGAAAAGAGAAAAAGACAAATCCTTTTTTGACCGGAGCGTACTCGATCGGTAAGAGCGGAAGATTCTGAGAGGACTCACATTTGGTTTTAGGAGCCTGTCGGAAAAAGTGTTTCTCTGTGAAAGCTCTGTGGTGCTCCGTGTCTCTGTGGTGAAATTTCTCAGAAAGCATTTACCACGGAGGTCACACAGAGAACCACAGAGATTCGTTTTTCCGATCGACTATTGAGGCCTGGTCTGAATGCTAGCCTCAATCTTCCTTGTTTGGGCAGGCTTTGAAGGCGCGCTTCATTAAAAGCGCGCCTTCCTCAAAGTTTCACTCTTAAGGCTTATCGACGATGTCCTTCTTCAACGTGCCGACGACTGCCAGCAGTTCATCCTGCTCGGCCTTTGGCACCTTGAACTTATTGAGCGTCGCGACCAGGTGCTTCACCGACTCGTCCCAATCCTCGCCGGTTATTCCCAGACCCTGATGCGAGGCCTTCATAGTTCTGCCGATGTAATTACACGGGCCACCGGCAGATTCGCACAGCAGGTCGATTACATGCATGCGAATTTTCTTGATCGAATCCGTGCTGTGCCCGGCAAAAAATCTCGTGAACCTTTTATCGGCCACCAGGCGTCCCACAAAGTCGTCAGTTACTGCGGCGATGGCATCGTAGCCACCCAGACGCGCATACAAAGTTTTGGCTTGCGGATCGGCCGCAGTGCCGGCGTTCGCGATCGACGGGTTCATCGATGCTTGGGCCTTGACCGACAAACTTACGGCGGCCAACAAACAGAAAGCTAAGGTGATTCTCTTAATCATCTCTTATCGAGCTCCTTTCGGGTTTGATCGATCTATGGAAGTGAGGGCGGCCCGAACTCCCGGAAGAGCCGGTGACCGCCCTGATCATTTTCAAGCGCGAATCGCGCGTCGGACTAGTTCGGCATCAGCACCGCATTGACCACATGAATGACGCCGTTTGATTGGTAAACGTCCGCAGTGGTGACTGTGGACGTGCCGCCTTTTTCATCCTGCAGCACTATCTTATCACCATCCATCCAGGCCGTAAGATTGCCACCACTCACCGTTTTAAGCCAGGCCTTTCCTTTGCCTTTGGCGATGAGTTTGGCCAGGGCTTTCGAGTCCCACTTGCCGGCGACGACATGATAAGTCAAAACTTTTGTGAGCGTCGCTTTGTTTTCGGGCTTCAAAAGCATCTCGACCGTGCCGGCCGGTAACTGTTCGAAGGCCGCATTGGTCGGCGCGAAAACCGTGAACGGACCTTTGCTGTTTAAGGTGTCCACGAGACCGGCCGCCTTAACTGCCGCCACCAAAGTCGTGTGATCGGCCGAGTTCATGGCGTTCGCCACAATCGTTTTGGTCGGATACATGGCGGCGCCGCCCACCATCGGATTTTCTTTCATCATCTGGGCGCTGACCGCAAAACTCGCAACGAAAATCGCCGCGATAGCAAACAAAACTGGGTAAAGCTTTCTCATACTCCTCCTTCAAGTCGTTCGTGATTTTGAACTGCAGGAGACTATACGGAGTCTGTGGCGAGATCGGATTTAAGTGCGGATTTAGCCGCTGAGCGGCAGAAGATCTGTAGCCCACGGCGTGAGCCGTGGGTAGCGGGTCGTGATTGACACATCAGCCGCGGAGCGGCGGAACATTAACGCCAATCACGATGTGTCGCCCCTCCGGGGCTGGGTCTCCTTTGCCTCGATCCCATGGCTTGCGCCATGGGCTACAGATCTATCGCCGCTCCGCGGCTGATCTACTGTTATCCCGAGACAGTGTGAGGACGTTGGTCGCGGATTTAGTTACGAGGCCGGGCTGGCGAGATAGATCGCGCCGGTGGGAGCGGCAGATCCGCTCTTCGGTTCGACGGTGATGGCGATAACCGCGCCGTTCATTGCTTCGGATGGCATTTGATCAGTGATCATTGCATGCCCGGAAGCATCGACGGTAAAGACTTTGCCGGGCATTGGCGAACGTCCTTTGGGAATGAACCAAACCTCATACGCTTTGTCGGTCGACGTCATTGGCAACCCGTCGGTCATCAACACGGCGCGTCCTGACTTTTGATCGAAGACGAACATTGCGCGAGCGTTCTGCGCCGTTTGTGTTCCGGCCAGCTGAATCGTCCTGGCGTCGCGAGACATGAGCAAGGCGAGAGCTTTCTGATCCTGCAGCCGAGCCTCACGCTCCCGATTAAGCTCGATTTTTTGAGCCTCAACCGCAGCGATAAGACTGGTGATCTCACGTTGCGCGACCAGCAGCATGCTGATTAAGACGACGGTAATCGCCACGAACAATACAACCGCGGCAATTCTTGCGAACTGAGTTCCAAAACCCGATTTTCGTGGGCGGGAGATACGCGTTACATTTGACCACTCTTCGCCTGGCCTCGCTCGACCCTCCGCCCTTGCAGCCGAAAGAATTCGCCCGCGCAGATCGTCACTCGGAGCCTGCATCGGAGCCCCATGAGCCAGCAAGCCGGCGGCTTCCCGCAACTCAACTATCTCACCGCGACATTCGACGCACGTCTTCAAATGCGCTTCGAGGTGGAGCGCATCGGTCCCATCGAGCGCGTCCAGCGCGGAAATCGCCAGTAACTCTTTGTATTCCTGATGCTCCATCACAAACTAGTTACGCACTTCTATCGCGCAGCAATTCACGCAATTTCATCAATCCGGATCGCATTCGCGTCTTGACGGTTCCGAGCGGATCGCCCAGGCGAGCCGCAATCTCGGTTTGGGTCAGTCCCTCGAAGTAAGCCAGAAAAAGAGTCCGGCGCTGCTCTTCCGGCAATTCGGCGAGAGCCCGTCTGACGATTTCGCCCTCTTCCGATTTGACCGCATCTTCGGCCGCGTCGCCCATACTTTCACGCGGCGCGGCTTCTGCTTCGGTGGCTATTCTGGCGCGTGAGCCGCTGGCTCGCAGGCGATCGAGCGCACGGCTCCGGGCGATTGTTACCAGCCAGGTAAAGGCCCGACCGCGCGTCTCGTCAAAGTCCCTGGCGCGCCGCCAAACTTGCAGGAAGACTTCCTGCAGTACGTCCTCCGCCTCATGGCGGTCATGCAATATACGCAGGATAAGGCTAAAGAGGATTAGCCGGTAGCGATCATAACAGCCGGCCAGAGCGCCTTCATCGCCTCGCGCAATCGCTTTCAGGAGGTCGTTGTCAGAAAGTTTTGAAGGCTCGGCTTGCAAGAGCGAGAAAATGTTTTGGTCAGTGTGGTGTTGTAACCGCCGGACTCAGGCGCACCGAAGCTCCGTCGCGGTTCGCCCGCACCCGGACTCGGCGATGCCCTGTACCGTTGGCCGTTGACGAGTAGGTAATCGTGTACGCCGTGCGCATCTGGGCCACGACGTCATCGTATGCTTTCTGCAAATCCTCCAGCCGCTTGATCGGATAAAACAAACCGCCCGAAACCGACGCGAGCTTTTCGCCTTCTTCGGCCGCGCGCGTTGTGATGGTCAGGTATTTCGAGCGCATCGGATCGACGGTCAGCGACGGCTTGGGCACGCTCGCCTCAGGAATCAGGCCTGACGGCACGTACAATGGATAAATCAGCGCACCCGACTCGATCACCGCTTCGAGAATTGCCGGAAACGGCACGAACGATTTGTTATCGTCACCGTCGGACATGATCACCACTGCGGTTCGTTCCCCGCGCAAAGGCTTGAGCGTATCGACCAGCGTGTAACCCAGCGCGTCGTAAAGCGCGGTCGAGCCGCCGGCGTCCAATTCATCCAGCCGCTTTGAGAGTAATGAGCGATCAGTCGTAAAGTTCGAGATGATCTTGATGTCCTCGTTAAAGCTGATGATCGAAATTCGATCCTGCGGGCTGGCAGTCCGGAGAAAATCGCGAGCAGCCTTGCGAATAAAATCGATTCGCTCTTCCACGCTGCCCGAAACATCGAGCAATAGCACGAGATTGAAGGGCTCGCTCGCCGGTGTAACTGTTACTATCTGACGTTCGCTACCATCTTCATAAACGACGAAGTCGGCGTCGCGCATCCCGGCAATCGCGCGACCATTGCGATCAGTTACGCTGGCGTTAACGCGCATCAACTGGGGCGCAACGGCAGTCACCATCTCTCCCGGCTTGCGGCGCTCGACCAGTGAAGGTTCTCTTTGCGGTGCTGGTAGCGTCTTCGCGTAATCACCAAACCACTTGGGACTGAGCTTGCGAATGGCATCTCTGAGCGGACCGTCGCCGCTGCGAACGATTGCTTTGGCTGCTTCGGTCAAAGGTCGCTCGCGCAGATCGTTGGGCGCCATGCTCGGGTCAACGTTCAGCAGAATCACGCCGCGCTGGGTCGTAAAATTCAGGTGCACCAGTTCCTGTTTCTCGGGCGGCTTGTCCGCCTCGGCCGCGGCCTTTTCAGAACCGTCAGCAGTTTTTTCTGCGCCATCGTTCCCGTCGGTCTGCCCCGCAGCAGTTTCCGCGGCTTCGGAAGTTTTCGCTTCCTTCTTCTTCTTCTTTTCCTTCTTGCGCTTCACGTCCGGGCCCAACTCGCCCGAGACTGAAAACGAACCGGCGCGTCCTTCTTTAACCCGCGGCAACTCGACGTCGCTCATAAACCGTGGCCGGCTTGACTCCCATGCAAACTTGAACTTCAAAGCATCAAGCGGCACGTCAGCATGAATCGTTCCGGTATCAGTCATTACTTCAGCAGCTTCAAAGTCTCCGATGACATCGACCATTCCGCTGTCGCTTTCAATTCTGACGCGCGAGCGCTTGGCGACGCGCACGGTCAGGTCGATCCGTTGCGGCCGTTCGCGCACCACGATTTGATTTCCGGAAACAGTAATGTCACTGGGCTCAACCGGGGCGCCCGCGGACGTTGCCTGCAAACTCGATTTTGATTTTTCGTCGTCGGAAGCAATCACTGAAACGCGTCCGGTGCGGTTCTTGATGATCAGAAGAGCCCTGGGGCTGGTATTCAATTCTTTCTCGTAGGATTGCGCCGGCGCATTACCTGGCATGAGCGCCAGAATAGAGATTGCGAGCAACACAGAAACAGGCCTTGAGAGTAATCGCGGGGCGAAAGCATAAAACATAGCGTTTGATCTTGCCGTGCATCAACGCGTCGGTCAAGTTAGAATGGGCCGCGAAAATCTCATGTCGGATCGTCAATTCAAAACATTTGCCGAGTTTTGGCCATATTACCTGGGTGAACACAGTAAACCGACGACGCGCCTGTTGCATGGCATCGGCACTTTGACGGCGATTGGCTTAGTGGTTTTGGTCGTCTTGAAGGGCAAGTGGTGGCTGTTTCCCGTCGCCTTTGTGCCGGGCTATGCGTTTGCCTGGGCGGCCCATTTCTTTGTTGAAAAGAACCGGCCCGCGACATTCACGCATCCGCTCTGGTCGTTCATGGGTGATTGGAAAATGCTGGCGCTGATGCTGGCGGGGAAGTTGAAGGGTTAGTGTTACAAGCCCGACCGTCAGGGAGGGCCTCGCCGAATACTCAAAAGTGGGGAATACCGAGTAGCCCTCCCTGACGGTCGGGCTTCTGACACGGACACAATGCGCGAGACCAAATCTGAGAAAAAAGAACGCACCGAGCAGATCATCAAGCTCCTCAAGCGCGCTCATCCTGACGCGCATTGCGCGCTCAATCATTCGAATGCTTTCGAGCTTTTGGTTGCCACGATTCTCTCGGCCCAGTGCACTGACGAACGCGTGAACATTGTCACCGCCAATCTCTTTCGTAAGTACCGCAGCCCGGAAGATTATCTGAAGGTTCGCGATACTGAGCTTCAACAGGACATAAAGACGACGGGCTTCTTTCGCAACAAAACAAAATCAATCCAGGGCGCCTGCAAGATGCTGGTCGAAGAATTCAAAAGCGAAGTTCCGCGCACCATGGAGGAACTGCTGAAGCTTCCCGGCGTCGCGCGCAAGACTGCAAACGTTGTTCTCGGCGTCGCTTACGGAATCGCCGCCGGCATCGTCGTCGATACGCACGTCAGCCGGTTATCTCACCGGCTTGGTCTCACGAAACAAAAAGACGCCGTCAAGATCGAGAAGGACTTAGTGCAGCTTGTGCCAAAGAAGGACTGGATCATCTTCTCGCACCTGCTGATTTTTCATGGCCGAAGAGTTTGCAAAGCGCGCCGGCCGTTGTGCGAGGAATGTGCAGCCGAGAAACTTTGTCCGTCGTCGATGCTTAAGACGGGGAAGCTGCCGAAGGCGTAGTGGCACAGACTTTTTAGTCTGTGATTTGTCGAGATCATCGACGTGCTCGCCGAGAGGAAGTCATAGCTTTTTGACAACTCGCGCTCCTGATGTAATGGCTCTGCCACGCCGGTGTGCGGCAAGTCTGCGACTTGCCGAGCATGCGCCACTTTTTCAGGGTCTCCGACCCCGCGATTTGCGGACATAGACCGCCGAAGTGTTTAGGGAGGACTTTCCGGCAAGTCAGAGACTTGCCGTGCATCGGCGTGGCAGAGCCATCAGGTTGGAGGCCTTCGGAGTTTAACTCTCTTTCTTCGGCCGCTCATTCGCTTTCAAAACTCGCTTGCGCAAGCGAATCGATTTGGGCGTTACTTCAACCAATTCATCATCAGAAATAAACTCCAAAGCCTCTTCCAAAGACAAATCCTTCACCGGCACCAGGCGCATGGCTTCGTCCGAACCGGACGCGCGCATGTTCGTCAGCTTCTTTTCTTTGATCGCGTTGACATCCAAATCGACGGCGCGCGCGTTCTCGCCGATAATCATCCCTTCATAGACCTTCGTGTTGGGGCGAATGAAGAGGGTTCCGCGCTCCTGAAGATTGTAGAGCGCATAGGTCGTCGACTCTCCCATGCGGTCCGCGACCAGCGAGCCGGTGCCGCGGCCTTTCATCTCGCCCATCCACTTGTCGAACCGGAGGAAGATCGTGTTGAGCAAGCCGGTGCCTTTGGTTTCGGTCAGGAATTCTCCGCGAAATCCGATCAGGCCGCGCGAAGGCGTTTCAAACTCCAGCCGTACACGGCCGGTGCCATGATTTACCATCTTGGTCATCTGGCCTTTGCGCCGGCCCATCGCTTCAGTCACGACGCCGATGAACTCTTCGGGACAATCGACCACGACCTGCTCGATCGGTTCCTGCAATTCGCCGTTAACGCGTCGCGTGATCACTTCCGGTTTCGAAACCTGAACCTCGTAACCTTCACGTCGCATCATTTCGATCAGGATGGCGAGTTGCAGTTCGCCGCGTCCGGAAACTTTGAATTGATCGGGCGAGGCCGTCTCTTCAACGCGAATCGCAACGTTGCCGAGGACTTCACGATCAAGTCGTTCGTTAATTTGACGAGACGTAACGTACTGGCCCTCCGTGCCGGCGAACGGTGAGTTGTTGACGCTGAAAATCATTGCAATCGTCGGTTCGTCAACAGCAATCGAGGGCAGCGGCCTGGGATTGTCGATCGTCGTAATCGTTTCGCCAATGTTGATTCCTTCGACTCCGGCGAGCGCTACGATCTCGCCGACGCCGGCGCTCTCTGCCAGTTGGCGCTTCAGCCCCTCAAACACGTAAAGCTCTTTCACGCGAGTCTTTTTTGTCTCGCCTTCATGCCCGGCAATCACAATCTCCTGGTTCTTCGTAATCTCGCCCGAGAAAATCCGGCCGATGGCCAGCCGCCCCACGTACTCGTTGTAATCAACATTCGCGACCAGCAGTTGCAACGAATCGTCGCGCAAAGCGTGCGGTGCGGGAATGGTTTCGACGATTTGATCGAACAGCGGTTTGAGATTTGTCGAGGGGTCGTCGAGGGTTTTCTTGGCCACACCATCGCGCGACACGGCGTACAAAATCGGAAACTCAATCTGTTCGTCGGTGGCGTCGAGATCGAGGAAGAGTTCATAGATCTCGTTTACTACTTCTTCGGGTCGCGCATCCTGACGATCGATCTTGTTGACCACGGCAATCGCCGGGAGTCGCGCCTCCAAAGCTTTGCGCAGCACGAATCGTGTCTGCGGGAGACATCCCTCGGCCGCGTCGACCAGCAGCATCACGCCGTCAACCATCTTCAAAACGCGCTCGACCTCGCCGCCAAAGTCGGCGTGGCCGGGCGTGTCGACGATATTGATTTTGTAATCGCCGTAACGCACCGAAGTGTTCTTGGCCATAATCGTGATGCCGCGTTCACGCTCGAGGTCCATCGAATCCATCACGCGTTCAACGACTGTTTCGTTGTCGCGATAGGTTCCGGCTTGTTTGAGCATCGCGTCCACTAAGGTCGTCTTTCCGTGATCGACGTGCGCGATGATTGCGATGTTGCGAATCTTGCTTGTTTCCATGTTCAGTACTGCCTTGTTGAGAAAATCCTGCTAAGGGCAAACGATAAGAATAGAGAGCGGCTGGCGAAAGCACAACCGGCGGACGAGAAGTCTCAAAGCTGCGCTGTCTTATAACGGCTTTTTCTCGTTTCCGAGGTCTGTCAGGAAATCCCGTAGGGATGCAATGTTTATAGAAAGCTCAAGCCCATTGATCTCGGGAGCCCATTTATGGGCGAAAGACCATTGGTTGCGCTCCTAAAGGAGCTACTAGTCTCAATTGGATCTGCCTTTTCTATAAACATTTCACCGCTACGCGGTTTTTCCGACGACTCGCCGAAGCGAAGGTGTGAACAAGATGTCGTTGATCGAAGATTAGAGGACGGTGGATGGATCTGGTTAGAAGCTCAGGCGCATACGCAGCACAACCTGACGATTGCCGCCGGCGCCGCCGCCACCCGGACCGAAAAAGAACAAGCCGGAGGTGCTCGTCGATCTAAGAAAGAAGGGCGAGGTCATGTTCCCGACCGGATTCCCACGATTCGTGTGGTTCAGCGCGTTAGTGACATAAACCGAGAAGACCAGGGAGTAAGGCCTTTGCACCGGCGGTTTGGCCGGCGTCGCCTGTGCGCCGGTGGCTGGTGGCGCAGCGGTGGCGCTTACAGTCGGCGCTTTTCCTGACGCCGCCGCGGGCGGCATCTTCGGCGGAATCGCGCGACCGAACTTGAACGTTTTCGACGCGCCTAAGTTTATGGAAAGAAAAGTTGGCCCCTGCGCGAAGTTTCGTGGAATTATTTTCTGGCCCGGTGCGGGATTTGGATCCAAAGCGCCGTAGGGCGTCATGACTATGCCGGGTTTGTTGAGATCGGCAGCGAACGCCGGACGCTCAGAAAACGACGTGTCGCCATTGGTGTCGCGGCCGGTCGTGATATTGAATGGCTGACCTGAGTTGGCAATGATGAATGTGTTGACGCTGTATCCTGATTTAGTCTGGTAGCTCGCGCCAGCGGTAAACCAATGTCGAATGTCCCAGTTCGCCCGGCCCCATTCCTGGGTAAAGTCGTAAGCATCAAAAGGCGACCCACTCGTGCCTCCGTCCAGCGCGCGATTGTTGTTCCAGGAATAGTTGGCCCAGAAATCGACCTTCTTCAAAATCTTTCCGTTAGCTGAAAGGTAAATGTTGTCTGAGCTCGATCGGCCATTCGATTGAAACTCAAAAACATTTCCCGCCGCCTGGCCCATGGGACGAACGCCACTCGTGGGGAAGGCCGGATTGTAGGTTCCGCCCAATGGCGCGTTGATATTGAGTGTGCGCTGGTTGCGACGCGTTTCAGTGTGCGAATAACCAATCTGAAAACTTAGAGTCTTGGAGAGTTGATGCTCGACGCCGATATTGGCGCGGAAAATCAGGTCTGGAGCGACGTCGGAATCAAGCACGCGCCGCGACTGCGGGACGGAAAAAGCATTCAAAGCCACGACCGGTGGGATGACTGGAAACAAGTCCAGCACACTCGGATCGGTAACGACGAATTGCTGCTGATTCACTCCATTAAATCTGATTGTTTGTAAGATCGTGTTCTCGTTGATGCGGTTATAGAAGAGTCCCACCCCACCTCGAATGACGGTATTTGTCGGCGGTGGACCGGCCGGCGCTTTGGCGGGCTTGGCTTCAGTTTTCGCGGTCGTTGCTTCAGTTTTCGCCGGCGTAATTTCAGCCTTAGTCTCGGTGCTCTTGCTCACCGGCGGCGGACTCTTGCGCCGGCCTAAGAACGTCGACCACGCAAATCCCAGCCGCGGCGCGAGATTGAATTTACTGTCGATATTGTCCTGGTTCTCGTAGCGCAAACCCGGCGAGAGCGTTAAGTTAGGACGTATCTTCCATTCGTCCTGAAAATAAAAGCTTGCATCGTACTGGGTGACTTGCGCCTCGGGGTGGCCGCCGTTAATCGAAAACTGCGTGGCCCCGCCGCCGAGCAGACGGATTTGGGTTGGGGACAGGTTCTGGCGCTGAAACAAAAGCGTGCGGCGATACCGCTCAAGGCTGGTCAACTGGATTAACCCCGCGCCGGGCACCAGTTGATCGTTCGCATCGAGCGTCGGACCGGTGCCGCCTGAAAACGTATAACTGCCGACGAAGTTAAAGGGTGAGACGCTGTTGATTCTCACATATCTTAAACGCCCGCCAACTTTGAGAAAGTGATGACCGGCGGTCCAGGAAGTGAAGTTTTGTAGTTCAGCGCGATCCTGTGTGTTGGAAGCCGAGCCGACTTGCGAGCCGCCGCCGGAAAAAGCCTCGGACACAAAAAGAGCCGGCAGATCGTTCTTCGTCGTCTGCCGAAAAACGTTATGGCCCAATTGAATTCGCGTCTCGTTGATGGTCTTTTCATTGATAAGCGCGGTCTCAGTAATTTGCAGTTGATGATACGAATTGCTGGTGCGAAAAGCGCGCGTCGGCAATGAATAGCCGCCCAGGCCGGCGGGGTCCGTTGACCCGCGGCCGTAACTGTAATTTGTAACCAGCGTGTGTTTCTTATTGACCTTCAAGTCATTCCGAAAACCAAAATTTAACGATTCTCCCGGCGTGACGACGGTCTGGTTGAATAAGAACGGCGTCAGCGTAATCGGATCGAGTACCGTGGCGTTGATGATTTGGTTGGTGAAATTCTGATTGCGATTTATGTAGAAAGCAAACGAGTCTCGCTTTTTGATGAGAGGTCCGGTGAGGTTGCCGCCGAATTGTCTGAGTTGGTAAGGAGCGCGAACTTTGGCGAACGGATTTCGCGAGTTCAGGCTCTCATCTGTAAAGTTAAAGTTACCGTTGCCGTGATACTTGTCCGAACCCGGTTGAGTGAAAATCTCGATGCCGCCCCAGCCGGGATATTCATTCTCAGCTGAATAAGGATTCTGGTTGACGCGAACTTCGCGAATCGTTTCTTTGGGCGGCATCTGTCCGTTCGAGAAGCCGTCAACTTTTACCTGCGCGCCGTTCGGTCCCGCGCCCGGACCGGCCATGGCCTGCAACGCCGCTGCCAGCGCGTCGGGATCGTCGGGCAGCGCCGCCAGTTCGCGCTCTCGCAAAACGATCGCATCGGCATTTCGATCGGCGTCGGTGCTGATGCCGTTGTTGTCGACGACGACCGTTTGCTCGAGCATGCCAATGCTCAGCTCCATGTTCAGCGTGGTGGTCTTGCCGGCCCTGAGCTCGACATTCCTTTCTTCAAGCGAATTGAAACCGGCTGCCGTAACCGTCAGATCGTAACGTCCCGGCGGGAGCGAGCGAACTTCATAATTCCCATTGTCGTTGGAGGTGACTGTCCGCTGAGAGTTCTTGCCATCTTTGATGACGATCGAGGCGCCGACAACCAGGGCTCCGAGCTGGTCCGTCACGGTGCCTTTGAGCGAACCGGTGGACTGCTGAGAGGTGACAGTTATCGCCAATGCGATCAAAAGCAAAGCGCTGGCGAAGATCTTCAGTGGGGATGCGAAGCTGTTCATACGAGCCCTGGGAAACGCATCAAGGAACTTTTGAAAAACTGTTAACCGCCGGGAATCCGGCCATGTTTTAGAGTTTGTGATCCATGGGAGCGATAAGTTTCAAAAAATAGCACCGAATTCAGAAATTTGAACTGCGACTACGTTCTCTTACACGAAATTTGATCGGCGCGGTTTCAATAAGTGCGGACGAGAGTTCGCGGGGATAATAACAGCAAGAGGCCTGTTTACCCAGAAAAATTGAGGCAAAAGCCGTGGGTAGATCACGCGTGGGCGATCATTTATCAAACGGTATTAAGGGCAATCCAGAGAATGTTCTGCGGGGCAACGCGAGCGGTTTATCGGACAGTGACTTCCAAAGTGTAAGAAACATTTCTTTCAGTCGTCGTGTCGGGAAGCACGTTAAAGCGGTAATCACCCGAGGCGGGTAGCGCCCCTTCCCAGTCCCTGGCGCAGTTGGCCAATTGATCACGCATTGCCGGACTGTAGAGATCGAAACAAACGCCGGCGCTCGTGGCCAGGTGCACCGTCATGTTCTGACCCTCGCCGGCCTTCAGCAGATAGTCGTGACTCATGCCGCGATGGACTGAACCTTTTTCAACCGCAGTCGTGCGGCCGCGGGCGAACTTGATGCGCGTCACGATGCTGGTGCCGTGCTGAGCGAGCGCGGCGACGGTAATGATCAGGACGAAAATCGATACGATTGCTGAGGTGGTGAAAAGTTTGTCCCAGGGTTTCATGGTTTGAATCTGCAACGAGGTGAAGAGGCGGGCCGGAGCCCGCCTCGTTTGTGATCTCAAATTTCAGATTTGAGATCTGAGATTTCAGATCCGAGATTTGAAAAACTTACCGGTTCGGGCTTGCCATCGTAGCCGGCATGCCCTTCATTGGAATCGGCAGCTTGCCATCCGCGCCCCGCGTGAGTGCGACGAAGTCTCGATCAGTGCGAATTGATTCAAACACCGCATCGACCCGCGCTTCCATCATCTCTTTCGTACGCACCGCCTGGTAGCGTTCGTATTGGAAGAAGTGACGTCGGAGCATCTGGAGCGCCTTATCACGCTGTCCGTTCTGAGCGAAGATAGCCGCGAGATTGTACGACGCCGGCATCAGGTTCATGTTGGCGCGCGCAATCTTGAGCGCCTCGTCTTTCTTGCCGTTAGCCGCCATGAACACCGCGGCGAAGACCACGTTGTAAGGATCTTCCGGATCGAGCGCCAGGGCCTTCTGGGTGTACTCGTTGCCCTTAACCGGATCGTTTTCCGAGTTCCAGTAAACGGCGAGATTACGATAAGCGAGTGCCAGCGGATATTCAGCAATCGCGCGTTCCATTAACGCCAGCCCTTTTTTGAACTCGCCGTCATGAATGGTCATCTTACCGAGACCATGCAACGCGACTGAACGCGAAAGAGGATCAGCCGGCATGTCCAGAATCTGATTGAATACGTCGCGGGCCTTCTCCCAGTCACCGATATTGTGACGATAGTTTTCTCCGAGGTAGCGAAGCGGCGTTGGGTCGGCCGGGTCCATCAAATGAGCCTGCTGATAGAGCTTGTTTGCAAGCACATACTGCGCATTCATTTCAGCGATTAAGCCACGCCTCATGACGCGTTCAATCATCGCGCTTTGACGACGCTCTAAAATCGGCGCGGGCGCGATGCTGCCAATCTCGACCACGCCCAGACTCTTTAATTGCTTCTGAGCTTCTTTTGCTTCCTTGGGGAACAGGCACTTCTGTTCCAGCACCGATTTGTATCCGGCAATGGCGCTGTCTTTATCACCGGCTTTTACTTTGTCACCGGCATCTTTTAACTGGCCAGTGACCGCGGTCTTGCGCTGCTTCATTTCGGTGTCGACCAACTTTTCGACGTCCACAACCTTGAGTTTGCCGTTGGTGTTCTCGAGTTTGTTGATAGGCGTGCCGTCAGGTTTTGCCAGCACCGCGACGGGCAATTTCGATTCGCCCATCAACTTGTCGGCGTTGGGTGTGTGGCCATCCGCAAGTTCCATCGAGACGCATTGCGACGCATACGCCGACAGGATGCGCGATTCCTTCAGGCTGGATTTCTTGAGTTCGTCGACCGAGGCTGGAAACCAATAAAGAACCAATCCTGTGGCTGGCGCGTCCGTCGGTTTGCGAAGTTTCCAGGGTACCGGATAAGTCGCCGGTGCTGCCCCGCCCCCGCTATTCCCGCCGGAATTGGACATGCCGCCGCCTCCACCACCGCCGCCGCCTCCACAGGTGGCCCATGTTGACTGAGCAAAGAAAAGTACGAGGAGACTTAGAGCGATAGAGCGAAAGAATTTGGTTTTCATAGTGCCGGGGATTATACCAAGGTGCTGGCGCACTCGGAAGGGAAACAAGGAAGGCTATGGTGAGAAATGATCCGATAGGATCAGCCGAGCCAAAAAGCGCCGAAGAATTTCACAGCCGCGGCTTGAAATCCTCCTGCGCTTTCTTAGCCAAGTAAGTTTGGTCGGCTGAAAACGGTCGCGGTTACCACGTGCAGCCGTAGGGCTTCAAAGCGGCGGCCTGCTGATCGGCGGCCTGCTTGCAAGCTGCGGCCAGCGTGCCTTTGGTTTGCGGATTCTCTGCCGCCTTTTTCCAGGAATCTTTCCACTGCTTCAAAGCGCTTTGATACTGGGCGCGGGCCACCTCAGGCACCTTGCTGTTTACACAGGTTTCGTACTTGGCCATGAAATCATCGCACTCGGGAATGCCAATCTTGTCGCCGGTTGACGCCGTGGTCGTGGTAGTAGCCGGAGTACTGTTTGCGGGCTTGTTCGAATTCGCGGTTGCGGTGTTGCTATTGCCCGTTTCCGTCTTGCTGCAACCGATCAAAATGGCGGCACTAAGAACACAAAAAATCAAAAGGGACTTCTTTAACATCGGGATTTCTCCTTTTAGAGCTCGGACGTGAAGCGCCTGAACTAGATCAAATTAGGGATTGAAAAACGCCGCTATCATACACGAGAGGCGTGAAATTGCCAGTGATGCGGGATGCACCTTCTCAAGCTCGAACACTGAGAAAAAACTCTCGTCAATATGCGACATAACGCAGGACGGGAACTGGTCGGATTTTTTGCGAGGATTTGATTTGGTGAAGGCCTCTTATCACCTGGGAGAAACCGGTTCATGAGCCATTCCATTTTGTCACGCCATTCATCGGGCGTGATACAGATTCGTCGGTTGATCTGAGAGTGCCTCCCTGACTGGAGTGCAACCGCCTCGGTTGCCCTTACTTCGTCAGTGCCTTAGGGAGACTTCACGAACCCGGCGCAGGTTTGGTTCAACATTTCGCGCGATGAAATTGGTTCGGCGATGTCTTACATGATGGACTGCGCTTCAGGCATGACGGCAGCAAGACGCGAACAAATACAACAAGAGGCGAAAGGCACTATGCTGGAAGACAGTTTTAACTTTCCGTTTCCGGACGTCTGCGAAGTCTGGAAACCGCCCGACCTCGGCGACACCTTCCGATCCGTTGTGCGATCAGACGTGCCCGTGCTTTTCATCAGCGGCACGCTCGACGCGCGCACGCCGATCAGCAATGCCGAAGAATAGATAAAGGCTTTCCCAAGAGCACTCACATGATCATTGAAAACGCCGTGCACAGCGATCTACTGTTTCTTTCTTCGCCGAAGATTAAAGATGGGATGCTGGAATTCCTGAAAGGACAGCCGGTGAGTAAAGGTCGCGGCGCCGCCGATGAAGTTTACGCCGCTTCGGAAGGCACCGTAGACTTTGTCTTAAAAGTTCTTTCTCATTCACACCGGGCTCTAGCCCGGTGGTCAGCGTGCAAATCGCAAGGAACCGTTGAAATGGGATTCATATACTTGATCACCTGTACCGATCTAATTGTATCTACTCAACGCTAGACGTGAACCTTCAACAAGCCGCGTAGCAGCGTCAGAGTTAAGCCCAAGGCGAGGCTTTGCTAGCCTTGGGTCAACCACCCAAGGTAATCGAGCCCCGAAAGGGGCGACCGATATTAGTGGTAATAGGCAGGGGCTGTTTGCGAACTCTCTGTCGCCGCTTCCCGGCTCGCCTAAATCCAACGAACGATTACCCAAGGCTCGCAAAGCCTCGCCTTGGGCTTAACTCTGCCGCTGCTACGCAGCTGATCTTCCCTGCGACTGGCTATAAGAATCACTTCGTTAACGGCTGGGCCAGAATCCATTCCATGACTGGGTCGCGTCCCGCTTTGTAGGTTTGCCAATCTGGTTCAATCAGCTTGTCAGGCATGACCGCCGGCGTGTCCTGGTCCTGAAATTTGTAGTAACGCGATGAATAGCTGACGACGAGCTGAGAATTTGGCAGCTTGAACTCGCCGTGCTCTGAATAACCGTTGGGCCGGCCGCCCGTCGGTTCGCCCACGACGATCGCATTCATTTCTTTTCGAAAGTCGATCGTATTAACGACCGCCGCCGATGCCGTCGCGCGTCCGGTGATGATGAACAGCCCTCCCGGCTTTCGCAACAAGGCATTCTGTTTGAGACCGGGCATCAATTGCTTGCGCACCTTGGTGAAATCTCCGCCGCGGTTCTGCCTGACGTCAATCACGAGACGCTTGGGCGAATTTTCTTTGATCGACGCCAGCAGTTCGTCCGCATGCCGTTCGAATTCGTCGCGATAGCCGCGAAAGTTCACGTAAATTGTTTGCGCCTCCGGCAGGTAAGTGAACCAGAACTGCTCGTCAGGTCGCTGCCGGTAAAGCGGCAACTCGGACGACGCGGATACCCAATCGGGTTTTTCATCCGGGGAGACGGTCTGAATGTCGAGTGAGAAACGTGCGCCTTCCGAGTCCTCAAACGTCCAGCGCGCAGCCTTCAAGTCAGGGATTATTTTGAGCGCCTGAAGGATCTCGGCGTGAGGCATAAAGGTCGCATCAAGCAGACGTACCCAGTAATCATTCTCATGAGCGACGAGCTGATCGATCCTCTTCGCAACCTCGTCAATCGTCACGTCACCTATTTGAACGACCCGCGCGCCGGCGCCGCGCTTGTACGCAGAGTCGATTCGCGTAACGCGCAGCTCTTTCCCGAACCAAAAAACGTTTAGCGGAAAGAAATGAAAACCACTTCCGTAGCCGGACAATCCGGTATGCGCGTCGCCGACGCTGGCGACGATTCTCATCAATCCAATTATGATCTCATGCGGTTGAAGATTGGGAATGCGCGCGTTTAGATCAGCAACCGACTTTTCAAATTGCTCCCGCGAGACCGTATGAAAAGCATTCTTGTGTCGGCGCGGCAGTTCTTTGGCGAGATACTGCAAGTCCTGTTGCCATTGTTGCGGGTTCAACTGCGACTGAACGTCAGTCTTCGACTGCGGACTTGCGAAAACGAAATTCAGTTGCCCAAACAAAAAGATAAACAACGCCGCAAGTCTGATTTTTTTCATGAGGAAATCCGGTGCGAATCTGGAGACAAAAACCTCATCCGGCTCGATAATCCGACAAGGCCGTTTCTATTGCGACACAACCCTCCAGACGGACGAAGTCAGTTTCGGTGGCTTCAACCAAACTTAATCGAACAAGATCGACCGGCAGCCCTGAGAATTGTTCGATCGCTTCTGCAATTTCATCGGAATATTCAATAACCTCGGCTGGTGAACAGTAGAGAGAATCATACGTAATCAACACATCTAGATCGTTTGGTCTTTCGGAGGAAAGCCACGAGCCAAACACATAGACTTGCTCAACTGGCTTCTCGGTGATAGTGCGTAATAGGCTTTCCTTCGTCATCCACTCTTACGTAGTTCCAATGTTCTTGCTTCCATAGAGCTCCCAAGAACTCTGAGAATACGGATGAAAGCATCAATAATTTTCCGATTGTTTGGAATAACCATCGCTAACTTTCTGAATATCCAGAGATCGACAGCGGATGTTAACGGATTATCCTGCGCAAGCGCTGAATCAGGACCGACATTCTGATGAATTAGACGGTTTTCTGCGAGACGCTTCTGAATAAAGAGGTAGAGTTCATTTTTGTTCGCGAAGCTTGGCGCGTTCAGCGTAGTAGCAATTCGGCTTTCATGTTGAGCTTTCCACTCCCTCAACAGTGATGGCGGAAATTGTGCGGGTGCCTTGTCAATTAGAGTGTGATGAGTCGGACAAAGTGTGACTTGAACCAATTCTTTGCCGCCGCTGGAAGCAATTAGTGGCCGCAAGTTCAATCAAAACTCAGAGATTTCGCCTCCCAACGTTGTCTACGATCCGTGTTTTGGAACCATTAAGTTGCCGAAAGTACAAATTGGAACTTAAGGTTTGCCGGAAGTTCAGCGCACGGCGAGGATCGGCTGAAATAAATTTTTTGGCTAATGTTATCGTTCCGGCAGAATCTCGCATGTTATTAGGTCAATTCCCAAACTACGCAATGGTCCTGCTATGATTGACACGGCAAGGCAGAAGAGGAAACGGGGCATTGGATTACTCATCAGCACTCCTTTTTGAAAGGCGACTCAGCCTTAGGGCTTTCTGATTTTCAAACGTATGAGATCCTCACGGCTCAGGACTGATTGTTCCCCGACCTTAGGGTAGCCATCAGACTCTCGAGGGGCCTTGCTCGGGTCGCTCGCCTCGATTCGGTCGAACACGTCTGTTGGTCCGATGAAATAGTATCGATATGGATTGGGAACTGGAGCTTTATGGCCGGGACCTGGACCCGAAAACTGCCCGTGAACCATCCTCAACTCAGTAGGTCCGGCAGCCTTTAGCTTTAACAGGTAAGGTTCTTCAGTCGAGTAATAGATGAATTCGTCTTCCTGACCCAGGATGTCGTGCGACGAGGTCTGGAACCTGCCGGTATCAGAGAATTTAAGGATGTAAAACCCATTTTCAATCGGCAGAGGTGCAGCACCCGGAACCTCAAAATCAACTCTTATCCAGCCGACATATCCCTCGGGTATTAGAAAGTAATGATGCAGGGTCTGCGCGGTTTGGCCACGGCCGGAGATCGATCCGAAAAGCAGCGAAAGGAGCAGGACGCTGGTGAGATAAGATCGACTGCTAAACATGAGTAACTTCCTCCCATGTAACCGCACATATAGCAGGTTGAAGAGTGAGCGCGGTGTCGCGAGCCTTGTTGGCATTCTCTCGACTGCCACTGCTTATGACTCTGCGATCCTGCCTCAAGTTAATCGGGTCGCACTATTCGTACAGAGTCGCGGCTTTTCCGCAATTGCGTTGCTAGACAAATCGTAGTTTCGATACGTCGACCTGTCAAGATTTTTGCGAACTGACATGTGATCTGCGTCACATTCGAAAATTCAAGATACTCTGTACCCTCCAAAAAAATTGGACTCACTAAATTGACGCGCTTTTGGAACCATTAAGTTGCCGAGAGTGCGTTTAAAGGAGAGCGGGTAACAATTTACGAAGGAACTTAGGTAAGTTGTTACTGTTCTAAAAAATTGGAAGCAATAAGTGGCCGCGCGCTATTGGAACCATTAAGTGGCCAGAGCGGCCAATTAATGGTTCAAGTCACAAAAGTTCCTCGTCACACATTGGATTGCTGCATCTTCCAGCGGCCCTGCCCCATAGCCTTTTAACGTCAGCTTCGGAAGTCTTCATCGAAAATCATGAGCTAGGCACTGGTTAAGACAAGAACTCATCCGGCTCGACAATCTTTCCGGCAATCGCTGAAGCCGCTACCACGTATGGCGAGGCGAGATAGAGTTTGCCGGGTCCGCTGCGCCCGGGGAAGTTTCGGTTCTGCGCGCTGACGGTGACGGTCTCAGCAGTCTTGGAAGCGCCGGGGCCGGCGTTGATGCAGGCGCCGCAACTTGGATCGATCAATTCAGCGCCGGCTTCGGTGAAGATTTCGATGTAGCCTTTCTCTCTCGCGTACTGTTTGATTTTCTGCGAGCCGAACTGGAGATAGAGATGGACGCCGGGGGCCACGCGCTTGCCGTGTTTCAGAGCGTTCTGCAAAACGATTGCATACATATCCATGTCGGCCATCTTGCCGCCCGTGCACGAGCCGCCGTAGGCCGCGTCGATGCGGACTTCTTCAGCCAGCGAGTCAATCGGAATGCCGTTGCGCGGATCGCCGGGCAGCGCGACCATCGGGCGAATCTCGTCGAGATCAATTTCAAACGTCGCGGCGTACTCGGCATCGGGATCGCTGAAGACGAATCCTTTGCGAACTTCGTCCGCGTCGAGTCCGCGATTCTTTATGACATACTCAAGCGTTTTTTCATCCGGCTCGATGATGCCGGTGAAGCCGCCGGCTTCGACCGCCATGTTCGTCAGAGTGGCGCGCTCATCCATCGACCAATTCTTCAAGTCTTCGCCCGCGAACTCGAGCACCTTGCCGATGCCCTTACTCGTCTTCATGTATTCACTTGCAAGGATGACGAGCATCACGTCCTTGGCGGCAACATCGGCGCGCTTCTTTCCTTTGAGCACGTAGCGCACAGTTTCGGGGACGCGGATGCGAATGTCTTTGGTGAACCAGGCGTTTGCCATGTCGGTTGAGCCGACCCCGAATGCGAAGCAACCGAGCACGCCGGCCATGCAAGTATGCGAGTCGGTGCCGATCACGATTTGCCCGGGCAGGGCGAGATCTTCAACCACGGCGTTGTGACAAATCGCTTCCGAACCACCTTCGGGATTCTCACCGTAAAGTTTTATGCCCTGCTTGTCGGTGAAAGTCTCCTGGGTGGTCGCCAGGCCTTCAGCTTTTTCAAGTAAGCCCATCTCGCGATGTTTGGGCGACATGACTTTGCCGAGGAATGTCAGGTGATCGCGAAACGCGAAAACAGAATCTGGTTCGGTGACTTTAGCTTCGGCTCCCAAACCTTGAGTAAAAAGTGATGCCGCCATCGGCGTGACGTATTCGTGAGAGAAGCGCACGTCGGCCACGGCGAACAGAGCATCGCCAGGCTTCACTGATTCAACGCCGATTGTGCCGGCTTTGACGAAAGCATGACGCGAAATGATCTTTTCGACGATGTTCATCGGACGCGTGTCGGAAGCCCGACCGTCAGGGAGGGCATCTTGACCAGCGGCGCCCTTGCTTACGCGCGGGCTTCTGACAGTTGATCCATCCGCTGACGCGGGTGGTACTGACAAAGCAGGCGGCGAAACTTCTCCCGCCACGCGCGCCTTGTTGTAATTGAACAGCCCGCCGTATTCGACAATGTCCTTCGAGATTGGATCGAGACCGCTGGTGAACTCATCCAAAGCAATCTCTTCGCCGCGACGAATGCGTTCGATCAAACCGAAGTCGGTTGACGTCAGCAACCCAATGTTTTGAGAGTTTTGTCCGTAAATTTTTTCAATGCTTTTCGCAATAACCAGCTGGATTCCGGCCCACTTCTCGGCATACGGCGCGGTTTCGCGGGACGACCCGCAGCCTTTGGACAAGCCGGAAACCACCACGGCAAACCCGCCGTTCTTTACCTCATCCTTCTTGACCGCGTCGTCGCGCATGCCGACATAGACGTATTGGCCCAGAGTCTCGTCGTAATAGAAGCACACCCATCCGGGCGTGATCTCATCGGTCGAAATATTGCTCATCAAAGGCAAATCATCCGTAGCCAGCCGCTGCGCTAACTCGTCTTCAATTGTGCGTGCTTCGTCGCCCGATGCTTCAAGTTGACGCCGAATGAGTGAAGTGTCTTCCGTGAGAAACAGGATTCGGCCATGCAATCTGACTTTATTAGGTTGTTTTGAAATCGCGTCTGTCATTGAAACTTGGTTTAATAAACCTTTCTGAGTAGTAATGCGTACAAGTGCCTTTATTCAATTCATTATAAACTGCTGACTGGGAAAATGCCGCTCAACGCACCCAATGCCATCTGAAAATTCCGTAATAGAAACCGCAAGACTGCGCCTGAGGATGCTTCGCGATTCAGATCTTGACGATCTGGCTGCGTTATTTGCCGACCCGGATGTGATGCGCTACGTCGGAAATGGTCAACCCACTGATCGAGCCGAGGCGCAGAAGGCGCTAACCAGCATCATCGCACATTGGGACCGTCATGGGTTCGGTCGCTGGGCGATCGAATACAAAGAGAACAAAGAGTTCGTCGGGTACGGCGGCCTGCGCTCTTTGTTTGGGACGCCGGAAGTCGTCTACCACTTTGCCAGGCGGCATTGGGGCAAGGGCTTCGCCACGGAAATGGCGCGCGCGGCCCTGAATTTTGGATTCAATGTAAAAGGATTCGACCGCATCGTCGCCATCGCCAAGCCGGGAAACGCCGCCTCAATTCACGTCATGGACAAGATCGGGATGCACTTCGAGAAGCAGACGAGTTATTACGACATCGAGGTGGTCGAGTACGCGATTACCTCGGAAGAATTCAAGGCCCACAAGTTGTCGAGTTCCTAAGCTGAAAACTCGCTGAAGTCATTCGCGAGCTGCGAAGCAGCGGTCAGAGTTAAGCCCAAGGCGAAGCTTTGTGAGCCTTGGGTAACGCACGCCTGTTCATCAGTAAGCCGCGAAGCGGCGGACAGAGCTCTCTGCCAGAACATGGTATCCCCGAATCGAATGAAGTTGGGCTGCTAATATATCAGTGAGTACAGAGTGATTGGGTCAGACAGAAGATCCTTGCTGGGAGGATTTCTGTCGCCGCTTCGCGGCTCATTCGTTTGGTGTGAGGTTCCCAAGGCTCACAAAGCTTCGCCTTGGGCTTAAGTCTGGCCGCCGCTTCGCGGCTCGTTGAGAGATTCCACTCCAGTTGCAAAGGATCAGATTTCATAAACGATTTTTGGCTGCCGCTCTCGTCTTCCCGGAAATTCAAGGCGCCGGGGTCGTCAGCATATACACTGCAAACGAAGCCAACCAATGCTCGCCTTCATAATTGCCGCTGGTAACGTAAGGCAGCGCGGCTTGAGCATGAGCGGTTGCCGAGCGTGCCAGAATTCGTCGGGCGGGATCGTTTTGCGGCAGGGCTTTGGCGATATTTCTCATGCACCACGCGCGACTCAGATTCAAGCCGTCGAGATGCACGAGTTTTGGATCGGTGCGATCCGTAACGATGGCTGACTTGAGCAAAGCTGCCGGTTGATTGCGTGCCAGCCCCGGAAGAAATCGATGAAACCAGATCGCGAACTCCCCTTTCGGCATTACGCGACGCATCAAATCGGCTTCCATCAGCGCCGGTGAAAAAAAGTCCTCGCCTCCCGGCTCCCAGGCCGCCGGATAATTCACGTCCTTTTCAAAGTACGTCCGGCTGCGTTCAACGATTAGTGCTTCTAATTTTTTATCGCCCACGCCGCGCGCGTAGTCCAGCGCAAACGCCAAACCAAAAGCGGTGTTCGGATGGACCCCAGTGCGAATCGGATAATTTTGTTTGGGAAGGAACGCGAGATACTTTTCGACGAGCGCATCGGCGAGCGGCTGAAGATTCGCCGACCAGGCTTTACCATCTTCATCGTTCCAGCCGTGAAGTTCCTCCGCGAGTTTCAGAAGCCAGGCCCAGCCATAAGTTCGCTCGAACGAAGCGCGGTTCGCCTGCTTGAGATAGGCAACCTCGCCGGCAATATTTTTGTCGCTGAGATTCTGGCCCAGGGCGCGGCGAATAGCGGGCGCTTCTGGCATGTTGGGAAAGAGCTTCAGCAAATGCACCAGCATCCAATGTCCGTGTACGGTTGAGTGCCAATCAAAGCATCCGTAAAAGGCCGGATGCATCGCCCGCGGGCTGCGCACGTCATCGGCATCGTTGTTCACGTGATCGAGCTTGTTGGGGAATTCCTTCTGGACGCACTTCATGGCGAGGGCGGCGAAATGCGAAGCCTGGGATTGAGTGAGCGACACCTCGTCACTTGGCTGGGCCACAGCCGGACCCGCGACAAGTGTCAGTCCGGTGACGATGCAGATAAGTTGAATAGTCTTGTACATTAGGCTGCTATGGTTCCTCAATGCCGTTCTTCTGCCGGTGCTCCGGTATGGCTTCCAGTTCCGCCAACGCTACCAGATCCCTGGGTCGCCCTGCGGATCGTTTAGCAGCAATCAATTTTTCAAGCGAGAGCACGCGACAAGGAACGTCAAACAATTCGAATGCATTTGAGTCTTTCAGACACTCTTCATAGTTTCTAACTCCCTGTACTTCTCCGAGGAAAACAATCGATCCGATATCAGTGTCGAAGGTAAAGTTCAATCCGCTACTGAGCGTTTCCTCGTCGAGCAAGAACGGCAGGTCCTTCGGCGCACCAGGTAGCGTAGCATTCACTGATCGGAGGGCATCAACCAGTCGCACCAGTCTTATTTCGTGTTGAAAATCATCGAGACGCTTAACGCGTTCTGCAGGAGTCATTCGCAGATTACTCACAGTCAAAGACAAGTCCACGCCAAAGTCACGAGCACGCGCGGCGGCCGTTCCCGGTTTGGGTTCGATCAGCCAGCGGTGTATTCGACCTTGTCCATTTGCTGACAGTCTAACAGAATTTGATTACTGATATAAGATTGCATTGATTGTAGTTAGACGGTTGGCATTCGCCTTCTGATTGTCACTCGCATAACAAAGCGTGAACTCTCAGCATGCCTGACATTCGCAAACATCGCGGCGCGCACCCTGAAGATCGACAGCTGTTTAGCGATGATCAATTGCCCGCTCTACGCGCGGCGGTCGACGAACTGTCGTGGTTGTTGACCCGTGACTACTCGATGAAAGGCGCGTTGAAGTTAGTTGGTGACCGGCATGCGTTGACTGATCGGCAACGGCTCGCGTTGTCACGCGCTGCTTGTTCGGATCAGAGCAAAGCACGACGAACCATCACGCGGGTTGAGATAGAAAAGTTGGAAGCTGCCGACCTGATTATCGATGGCTTCAATCTGATCATCACGATTGAGGCGGCGCTCAGCGGTGGAGTCCTTTTCCGTTGCCGTGACGGTTGCATTCGCGACTTGTCGAGTGTGCACGGTTCGTATCGTTCGGTGGATGAGACAGAAATCGCGATCCGATTGATTGGTGAGTCGCTTGCCGCTCTTAAGGCAAAGTCCGTCAGCTGGCTTTTGGATCGGCCGGTTTCAAACAGCGGCCGGTTGGCCCAACGAATTCGCGATTGCGCCGCCCGGAACGGTTGGCTCTGGACGGTCGACACTGTTTTCAATCCCGATCGCGAAATTGTTTCTTCGCAGCGAGTGGTGATTTCTGCGGACGGTCCGTTGCTTGATCAAGTCGATTGTTGGACGAACTTCAATCGCCATTTGATCGAAAAAAGGCTGGCTGCGCCGTGGTTGGTTGATCTAAGCTGTGGCACAGACTTCAGGAAGCTCTGATCAAGTTTCTTCGACGCGTAGCGTCGATATGAATTTAGCCCGGCGTTTCAACGCCGGGACCGGTTGGTCACCGGTTCTTGTCGCGTAGCGACGATTGAATTCACAGTGGTTTCAGGCGTCGCTACGCGACGCGAAGACTTCATTTGTCCCTTCCCGACCTTGAAAGGCCGGGCTAAATTCAGATCGACGCTACGCGTCGAAGCACTTGCTCAGAGCTTCTAAGGTCTGTGCACTTTTCTTATGAAAATAAACTTCGCACGGCGGAAATCGGCGTCGAGTTGATCCTGTCGGCAGTGGGAAGGACAATCTTGTTGTGGCACAGACTGAAGTCTGTGACCGTCCAACTCCGAATCACAGACTGAAGTCTGTGCCATTTTATGAAATTCTCCGTCATTATTCCGGCTTACAACGAAGAGCACTATTTGCCTCGGCTGCTGAAGTCAATCGAAGTCGCGCGCGGAAATTATTCCGGCGGCCGCGAGGAGATTGAAGTGATCGTCGGCGACAACGACTCAACGGATGCGACTGCGGAAATCGCGGCTGCGCACGGCGCTCAAGTCGTCCACGTCGCCAAACGCCGGATTGGCGCAGCGCGCAACGGCGCTGCGCGCGTGGCCCGGGGAGAGATTTTTTGTTTCATCGACGCGGACTCGGCCGTGCATCCGCAAACCTTCAATGCGATCGATGAAAAGATGAAGAGCGGACGCTATGTTTGGGGTGTCACCGGTGCTCGCCTCGATCGAAAGTCACTCGGCCTGGTGGTGACGCATTACATGTTCATGCCGATGGTTTGGATTACGGGTCTGGACATCGGCTTGTCATTTTGTCGCCGCGCAGACTTCGAAGCTGTCGGTGGCTACGACGAAAATCGCTTTTATGCCGAAGACGTTCTTTTCCCGCTGGCGCTGCGTCGTCTTGGCCGCAGCCGGGGACAGCAGCTAACGCGTGTACCTAAAGTTAAAGCGCTGCAGTGCACGCGCAAGTTCGATCAGTTCGGCGAATGGCATTATCTATGGATGTTGGGCCACGTCGTCAAAAGCCTGATCACCTCGAACTGGCACGATGAAAAATTGGCAGAAAGGTATTGGTATAACCCGGGACGCTGAGTGTCAGAAGCCCGACCGTGAGGGAGGGCCAGCTCGGCGTCCATCACTGTGCTCAACCAACTTGCGCTCCCTCACGGTCGGTCTTCTGACCCTTCCCCTTTGCTCGATCAAGCAGTAGAATCTCGCCTGCCATGGCTGAGAAAACGATTCCCACAAAAACCAACGACGACCTTCGCGAGCGACTGTGGCGTGCCCGTAGATTGATCGACGAGTGCTATGATCGTCCCCTCAATCTGACGGAGATCTCAAAAGAGGCCTGCCTTTCTCGTTATCACTTCCTGCGCTCGTTTCGCGATACCTTCGAAACCACTCCGCACCAATACCTGATTAAGAAACGAATTGAGAAAGCTAAATGGTTGCTGCGCGCGCGCAGCCTGAGCGTGACTGACATTTGTTTCGAAGTCGGGTTTGAGAGTCTCGGGTCATTCAGTTCGCTCTTCCGCAAGTGCGTTGGCGATGCGCCCAACAATTACCGGCGGCGAGAGCGAGAGTCGCTGAAAAAGGTTCCCGGCTGCTTCATTCAAATGTTTGGCCTCTGTCAGAACCAGGAGCGGTAGCGACTGGATCAAGAACCACCTCAGTGCCGATCCCGTCGCTATCGCTCCGGGTTCTGGCACGCCACGACAAAAGCAATTTTCGAGAAGCGCGCTTGGCGCGAACTTCTTATGCTCACTCCAGAATCTGGAGGAGGAAGGAAAACACTATGATCACACGCATGTCGCACGTTCTGGTTTGGGTTAAGAACCAGCAGGAAGCGCTCGAGTTTTATCGTGATAAGTTGGGATTCGAAGTCGACACCGACGCTACGATCGGTGAAGACTATCGCTGGCTGACGATGCGGATTAAGAGTCAGCCCGGGTTCGAAATCATCCTGATGGAACCTAAGGCAGGCATGATGCTGGATGAGGAATCTGCCGCTCAACTACGATCGCTGGTTGATAAAGGCGTACTCGGCGGCGGGGTTTTTGAGGCCGACGATATCTACAAAACTTACGACGAGCTAAAAGGCCGCGGCGTTCAGATGAAGGGACCGCCGACGGTGCAATCGTGGGGCACGGCCACGGTGATGATGGACAACTCGGGCAACTGGTTTAGTTTGGGCCAGGACAAGCAGGCAGAAGTTTCCTGATCTGTTCATGGCCGGGCTTGTCATGGCCCTATTCGTTCGGGGAAAATCGCTGGCTTAAGGAGCAGGAAGGATGGCTAAGACTGCTACCAAAACAAAATCAATTTATGGCGTGCATCCCGGCGTCGCCATGACCATGAAATGGGTCGCTGAATTGAAAGATAAGACAGGCCGTTCACTCGATGAATGGATCAAGTTCATCAAGAAGGAAGGCCCGCCGACCGAACCAGCACGCCGTGATTGGTTGAAGCAGGAGCACCGTCTGGGAACGAACTCGGCCTGGTGGCTGGCGGAGCGATCCGTCGGCAAAGGCGAAGAAGTTGGCGACCCCGACGCTTATCTCCGGGCCGCAGAGAAATACGTTGATGAAATGCTCGCCGGCAAGAAAGAACATTTGCGGCCGATCTATGACGCGCTGTTAAAGTTGGGCCTGTCGATGGGGAAGGACACGAAGGCTTGTCCGTGTCAGACCATCGTGCCGCTCTATCGCAGACACGTGTTCGCGCAAATCAAGCCGACCACTCAGACGCGAATCGATTTTGGTCTGGCTCTGGGCGACACGAAGAAGACGCCGAAGCGGCTGATTGATACGGGCGGCTTCGCAAAAAAAGATCGAATCACACATCGCTTCGAAGTAGCTTCACTAAAGGATATTGATGATGAAGTGAAGAAGTGGTTGAAGGTCGCGTACGAAAGAGATGAGTAAGTGTCAGAAGCCCCACCGTTAGGGAGGGCCCCGTTAATTCAATGGTAGTTGGATTGAGCGTGGCCCTCCCTAACGGTCGGGCTTCTGACACGAGGATCAAAAATGCCCAAAGAATCAATTAAGCCTCGCATGAGTGACGATGCGGTCGAATCAAAGACCGGCAAAACCTGGTCGCGTTGGTTCAAGCATCTGGATGCGGCCGGCGCGAAAAAGATGACGCATCAGGAAATTGCCGCACACCTCAGTGACAAACACGGCGTGCGTCCCTGGTGGACGCAAATGATCGCGGTGACCTACGAGCAGGCCCGCGGGCTGCGCGACAAACATGAAAAGCCGGAAGGCTATGAGATCAGCGTGAGTCGCACGATCGAAGCTCCAATCGGCAAAGCGTTCAAAGCCTGGACTGACGAGAAGACAAGGAAGAAATGGTTGGCGTCTGATTTGACGATCCGGAAAGCGACTACGAACAAGACCATCCGCATCACCTGGGAAGACGGCAAAACCAGCGTGGCGGCCGCATTCCTGCCGAAAGACTCCAAGAAGTGTCAGGTCGTGGCCCAGCACATGAAACTGCCCGACGCAAAGTCCGCGGCGAAGATGAAAAAGTTTTGGGCTGCGGCACTGGATGCGTTGAAGGAGTTGGTTGAATAAACGCCACGTTGTGTCGTACCGATCTAATCGTGCCTACTCCATACCGGACGTGAGCCTTCAGCGAGCTGCGAAGCAGCGGTCAGAGTTATGCCCAAGGCGAGGCTTTGCGAGCCTTGGGTCAACGCCTAAAGTAATCGAGCCCCAAACGGGGGACGGCGATCACTGGAAATAAGCGGGACCGTGTTTACATAGTCTCTGTCGCCGCTTCGCGGCTCGCCGACTCCAACGAACCATACCCAAGGCTCGCAAAGCCTCACCTTGGGCTTAACTCTCCCGCTGCTACGCAGCTGATCCGTGCGCACCGTCGCTGGTAACAAAGATGCGCCAGTAACAGGCAAACTGCGGCGAGTCCAAGCCAATAGAGCCTGCGGATCACGAGGGTTGTCAGATTCCCGCCAGTCAAATCGGCGTAATTCCAAAGATGATAAAGCAGCGGATTGAATGACCAGTGGTTGGAACCGATGCTGTACAAATAGAAGAGCGCGCCGCCCATGCCAATGCTCATCGCATAAGCGAAATATTTATTTCGCAGCAGAACATTCAACATGACTGAAAACGCCGCCAGGAAAACGACGCCGGGAACCAGTATGATCGAGTAGGTGAGCAGATAAGGTTGAATCTCGATCGGATGTCTTCTGATCAGTTGAGTGGCAATTGCCGCGACCCCGGTCAGCATGATGAATGAGAGCGTAAGCGCCAGCGTCGCCAGGAACTTTGATAATAGCAGCACATAGTTCGGCGCCGGCGTTGCCCACAGCACAGGCTCAATCCTGAGTTCGCGATCGCGATGCATCGATTCTCCGGTGTAGAAAACCGACATGCCGATCAGAAACAGCAGCATCGCGGCTGTTGTGCTGCTCGCATAGGTGGCGGAATACGAAACTTCGGGAACCACCCGAAAGAAAGCCACGTCCAAAATTGAGAGAACCAGCGCCAGCGGCAAGAGCACGATCAAGCTGCGCTCGGCCCCCAGCAAAAGAAACTCAATCCGCAGGGCCGCGACCAATTTCGTGAGGTTGTCGCTGAACTTTTCATTGGCGATGGTTACTCGCGGTAAAGGCTCGCTCGAGGCTGCCAAACTCGGCCTTACGAAAGTAGCGTCCGTTTGTAGCAAGCCAATGCTGTCGGACGCGTAAACCCCTTCGCCCGCCGTTGACAGACTAATCCATGAAAATTCTTTCGCTTTGCTCGGTCGCTCGGCAATCGAAAACCTGAGATAGAGAATGAATAAACTAACGGCCGACAAGCAGATCATCCACCCACGGTTCGCGATTAATAACGAACTGTAGGAAACGGTGTGTTGATTCAGAAACTCTGCAGTTTGATGCCATGGATCAATGGGTTCAAAACCATTTCGGGCACCGAAGCCCATCGGGTCAAGAAACACTTTCCACCAGATCGAAAGGGGCCTCATCAGCAGGGCGCCAGCGATGTAAAGCGGATAAAACAGGGCCGCGAGGCCGTAAACAATTTTCGAGTTTCGAGTCAGGGCGCCCACGGTGAAATAGATCGCAGCCAAAATCAGATGTGAAATCACGACGGTAAAAAGGAAATGCTTGAAGTACGGCAGACCGCGCCACGGCAGGACCACCATGCCTTTGAACGGAACGGCTTGCAAAAAAAGCAAGGTAAAGGCGAACGCCGACTGGCAGCAGACGAGCACAAAGAAACTACCGCAGAACTTGCCGAGTAAATACGTGGCGCGACTGATTGGCTGGGAGAAAATCAAAGGGAAGATGCCCAGCCGGAAATCTCTGATCACCGGGTCGCCCATGATGACGGCCGTGAAGATCGGCAGACCCAGAACGATTGAGAAGCCGCCCATGTTTCGTGAGATGTAGAAGTCACTGTTCGTGGCCCAGCCCCGCTGAACGGCCGGTCCCCAACCCCACCAGAGAATGGCGTTGGCGCTGAACAACACCATCAACGCGTACGGCGCCACACGCTTCGAATTGATTAGTACTTCGTTGAGGAAGATTGCGCCGAAGCGGGTGTGGAATGGATTGAGTAACGTTCGCCCAGCTCTGGTCGCTGCGATGGGCGGGCCCTCATTTATCTTTGCGGCAAGATCATTTTCGCGTGCGGCAACATCCGGAGAGTCAAAATAAATCCCCTCTCTCGCCGTTGAAAGATCGAGCGCGGAAACCCCTTTGACCTTTTCCGCCCGCTCGCTAATAGAAAAGCGCCAGTAGAGTACGAGCAAACACGCCGCTGCAATCAAAACCATAGCCGCGCGGTTAGCGATCATGCCCGAGCTGTAACTGTAGACATACTGATTGAGAAAATCTGCGCTGTTACCGAAGCCATTGCGACTCGGTCCGGTATTAAGCAGAAATGGATCGAGCAGAGTCCTGGCCTCAATCGAAAATCCTCTCAGTAAGAAAAGCATGACCGCGAGATAGAGCGGGTAGAAACAAACAGCCACGCCGTAGACGATCTTGCTATTGCGGGTGAGCGCTCCCACCGAAAAGTAAACAGCCGCCAGCGCCAGATGGGTAATTACTACGAAGAAAAAGAAGTGTTTGAAATAAATCAGTACGTGCGCGGGTTGGACCACCATCCGTGCCGGTCGAAATGCCTGCAGCACGATCTGCGTTAGCGGGAAAGCAGCCTGACAGCAAACCAGCACAAAGAAGCTGGCAAAGAACTTTCCGAATAAATATTGGGCGCGATTGATGGGCTTTGAAAAGACGAGGGGGATAACACCCAACCGGAAATCCCTAATCACGGCGTCGCCCATAATGACAGCATTGAAAATCGGCAGTCCGAGAAGAAAAGAGAACGCCTTGAGGCTTCGGGCAATATAGAAGTCGCTGTTCGTGGCCCATCCCAAATCGGCAGCCGGTCCCTTTATCCACCACAGAATTGCGTTCGCGCTGAAGAGAACCATCAGCACATATGGCGCGACGCGCTTCGCATTGATCAAGACTTCGTTTAGGAAGATTGCGGTGAAGCGAGACTGGAGGGGGTTTATCGTCACAGGTTGAGTTTGTGTCAGAAGCCCGACCGTTAGGGAGGGCCCGTTGGTTAACGCAGATCTAATTCGAAGCGTGCCCTCCCTGACGGTCGGGCTTGCGGACACGTCACGATTGCGTTACCAGGTTGAGATAGTAATCTTCCAGCGTCGGAGTTGCCGCCGTGAATTCTTCGCTCGGCCGTATCTCTTTCGAGATCACTCTGAGGCGCACTTGCCCGTCCACGGTCTGTGACGAAATTGTCCGGTTGCGCGATTTGATTTCCGCCGCCTGTTCGCGCGGAACCGTCGCTTCCCAAACTGATTCTTTGAGTTCGTCAATAGCTTGCCGCGGCGTACACGTCGCCAGGATTGACCCGCCACGGATGATCGCCATGTTGCTGCACAAATTCGAAACATCGGAAACAATGTGAGTTGAAAGGATGACGACGGCTTTCTCGCTGGCCGTTTCCGCCAGCAGATTGTGAAAACGAACGCGCTCTTCGGGATCCAAACCGGCGGTTGGTTCGTCGACGACAATTAGCTCAGGTTCGCCGATCAACGCCTGGGCGATTCCTAAACGTTGACGCATGCCGCCTGAGAATCCTCCCAACCTTTGATTGCGCGCGGATGAGAGATTCACCCTCTCCAATAAGGCATCGATCAAGGCGCGCCGCTCCTGCTTGTTGGCTACACCTTTCAGTTTCGCAAAGTAATCCAGCATCTGCGCTGCTGTCAGCGTCGGATAGAGCCCGAACTCCTGCGGCAAGTATCCGAGCATCTTCCGCGTCCCATGTTTGTCGATTATTAGATCGATGCCATGCATCTCTGCCGCGCCTGAGTCAGGCTCGAGCAGCGTGGCCAGGATTTTCATCAACGTTGTCTTGCCCGCGCCGTTTGGTCCGAGCAAGCCAAACATGCCGGCAGGCACAGCAAGCGAGATTCCCTTCAACGCCTGAACGCCGCTAGCGTAGGTTTTAGTCAGCTCTTTGATATTGAGCATGTTCTGGTAACGGTAGTGCCCTGGTTTAGTTTTTGTAACGCAAACTGTTAGTTTGCGCGCGTGTTGATGAGATTCACTCATCGCAAACTAACAGTTTGCGTTACAAATCAGGGCACACCTCTTCGCAAAGAGACCCGGAGGCCGAGGTCGGATTTTGGTTCAGCTTTTTCTCAGGCCTTGCTTAGAGAAAATCTACTTGGCGGAAATGACCCGCTCAACGGGCGTGCGCTTTCTTTGGTCGTAAGCCGTAAATGACACTGGCGAATCATTCAACTTTAATGGCGACGAGTCGATAGCTTCTGAAAGGAACCTTGACGGATTCAAACCGCGGACATAAAGCCACAGACGGCCCAAGGCGCCAACGGCCATTAAGATATCGCCGACCCGCGTTAAGTGATACTCCGGACTGAAAACCCGCACCAGAACTCCGGTCATAAACAACAGCAGCAGAAATGATTTCAAGAGGCGCATCGCCGGATGGCGGCGGCGGCTGATTTCAACGCATTCATTTTTGATCTGCTCGACATTTCCGAAACGTTTGAGGGCTGCGTCTCTGGCTTCCGCAAAGGGGACATCCAGGAGACAGTGTTCGTCTGTAAGCAGGTCGATATGAAAGCGCAGCTCTTCATCAATTTCGCGCCTGGTCTGCTCCGGATCAAAACGGTGAATTAAACCTGTCACGCTTCTGGTTGCCTTTCGTTTGCAACGCCCTCAGGCGGCTCTGCTCAAAAAGTATCTCGGCCAGATGGATGCGAGCTAATACTGGGAGCGCCCTCGCCCGCTTTCACCGCGAACGTCAGTACTTCGGACTCTTTGAGAAGTTTCCCCATTACGGTGCGGACGAGGGCGTCCGCGCTCCCAGTGTAAAGGCAAAACGCCCTCAGGCGATTTGCAGAATTCTGGTGACGGCCTCTGAGATTCGCCGCCAATTAGCCTGTTCGCCTTCAAGCTGTTTCCGTCCTGCTTTGGTCAATTTGTAAAACCTGGCCCGCCGGTTGTTTTCTGAAACGCCCCATTCGGAAGAAACCCAGCCACGCTCTTCCATGCGATAAAGCGCGGGATACAATGAGCCGTCTTCAACCCTGAGCACGTCATCGACAGCTTCGTGTATACGCTGGGCAATGCCGTACCCATGCATCGAGCCGCGCGAAAGCGTCTTGAGAATCAAAAGCTCCAGCGTGCCTTGCATCAGGTCGGTGCGCGTGTTGGCCATTTTTCGGTTCCCTCGATTGTTCAGGGAAACAAAGCCTAGCTGGCTTCACCCAGACTGTCAAGGGGAAGCGCTTAACCGTTAGACAAAAGCATTTCGGTTTTGTTCCCAAGCTGATCTAAATCTATAATCGCGGCCACCTTGTCACTTAGTCGCCAATTACCAACACAACTGAGGAAGGTCCTGATACTTCGCATCGCGACTGCGGTGGCGTTAGTCGCCGCCTTAACCCAACCGCTGACGCGGATGGTGCTGACCTCGGTGCATGCGCGAGCGCAGTCCGCTCAGACTCAGCAGGTTGATCTTCTGATCCTGCACGGCACTCTCGTCGATGGTTCGGGCAAAAAGCCCCGCAAAGCTGATGTGGGAATTCGCGGGGACAGAATCGTCTTCGTCGGTGACGCGCGCAAGTCACACCTGGAAGCAACGCGCACGATTGATGCGACCGGCCTGATCGTTGCTCCCGGTTTTATCGATCCACACACGCACACGCTCGGCGATCTGACTAATGAGAAAACGAAGAGCAACCAGGCTTTTCTCTTGCAGGGAGTGACGACAGTTATTACCGGCAACGATGGCGGCAGCGTGCTTAACGTCGGCGAGTTGTTGGCGAAATGGGAGCAGCAGGGCATCGGGACGAACGCGGCGCTGTTGGCTGGATTCGGTACGATTAGAGGTAGAGTCCTCGGGCCGACCGATGCGCAGCCAAACGCGGCGCAGCTCGAAGAAGAGAAGCAGTATGTCGCGCGCGCTATGGATGAGGGAGCGTTTGGATTATCAACCGGACTCTACTACGCGCCGCAGAGTTACTCGAAGACTGAAGAAGTGATCGAGTTGGCGAAGGTTGCGGCGGCGAAAGGCGGCGTCTACGACACGCACATGCGTGATGAGGGTTCGTATTCAATCGGACTTCTCGGTGCGATCAACGAAACCATTCTGATCGGTCGCGAGGCAAAGCTTCCCGTTCACATCTCTCACATCAAAGCGCTCGGGCCGGAAGTTTGGGGACAGAGCAAGCCGGCGATTCGTTTGATGAAGAAAGCGCAGGCTGAAGGCGTCAACATCACGGCTTGCCAGTATCCCTATGACGCATCGGGATCGAGTCTGACTGCGTCGCTCGTGCCGCGCTGGGCGGAGATCGGCGGCCGTGGCCAGTTGCTTCAGCGAATCGACGATGCGCAAATCAATCAGCGGTTGCTGGCCGATATGCGCGAGAACTTGAAACGGCGCGGAGGCGCTGAGTCTCTGTTGATAACCGATGCCACCGATCGAAAACTGATCGGCAAACGTCTGAGCGACATTGCTAAAGAGATGAATAAGCCGCCGGTGGAAGCCGCGCTCGACATTATCAAGAACGTGGGTGGCGCCGGTGTCGCCTCGTTCAACATGAACGAAAAAGACATTCGCCGTTTCATGAAAGATAAGCTGGTGATGACCTGCTCGGACGGATCAACAGGCCACCCGCGTAAGTTCGGCACTTATCCGAAGAAGCTTCATGAATATGTCTTTACGAAAAAGATCATTTCGTTATCATTCGCGGTGCGCAACAGCAGCGCGTTCGTCGCCGAAACGTTTCGGATTCCGGAGCGCGGTTTGATTCGCGAAGGCTACTTTGCCGACGTAATTGTTTTTGATCCGAATACAGTTGCCGATCGCTCAACCTATGAACAGCCAGAGTTGTTGGCGGTGGGAATGAATTTCGTAATCGTGAACGGAAAGATTGTCGTTGAGAATTCGACTTTCACGGGCGTCCTGGCGGGTCGCGCATTGCGAAAGAAGCAAAGCCCGTAGGGAGTATTTTCGAAGCGCCGCCAGGCGCGAAATCTTTGTAGTTCGAACGACAAACGAGTACTAGAACCCATTTATGGGCGACATAAACATCGCGGTGCTGGAGTTGTGGAGTATTAATTCGGTTTTGCCTGGTGACATTTCAGCGCTGCTTACTTGCCAGCAAAAAACATTGTGTCGCCCTCCGGGGCTTGAGAGATTGTCTGACGCCGGAGCTATAAAGATGTCGGCCCTAACGGGCCTTTGCTGCAACTGATTTCAAAGGAGTTGTGTTGCTAACTAATCACAGGGGAGTTGTGATGACACTTCTATTTTCGTCGATCTGTTTGGTGTTGCTTGCGTCCGTTCCGTTTGTGAGCCTCTCGCAATCCAACTCGCCGCAGTCGCCAGTGGAGATCAGCGGCGAGCCGCGTCATCATCCCAAGTTTGAAAATGAATTCGTGCGGCTTTGGGATGTGACCGTGCCGGCCGGCGATGCGACGCTGTGGCATGCGCACCGCAACGACAATGTGGTGGTCAGCTTTGGCGATGTGAAGTTACGCATCGAGACTCTGGGGAGAGATCCGGTCGAAAGCCCCTGGAAGTTCGGCGAGGTCAGGTTCAGCAAAGCGACTTACATTCATCGCGCGATGAATGTGGGAACGACGTCGTTTCATAACTTTACGATTGAGTTACTGAAAGCGCCCGGCGGCGCCAACTTAATAAAAGAACCGGGGCGTGAACCGGTCCTGGAAAATGAGCGAGTGCGCGTGTTTCGGGTGACGCTCGAGCCGGGCCAATCGGGGCCAATGCACACGCACACAGTTCCTATTCTGGCGATCGCGCTTACCGCCGCTGAGCTTGAAGTGACGACCAAAGGCGCAGACAAACCCGAACGCGTCAAAAGGCCAGAAGGCAACGTGCTCTGGCGTTCAGAAGCAGTCACGCATTCAATCAAGAACGTCGGCAAGACGCGTTACGAAGGCGTCGACATTGAATTCAAATGACTGGAGCGCAAGCGTCCTCGCTTGCAAGCGTTTCAGAGGCAACCGGGACGGTTCCGGTCCAGTCCTTCAGTAATACTTGATCACAGACTGAAGTCTGTGCCACTTTAGGCGCGTTTGATAAGTCTCTCCCCGATCTTAATCCAGATAGGAGTTTGAATGATGAAAGCGAAAACTGTTTTTGCTGCGATGTTATTGCTAGGAGTTGTGGCGATTGCGGGTGCGGTTCCGGACCAGCCTCATATGCAGGCTGCTCGATCCAGTTTGAATACAGCGAAGGCCGAACTGCAAAAAGCTACTCCGGATAAAGGTGGTCATCGAGCGAATGCTATCGGCCTGATTAACTCAGCGATTGCCGAAGTTAATGAGGGCATTGCTTTTGATCGCCGTCACAATCATGCGAGCACGCTGACGGCTGAGAATCTTTTCGGGCCTGATCAGCCGCACATGCAGAACGCGCTGATGGCGCTCGAAAATGCTAAGGAGAGTTTGGAAAAAGCCACCACCGACAAAGGCGGTCATCGCGCCAAGGCCCTGGATTACGTCAGGGACGCCATTAAGGAAGTGAAGAAGGGAATTGAGGCGGGACGATAGGGGCAAGGGCAAGGAGCAGGTAGCAACGGGTAGTGCCCCAATTTGAATGACTTTTCCCTAGCCCAGGGGTTTACCCATGGGAATAATGAAGGGGTAGTTTCAAAAGGCCCATTAAGGGGCTTTAATAGCACCTCCCGTTTCTCACCCAGGGCGTGAACGGCTGGGCCAGAGAAAACATCACTTAGCGCTTTGCCCCTGGCCGCTTTAATCATGAAGGCAGTTATCTTCGAAAATCACGGTGGACCTGAAGTACTCAATTTCACCGACGTTCCGGATCCTAAAATCAAACCTAATGAAGTCTTGATTGAAGTGCGTGCCTGCGCGCTGAACCATCTGGACGTCTGGGTGCGGACGGGCCTGCCGGGAATCAAGATTCCGCTGCCGCATATTCTTGGGAATGATGTTGCCGGCGTAGTGCGCGAAGTTGGCAGTTTAGTCACCTGGGTGAACGCGGGCGATGAAGTGATGATTCAACCCGGCGTCTCGTGCGGTCATTGCGCGGAATGTCTCGCGGGCCGGGACAACATGTGCGATGAGTACGACATCATCGGTTATCGTCGCGATGGTGGTTACGCTGAGCTGGTTGCGGTCCCGGGCGTAAACGTAATTCCGAAACCAAAGAATTTGAGTTGGCCTGAAGCAGCAGCCTTGCCGCTGGTGACGTTGACTGCGTGGCACATGCTGGTAAAACGCGCAGACGTTCAGCCCGGCGAAGATGTTCTGGTTCATGCGGCCGGAAGTGGCGTCGGGTCCCTGGGAATCCAGATCGCGAAGTTGCACGGAGCGCGGGTAATTGCAACGGCCAGCTCAGAAGAGAAACTGCAGAAAGCGCGCGAACTGGGCGCCGACGAAACGGTTAATTACTCCAGCGATGACTGGCCGAAGCAGGCTAAGCGATTAACCGGCGGCCGCGGCGTCGATATCGTCTTGGAACATACGGGCGAAGCTACCTGGCCGGGTTCGATTCTCTCTCTGAAGAAAGGCGGACGATTAGTGACGTGTGGCGCGACCAGCGGCTTTGACGCGCGCACGGACCTGCGTCACGTCTTCTATCGACATCTGACCATTCTCGGATCGATGATGGGATCGAAAGCAGATCTCTTAGCCGCGATGAAATTTATCGAGTCGGGCCAGATCCGCGCTGTCGTCGATCGCACGCTGCCTCTGGCTGAAGCGCGAAAAGCGCATGAGCTGATGGAAGATCGTGCGCAGTTTGGCAAGCTGGTGCTCGTGTCAGAAGCCTGACCGTAGGGAGGGCAACTATCGTTGCTTCAGCAGCTCGTAAATCAGAGTTGCTTCCCCTTACGGGCTGGCTTCTGACACAGCCTTCTTCTCGGAATAATCCTCAATCTTGAACCGCTTTTGCAGCGCCGCCAGTTGCGGACCTTCAATCGGAAAATTCGATCCGGCGATCACCCGGTTCTGATCAGTCTTGACCCAGTCAACTACTTTGGGAGCATTCGTGTGCAGCGAGTCTGAGTCTTCCTTCGTCAATTCCTTTCCGTCCTTGCGCGAGAAGATCCAAACATACTTGAAGTGCGCATCGCGAACGTATTTCAGGTCGCGTTCGAATTGCGTCGCTGGAGTCGATTCCGGCCGGTAGGTCGACGTGTCAGGTGTTTCGTCGTCCGAAGACGCGCGACGGCAAGCGGTAAAAGCGAGCGCGGCTGCCGTTAAGGTGATGGTTACGATGATGAATCGTGTAAAGCTTTTCATAGCTCTTCTGCGGACAACGCTTTCGCTCCGTTAGAAGCGAAATGTTTATAGAACCACGATCCAAAGAAATCAAGTAGCTCCTTTAGGAGCGCAACGTGAAGGTTCAATCATTACGCTCCTAAAGGAGCTACGGGCGGGGAAAGGAATCAGAGTTCTATAAACATTGCGCGCCTAACGGCGCTAAGCCAGATTCCGGCGCGCTTTCGCGACAATCGATTTTGCGGGGCACGCCGGAGGCGTGCGTACCGACGTCAAGGCGAATTGTCGTTATCGTCATCCGACTTGTCGTCGTCGGTCTTCTTGTCCTCACCCACCGGCTCACCTTTTTGATCGCGAATGTGCAGGACGCTGCAATCGGCATCTTCGTAGACGCGATCGAACCAGCCGCTGCGCAGGGCATTGTCATAAAACGCGTCATGGTCGCTGGTATTGTCGCTGAAGATCCAGCGCGCGCCGAACTTGTCGCGAATCAGAGGGCCGGGATCTTCTTCACCGCCGGTCGTAATCCGATCGTAGAGCTTCGAAAGTTCGGCATCCTTGTCCAGCAAATAAGTCGGATCCAGTCCCGAAGTGTAAACGTGAGTCGGATCGTAATAGAACAAACGCGGAAAGTCGTCCCAGTCCGTGTTGAAAATTCTTTCACCCGTGGGCACATTCGCGCGCATCCACAAGCTGCCTTTAGCGTAATGGTCGCGTGGGTCGCTCTCGCGAATGTCTTTGGACGTGCGATAGACGTTTGCAAAGAGGGCAAGACCCAGCAGCACGGCAAAGAACCCGGCCTTGATCAAGTCCCAGTTTTTCTTTTGCTTCTTCTCTTCCTTCGCAGTTGCAGTTTCCTGTCGATCGAGGAACGGTTGCAGGTCTTCCATTACGAATTCAGGCAGTTGAGTGAAGACCGCTCGGCCGCGCCAAAAGTTTTCGAGGGTGAAGGCCGCAAAGAGAATCGCGAAGGGCGGAAAATACTCGGCGAAACGCTTCCAACGCGCAATCATCAACAGCAGCACAGTCGAGAGAATCAGAAAATACAAAGGTCTCTGCGAGCGCTTGCGATCGCTCGGGTCAAAGGCAATGTAGCCCACCAGCATCGCCGCCAGCGCCACGTAACAATTGATCACGAATTCGTGAGTGTCGTACGGATACCACTCCTGACCGACCTTGGTCGCGAAATTACCGGCCACGATTTTCACGCGTGCGTGTTCGTAAAAAAGATAGAGGTTGTGGGGAAAATAAGGATTAATAATCAGTCCGAGCAGCGATCCGACCACCACGAACGCCAGTGGCCGCCATTCAAATCGTTCTTCCGTCCAGCCAATCACCGCAGTCCAGATCACGACCGCCACAATCAGAAGCACAAACATGTCGTAAGTCAGCGCGAAGACAAACGCCAGCGGCAACAACTGCCAATGTTTTTTCTCGAATAAGAACCAGGTGCCGAGGACCGTAAAGATGATTGCGAAGGGCGGCGCCTTCGTCATATTCATGCGATACAAGAACGGCGCCGAGCAGGCCAGCAGAGCCAAAAGCCAAATCAACCGGTAACGAATTTCGTAACGCACCACCAGCCAATAGCAGGAAAAGACGGCCAGGCTGGCAAACAGAATTGCCGAAATCTTCGCCCCGGTTTGCATGTCGCGAAACCAGGTAAAGGGAATGAGAATGATGTGATAAAGAAGGTGATGGTCGACGTAATTCTTCGGATTGAGCGTCGTCAGCGGTAGCCAGGGAAACGCCGGCGGAAAGTGGCCCGCGCGCATGTTGTCCCAAAGCAGACGCGCCCACTTGATGTGATAGTAGCCATCGTAATCGCCGCAACAGATCGCGTTGGTCGAATACTGGAGCCACCAAAAAATCAGCGCAATGGCGATCGCCCCCACCAGCAGATCGGCGGCCCGCACAGCGGCCTCTGTTTTCATCCAGTTGGCGGCGCTGGATTTAGATTTGTTTTCTTTGACTTTCGCGGCTTCGTGCAGCTCTTCCATCTTCAATGAAGAATGCCGTAACGAATCAAACAAAGCAACAGGTTTTTAGATTTCGAGTTTGGAATTTGAAATCTGGAATGGATTTTCGAAAGCAATATGACAATCGTTCAGCGATCGCCGTCAACGCCCTCGTCCGCCTATCAGATTCCCTACGAGGTCGAGCAATTGTGACGGATTGATTGGCTTGGTGAGGTGGGCATCAAACCCCGCGCTTAGCGAGCGCCCGCGATCGTCGTATTCGGTATATCCGGTCACCGCTATTAATGGTGTGGTCTGATAGTCGTTTAAGGCGCGCAAAGACTCAGCCAGTTGGTACCCATTCATCTCAGGCATGCCAATGTCAGAGATGATCAAATCGAAGCATCGATGGTTGGCAAGTTCCAAAGCGCTGCCCGCGGAATTTGCAGTGGTCACGTCATAGCCCGCGTGCTTTAGGAATAGCGCAATCATCTCGGTGACGTCGTTGACATCGTCAACCACCAGGACGTGTTGTCTGGTCGGGCTTTCGCGACTGCTTTGTTTGGACACTTGTTTTGAAGAGGAGCGCCTGGTCGTGGTTTTGGCCAGAGCCCCGGCGGCAATAAGCGCATTGGACCGATCCATCGCGCCTGGCAGGAAGGTTTGTCCGTCGGGGAAAAAAGTCTTATCAGCAGTCAGCACGGTCGCTTTGCGGCTCTCTTTTCAAATCCGCGTTTTCCAGGGAGAAAAAGGAACTCCAATTCGACGCTGTCGATCACGACTTCGCGTTTTTCAGAACGATTAACGATGTCTTTGGGGGACATTAATCTAACGCAAATGCCCGATGCTGTCCATAGGCGAGTGTGGAGGGAACTGATTTAATATTTCGCGCCTCGCTCGCGTGGCGGACGGTGTCGTAAATTCGATTTGCTCCGTGTCTCTGTGAATTCTCCGCAGAGTACACACAGAGACCCCGAGAAGATTCCCAACGTTCGCAGACTACTCGCTTTGGACGCTATGACAGCCCTCCCGGATACACGGCGATGCTTGTCGGGAAATTCTGATTTGCTTCCAATACGCGCGTGATAAACTTTTGCGCGTGCCCGAGCTCTCCAATCGCCAGTTCCAATTAATAGGTTTACTTCCGTTGATTTTTTTCCTGGCACAGACTGTTCACTATTGGCGCTATGGTGGCTTGGGAAATTTGGCGTGGATGTGCAACATCGGAAATCTGTTGCTGGCCATTGGGATATTTTTGGATCATCGGGAACTGATTCGCGCGACCGCGATTTGGACAATTCCCGGTCTCGGAATTTGGTTCTGGTACGTGTGGCTCAATGGCAGCACGGGCATCTCTTCCACGCTGGCTCATGTCGGAGGGTTAATCGTCGCGATCTTTGTGATTCGCCGGGTGAGAATGGATCGGATCGCCTGGCTCTACGCCTTCATCTGGTATCTCTTCATGCAGGTGGTTTCGCGCCTGTTGACCGCGCGCGAGCTGAACGTGAATGTGGCCCACTTCATCCAGCCAGGATGGGAGAAGGCCTTCGGCAGCTTTTGGAAATTCTGGCTGGTGATGAGTGTGGTGGTGGCTGTCGCGCTTTGGCTTATCGGCCTTGGGTTTTCATTGATCTGGCCGGCGCGTACTTCAGAATCGCCCTCAACTAGCTAGCCTCACGATGTGTCAGAACCGGGAGCGATAGCGACCGGATCAACCACGTCTGTTTCCTTATTCAAGAGTTCTTATTGTCGCGATCACGAACCACTTGATCCGGTCGCTATCGCTCCCGGTTCTGACACTATCGCTTCAGCACCGCGGCTTGCGGACTCAGCAACAAAAGATGCCAGCGCGAAAATGTTTTGATGAGTTCGCTGCGCAGGCTCACGTACGCAGTTTCGACGTAGAGCTTTTCGGGCGCCGGCCACTCGAGCCGCACCACTGGATTGAATGAGACCGGTAACCCTTCGGAAGGGGGCGCGGCGTTTGAGTTGTTCGCCTGCTCCTTCTTTGGGCCGGCGGATTTTTCATCGAACGAAGCCGAAGCGGTGAGCAATTGTTCCCGCAAAGCAATTCGGGCCTGCGTTGGCGCTTTGTTGGCCGCGTCGTAAATTCCAATACTCACTTCAAATGCCGTCGCGACTTTAGACGAGTCAGGCGACCAGACCGGCGGCGCTTCCGCAAGGTTGTCGTCGAGAAGTCTTTCTTCGCCATTCAACGAAATTAATCGCGGCCGCCCGGCGGGAGTCTTGAATTCGTTCTCACGCTGACTCCATTCGCTCTCTTTACAGGCCAGCGCCACCAGCGCGTGACTGTCGGGCGCCCAGGACAGGCCAAAATAGATCAAGCCGTCACGCGTCGTTAACGGCCGCAAGTCGTAGCCGTCGCGATTGCAAACGTAAACCTGTTCGGTGCTGAAGACCTGGAGCGGTGCGAATGCCGGCGCGATCGTGGGCATAGAAGTCGGCGACGCGGAAGGCAGCAGAGGTTCCGGTTGCGTCTCGACCGGCGTCGGGCTCGCAACAGGTTGCGCACTCCGGCGACCCACGAAGGCGATGTAGTTGCTGTCGCCGGTCCAGACAACTGAATCCTGAAATACGACCGCCAGATTCGGCGGTGTGATGTTGCGAATAAAGTTTCCGTCCGCCGAGTAGAGATCGATGCGAAAGGTCGTCGTGCTCGACTCATCCGCGGCGCTGTACAGCGCGAGTGCGCGTTGACCATCGGGCGACGTCACCGTGCGCAGCAGCGCTTCGTCTTTGCGCCGCGCATCAAAATCATCCTGAATGGCCGGAATTGATTTGCTCTCTTCTGCGGACAAACCGGTGGGCGGATCTACGTCTGCGGTGAATTTGAAGGCCAGCTTGCCGGCCGGCACATCGCGCAATTGCCTGGGTCGCAAACCTTGCGGATCGCTTTCGCGCCGGCAGGAAGTGCAGGAAGTAGCGAGCAGGAACGCGCTGATAATAATAAAAGTAAACGCGCGCAAGCGAGGGCGTCGCCGGTTAGGTGTTAAGCCTGTGCTGAGACTTCTGGCGTGGATTTTCAATCTGCGAAGGGCGACCAGCATTCAGTTGAATCTTAGGAACGGGTCGCTAACGATGTCAACGTGGAGTAGTGCCCCAAATTTGGATTACCTTTTCCGTAGCCCAGGCGTTTACGCCCGGGGAAAGAAAGGCAGTAGTTTCAAAGCCCCCTTAATGGAGCTTTAATAGCGCCGGCTGTTTCTCACCCAGGCGTAGACGCGGGTACCTTGCTCGGCATGCTTCAACGGTAAGAGTCTGCGGTGCTTGCGACCCTGACTGATTCTGCAGAGCACGCCGGAGGCGTGCGTACCGGCAGAGACAAAGTCGCACCGAGTGTTTCCGCCAGCACTTCGCCGGCAATGGTGACGTCGAGCGCCAGCAAAGCGCGAATCGTGTTTCGCGGGGACAGGTGATCTTCATCCGAGGCATCGTCATCGACGCAGTTGTGTTCGAAGGCACGCGCCAGACGGCGAGGCAAAGGCTCCCAGCTTGGCGTTTGACTTATGAACTGGCGGGCGGCCATGACGCCGATCAGATCGCAAGCTAACTCTTCGGCGCGCTGGCCCTGAATTCGCAATCCGGTTCGAGTTGCGGCCTTCCGCCCAATTGCGCGAAACAAAGGTCGCAGAGAATCAGGCTGACCGCTGGCGATATGAGTCAGTTCGTGAGCGAGTACACTAATCATCGCTTCGTCCGAACGCAGTCCCGCGAGGAAAATCGTGCCGAACTCAATCGTTCGCGGTTCACGCAAAACCACCGAGGCGTTGTCACGGGCGTCGACGTCGGGCTTAATCCTTCTGACTGCTTCAACGCGTTGCGTCGCCGAGGTGACTCGCGCTCGCGCCGTGCTATTGCCGTACAAGTCATATTCTTTAGCCAGCTTGACGATCGCGTTGGATACGAGCGTTCGCGTCGTCGGCAGCAGGCTCTCGGCGCGACGCGCTCCGGCGACCGCGTCCGGATTGTTGACCGGCAGCGACGGGCGGGCTTGCATCTCATCGATCGGCGTACTGCCGAGCGGATCGCGAATGCGTTCAGCGCAGGTCGCGCCGATCGCTTTTTCAACCAGGCGACGATCTGCCGCGGTGAAATTCTCTCTGGGAGCTGCGGAATGAGCGCCGGACTGTTGCCGGGTTTGGGCTCGGGAAAATGGTGTGAATTGAATCGCGGTAGATCCGACCACAACGACGAGCGCAATGACGGTGACGGAGACGCGGAGACACGGCGACAGGGGGACACGGAGAATTCTCCCCGTCCCCGCGTCCCACCATCTCGCTGTCGTTCGTTTCTTCATCTATTCCGCCAAACCGGTTTTCGCTTTTCCATGAAAGCGCGCACGCCTTCCTGTGCGTCTTCGGTTTTCATCAGATCGTTCAAATAAAAATTTTCCAACTTTTCGAGCGCTGAATCCAACTCGCCACCGGCCGCGCCCAAACCCAGGGCCGCGTGTGTCATGGTTACCGATGAAGACGAGAGCTCTCGAAGTTTTGTTAGCACGGTCGTGGTTTTTTGTTCCAGGTCGCCGTTGGGGACTACGTAGGTGACCAGTCCAAACCGGAATGCTTCGTTCGCATCGATCATCTCGCCTAAGAGAATCATCTCGCGGGCTTTTCTTTCACCGACGATCCGCGAAAGCAGGATCGCCGCCACCGGCGGGAAGACTCCCAACTTTATCTCGGGCTGACCAAAGCGGGCCCGGTCACTCGCGATTACGATATCGCAACCGGCAACCAGTTCGCATCCGCCACCCAGCGCCGGCCCGTCCACCACCGCAATCGCCGGCTTGGAAATCTGCGTCAGCAGGCGAAAAATGTTGTGAAACGAATCCAGCATTTGGAAGACGGTTTCCGGGACATGCTCCTCGACTGCGACGCCGGCACTGAACGCTTTGGTTCCTGCTGCCGCATCAAAGACTATTGCCACGACGTCGCGATGCGCGCATTGATCGATTGCCTCACCAATTTCGCGCATCATCGCGATGTTGAAAATGTTCAGCGGCGGTCGCGCGAAAGTAATCCGCGCGACGCGATCCTGAATCTGGAACCTGATGTGGGTGAACTCGCTCATTGAGTCGTCGAGATTCTACTGTCGTCCGGCTCGGTGATTACCGTCATGTTCAGGTACTTCGCGAAAAACTTCACGTATCGCCGGACGCGATCCATCTGATGTCGCGGTTCGGTGAAGCCATGATTTTCCCGTGGATAAACCACAAACTCGACCGGCACGTTCATCTCTTTCAGGGCCATGTAAAACTCCTGCGCCTGCGCGATTGGCACGCGCGTGTCCACCTGTCCATGCATAATCATCGTCGGCGTCTTCACATTCTTCACGTACTTCATCGGTGAACGATCCCAGTAAAGATCGGTGGCGTCCCACGGCGACTTGTCAGAATAAAACCAACGCAGGTATCGCTGAATGTCGTTCTGCGAGTACATCGAATAGATGTTCGAAAGGCCCGCGCCGGGAGAGACGGCTTTGAAGCGATCCGTTTGCGTCAGGATCCAGAAAGTCATGTAGCCGCCATAGGACCAACCGAAAGCACCGAGTCGATCAGGATCGGCGATGCCTTTGGCAATCATAGCGTCTACGCCGGTCATGCAATCTTCGTAATCGCCCTTGCCCCAGGTGTTCTTATTTGCCTGCGCGAAGGCCAGGCCTTTGCCGGTTGAGCCGCGAAAATTTGGCTGCAACACCGCGAAGCCATTCGCGGCCAGGACCTGCGCCGTTCCGTTAAAGGTGTTCAGCGAAGCTCCCGTCGGTCCGCCATGCGGATTCAAGAGAAACGGAACTTTGGCCCCGGCTGAATAGCCGACTGGTTTGGTCAAAACGCCCTCGACGTCCATCCCGTCCTTGCTCTTCCACTTCACGACTTCGGATTCTGCCAGCGAGTAATCTGCCAGCCACGCATTTTGATCGGTGAGAGTCTTCGGCGATCGGTAATCAGCGGTCGTGACATAGAGCTCGGTCGGACGTTGCGATGACGACGTCGTTCCGACAATCGTCTTCCCATCGCGACTGATTTCGGTGATGCCGGTCGAGCCACCGCGCTGCGTGAGTTGCTTGACCGCGCCGCTAGCGACGTCGGCCGCATAAACCTCGTTCGCTTCGAGCACATTCGCGCTGAAGTAGATTGTCTTGCCATCGCGGGACCACACCGGCGTCCCCACATTCAAGTCAAACTTTGTGGAGAGTTGTTTAGGCGTCCCGCCGTTTGCCGCGACGAGATAAAGGTAGGACGTCGCGACTCCGCTCGCCGGACCTCCGGTAAAAGCGATCCATTCGCCGTTCGGAGACCAGCGCGCAGTGTCGCTCGCTCCTTCGTCGCCGACGATCTTCTTCTTTTCACCACCGGCAACCGTCAGCATCCAAAGGTCGCTCACATCGCCGTCGTCCGCTTTCGGCGTTGGCCGCGTCGTGTAAGTGATGCGGGTTCCGTCGGGTGACCATTGCGGGTCGCTGACCGTGAAATTGCCTTCGGTCATCCGCTTCTCTGATTTCTTTTCGATATCAAATAGCCAGAGGTGAGTCATCCTGATGTCGCGATCGATGACCATCGTATCGTCTTTGACTTTCTTGCGATCCTCTTCGTCCTTTGACGGTTGATCGGCAGCGGTCAGCACCAAACTCTTGCCATCCGGCGAGAATCGAAAGCCGCTCACGCCGCCCTTATGTGAAGTCACGACCCACGCTTCGCCGCCATCCGCCATCATCATCCAGACTTGTCGCTCGCCGTCCTTTTCCCGATCGCTGAGAAACGCGATCATGTTTCCATCAGGCGACCATTCGGGCGCGCTGGAGTTCTTGTCGCCACGCGTATACTGCCGGGCCTTGCCGCCGGCGGTTGGCACTACCCAAACCTGAGTTACCGCTTTCCACTCTTTATCTTTCTCCATTCTGGTTTCGCCGACGGTGTAAATGACGCGCAAGCCATCAGGAGAAAGACGCGGCGCGCCCACATTGTTGATCTTCATGAGATCGGTCGCGGTCAGAAGTTTCTTGCCGCTGGCAGCGCGCGGTTCATTCGAAACATTCTTTGCGAGCTTGTTGTCGTCTGCTCGAGCCGTTTGTGCCTGCGCGAAAGTCGTGGACACCAGGCTCAAACACATCATCAGGACGAGAGCGAAACGTTTGGGGTTCATGGTATGTCTCCTGTGGCGAAGGTGTCAGAAGCCCGACCGTTAGGGAGGGCAACTCTGAACACGTCACGGTCTGATTGCGAAAGCTGCCCTCCCTTACGGTCGGGCTTCTGACACGGTTACTCTTTCCAATGCACGGTAGCAAAGTATTGCGGGTCAAAAAGCTTGCTGTCCAGGGGCATATCAGCTTTCATCTCGGAATACTCTTCAGTCGTTACCGTCTTACCGTCGACCATGAAGATTACTTCCGGTGAAATCCAGCCGCCGCCCAGCTTCTGATACTTATTGAATTGGGTCTCCTGCGTTTGCGCGCCGTCACGGCCCGCGGGCCTGAGCATGCGCACGAAATAAAGATTCTTCTGATCGATCCAGAATTGCGGCGAGTGCAAATCGCCTGCCTTCGCGCCGACGACATAGACGGGCCGGCCTTGCCATGTGTCCTCGCGAAAGATGGTCAGATCGAACTTCAGCCCTTTGAGCTTTTCCAGAACGTCCGCCTGCGGCAAACGATACATATCAAAGCCGAGAATCATCAAGGGATGCACCAACGGCCGGTTGTCTTCGACCTTGCCATCCTTGAACCTGTAAATCTGATTGTTGGTGAAAAGAATCCCATTACCATCTTTGACTGGAGTGAAATCAATCCGCAGCGAGCCGGGCACGGAAAGCGCCTCGTACCAAGTCTCGATTTTCTTATTGCCGTCCTTGTCGATGTTGGTCGTCTTCTGCACGAAGGTCGCCGTCTTGTACCAGGACTTGGCATACTTTGCTTGTAACTCCTGGATAAGTTCTTCAGTGGTGGTGATTTTTTTAGCGAGCGCCGCGGGCGCAAATGAAAGTGTAATTAATAGCAGAACAATCAGACGCATGTTCGAGTCTCCTGAGTTTTCGAAAAGTCTCTTAGTTTTGGCTTTGCGCGTAGTTGGCGTCTTTGCGTCTTTGCGTGAAATGCTTTCGGCAGCTCTTTTCACGCAAAGGCGCAGAGTCGCAAAGAACACCGCAAACGAGACACTTTGATTCTTAGAGTCCCCTTGGGCAGGTCAATCCTAGCATTCTGATTTTCCTACGTCGAAGCATTTAGTTCAGCGGCCCGCTGACGTTCTTCTGCTTGCTTGCGCGCCAGGCCCGTTCGTCCATCGTAAAGGCGAAATGCAGGCAAGGTCATAGCCAGAAGCGCCGTGCCCAAAACGCAGAGAATGCCTCCCGAAACAACCGACGTGCGAATGCTGAACAGACTGGCGACGATGCCGGCTTCGGCGTTGCCGAGCATTGGGCCGGTGGTGTAACTGACCATCTCGATGCCGGCGAGCCTGCCGCGCAAATGATCCGGAATCGTTTGGTTCCAGATGGTCAGGCGAAACACACCGCTGATCATGTCGGCGCCTCCGGCCAACGCCAGACAAGCGAGGGCCAGCCATAAACTTCGTGCGAATCCAAAGCCAATGATCGCCAAACCCCAGACGCCGGCGGCCAACGCGACCGCGAGTCCGTGGCGCTGCACTTTCGCTGACCAGCCTGAAGTCAGCGAAGCTAAGAACGCACCGACCGCCGGACTGGCATAAAGCAAACCGACTGAGGCGCCGCCGAAACTCTCCGCGATCGCGGGGAACAAAGCCATCGGCATTCCGAAGAACATTGCGTTCAAATCGACGAGGTAGGTTCCCAGCAATTCCTGCCGGCTGCGCGCATAACGTAATCCTTCGATCACTGAACGTAAACTCGGACGATCGGCATCGGGCGGCGGCGGCGTTGATTGCATCAACGAGAGCGCGCAGACGGAAATGAGAAAGCTCGCCAGGTCGACTGAATAAGCAAACGTGGGCCCAACTGAAACGACCAGAACTCCGCCGAGTGCCGGACCGCCAATCATTCCGATGCTGTTGCGCAACCCCAGCAGCGCTGCGACGGCGGGCATCTGCTGCGCGCCGACCAGCCGTGGCGTGAGCGCATCAAGCGCCGGTCGCTGCAATCCATTCAGAGCCGCAAATAAAGCAGCGGCGACGAACAAAACCCACACCCGCGGACGCGCCAGCAGAGAGTTGATGATCAAAATGACGGAGCCAAGTGCCAGGGCCATTTCAGTCAGGCGCACCATCCGACGGCGATCGATGTAGTCGGCCAGGGCACCGCCGATAAACGCCATCGAAAAAATTGCGATGAATTCGGCCACTCCCAACAGGCCGACCGCGAACGACGATTTCGTAAGCTGGAACAACTGCCACGGCAAGGCCACGAAACTCATCATCGTGCCGGAGAAGGAAACTGTTTGACCGATAAAGAGCAGGCGGTATTCGCGCGAATCTCGTAACGGCCTGAGATCGACTGCGAATACCTTCCAGGAAGTTTTGACTGGTTCTGGGGTCGCGGATTGTTCGAGCGAGACGGCCGGATCCGGAGTCAGGTGCGGCGCCGGGGATGTCGGTTGGTCAGGCACGGCCGTCTTAATTGAATTGGACTGCTGGGTTCTGGATGAGTAGGGTCACTTAACTTACATTCCGTGGATTGATAACGGTAATTTCCGTGTAGCGTTTGAAGTCGCTTTCATCGAAGGTAAGTAAGTGCGTCAGGTCGTGTGCCTTCATCGCAGCGACAAGGCGGGCATCGTGAGATTGTTTTCCTCGCACTTCGTATCTGACAACAAGTTCTTCCCATAACGGAAGAATATCCGCTGTATCTGGCAGAATTGTGAATGTAGCTTTGAGTTTTGAGAGTTCAACCACGGCGTCGGGTAAAGTGAACCCCAGCCCATTCTCGGTGATCGGCCGGGTCGCGACAGCCCAGAACTCAATTAGGTTTTGACCAATGATGTGTACATCGTCCCGCTCAAAGAGAATGCTCACCGCCCGCGAAACATCCTCGTACATTGGATGCGCCGCTTGTACGCTACGTAGCAGAATGTTGGTATCTGCAAGCCACCTCACAATTGTCTATTTTCGCGCTCGCGATAAATGCTTTCGCGCCTGATGGCTTCATCGGAAAGCGGAGGAGCCGTGACGTTGGCGTGGCTGTCGAGCCATTCGTGCCAACGCCGCACACGCTCTTCGGGAGTTAGATTCAGACGCGAGTTGGAGTTAGCGAGTACTCGCGCAAGTTGGCGATTGACGAACTCATCCGTGGTTAAGCCTTCGGCCTTAGCTCGTGCCGCCAGCTCGTCCTCGAGATCGGGTTTGAGAGTGACTGTCATGGCAGCTTGATTCTAACATTGCGCTAGGAATTTGCCGCAAGCATTGGAATCTTCACGCCCTTTTCGTTCGCAGTCTCAATCGCTTCTTCGTATCCCGCATCCGCATGTCGCGCCACGCCGATACCTGGATCGTTTGTCAGCACACGATTCAAACGCTTCGCGGCTTCGTCCGTGCCGTCCGCGACGGAGACCTGACCGGCGTGAAGTGAATAGCCGATGCCGACGCCGCCGCCATGATGAAACGAAACCCAACTGGCGCCGCTCGCGGTATTCAAAAGCGCGTTGAGGATGGGCCAATCGGCGACTGCGTCGGACCCATCTTTCATTGCTTCCGTTTCGCGAAAAGGTGACGCGACAGATCCGGCGTCGAGATGATCGCGGCCGATGGCGATTGGCGCTTTCAAATCGCCGCGGCGCACCAGTTCATTGATCGCTTCGCCCATCTCGGCGCGTTCACCGTAGCCGAGCCAGCAAATGCGCGACGGTAATCCCTGAAACTGAACTCGGTCGCGCGAAAGGCGGAGCCAGCGATTCAGAGTCTTGTCGTCAGGAAAAAGTTCAAGCGCGAGGTCGTCGGTCTTGCGAATGTCTTCGACTTCGCCTGAAAGCGCGACCCAACGGAAAGGACCTTTGCCTTCACAAAAAAGCGGGCGGATATATTCGGGGACGAAGCCGGGGATCTCGAAAGCGTCTTTGCAGCCCGCGTCGAGCGCCATCTTGCGAATGTTGTTGCCGTAGTCGAAGGTAATAGCTCCGTTTCGTTTCAGCGCGAGCATTGCTTCGACATGCCGGGCCATCGACTCCATCGAACGCTTTACGTAATCTTCCGGGTCGATGCGGCGTAACTCGATGGCGCCTTCAACCGACAGACCAGTGGGCACATAACCGTTCAAAGGATCGTGCGCGCTGGTTTGATCCGTCACCGCATCGACTTTGACGCCGCGCCGAACTATCTCGGGAAGCAGTTCAGCACAGTTGCCGACCAGTCCAACAGAAATCGCGCGCTTCTGTTCGCGGGCGTCCTCGCAAATGTCGAGCGCTTCGTCCAGCGTTTGGGCCATGCGATCGCAGTAACCGGTGCGCACGCGCCGCTCGATACGATCAGGATCGACTTCGATGCCGAGAAAAACCGCGCCATTCAGAGTCGCCGCCAGAGGCTGCGCGCCACCCATGCCGCCCAAACCACCGGATAGCAAAAGCTTACCGCTCAGGTCGCCGCCAAAATGACGATCGGCCATCGAGGCGAACGTTTCAAAGGTTCCCTGCACGATGCCCTGAGTGCCGATGTAGATCCAACTGCCGGCGGTCATTTGACCGTACATCATCAAGCCCTTGCGCTCGAGTTCGTGAAAGTGGTCCCAGTTGGCCCACGCGCCGACCAGATTCGAATTCGCAATCAAAACTCTCGGCGCGTACTCGTGCGTGCGAAAGACTCCGACAGGTTTGCCGGATTGAATCAGCAGAGTCTCGTCGTTTTCGAGTTGCTGAAGCGAGCGAACGATCGCATCGAAAGCTTCCCAGTTGCGGGCCGCTTTGCCGGCGCCACCATACACGATCAACTGGTCAGGTTTTTCGGCAACTTCGGGGTCGAGATTATTCATCAAGCAGCGGAGCGCTGCCTCCTGGTGCCAGCCTTTGCAGTTGAGTGTGACGCCACGAGGCGCGCGAATGGTTCTTGCAGACATGGGCGCATATCTTAATACGAGCCTGTCAATACTGGGAACGCGGGCGCCCCCGCCCGCAATTCTTCGAGAACAAGCATGCAAGTTTCTTTACGTTGACAAATGTTCGCGCTGCGCGCTCAATCCGGGCGAGGGTGCCCGCGCTCGCAGTAGTAAGATCACGTTTCAAACCAATGGGCCTGGCTCATAGTAAACACAAGGCTGAGTTACGTGAGGCTGGTTGGCACAGTCGCGGTTACCTCCCTCACTTTGACGGCCGCGAAGTGCCGTAGTTTGTGTCGTTGCATTTATTCGATTCCGTTCCCGCTTCCGTATTGGCGCGCTGGAAACGAGAGCTGGACGTCTTGAACAGCAAAGCTGATCGAATCCGACTGCAACGACGCATTGAAAAATACTTGGATCAGGGATACGGCCAGGCTTTCATGAAGCAGCCTCGCGTCGCTTCGATGATTCAAAACGTGCTGCTTGGTTCTGATGGACAAAGCTATCGCCTCTTGGCATGGGTGATCATGCCCAATCACATTCACCTGCTGGCGACCAGGTTCGAAAACTACACGCTGGCAGAAACTATGCAATCCATCAAGTCAATTACGTCGCACAAAGCCAATCGGATCCTGAAACGCGCGGGTCAGTTCTGGATGCCGGATTATTTTGATCGGTACATTAGGAATGCGCAGCACTTCGCGAAAGCCAAACGATACATTGAGGACAATCCAGTAAAAGCGCGACTCTGTTCGCGGCCAGAAGATTGGCCCTTCAGTAGCGCTTGGTTCCGCACTCGAAAAGAGAACTAAGGGCCAGAATACTGGAGCGCGGGCGCCCTCGCCCGCATTGAGCGCGAAGCGCGAACAGGGTCTTGTAAATCTTTGAACGATTATTACCGAGGTGGCGGGCGGGGCGCCCGCGCTCCCAGTATTAACTTGCGTCGTCCCCATTGTCATGCGAAGTCATTGTCTGATCTGCGCGAGAGTCCTAGAATGTTCGTCAAAGTGAGGTCGGGATTATGAAATCAACGCGCTCGTCGGCAAACATGCAAAAGTCTCTCGCAATTATCTCGCTCGTGCTCGCAGCATCGTTGTTTTGCCAGCCGGCTTTCTTGCTCGTCGCGGCTCAACGTCAGAAGGAGCAGCGCAAGGTCTCGACTATGTCCGATGACCAGCGTGTCGCGCAGGTTTTGTCGCGCCTCACGTTTGGCGCGCGGCCGGGTGACTTCGAAAAAGTTAAGCAGACGGGAGTTGATGCCTTCATCAATCAACAGCTCGATCCTGACTCGCTCGATAACACTGCGTTGATTGCCAGGCTGAAGAGATTGCCGACATTGAACATGGCCACGCCGGTGATCATTGAGCAGTACACTCCGCCAAAACCCGTCGCGTCTCCTTCGCCGGCTCCAGCAAAGAGTCCTGATGTCATGAATGCAACTCCTCCTAAATCTATTGCTGAGAATTCCTTGAATCAGGTTCCTCAGATTTCCGCCAATACGAGCATGACGGCGATGTCAGGCGAGATGCAGATGAATGAGAAAAAGGATGCAAGCGGGACGCTTGCGCTCCAGTCACCTAAGCCAACGCCGCCGCCGAAGAATCCGCAGATGGTTGTGACTGAGCTGCAGCGCTCGAAGCTTCTGCGCGCGGTTTATAGCGAGCAACAACTGTACGAGGTTTTGGTCGATTTTTGGGAGAACCATTTCAGCATCTTTGCCAACAAGGATGACGACCGATATCTGTTGACGGCCTTCGATCGCGAAACGATTCGTCCCTTCGCCATGGGCCGGTTCCGCGATCTGCTCGGAGCGACGGCGCATTCGCCCGCGATGCTTTTCTATCTCGACAACTGGCGATCGAGCGTGCCGCGTCCTTATCCCGCAAAAGGAGAGAAGCCGGCAGGCGTCGATGGCGGCTTTAATGAGAACTACGCGCGCGAGCTTCTGGAGTTGCACACGCTCGGCGTGGACGGTGGTTACACTCAGAAGGATGTGCAGGAGATCGCCCGTTGCTTCTCTGGTTGGACCATTCAAAAGCCAAACGAGCAGGGTCTGTTTCTTTATCGCCCCGGTTTGCACGACGATGGTGAGAAAGTTGTTCTGGGCAGAAAGATTCTTCCCGGTGGCGGTCCCGCGGATGGCGAGCGAGTGCTGGATATTCTCGCGACGCATCCCTCGACGGCCCGATTCATCGCGACCAAACTTGCGCGGCGCTTCATCAGCGACGATCCTCCGCCGACGGTAATCGATCGAGCGGCATCTGTTTTCCTGAAAACCGATGGATCGATTCGCGAGACCTTGCGCGCGATCGTCACTTCTCCTGAATTCTTTTCTCCAACGGCCTATCGCGCGAAAGTTCGATCGCCGCTTGAATACGTGGCTGCGGCCATGCGGGCGCTGAATGCCGAAACCGATGGCGACCGGCCCGTCCTCGATGCGATTACCCGCATGGGCCAGCCGTTGTTTGGCCGAATCACTCCCGATGGTTATCCGGATCGAGCGGACATCTGGCTTTCCAGCGGGACCATGGTGGCGCGATTCAACTTCGCCAACGCCCTGGCCACGAATCGTTTGAAAGGGACCAAGGTGAATGTCGATGCGCTGTTGACAGGTGTCGACCAAACCGACCGAAACGCAGTGGCCGAGAAAATTACGCGTCTGACCGCGTTTGGCGATGTCTCTGAGGTAACGCGACGGGCGCTTGAGAAAGTCCGGCAGACTGATTCTCCGGCGGCTCCCGCTGGGCCAACTGCGAACGTGCCGGTTGGTTACGACGCAAAAGCCACCGCGCCGAATGGTCCGCCGACTTACATTTCTGAATTGATCACTCTGTTGCTTGGCTCGCCTGAGTTTCAAAAGCGGTAGAGACTTTCGGTAGCGCCCAATTTGAATGACTTTTCCGTAGCCCAGGCCTTTACGCCTGGGAATGAAAGGCAATAGTTTCAAAAGCCCCATTAATGGGGCTTTGCTTTTAATAGCGCCCGCTGTTTCTCACCCAGGCGTAAACGCCTGGGCTAGAGAAAAACCTTACGAAGAAATTAGTCCACCAGCAGATTTTCCGGCTCTGCCACTCTGATGCGCGGCAAGTCTCCGACTTGCCGGTACGTCGCCTTTACTCTAACCGGTCTTTGACCGTGATGGGTCGAAGACCCGATGGAAGAAGAAGGATTCGAAGCCGGCAAGTCGGAGACTTGCCGCGCATCAGAGTGGCAGAGCCATTGCAGCGATCGCATCCAACCTGATCAAGTAAGCGACTCACATATGCTAACTTCTGACTCGCATATGCACCGCCAGTTATCGCTTGGGCCAGCCGTGTCGGCACTTACCATTTGCTTTTTACTTTTGGCAGGCCGATCTTATGCGCCGGCAAATCCGGAACAACCCGTCACTGTAACTGTAGACACAAACAAATCTGTGAACCGCTTCGTACCTTCACAGGCGCTCGGCGCAGGAGTCGACGGCCACGAATTAGGAGAGACTGCGCGCCAACTCTCGCCCGCGAATATCGCGGCCATGCGCTCGGCGGGATTGCGCCCGCTGACCTACCGTTTGCGCACCGAACTTGCGGGCGAGGCCTGGCATTGGAATCCGAAAGGAACCTGGAGTGACGCCGCGCGCCACGAAGGTTACTGGACCTCCGATAGCACGAAGACGACTCCCATCAAACTCTCCTACGGCTACCGGCTCCCACGGCGCGGCAACACAATCGATCAGGCAAACGACGACGGATACTCGCGCATCGATGACGGCGACCTCAAAACCTTTTGGAAGAGTAATCCTTACCTTGATGAGCATTTCACCGGGGAAAAGAATTCGCTTCATCCTCAATGGCTGATGATCGATCTCGGTGAGTTGAAAGAGATCAACGCCATCAGAATCACCTGGGCTGCACCGTTTGCGAAAAAGTTTTCGGTTCAGTATGGCGACTTTGTCGGAGAAGAAGATTTGTCCCAGCGCCTGCCTACAGATTGGCGCGAGTTTCCCGCCGGCAACATTCAAGGCACGATTGCGAGCCGGCAGCCAATTCAATTGTCAGAGCAGCCGCTGAAAGTAAGGTATGTTCGTCTGCGTCTGGATGAAAGCTCGGGCGCCGGCCCGCGCCAGACAAAAGATATTCGCGATCGTTTGGGTTTCGCGATTCGCGAAATCTCCCTCGGCATGATCGATAGTGCGGGTCGATTTCATGATGTGATGCGCCACGGGGCCGAACGTAACAAGCAAACGACAATCTATGTTTCTTCAACCGATCCATGGCACCGGGCCACCGACCGTGACGACAACACTGAACAGCCCGGCTTTGATTTTATTTTCAGCAGTGGCCTGACGAATGGATTGCCGATGCTTTTACCGGCGCCGGTGCTCTATGACACGCCGGAAAATGCTGCCGCCGAAATTCGATATCTGGCGGCGCGCGGTTACCCAATCGAGCGAGTTGAATTGGGCGAGGAGGCTGACGGCCAGTTCGTCGATGCCGAGCACTATGCCCAATTGTATTTGCAGTTTGTCGATGCGCTGCGGCGCGCGAATCCGAAATTGCAGTTCGGTGGGCCAAGCATGCAGGACATCGAGCAGACGCAAGTCGCGGGTCGAATTGAATTTGGCAAAGGCGGCTGGCTCGGACGGTTTCTGCAGTATCTCAAGAGCCGCGATCGCCTGCGCGACTTTTCGTTCTTCTCGTTTGAATGGTATCCGTTTGGCGACGATTGCGGTCAGCCCGGCGTGCAGTTGCAGGATGCGCCAGTGATGCTCACCGACGCTTTGAACGAGTTGCAGCAAGGTGGTCTAACTCATGATATTCCCTGGATAATTTCCGAGTACGGCTACTCGGCGTTTGGCGCGCGCGCTGAGATCGATCTCGAAGGCGCACTCGTTAACGCCGACAGCGTCGCGCGTTTTCTCACCCTCGGTGGAAATGTGGCCTACTTGTACGGCTACGAAGCGAGCCAGGTGATCAAAGAAACCGAATGCTCGGTTGGAAACAACATGATGTTCTTTCTGGACGAGAATGGCCGGGCGGGAACGCCGACAACTGCGTTCTGGGGCGCGCGTCTGCTGGCTCAGGAGTGGGTCAAGCCGGGAGATGAAGTTCACGAGCTTTTTCCGGCGGCTTCGGATCTAAAGAATTCGCCAGGCGAACAGATCGTCACGGCTTATGCGTTACGCCGGCCGGATGGGCTTTGGTCGCTGATGCTAATCAACAAGGATCCAAATCAAGCGCATGACGTGAGAATCGTTTTCCGAAACGAAACGCGAATGAAGACGTTTGATTCGCCGATCGATGTCGTTCAATTCTCAACCGGACAGTACCAATTGAATTCCGATCGCGAACAACCTAAGCCAATCAAATCTAATCCGCCGTCGCACTTCACCATAAAGCCGGACTCGGCTGTGACTTTGCCGGCTTATTCCTTAACTGTAGTTCGCGGGTCAGTACCACCTCCGTGACGAGGTGGGATAAAGAAGCATCGTTGGGGAAACACTGGTTCTTCCTGCACCCATCCGCCGACGCGGATGGTACTGACTTCGTTACTCCGCGTTTATTACCGTGCGATCAGCCGGTACGTTGGAAACCAATCCGAATTCATTGACATCTCAAAACCCGCGGCGTAATTTCGCTTTTAGATTTCGTGCTGATTATGAGGACTGGTCGATGTCGAATTTCCGTTTAGCCAACGTTCTCGCGATTGTTTTGTTGATGGGTATGTTCGGGTTCGTGACGGTTCGCGCTCAGGAAGCGTCGGACCGACCGGTTCTCGACTTTGATGGGAACAAAGTCTTTACCCAACTGGAACTGTTGGACGTGGCGAATACATGTCTGGACCGGGCGATTGATGCCAGCCACCCGTATGAAACGTCCCAACTGGATTATTGTCTGAACAAGGTTGTCTCGCGGATGCACGAGAGAGGCTACCTTCAAGCCAGGCTGGGGAAGACTCTCTATGAGCGAACTGAGAATGTTTCGAAGGCCACCGTCCCGGTCGTAGAGGGCCCGCTTTTTCGCGTGGGTGAAATCAAAATAGAGAACACGAAGGTCCTGGCGCCGGCTCAAATCCTGGAGCTGATTGGTCTGAGAGCAGGCGACATTGCTGACGGGACCAAACTTGCCACGGCGATCTATGAACGCACGAAAGAAGCTTACGGCAATCTCGGCTATATCCGGTACACGGCCGAAATCACCCCGACATTTCAGGTGAAAGAGGGCGCTGACGAAGGCGTCGCAGATTTTACAATTACGGTCGACGAAGACGCGCAATTCAGGATTCGTTCGATTAAGTTTTCCGGTGGCGACAGTAAGACGAACGACTTGTTGCGAAGAGAATTGATGGTGCGCGACGGCGAAGTTTACAACTCAGACTTGTTCAGTAAGAGCATTACCCGGATGAACAACACGGGCTTGTACGATCGGATCGACGATCGCGACATTGAATATAAAACCGACGAAAAGGCCGCGTTGTTGGATGTGACGATTCGTTTGAAAAAGAAGGTTGCTGCTGCGGGAGTCGCTCCCTAAGGTGTTCCGCGCTCGCAGCGTTCGTTAACATTTCTCATTCACACCGAGGCTTTAGCCCCGGTGAGCAGCGCGCACCGAAATGCCAAGAAACGGCAGCTGCGTAGCAGCTGATAATTAAGCCCAAGGTGAGGCTTTGCGAGCCTTGGGTAATGGTTCGGTGGAATCGGCGAGCCGCGAAACGGCGACAGAGAGTTGATGAACAGGGTCCCGTTACCGGTAATCGTTGTCGCCCCTTGGGGGCTCGATTACCTTTGGTTAGTTGACCCAAGGCTCGCAAAGCCTCGCCTTGGGCTTAACTCTGATCGCTGCTTCGCAGCTCCTTGAAGTTAACCTCTTGTGTCGATTAGCTACGATTAGATCGGCGCGACGTGAATGAGAGGCCGGTTAAGCTAAAGAAGTTCATCAAATTCGCCGTCACGAATCGCCTTGGCAGTCGTTTCGATATCCCGCGACATTCCTCGATCTGAAGTTAGCCGATGCACGTGGCGCCTGACGATCTCATAACCTTGCTTCACACCTCGACCCGGTTGCAAAGGCGCGCGGTATTCCAATCCTTCAGCCGCGGTAATCAATTCGATCGCCGTGATCATTTCGGCCAGATCGATAATTGAGCGCAGCTTAATCGCTGCGGTCATGCCCATCGAGACGTGATCTTCTTTGCCGCCGTCGGTGGGTACGTTGTCGATACTTGCCGGATGCGCGAGCACCTTTGCTTCATTCAAAAGCGAAGCCGCCACGATTTGCATCATCATAAAACCGGAAGCGACGCCGGCCTGCGAGGTCAAAAATGCCGGCAGGTTCTCATTCGAGTCAGGATTCACCAGACGATCGATCCGTCGCTCGCTGATGCTGATCAAATCCGTCATCGCAATTGCCGCGTAATCAAACGAGAGCGCGAGGGGCGCGCCGTGAAAATTCCCGCCAGAGAAAACATCTCCGGTCTCGACAAACACCAGCGGATTGTCAGTGGCGCTGCCGGTTTCAATCTCGACAATTTCGCGCGCATGAGCGAGGGCCCCGCGCACAGTTCCGTGGACCTGTGGCATGCAGCGAAGCGAATAAGCGTCTTGCACACGCGGATCGTTTTCCACGTGCGACTCACGAATCTGGCTGTCCTGCAGCAGTTCGCGCAAGTGGGCCGCGACCGCGATTTGTCCGGGATGCGGTCGTGCCGCGTGAATGCGCTCGTCGAAAGCGACGGGCGTTCCCTTCAGAGCTTCCAGGGCCATCGCGCCGGCGACATCGGCGAGATGCGCAACTCGCTCCGCGCGATAAAGCGCCAGGCCTCCAACCGCGGCCATTGCCTGCGTGCCATTGAGTAGAGCGATGCCTTCCTTGGCTTCGAGTTGCAGTGGCTCAATCCCGGCTCGCTGCAGAGCATCGGCGCTCGACATCCGCTCGCCCTGATAAAACGCTTCGCCTTCGCCAATCACTGTTAAGGCGAGATGGGCCAGGGGCGCGAGGTCGCCACTCGCACCCACCGATCCTTTTTCCGGAATGACCGGCGTCACGCCGCGATCCAGCATCGCCAGCAAAGTCTCAATCACGATGGGCCGGCATCCGCTGTAGCCGCACGCCAAAACGTTCGCGCGCAAGAGCAGCATCACTCGTGCTTCCTCGATCGAGAGTGGCGCGCCAAGTCCGCAGGAATGGCTGCGAACGAGATTGAGTTGCAGCTCGCGAAGTTGTGACAGCTCGATGCGAACGTCGGACAGTTTTCCGAAGCCCGTGTTTATGCCGTAGACGGTGCGGCCCTCGGCTATGATCGCTTCGACGACTTTGCGTGATTGAGTTACGCGCTCATCAGACGAGCGCGCGAGCGTAACTTTTTCGTTTCCGCGCGCGACCTCAACAATCTGGGCGAGCGACAGTCTTTGGCCATCAAGTTCAAGCATGGATTATTGAGCAAGCAACAGGATGCCGAATCGTAGTCCTCGCCGCGGAGCGGCGATAGATCTGTACCCATGGCGTAAAGCCATGGGATCAGGAGGAAACAAAGCAAGAGCCCCGGAGGGGCGCAACCTAATTGCCATTATCTTCGATGTTTCGACGCTCAGCGGCTGA
>Ga0207653_10000085_pt1 | contig 68322 bp, 76 predicted proteins | sample KBSK5251metaG_FD_184341 | JGI IMG/M metagenome (GOLD analysis project Ga0207653, IMG submission 184341) | Corn, switchgrass and miscanthus rhizosphere microbial communities from Kellogg Biological Station, Michigan, USA - KBS K5-25-1 metaG... | ecosystem: Host-associated > Plants > Roots >... | reverse complement strand
GACGGGCTCGTCGTGACGGACGCATTCATCATGGGTGGCGCGACCGCGGCGGCGCCGGAAGCTCAGGCCTCAGTCGCCGCGGTGACTGCGGGCTGCGACATGCTGCTCTATCCGACTGATTGGGCGGGGAGCGTGCGCGCACTGGAGGGTGTGGCGCAGGCGCGGGCGGACGAGGCGGTGGCGAGGTATGAGCAGGCCGTAGGGCGGTGGGGAGGCCCCGGGGCGCGGCCCCGGGGGCTCGCTACCCTCGATGACGTCGAGCTCGCGGAGCATCAAAAGTTTGCGGACGGGTTGGCCGATCGGGCGGTGCATCTGCTCCGCGGTGAGCGGCCACAGCTCGGCAAGACTCTCAGCGTGACGATCGTGGATGATGACGTCGGCGGACCCTACACGATCCCGCCCAGGGACGTGTTCCATGCCACGTTGAAGTCCGGTGGGGTTCGGCTCACCCCGGGGCGGCGCCCCGGGGTCAGCCGAGTTGTGCTCATATACGCAGAGCCCAGATCGTGGAAAGGGCGCGGTGACCTGGGACCCGAGTCGCTCGCCAAGCTCGCGCGGTTGGTGCCGAGCGCGTCGCTCGTCGTGTTGTTCGCGCATCCAAGACTGGCGGCGCAGATCCCTGGTGATGTGCCCGTGTTGTGCGCGTGGCATGGGCAGGCGTTGATGCAGCGGGCGGCGGCGCGCTGGGTTCTCGCGAAGCCCTAGAACGAGATACTGATCCCGAGCGCGAGTCCACCGCTCGGCGCCGGGGCAACGTGTACCCGCCGCAGATCCACTCGCGCCCACCTGCGCGTCTTTTCTCCCGATCCCGCGATCGCACCGAGCAGCGTCCCCAGCGTTCCGAACACGGCCAGCCGCGTATCAAGATGCGGGGACACCTTGTAGGCGATGCACGACAGCGTGGTGCAGTCCCCATTCTCGTCCAGCCAATTCGGGTCTGCGGCCAGCGCGGTGAGCGCGCCGGCCAGCAGACCCACGCCGGCGCCTTCGAGCGCCATCGACCGCTCGCGGCGGACCTCGAGCCGCGCGATCGAGTCGGTCCGGATGATGAGTCTGAGCCCCGCGGCTTGCCCGTCCTCCTCCATTGCCAGCGTGTCATGCTCGAGTGCGACCAGGGTGCCGACGAGGCGGCCGCCCAGGCTCGGGGCCTCGAGCCGCACGCGGGCTCCTGGTGCGAGGCGGTTGGTCTGCGCGCACCAGGCAGGTTGTGTCATGGTGAGGACGCTGAGGCAGCATGCGAGTGGGGGGAGAGAGCGCACGGCGTGCGGTAGGGCACGAGTCGTGCCGCCGGAAACACGGTCGCTGTCGCAGAGGGGTGTCACACGGGCGGGACATCCGTGTGTGGGCGACGCGTGTAGAATTCCTTGCATGGCCATTGCCGACGCTCAAGTTTCCGATGCCGTTCAGCGACTCAGCCGCGACCTCCAGAATACCGGGAGGGCTGGAAACGTGTACCTCATCGAGCATTTCTCAGCCAACCTACGCAGCGTCATCGATGATCCGAGTTGGTTCGTTGAACGGCTCGTCGAGGACGTTCAGCAGGACATTCTGGACGGTGTCGAAGTCTGGCCTCCCTGTCCCCAACATCCGAACCACCCTTTGTGGTATCACGATGGTGCCTGGTATTGCGATCAAGCGGGGACTCCTGTCGCGGCCCTCGGATCACTTCCGTGAAGGAAGTCATCTGCTTAGGCGCGATTCGTTAGGCGCCATCACAATGAGTGCCGATCGCCTTCGCCACATAGGCCTGCTGGTCGGGCGCCTTTTCGGGGTCCTGCTTCTCGGAGCTGGCGCAGTTGCCGCCGTGATCCTCTACTCCGAGTTCAGAATATGGACAGAACCCATGTACATCCGAATCGCACTCGTCATTCCTGCTGTTGGCGCCGTGGCTTTCGCGTGCATTCAGGGTTGGAGGATGTTCCGTGCCAAGACAAGTGCAGAGCTTGGCTTCACTCCGGATATCCGCGTGTTCGCAGTTGCTATAATCATCGCCAGCTTTCTGGTCGGCCTTCTGCTTAGGCTGCCGGTCGCGACGGCCGCTGGTCCCGTTGCTGCTCTCACGCTCGTTTTACAGGTCGCTTTGCTGGTTGGCGGGTTGGTGCCTTTGATGCGCGGTCCTGGTCGACAGCATCGCGATGGCGCCTAACACGCGCCTGAAGGTGCCGGCGCCCGCGCTCAATGGATCCCCATGACTGCCGACTGTCGGTGTGCTAGCATTCCGTTTGTGACCACTTCACGTCAGCGGCGCAGCTTAAGCGCGATTCGTTAGGCATCCCGTCGAGTTTCATGGACAACGAAGAAGCAAGCCAATTGTTGCGAGTCTATCTGGATGGCTATCGGCGCCGGTCCTACGAGGAGCTCGTCGCTCTCCTCGACCACCCGCAGGACGCTGAAATCCGTGGGACTTCGGGCGTGGATTACTACATCCAAGTGCAAGTATTCTGGAACCGTCATCCTGGCGAAGACGTCCGAGTGCTAGCGTCGATCAACGACGGCGGTTGGCGCGCATTCGTGCCGCTGACCGATGATTTCATCATGGCGCCCACGGGGCGGTTTGTTGGCGAGTAGAGTGCCCGGGATGCCGAACACGCGCCTGAAGCTGGCGGCGCCGTCTTGCTGTGGTAGTCTTCTATTTGTGAAATCTTCGAATCGGCGCCGCAGCTTCGGCGCGACCCGTTAGGCAGCGTCCAATGTCTTTCGCACACCCTGCGACGTTCACGAGTCTGTTGATCGGTGGGAGTCTGACGCTGCTGGATTTGTTCATGTACAGCCTGCATCGTATGAACGAGGCCCTCGCTGTGCTCAGTGAGGAAATCGCCGAGTCCAAGCAGAAACTCGCCGCGTTGATTCGACGAGCCGAACAGGAGCGCGCTAGTTCTGTTGAGCCGTTGTTTCTCGCGCTGACTACGAAGGCGCCAGTCCCATCGTCCACCCGCCCTCTGTTGCGGACGACATATGGTGATCTTAGCTATAATTGAGCCGCTGCCTAACATGCGCTTGAAGCTGGCGCCTTCCTCCTATGGTAGTCGTCTATTTCGCTAGGCGGCCCCGTGAAAGTCTACTTCGGATCCTACGCTTACTTCGTCATCTTCCTAGGCGCTTTCGGTGTCATCACGTGGCTCCTGGGCTTGCCTTGGTATGCGGTGGCACTCCTTGCAGCAGGGATGATTGGTCTTCGTGCGTGGGCCGCACTCGCGATCAAGCGATCGATCAACCACCAGGAGAATCTCTAATGCGTCCCCTTGTCTCCCTTCTTGCGATTCTGCTCCTGGCACCTTTGGCACTTGTGGCTCAACAACCCACCGGGAAGCCAACGATCCCCGACTCGCTGCAGATGGCACAGATGGCAGGCATGTTCAATCAGATGGGGCCGATGTACGAGTCGATGATGCAATCGATGATTGAGGGCACGCTCAAGGCATTCGAGAAACCTGAGACGATCGAGCGGCTCGCCCGGTTCTCGCGCCGGTATTATGACGCACTCATCAAGCAGGGATTCTCGAAGGAAGAAGCACTACAGATTGTAGCGGGCGCGGGCATCGTCGGTGTACGATCTGGACGGTGAGCGTGACCCCTTCGTTTGAGCGTCGGCGCTCCCAACAACTCGCCGACTATGGATTGCGCCCGCCGCCTAACAAGCGCGTGAGCGACTGAGCCACGTCATGGGGCATGTGTCACGGGTCGCATTCCTCTTACTTGCCGTAGGCTGTAACGGCGGCCGCTGGAACGCCCGTCGTATCGACGAGCCGTTTCCGCTAGAGCCTTCCGCCGCCGTCTGGATCTGGAGCGCTGGCAAGGTCGAGAAATGGCATGCGGTTTTCTTCCCCCCAGACTCCGTGTCGGGCATCCCATACACGATGGCCCTCCAGTGCGACAGCTGCCGGCGTAGTATGCCACGCGCGCAGGTGGACTCCATGAAGGTCGGCGCCTACCACGGGGGGAAGGGCCTGAACGCACTGGAGGTCGCGGGCGTCATAGGCGCAGCCCTCCTCGTGGAGATCGTGATCTGCTCTCTGGAAGGCGCTAAGACGTGCTAGCACGAAGCATCTGTTAGGCCGCTGCCACAAAGAGGTACATCATGTCCATCAAGGTGGAAGGATCCGCTCCCCTCATACAAGTCTTCGACATGCCTACCTCCGTCGCGTTCTATCGCGACGTGCTCGGCTTCACCGTGGTTAGACAATCAGGTCCGGGTGACGATTTCGATTGGGGGCTTCTCAAACTTGATGGCGCCGAGTTGATGCTCAACACGGCCTATGAGAAGGGGGACCGCCCGCCCGCGCCGGACCGTGCGCGCATCGCCGCCCACGAGGACACCGCGTTCTATCTTGGTTGTAAGGACGTCGACGCGGCATATGAGTACCTCCGACTGCGCGGCGTCGATGTCCAAGAGCCGACCGTTGCGCCGTACGGAATGAAACAGCTGTACCTCAAGGATCCCGACGGTTACGTCATCTGCTTTCAATGGCCAGCCTAAACGGGATGCCTCGGTGCGCGATCGCCAGGCGCCTGCGCGAGGATCGATGATGGCCAGCATCGGCAACTGGGCATACGTGCTCAAGTCCAAGCTCGGGGTCGCGAACGCCCGACGAGGTAAGGACGCCCAAAAACTCGCCCACAGAGTTCGTCACCTTGGCGACGCCTACTATTACGCGGGACGCTGGGCGCTCGCCGAACCGTGCTACGTCGAGGCCCTGTCGATCTATCGACGCCACGAGGGGACACGGCCGCTCGACCTCGCCAACGCCATCCGCAGTTTTGCGGTGCTCAAAGACGAGATCGGCGCGACGGAACAGTCGCAAACCCTGTGGCAGGAAGCGCACGATCTGTACGTGAGGCTCAACGTGTCCGCTGGCATTGCGGAGAGCGCTGCGCGACTTGCGCTGCTGGCGCGTCAACGGGGCGACCTGGCGCGCAGCCGTGAACGTCTGAAAGAGGCGGCCGCGGCCGCGGACGCGGCGGATGATCCTGACACGCTGCGGTACATTCGGAAAGTCACGGCGCAGCTGGCAACCTAGACCGTGGCAGGCAGCCGCCTAGACGGCGGATGGGACTTCTTGCATGAATCCGTATCGCGAAACCACGCTGGCGCATTTGGCGGAATACAAGCGCTCCCATCTCGGCGTCACCACCGACGGCCGGTGGCACCACAACAACAAACCGTACGCACACCTCCTGTCCGAAGACCAACGTGAGTTGAACATTCTGCCGCACATCCGGGCGGACTTCTGGGCCTTTGCCGCTTCAGCCGGGATTCGCCTGCACCGGGACTTTCATCACCTCACATCGCTGCAAGCACTCGGGTTCAACCTGTTCTTCCCATTTCGTGCGGCCGGTGCGGAGGCGCGGGCGGCGCTGGCCAAGGCGCTCGGTCTGAGCGGCGTCCAGGTCATCGATGTGCGCTTCGACGTCGTGCTCGATGGGGATGAGCAGTCCACGTTGGACGTCGTTCTCGACTTGGACAAAGGGTTGGTCGTGGTTGCGGTGAAGCTTACCGAGGACGAATTCGGTGCGGGCAAGACCGACAGCGCACATCCGCATAAGCGCGGGGAGCTCTATAGACAACGGCTGCAGGGCAAGGTTGGGACATCGGCGCTGACGGATGCGGTGTTCTGGTCCTCCTACCAGCTCCTGCGCAACATTTCGTACGCGAGCCCCAAGGATGGCCGCTCCGTGATCCTGTTCATCCCCCGCGCCAACGAAGCTCTCACGACTTCCACTCGGAAGTTCTTGTCCGGGTTTCTGGAGGCCGAGTATCGCGCCTGGGTACGGATCGTGTTCCTCGAGGACTTTCTTGATGCCCTTCGAAACCTGCCTGGATTGCCTGAGCTTGAAGCGCATTTTCGCGAGGTCCAGGCCAAGTATGCCGCCGTTTAACAGGGAGACCCATTGTCACGTTTGCCCAAGCCAAGCGCCGTTGTGTTCGTCGCCAACGTGCCGAGATTGTGTCTTCCGGTTGAGAGCATCGCCACGGCACGAACGACGGCGGCTAGGCTTGGCGGGACCATTCGTCCGGCGGGGAGCGAATGGGAGGCTCGGGGCTTTCGAGCCTGCGATGGCCACGATCCTGAGGGCAACGTATTGCAGGTCCGGGAGAATGCGGAACTCGCATGGATTCTGTCCATAACTCCACTCAATACATAGTTCAGTGGCCCACTTGGGTCTCGGGTCTCATCGCTCTGGGCCTAATGGCCGGTTTGTATTCGCTAGTGGTGGAAGCTGTGCGTCGTCGGTGGGGTCTTAGGGGTGTCTGGATCGCCGCTCTCGGATTTGCAGTAGCCCTGGGGATCTTTGTCGCATTTGCGATGGTGAGGGCGGCTGAACCACCCTCGTTGGTGCTGGGCGGTGTGACACTGATCATTACGCTTGCCACCATGTTCGTGGCGCCTGCCTACGGCGTTTCTCTCGGAGCACGTCGCGGGCAATCCGGTCTTCTCCGGCAGGTTGGATTCGGACTCTTGGCGGCTTACGGATTCGCTGCAATTGTGCTCTTGCTGATGCTCATTATCGGAGTCGTGGCGACTTGGACGCGCAGGTGACGCTGCTGCTAACACGCGCTCGACGCTGTCAGCGCCCGTTCTCACCAGGTTCGGAGAACATTCTCTATGCGGAGTGGTAGCATTCCGTTTGTGAACCTTCACCTTCGGCGCTCTCGTTAGGCGGCATTGATGACGTTGCAGTTCGGCGTGATCGCTCTTCCGGTCGCCTTCGGGTGTGCTGCCGCGATGCACCCAAATCACCTTCCCGACAATGCGCGGTGCTACAGTGCCGCGGGCATTATCTGGCCTCTCGGCTCCGATTCAGCCGCGGAAGCAGGTTCGCACAGCTGGCTCATACTGTTGCCGCGTCGTCAGGCTGCCTACGCGGTCGATACCTATGGCAACTCGTACGGTGGCTCGTGGCGGCATATCGGTGGCGACTCAGTAGTGGCCAGTTTGTCGGATGGCCTGACTGTTACTTCGCTGCGCCTGTTTGAGAGCGGACACGGTCTCTCAGGCCGGGCGCACGGGATCAGCGACGAGATGAAGCAAGACTCGACAGGTGTGTCCGTTCCGTTTGAGTATGACTGGTCGGCGCGGTTTACAAGTCTCAACTGTCGCGCAGTTCCAGATTCTCTTCTTACACACATCGATGCCGCCTCCATTCGATGAGCCCCGCAATGCTGTTCGTCATCGGCGCGTCCGGCGCCGGCAAGACCGCGGCCGTTCACGCACTCGAGCAGCAACAGCTGTCGGGCGTCGGCTGCTACCACTTCGACAGCATCGGTGTCCCGTCGGCGCAGGTGATGGAGCAGGAATGGGGCGGGGGCGAGCGCTGGCAAGAGCACACAACGACGTGCTGGATCGAACGGCTGGCTTCAAATCCGGATCGGGTGGAGATCGCCGTGCTTGAAGGACAGACTCGCCCTTCGTTTATCCAGCCATCGATTGAGCGCCTTGGCGTGCGCCGTTCTCGCATTGTGTTGTTGGATTGCCAGCCCGCCATTCGGGGTGCTCGCCTGGCAGGGCCTAGAGCACAGCCGGAATTGAGTAATGAGCGAATGGATGCGTGGGCGGCGTACCTTCGTGGTCAAGCGGACGCGCTCGCGCTTCCGGTCCTCGACAGCACCAATCGATCCATTGCGGAGGTCGCCGATCTTCTGCGTGAGTACATTGATAGGCTGCGCGGTTCTGCTGGTGCCGCTGCCTGACAGGGGTCCTATTGTCCGAGGGTTTCTTGGTCGCTGATGGTCCCTTCTGGCCCAGTATCTTCTGGGTCCTTCCATTATTGCTCATTGGCGCGGTGTGGCTTGCTGTCGCGGTCATAGTGCACAAGGGGGAAGATGTGGATCGACCAAACCGTATGGCTCACCTCTACGGCTACACAGTCTGCCTGATCAGTCTCGTTGTCGCGCTCATCACCCTCTCCTCGATTCTGAACGCCGTCTTCGATCGGGCGAATCCGCTCCAATCCGACAACCCGTTCGGCACGTCCTACTCATCCTTTGAGGGTTACAAAGCGACATACCGGCGCGAGCAGGCGGTGTTTGATCGCGGTGAAGGTGCGAAGCCGGACACGCTCTCCGAGGCGTCCCTGCGTGCGCGATACGATGCGCTCGTGCGTGACCGTATCGCGGCGACGCGCTATCGCACAGGCAAATCGATCACGATCGGCCTCATTTTCCTCGCTCTCTCTGTGGTGCTTTTTGTCACTCACTGGCGCTGGGTGCGTCGAGTCAACGGCGGCCAACGCGCGGCTGCCTGATTCCGCCGATGACCTTTGGTAGAGTGGCGCTGCTCTGCGCAGCCTCGGCCTTTTTAGCATGTCCCGCGCCTGGCGAAGGCGCCAAAGCCGAGCGCGGCTATCGCCGTGCTGCGCCGGTCATCGCGGCGCTCCAGCGCTTTCATGCCACGACCGATTCGTATCCTCAGTCTCTTCTGACGTTGATCCCACAGTACTTGGACTCCGCTGCGGCGCCAGCCGCTATCGAGACTCAGGAATCGCCTTTGGGATATGTCCGCTCGGCCAGGGATTTCGAACTATCATTTCGTTATGGGGGGCCGGGGATCAACGAGTGCACATATCGTTCGGTGACCGGGCTATGGAAGTGCAGTGGTCACTTTTGACCGAGCCGTGAAGCTCTGCAGCGTGCTCGCTAAAAATGAATGCCCGGGCCGAGAATCCCGACGAAGACACCCGCAGCGATGCATCCGGCGACGATCCAGGCGTAGCTCCGTTTCAGGTCGGCTGGTTCTGCTGATCGCGTGCTGCCGCGCGTGAACTGGGTGAGCCAGAGCAGTCCCGAGGCGCCGCCAAAGGACGCCGCAGCAGCAGAGATCGCGATGAGGACGGGACCCACAGGGTTGAACAATCCCGAGAGACAGAAAAGCAGACCGCCGGCGACATATGCAGGAACGCTGAGCAGCCTGCTTCTCCTCATGGAAGCATCGTCGCTGCCGACCAGCGCACCCAGCCGTTGCCCCGAGCGGCGCGCGAGCAAAAAATAGAGGGCTCCCCCCAGCACTGCCATTGCCGGACGCCAGATCAAGGGTGACGCTGTGCCGCTTGCGACATCGGTCCAGTCGCCAATGTTCCCGACACCGGAGAAGAGGAAGTAGCCGGCTCCCATCAGAAAATTGAGCGTAGTGAAGAGCCACAGAAAGTAGGCCATATGTGGCTTGCGCACCGGACTGGTCGCCGTAAGGGCGACGAGCCCAATTGCGCCCGCGATGAAATTCACGATCGTGCCCGCGGCCGCGACGCCACGACGCGCGAGCGCACTGATCGCTTCCTCACCGCAATCGAAGTGCACTGACGAGAGCACGTGGGGTTTCCCGCCGAGGACAACGCAAGCTCCGCCATGCCCAATGGCCTCGTGTGCGACGTTCGAAGCGGCGTACGCAACGAGTGCAATCGCGGTGACCGTCAGGAGGTCTGGGAGGGAGCGGTCAGATTCGTTGGTAGCCACTGGGCCCATCTTGCACGGCTGAAGCTGACGGCGCAACGCCATCGGTGATAAAATTGGATGGATGAACTACTCTCGTATCGCCCTCGCCGCCCTTGGCGCAACGGTCGCCTACTTCGTGCTCGGCGGCATTCTATTTGCCGCGTTGCCAGCGTTGCGCACGGAATTCACCAAGTATCCGGCGGTGTATCGAACCCAGGATGACATGAAGCGTGTCATGCCCATGGGGATGATCGCGATCCTTGTCGCAATCGTTGTGGTGGCCGTGCTGTATGCGATGTCGCACCCGGGCGGCGGCGGCGTTCTTGCCGGCGCGCAGTTCGGTGCCCTCATTGGCGTCTTCGCCGTGTGCGGCTTTGCGCTGCACAATCACATGCTCCTGAACATCGGCATCAAGCTCACCGTTGGTCAGGCCATCGCGTACTTCGTGCAATGGCTCGGTGTTGGAATTGTCATCAGCCTCGTTTTATGAAGAGGATCTCGTCGCGTGCGACGTTCTTCAACAAGAGAATATTTCCCCTCCTCTGGTTTGGCATGTTAGCGTTGATCGTCCTCGGACCCATGCGGAGTGGTGGCGCAAAAGAGGATCCAGCATTCCTGGTGTTTCCAGTACTGATGGCCGGGGTGGCGTTCATCTTTTTCCGTAGAGTCCTCTGGGATCTCATGGATGAAGTGTATGACTGCGGCAATTTTCTCCTGGTTCGCAAGGCCGATGAGGAGGACTCCATCCCCCTCGCGAATATCATGAACGTGAGCGTGTCCAACTTCCAGAATCCGCCGCGGATTACGCTCCGACTGGTCCGTCCGTGTAGGTTTGGAAATGATGTCGCGTTTCTGCCGATCAAGTCGTTCACCTTCAATCCTTTCGCCAAAAGCCAGATTGGGGAGGATTTGATCAAGCGCGTGTACGAAGTCAGATCGGCCTCTCTGACATGATGATGCTTGCCGGCCTCCTCCTGTCCCTCGCGTGGGCCCCTGCCTACGCCCAAGACGTCGACATCGTCGGCTCCTGGCGCGGAACGTCCATATGTGTGGACAAGGTGAATTTCCCCGCTTGCAACGACGAGCACGTGATCTATGACGTCCGGCGGAAGGGCAGCGGGCGCGATACGGTCACGCTTCGGGCGGACAAGATCGTCAATGGCGTGCGAGAGTTCATGGCGGAATTCGACTTCCATCGCGCGGATAGCACATGGGTGGCCGAGTACCAGGGCGCACGCGTCCGAATTCGGATCGTCCTGCGAGTGCGAGCCGCGCACATGACGGGGGTCCTCACCGACGAGCCATCGGGCCGGCGAGTTCGCGACCTCACGCTCGATCGTGTCCCGTGATGCCCTCCGCTACCCGTCCCCGTAAGCGCTCTCCGATTCTGATCATCGCATATGGTGCGCTCATCGCGGCGTTTGCGAGTCTCGTCTTGCGTTCTGGAATGATCTGGACGGGGATAGCAGCCGGGATAGCAGTGGCTCTCGGGGTCGTGGAGATTGTCCTGCAGGTCAAGAGTCGTGGCGCGTCCGCCTGATATGCGCCTCATACTGCCGGCAATCGTCCTCGCTTCAATGGGCGGTGGTGTCAACGCGCGCGCTCCGAGCTGTGCCGGCCCCGCCGTGCCGGCGATTGGCGTCAATGCAGATCAGGATGCGGCGGGGCGACGTCGCCTGGATGGCAGTAAACCCGTCCCAGCAAAAGCCGAGATCATCGCCGCCTGGCAGCAGCGCCAGGACGCGATACGGTCGTTCCGGTTCGCCTGGATCGAGGAGCAGTGCCATCCGCGAGGCTGGATGCCGAATCCGCGGTATCCCGAGCGCGAATGGCAGGCGATCCCGGCGCTCCTGGTGGACCGGAGCTATTCGGTCTCCAAGACGCTGGCGGTAGACGGCACGATGATGCGCTATGGCTTCGAGCTGGATCGACCCGAGGAGCCCGACGGGATCGACGTCGTTTCGCCTCGAGGCGACAACCGGGGCCTCGGCGTGCGACGGCACTATGCGTACCTCAGCGTATTCGACGGACGGCACGGCGAAACGCGCGTGTCGTCACTGGCAGGCTCTCCGCCCCCGGCCATCCACCGTGTCGAAGCGCCCGTGGACGCGCAGAACCTCGATACGCGGGCGATCCTGCTCGCCTTTCGACCGCTCGACGGTGCGATGGGCCATCTCCTCATCGATCGCGCCATCACCAACGAGCGGCGCGCATTTTACCGGGGCCGGTCCACCTTCCTCTTCGAAGAGCGACACGATCCGTCCGGTTGGAAGACCATGCTATGGGTCGAGCCGGAACGGGGTTTCCTCGTGAGCCGGTTTGCCGTCTTCTTCGAACAGCGATGGATGGTCGACGTCGACATCGACTACACGCAGGACGCACACTGGGGCTGGATTCCCAGTGGATGGCGAATCACGGAGATGTTGGCTGACGGATCCCGGCGGCTGGTGAGTACCGCGACGGTCTCGAGCTACAGCATCAATGAGCCAGTCAGTATCCAAGAGTTCAGATGAGGCTCCGAAGGCTCCCGATTGTCCTTGCTCTGCCGCTCGCCGTGTCGGCTCAGTCCCGCCTTCCGAGATTCGAACCCACCGACTGCTGGGTGGGTGGCGAGTGGGCCCGCGACGTGCGACGCGAGTGCGGCTGGCTCGTGGTGCCGGAGACGCGTGATCGCGCGAGCACGACCACCGTGCGTCTCGCGGTCGAGATCTTTCGCGCGCGGGAGCCGAGCGGCGCCCCGCCACTCGTCTCGCTGCACGGTGGCCCCGGTGGGGTCGGGGGGATCCGCCTGTACTCAGAAGGCGTCGCACGCGGCCCGCTTCGCCTCCATCGCGACGTCGTGCTCTACGATCAACGCGGCGCGGGGCTGTCGCAGCCGCAGCTGTGCCCCGCCTACGATACCGTCGCCGACACGGCGGTGACGCAGGCCCGGCGTGCCTGCATCGCCGAGCTGGAGGCGCAAGGTATCGATCGCGGGGCCTACAACACGGCGGCGAGTGTGGCCGATCTGATCGATCTTCGTCGCACGCTCGGCTACACGTCGTGGGACGTGTATGGGGTGTCGTATGGCGCGCGCCTCGCCCAGGAAGCCATGGCACGCGATGGACGGGCGATCCGCTCCGTCGTGCTGGCAAGTCCGGTGGCGCGTAACTCCAGCGTCCAAGCGGAGCAGCCGCTCTCGACACAGCGTGCTCTGGAGCACGTGTACGCCGCGTGCGCACGCCAGCCGTCGTGCCGGGACGCGTTTCCGACCGTCGAGCAGGATTTCTATGCGGTCTACGACGACTTGACGACATCCCCCGTCCCGGTGCCGATCGTGCGCCCGGATAGTGGGCGAGACACTGTCTGGTTGGATGGCAGGCGACTCGTCGACGACATCCGTAATCGGATGCTCTATCGCGTCCGCGTGGGCGTCGCCCGTCTCCCGCTGCTGCTCCACGAGCTGCGCTCCGGCGCCCGCGCGCGGGCAGCGCGCGAAATCGTGGGAGAAGGCGGCGAGAGGGCCCCCAACCGTGCGCTGCGCGCGCTCATCAACTGTGCCGATCACGCGACCTCCGGCGCCGTGTACCGGCGGACGCTCGATTCGGTCAACGCGATCGCGCGACCGCCGTTCCGGCGCGTCTTTGACCCGGAATGCGAACAGTGGCTTCCAGACTTGCGCGATGCATCGATGCCGGCGCCGGTGCGGAGCGGCATTCCGACGCTGATCCTGACTGGCGACTTCGACGACCGCACGCCGACCGAGCTCGCTCGCCGGATCGCCGCCACGCTCAGTCACGCGTATCTCGTCGAGTTTCCGGACGAGGGCCACGACACACGCCCCTCGGCGTGCCACACTGGGCTTATCGTGCAATTCCTCGAGGATCCGACGCGACAACCCGACACGTCGTGCGTCGCGACGATCGCCCCGATACTTTTCGTGACACCATCGGAGTCTCCATGACCCGCGTGACATCCTTGGCGCCCCAGTTCCTCGTGGACGATCTCGCGCGCTCGATCGCATTCTACGAGAAGCTCGGTTTCGCGTTCGGCGAACCCTGGGATGGGTTTTACGTGATCGGTCACCTAGACGGTCTCGAGCTCCACCTGAAAGAGTCGCCGAAGTACGAGCCGGACCGCCGGTTTCGGCGCGAGAACGAGCATCTGGACGCTGCGGCGGGCGTTGACGGCATTGAGACGTTCTACGCGCAATGCGTGGCGAATGGCGTGACGATCACCAAGCCGCTCGAGCCCACCCCATGGGGCACAAAGGACTTCTGCATAGAAGACCCGGACGGCTACATCATCTGCTTTGGTGGTCGTTGAGATCTCTGAGCCACTCGGGTGGATGCTTGCGTAACGGGGTTCACTGGGGGTGCGTAGGTATGGATATGGCCACCAAAACTCTCGTTGCCTGCCTCCTCTTTTTTAGTTCGACGGCGAGTGCCCAGCTCTCGTCGACCACGTTCGGAGGCATCCCCCTGTGGGCGGACAGCGCGTTACGCACCGCCGGCCTCAATCAGCGCTTCACGCTCGCCTCGACGTTCAATCCCTTTTACGCATTCGGTGATTTTGATCGCGATGGCCTGATCGACATCGCGGTTGAGGTGAAGGGTGTGGGCGGGTGCGGGATTGCCATCGCGCACCGCATCGATCGCTCGGTACACATCGTGGGAATCGGCACAGCGGTCGGCAACGGGAAGAGCGAAGTCATGTGTGGCCGATGGGGCGTGGCCCCGGCAGATCGCCGACGCCGAGGTGACGGCCCAGATCGTGATCTCGTCTTCGTGAACGACCCGGTTGCGCCGAGCGGGTGGCTCGTGTGGGACGGCCACTCGTACGTCTGGATTCAAGTCGACTAGAACAGCACCACGACTCATCCTACCGCGCGCCAGCGCCCGTGATCTGTAGTAGAATTGCTCGCCATGGTGAATCGTATTCGCGTGTCCCACGCCGCTTTCGCGGCGGTCCTGATCTGGCTCGGCGTCATGGGTCTCAGCAAGGGCACCTTCGTCCAGGTCTGGCAACCGGTGCCCCAATGGGTGCCGGCGCGCGGCGTCCTGGTGTATCTCTGCGCTCTCATCTCTCTCGCATCCGGTCTCGGCCTGCTCTGGAAACGCACCGCGACCATCGCGGCGCGCGTGATCTTCGCGTCGCTCATGATGTGGCTGCTGGTGCTGCGACTGCCGAACCTCTTCTTTGAGAAGCCCCTCGTACTGGTTGCCTGGACGTTCGGTTCGACGGGGGTGATGGTGGCGGCCGCGTGGGTGCTCGCCGAAGTGCGGGGAGTGCGCGTCGCGCAGGCGCTCTACGGCGTCTCCTTGATCCCATTTGGTCTCGCCCACTTCATGTATCTCGATGCGACGACAGTGCTGATTCCCGGTTGGCTGCCGTGGCACGCGGCGTGGGCGTACTTTACCGGCGCCACCTTTATCGCGGCGGGGCTGGCGGTGAGTGTCGGTGTTTTTGGGCGCCTGGCCAGCGCACTATCGACCCTGCAGATGGGCTTGTTCAGCGTGATCGTGTGGGTCCCCCGCGTGTTGGCGGGCCCCCTCAACGACTTCCAATGGGGCGAGTTCGTCGTGACATGGGCGCTGACGGCGGGGGCTTGGGTAGTGGCGGATTCCTACCGCGACACGCCGTGGCTCGCGGTCGGTAAACCCAGCGCCGGCGGCTAGTCCCATGAAGGTCCTCATTCCCGGTGGCTCCGGCCAAGTGGGCACCATCCTGGCCCGATCGTTCCATGCCGTCGGCCATGAAGTCGTCGTGTTGAGTCGGTCGCCGCGGCCCGCTCCGTGGCGAGTCGTCGCGTGGGAGCCCACGGTCATCGGCGGTTGGGCTGACGAGTTCACGGGCGCGAATGCGGTCATCAATCTCGCGGGGCGCAGCGTCAATTGCCGCTACACCGCTGCGAATCGGCGCGCGATCATGGAATCGAGAATCACGTCGACGGCTGCCGTGTCGGCGGCGATCGCTCGTGCAACGGTCCCCCCGCCCGTTTGGCTCCAGGCGAGCACAGCCACGATTTACGCCCATCGCTTCGACGCGCCGAACGATGAAGCAACCGGACAGATGGGTGGGGCGGAACGCGACGCGCCGGCTGCCTGGCATTTCAGCATTGACGTTGCGCAGGCGTGGGAACGGGCCTGTACCACAGCGGTCCTGCCGCAGACTCGCCGCGTGGTGATGCGCTCAGCGATGACCATGAGTCCCGACCGCGGGGGTATCTTCGACACGCTCCTTGCCCTGGTGCGCCGCGGCTTGGGAGGAAAGGCCGGAGATGGTCGACAGTACATCTCCTGGATTCACGAACAGGACTTTATCCGCGCCGTACACTATCTCATCGACAACTCGTCCATCTCCGGCGCGGTGAACCTGGCCGCTCCCAACCCGCTGCCGAATGCCGAGTTCATGAGGGTGCTCCGGGACGCTTGGGGGACCACACTCGGTCTGCCGGCGGCCAAATGGATGCTGGTCCTCGGCGCGTACTTCATGCGAACTGAGACCGAGTTAGTGCTCAAGAGCCGGCGTGTCGTTCCGGGGCGGCTGTCCGCCCTTGGCTTCAAGTTCGCATTTCCCAATTGGCATGAGGCCGCAGTCGACTTGTGCAATCGCTGGCGCACTCCATGACCGACAACCGCGGATTTCTGGAAGGGATCATCGACGACGGACGGCCACTGCTATCACTCACCGCCGTGGCTCTCCTTCTTTCCGGAGTGTTTGCGATCTTCCTGTCGATACGACGTGAGTTCCTGCCCCACGACGTGAACTATCTCGGCATGACCGCCGATCAATTGTGCCGACTTGCCGACTGCCGCATCGTGCGTTTCATGTTTCATGACCGAGTGGCGTTCGGCGGGACCCTGCTCGCGATCGCGGCGCTGTATCTATGGCTTGTCGCATTTCCGTTGCGCGAGGGCGCGCGATGGGCTTGGTGGGCATTCGCGCTAAGCGGTCTCCTGGGTGTTGGCAGCTTCTTCGCCTACCTCGGGTACGGATATCTCGATAGTTGGCACGGTGCAGCGACACTTGCATTGATTCCGGTCTTCGCGCTCGGGCTGTGGAAGTCCTGGAGCACTGCGACCAGACCGAGCATTCCGTGGCTTCTTAGTCCAGACGCGCGGTCCGGGCCGGCAGTGCTGCGCGCAGGGCGCTGGGCGCTTGTTGGCACTGGCGTCGGGATGATCGCTGCAGGGCTGTCGATCCTCGTCATTGGGACAAAGTGGGTGTTCGTTCCACAGGATCTTGTCTTCATGGGTCTCTCACGCGTCGACCTGGCAGCGATCAATCCACACCTCATCCCGTTGATTGCTCATGACCGAGCCGGATTCGGCGGCGGTTTGGCGTCGGCAGGTCTGCTGGTAACCGTGTGCGCGTGGTACGCTCGGCCTGAACGCGCCTTTAATGAAGTTGTGCTGCTTGCGGGACTACTGGGATTTGGCTGCGCGATTGGCGTGCATTACTTCGAGGGCTACACCGACGTCACTCACCTTGGGCCGGCGCTCGTTGGAGGTTTGCTGTTCGTCTCGAGCTTGATTCTGCAAATGCCTCACCGGCTTGTCTCGGCCTAAACGGCGCTGCAGCTTAGGCTTCCTATGGAACCAGGCGTCTTTCTTGCCGCGCTTCTGATATTCGTGGGAATTCCCGCGTTCACGGTTCTCAGAATCGCGAAGCTGCGTGCCACCCGCCCACAAACCTCGGGCGACGTCACTGAGCGGCTCGACGCGGTTGAACATCGTGTCGATGAGCTCCAACACGAGCTGGCAGAGACTCAGGAGCGCCTCGATTTCGCCGAGCGTCTCCTGACCAAGGCACGGGAGGATAAGCGAATCTCATGAATCGATTCCATACCGCCCGCGCCCTCGCCGGCCTGAGCGCGTTCGGATTCTTGCTGGCCGCAGGCTTGCATGCCTCGGGCTACAGACAAGTCGTGCTACGGGCCGGGCAGGGAGTTGGATGTAGCCCCCTGGAATTGGGGGCGCTGTGGTTGGCGTTTGCCGCGGCGCTGCTCGTGTTCGGAGTAATGGTTGCGTTGGTCGCACTGCGGCGAATTACCGGCGGGCGCTGGGTGTTGGGGCTCGCTGGGTGTTTTCCCCTCATCACGGTCCTGCTCCAGCTGCGACTCGTGGGGTTCATTCCGCCCGAGCTAACTCTTGCGGCCGTGACGGTGGTGACGTTCGTGGCAGCGCTCGCCTGGCCCGCGGAGTCACCAGGCGTCGGTTAGAACGGCATGGAGACAACTGTGCTCGTAAAGGCATGCATTCCTGTTATCCCGAGCTCCGATCTCGAGAAGAGTCTGCCCGAGTTCTTTGTGACCGATGACGACGGGTACTCGCATTGCTTCGGAGTGGCGACGGGCAAGATGTCTTGATGAACGTGGCTCCGGACAATCGGCATGTGACGCAGCCTCGAAAAGTGATCGTCCACATCGCGACCAGCGCGGACGGGTACATCGCGCGGCCTGACGGCGATCTCGAGTGGTTGACGTCCCGCCCGGCGCCCAAGGGTTTCTACGGCATGGACGCCTTCATCAAGTCGATCGACACCAAGGTGCTTGGCCGCAAAACGTACGACGCCAGCGTACAAATGGGGGCGAAATTCGGCTCCCGGGATCGACACGTTGTCTTCACCCGACATGCGCCACCGGCAAACGCCCCGTCAGGTGTGGAGTTCGTCAACGGCGCAATTGACGCGTTTCTCAACCGGCTGCGGCGGCAGCCCGGCAAGGATATCTGGTTGATGGGTGGAGGTGAGATCATCGCCTCGTTTCTGGATGCGTGCGCGATCGACGAGTTCGTGATCAGTGTCGTTCCGGTCTTCATCGGGGACGGCATTCCCCTGATTGCGCGGCGTCACCGCGACGTGCCGTTGGACCTGCTGGCGAGCGCACGCTTTCCGGACGGCGTGGTGCAATCGCGCTACGCCGTAAAGAAGGGTTAATTTCCGCCTGTCACCATCCGGACTGCATGATGGAGCTTCTGCCCTTAAACGCGTCTCACGAACCGCTGCTCCGCGTCCTGCAACAGCAGGACGACGTCTGGGAGTTCGTCGGGACGCTCCCCGAGCCACAAGAGGGCGACACGCCCCGCCTCTTTGCCGTCATGGAGGGGCAGGTGCCGATCGGAATCGGCGGGTTGATCAAGTCTCAGGCCCTCGAGGGGAAGGACTTCGAGGTCTTGTGCGCGTTGCGGTCTGAAGCGCAACGCCGCGGACTCGCCAAACGCGCGTGCGAGTTGATTCTCACCTGGGCATTCGGCACCGCCGGGGTCGAGCGCGTGATCGCCTGCATCGACGACCATAATGAAGGGGCGCGAACGATTGCGACGAAGATTGGTATGCAGGAGTTGTGCGCGCTGCCACCCCGCCGAACCGTGTATGTGAAGTATCGCGACGAGCGCAGCCTCACCCGGGCCTGATGCTCACCTGAGGAGATCTGACCATGTCACGGTTTCTCATCGCGGTCCCGCATGCGGCAACGGCTGCAGAGTGTGCGCGGGCGGCTGAGACCTTTATCAGAACGGGCTCCCATTTTCTTGCGCGAGCCGACTGGGGCTGCATGGACGGCGATCACCACGCCTGGCTCATTGTGGATGTCGACACGAAAGAAGAAGCGCGGGGGATCATTCCGCCCGCGTTTCGCGCTGAGGCCAGGATCGTGCAGCTGAACGCATTCACGCTGGCGCAAGTCGAGGAGCTTCGACGTCACCACCAGTGATCCGGACTGGAGAGGAGTCATTATGGGATTCGTCGCGTGGATTGTGCTCGGGTTGGTTGCCGGAGTATTGGCGAAGGTGTTCATGCCGGGCAGAGACCCCGGCGGGCTGATCGTGACGATCGTGCTCGGCATCGCAGGAGCATTGCTCGGCGGCTACCTCGGAACCCGACTCGGCTTCGGCAGTGTCTCCGGGTTCGACCTGCGCAGCGTGGCGATTGCGGTCGGTGGCGCCATGCTCCTGCTGTTTCTCCACCGGATGTTGCGACGGAGAGGTGCCGTGTGAGTCTGCGTATGAGACTGCTGGTACTGCCCGCGTTCCTGGCGACGATCAGCAGCCCGCTGGCCGCCCAATCCAAGCTGCAACTGCGGTGGGAGCTGCTGGGCGATAGCATCGCCGGCGACCGAGGCTTCTCGCGAGCGGCGTTCACGATCACGAACCGCGACACGAAACCGCTCGCGCCGACCGGTTGGGCGATCTACTACAGCGCCCTCCAGGGCGCCGACTCGGGAACCGTCGGTGCCGGATTCGCGATCGCGGACACCACTGGCGATCTGCACCGGCTGGCGCCGGGAACCGGATTCGCCGGACTCGCGCCAGGGGCGAGCATTCGGATCGAGTACCGTACCGATCCGCTCCTCAACACGAGCTTCGTGCCGAAGGGGCCCTACATCGTGTTCGACGCCGCGAAGGACGTTGGCGTCGCGCTGAGCGATTACACCGCCGTCCCGTTCGAACGCTCGGCTCAAGACCCGCGCGTCGTAACGCCGGAGGCCCAGTTCGCGCTCGATTCCGTGATTCACACGATCCCCGCGAGCGAGCTCCCCCCGGTGTTTCCGACGCCCCTCGAGGTGACGCCGGGGGCGGGAACGCTGCACCTCGCGGCGCTTCCGTCGGTCACAGCGCCCGAAGCGCTCCGCACCGAAGCCGCGTTCGCGGCCGAGTATCTGCGTCCCTATTTCCGCGGCACGGGGCAGGGGACTGTCCCCCTCCAGCTCGAGGTCGGCGCTGTCGCCGGCCAGACCTCGCTGGAGGCGTACACGCTCGTCGTGGATCCCGCCCAGGGAATTCACATCGTGGGCGCATCGCCTGCCGGCGTTTTCTACGGCCTCCAGTCGTTGCGCAGCATGTTGCCTCCCTCCGGGCCGGCGCCGCGCGCCGGGGGGGGAGTCGATCTACCGGCGATCCGGGTGGTAGACGCGCCGCGCTTCGGCTATCGCGGGTTCATGCTCGACGTCGCCCGCAACTTCCATCCGAAGCCCGTCGTGCTGCGTACGCTCGATCTGCTCGCGCGCTACAAGATCAATGTCTTTCACGTCCATCTCACGGACGACGAGGGCTGGCGGATCGAGCTGCCGAGTCTGCCCGAGCTGACGGCGGTGGGCGCGCGACGCGGTCATCCGCCCGACGCAGGACATTTGCCGCCGGCGTTTGGCTCTGGGCCCGCCGTGGACCGGCCATTCGGCAGCGGGTTCTATTCGCGCGCGGACTGGATCGAGATCCTGCGCTACGCCGCGGCACGGCACATCGAAGTGGTTCCCGAGATCGAGATGCCGGGCCACGCCCGCGCCGCGGTTAAAGCTCTGAAGCTCAGCGAACCGGGCGACACGTCCAAGTACACGACGGCCCAAGGCTATCACGACAACGTGCTGAACCCGGCGCTCGAGACGACGTACGCGTTCATCGAGCACGTGGTCCAGGATCTCGCCGCGATCCACCGCGAGGCAGGCGTGCCGCTGCGCCACATTCACATGGGTGGCGACGAAGTCCCCAACGGCGTCTGGGTGGGATCGCCCGCCGTCCAGGCGTACATGAAGGCGCACAACCTCGCGAGCGTGGACGACATGTGGTTCGTCTTCTACGGCCGGGTGGAGCAGATCGTCAAAGCGCAGGGCGTTGCGCTCGGCGGCTGGGAAGAGATCGCGGTGCGGAGGACCCAGCGCGACGGGCAACGGATGAACATCGCCAACCCTGACTTCGCGACGCACGGCTGGCGCGCCTATGTCTGGAACAACGTCCCCGGTTGGGGCAACGAAGATCTCGCCTACCGCCTCGCGAATGGCGGCTACGACGTCGTACTCGGTCCCGTGAGCAACTTCTACTTCGATCTCGCGTGGAATCAGAATCCGGAGGAGTCGGGGCTCGACTGGGGAGGCTACGTCGACCTGCGCAAGCCGTTCGAGTTCATCCCGTTCGACTACTACCGCAACGTGCAGGCCGACCCCGCGGTGTTCGTGGGCAAGGATCGGCTGACCGATTACGGCCGGACCCACATTCTGGGGCTGCAAGGCAACCTCTGGTCGGAGACGCTCGGCGCCGATGGTCGAGTCGAGTACATGATCGCGCCGCGGTTGCTCGCGCTCGCGGAGCGCGCGTGGGCGGCCGACCCCGATTGGGCGAAGGAGCGCGACCCGGCGCGGTCCGCCGCACTGTTCCGCGATTCCTGGTCCCGATTCGTCAACGTGGTGGGCCAGCGCGAGCTGCCGCGGCTCGATCGGGAAGTGCCGAGCCTCGGGTACCGCATCCCGACACCCGGGCTCAAGAACGACGGTGGGACGGTTCGCTGCAGTGTGGAGCTGCCGGGGTTCACCCTGCGCTACACGACCGACGGCCGCGAGCCCACGGTGCGCAGCGCTGTGGTGCGCGGTCCGATCCCATTCCGCGGGACTGTTCGCGTCGCCGCATTCACCACGACGGGGAGAAAAGGCCACACGGCTCGCCTCACGGCTCCCTGACCACGCAGTTCCTGGAGGCCAGATGCTGCACGTGAACTACCTGGCGGTCCTCGTGTCGGCTGTCATCCTGTTCGTGCTGGGGTGGCTCTGGTACAGTCCGCTGCTGTTCTACAAGCCGTGGATGCGGGCGCGGGGTTTGGACCCCGTCGCCGCGATGGCAGGCGCGAAAATGCCCGTCGGCAAGCTATTGGTCGAGTTCGCGCGCTGCCTTATCCTCGCCTACGTGATCGCAGAGCTCGCGGGGCTCCTCCACATCGCCCGCCTGCTCGGCGCGATCCACCTCGGCGTGTTCCTTTGGATCGGGTTCCCGGTGCTCATTCTCCTTGGATCGGTCCTGTGGGAGAACACGCCATGGAAAGTGGCGGCCATCCACGCCGGCGACTGGCTGGTGAAGTTGCTCGTCGTCCCGATCATCGTGGTGCTGTGGCACTAGGGGAGTTGGCCGGACGCCCCAGCCACAGTAGGCCGTCGATGATCAGACGATTCTGAACTGGGGTGTTCAGGGTGTACGACAACGTCCTGTTCGTCGTGTCGTACTTGTGCTCGTAGTCGATGTCGTTGTGGCCCATATTGAGATAGATCATCTTGAAATTCTTGTTTGTCCACACGACGGGATAGTAGCCGCTGTGCCAGATCTCGTGCGGCTTCGGTCCAGTGCCCAGCGGGAAGCTCGTCGAGTCTATCGACAGCAGAATGTCGATGTCCGGATTCTGCCGCAGGTCATTTTCCCAGCGGTACCACTCACTCGGTGCGGACCGGAATGTCTCGGGCAGATGCCGAGTTGCCGGGTGCTTGCGGTCTTCGACGCGCAACACCGCCGACACCGGTCTCCAGGTGTTGCTGACGTAGGATCCTGCGCCAAGAAATGTGTTGTGGTACCAATCCCAGTTGGCGGGATACGCTGACGGCGTCAACGCAAATCCGGCGAAGTGAAAGCCCATCCAGCCGCCGCCGTGCTCCATGTACGCCTGAAACGCAGCGCGCGCCGCGGGATCCTCAGGACGGGTGTCCAGAAAAACCACGACTTGATAGGCAGCGAGAAACTCCGCGTTGAGATTGTGCCAATCGGACGTGGCGTCGTAGCTGAAGTGGTATTTCGCCGCCATGGCCGGAAACCAGCGCTCCGCTTCACGGAGAAAGCTGATATGTGCCGCATCCTCTTTGCCGGTATAAAACGCGACGACTCGAAACGTCGGTTTGCCGGCGCTGACCCCTGAGCAGCAATAGATGAGCGCGGCGATGGTGAGTGCCCTGAGACCGGCCATGCTAGCTCCCGCTCCGCTTCCGCACGATGGCCCGCGCCGGCGCCCCTTCGTGTCCCCGCACCTTGATCGGGAGCACGATCAGGTCGTAGTCACCGGCCTGCACGGCGCGTAGGTCCAGCCCCTCGACAATGGGAATCCCCCGCCCGAGCAGGATCTGATGGGTGCGCGGCGCTGGCGCCCCGAATTGTTCTGCCGAGATATAGTCCACGCCCACCAACACAACGCCTGCATCCGCGAGCAGCTGCGCCGCGTCCGGGGCGACGTACGCGAAGTCGGTGTGGAATGCGGAGTCCATCCAGCCGCGCAGCGTGCTCCGCGTCCGGAACAGCACGCGCGTTGCTCCCTTCCAGTCGTGTCGGTTCAGCTCGGCGGCGTCAATCGCCTGGACGCTGTCGGGGATGTCGATGATCCGAGCCGAGCCGATCAGCGGATTGAGCGGCACCTGGTCGATCGGCGCACCGTTCGCGATGAAGTGCATCGGCGCATCGATGTGCGTGCCGCTGTGCGCCCCCATCGAGTAGACCGACAGGGTGAACTTGTCGCCTTTCCGCATGTCGTGGAGAAAATCGAACTTCATCGGCGCGTCCCCTCGATACACCGGCGTCCGCTCCGGATCGAGCGTCGCCGTCACGTCGACCCAGCCTTGTGCTCCGAACTGCGGCTCGGGCTGGGCACATCCCACGACCAGGCTGAGCAAGAGCGTGAACCCCAGCCCCGCCACTCCGATGATCGTCTCGGCCACGGTCCACGTTTTGAGCGTCTGTTGCACGGTCATGTTGAAGAACTCCTTGATGAGCCAGAAACCCGCGTCATTCACGTGTGACAGTACCAGCGATCCCGCACCCGTCGCCAGCACGAGCAGCTCGGCGTGCGTTCCCGGCATGGCGGCGGCGATCGGCGCCACGATACCGGCACTCGTCGTCATCGCCACCGTCGCCGACCCGGTGGCCACGCGGATGAGTGCCGCCACGGTCCAGGCGAGCAGCAGCGGCGAGGCCTGCGAGCCGAGCGCGACGTCGGCAATGGCTTTCCCGACGCCGCTCTCGATCAGCACCCGGTTGAACCCACCACCCGCGCCGATCACGAGCAGAATCGTGGCGGTCGGCGCGAGGCAATCGTTCGCGAACTTGAGGATCTGATCGCGGGAAAAGTGCTGCCGGTAGCCGAGAGACCAGAAGGAGAACAGCAGCGCCAGAAGCAGGGCCGCGATCGGACCGCCGATGAAGTCGAAGCCGGCACGGACGGGGCTCGCGGCGTCGAGCGCGACGTCCGCGGTGCTCGCACACAGCATCAGGATGACTGGTAGCAGCACCGTGAAGAGTGAAATCCCAAAACTCGGCATTTCCACCGCCATGCCGCCCGTGTCGCCTCTGCCGCCCGTGAATTGGGCCGCGACAGGATTCTCACCGGTCAGGACGATCCGCGGCGCAATCCAGGACGCGAAGATTGGACCCGCCAACGCGGCCGTGGGCAAGCCGACCAGGATCGCGTACGCAATGGTACGACCGACGTCGGCCTTGTAGGCGACGACCGCGAGCATCGCCGCCGGATGGGGCGGCATCATCCCGTGGACAACCGACAGTCCCGCGACCAGCGGAATCCCGATTTTCACGAGCGATAGCCCTGAGCGACGCGCAATCGTGAATACCAGCGGGATGAGGAGGACAAAGCCGACCTGAAAGAAGACCGGAATGCCGACGATGAAGCCGACGAACATGATCGCCCAGTGCCCGCGTGTTTCGCCGAATCGTGCGATGAGCGTCGTGGCGATCCGTGCCGCCGCACCCGATTCGGCCATCATCTTGCCCAGCATCGTGCCGAGCGCGACGACGATCGCGATGAATCCGAGGACCGTGCCGACGCCGTCCTGGAATGCCTTCACGACATTGCCGACCGGCATGCCGGCGACGATTCCCAGGACCAGGGAGACCGTAATCAAGGCGACGAAGGGGTGGAGCTTGAAGCGCGCGATCAGGACGATCAGCGCCACCACGGCGCCGAGCGCGTAGAGCAGCAACCGGGTGTTGGGCGTCATGCCGAGCGCTTCACGAGGCCGGCGACAATCGTGTCTGGGGTCTCGCGGATATCGCACACCCAGGCGTGTTCGTCCGGCGCCGGTGCTTCCAGCGTGTCGAGCTGACTCTCGAGCAACGCGGGCGGCATGAAATGCCCGCGCCGGCTGGCCATGCGCTCGGCGAGGAGCGCCCTGGTCCCCGTGAGGTACACAAACTGCACCTTCGCATCGCCGGAGGATCGGAGCAGGTCGCGGTAGCGGCGCTTGAGCGCCGAGCAGGATGCAACGAGGCCGGTACCGGCGCGCTTCGCTTCGTGCAGCCGGGCCGCGATCGCCATGAGCCAGCTTTTCCGGTCCTGGTCCGTGAGCGGGATGCCGGCGGCCATGCGCCGCACGTTGTCCGGCGGGTGCAGGTCATCACCGTCCACAAATTCGACGTGGAGTTCTCGCGCCAGGCGCGCGCCGATGAGGCTCTTGCCGGAGCCCGAAACGCCCATGATCACATAGAGCCCCGTGTGCACAGCGACCTATCCTATACCATCGAGCGATTCTGGGCTATTCTGCTGGCTTACGGAAATCTTCAGGGAGCGGCAACAATGCAGCTGGCGATGATCGGGTTGGGCCGGATGGGCAGCAACATGGTGCGGCGCCTGGTGCAAGGCGGGCACGAGCTGATCGTGTACGACTTGAGCACCGAGGGAATCAAAGTGGTCGCCGCCAAGGGCGTGCGCGCGGCGAAGGACCTCGCCGACCTCGCGCAGCAGCTGCCGCCGCGTCGCGTCGTCTGGGTCATGGTGCCTGCCGGCGCGCCCGTCGAGAGCACCATCGACGAGCTGGCGCTGCATCTCTCCCCAGGTGACATCGTCATCGACGGCGGCAACTCGAATTTCCATGATTCACTGCGCCGCGCCGAGGCGCTCAAGGAACGTGGGATCGAGTTCGTGGACGTAGGAACGAGCGGCGGGATCTGGGGCCTCGAGCTCGGTTACTGTCTCATGATCGGTGCTTCGCCTGACGCGTTTCAGCATTGCGAGCCCATCTTCCGGTCGCTGGCGGCGCCCGACGGTTACGCGCACGTCGGCCCCGCCGGTGCCGGTCACTACGTGAAGATGGTGCACAACGGGATCGAGTACGGCATGCTGCAGGCGTATGCCGAGGGCTACGAGATTCTCCACGCCTCCCAGGATTTCAAGCTGCAGCTGGGCCAGATCGCGAAGTTGTGGAACCACGGCAGCGTGGTGCGCTCCTGGCTGAACGAGCTGGCGGAGCGGGCGCTGTCGCGTGACGACCAGCTGGCCGGCATCAGGGGCTACGTCGAGGACTCGGGGGAGGGACGCTGGACCATCGAGGAGGCGATACGCCTTGATGTGCCGGCGCCTGTCATCACGCTGTCACTCCTCGCGCGGCTCCGCTCGCGGCAGGAGGAGTCGTTCGGTGCGAAGGTGATCGCGGCGCTGCGCAAGGAGTTCGGGGGGCACGCGGTACACAGCAAATGATCGCAGTTCTGCTCGTGCTTGCCGCTCAAGCCGTACCGTTGAGCGACGCAGTCGAGCCCCAGGCGGTTCTGCGCGCGATGACCACGGTCGCCGACTGGCAGCTGGCGAACCCCTCGACGCACAAGCCTTACGAGTGGCAGGGAGCGCCATTCTGGGCGGGTCTGTATGAGCTCGCGATACGGTCGCGCAATCGCCAGAAATATGTCGACGCCATCCGCCGCAATGGCGAACGCATCCAGTGGCGGCCGGGTCCCACTCCTTTCCTCGCGGACGACCACGCCGTCACCCAGAGCTACTTTCTTCTTTATAAGCTCGAGGCCGACGCCCGAATGATCGGGCCGGCCCTTGCGCGCTTCGGCGAGATGTTACAGGCCCCGTTCGCCGAGTCGCTCGAGTTCAGCGATGACAAGACAACGCGCGAATGGGTTTGGTGCGACGCGCTCTTCATGTCCCCCCCGGCCCTCGCCCTGGCCACGAGCACGACGGGCGACCGTCGGTATGCCGAGCTCATGGACCGGCTCTGGTGGAAGACGACGGACTACCTGTACGACAAGCAAGAGCGACTGTTCTATCGCGACAGCCGGTTCTTCGATCAGCGCGAACGCAACGGTCAGAAGGTGTTCTGGAGTCGCGGAAATGGTTGGGTGCTTGCCGGTCTGGCACGTGTGCTGCACTACCTCCCTCCGGACTATCCCGGGCGAAAGCGCTTCGTCACTCTATTCCAGGAGATGGCGCAAAGAATCGCCGGCTTGCAGGGGACGGACGGTTATTGGCGTGCGAGCCTGCTCGATCCGGACAGCCGGCCGATTCCCGAGACCAGCGGGACCGGTTTCTTCACCTACGCGCTCGCCTGGGGCGTGAATGAGGGGCTGCTGGGGCGCGAATACGAGGCCACGGTACGTCGGGGATGGTCGGCACTGGTTCGCGCGGTACAGCCAAGCGGCAAGCTCGGCTACGTTCAGCGCGTGGGGGATCAACCCGGCGACACGGGACCAGAGCAGACGGAGGTTTATGGCGTCGGGGCATTCCTGCTCGCAGGCAGTGAGGTTTTTCGATTGACGAGGTAGGCCGCCGCAAACCGCCGAACGATGTTGCCAGCCGGCTCCACCCCGTGAATCCCCGCTACGCTCTTGCCCGCCTGCCAGTAATCCTTCGACGTCGTCTCTCCCGCGCCGCCCGCGAGTGACGCCCGCTTGAGCTGCCACGCTGAGCGCAGCGCATAGATCGTTCGCATCCAGTGCTTGGTTCGGCGACCGCGCAGCAGCCACCGCGCGATCGGCCCGGCCCGGGTCCCGATCCGCTCGACGTAGGGCGTGCGAATCACGGAGAGGGGCACGCCGGTCACCCGTTCGGTGAGAACGATGTCGCTCTCCTGAGCCCGGACGATCGCCTGCTTATAGTCCTCGTGCGCGCCGCATTCGGTGGTCGCGATGAAGCGCGTGCCGAGTTGCGCACCGGCGTAGCCCATTCGCAGAGCCTCGACGAAGCCGATCTCGTCGCCGATGCCGCCGGCGCATACGAGTGGCACGCCGAAACCGGCGAGCTCGTCGTACAGCGCCCTCGCGCTCCGCGGACCTGCATGGCCGCCCGCGCGGTCATTCACCGCGATGAGCCCGTGCACGCCGCCCGCCAACCCCTTCTCGGCCCATTTCCGCTCGGTCACGTCGTGGTAGACGATGCCGCCTTCCGGGGCCACGCGATCCACAACCCAGCGCGGATTGCCCAGCGACGTGACGAAGAAGCGCACGCCCTCCTCGATCGCGATGTCGACATAGCGGTACATGCGCTCGAGGTAGAGCTTCGAGCTGCGCTCGATCAGGACGTTCATCCCGATCGGCTTGTTGGTCGTTTGCCGGATGAACCGGAGCCCGTCGCGCAGCTCCTGGCCGTACACGTAGATCATGGATAGCGGCTGCACGACACCGATGCCGCCCGCGGCAGAGACGGCCGCGACGAGCTCGGCGTTGGAGCACGGATACATCGCGCCACAGATCAGCGGGACCTCGATACCGAGCTGTCGCGTCAGCGCCGTGTCGAGCAGACTCATCGCGGCGGGATAGGACGGAGGCGCCAGCGCGCGGTTGCGGTGGCAACGACGTCGCCCTGCGCGTCGCTGACCGTCACGCCGGCTTCGTACTCCTGCTCTTTTGTCACGTCGAGACCGGTCACTCTGCATTCGGCTGTCAACAAGCCGCGCGCCTTCTTCTGATAGGTGATCGAGAAGCCCGTGACGATGCCCTGAATCCCCGGCGGCAGTCCCACCAAGACGGCCAGTCCGCTCGCCATCTCGGCGAGGTTCGCCAACGCCATCGCATGCACCGACGCGAGATGATTCCGCACTCGGCGGCGGTCGCGCAGCGTCACCCGGCACCAGCCAGGCTCCAGCTCCGCTACGCGGGCGCCCATCGTTCCAGAGTACGGCGTCATCCAGCCTACGAGCAGACTGAAGAGGGTCTTGCCGCCCGGGAGCCCGGAGAGCCGTCGCCATAACGTGCGGAGGCGTTCGCCGGGCGCGGACAGGGAGGAGGACACGAGATCGAATGTAATCGCTAGTTAAGTTGTCTCCACATGACGCAACTCGGTTTCGCCGGTGTCGGCGTGGACTTCGGCGCCACGAAACTCTTCTCCGACGTCACGTTCACCGTCGCCCCGGGCGAACGCTGGGGCGTCGTGGGCCGTAACGGCTCCGGCAAGACCACGCTCTTCCGGCTGCTGACGGGCGACCTCGTGCCCACGCGCGGGAGCATCTCGCGCGCGCCCCGTCTCCGCGTATCGCTGCTCGAGCAGCACCGCGACTACGGCACCGCAACGACGGTGTGGGAAGCGGCGGCCGGGGAGCTCGGCGAGCTGCTGGCACTGGAACAGTCCCTGGTGGAACAGGCCGCCAACCTCGCTCACGACTCGTCGCCCGCAGCAATGGCCCGTTACGGCGAGGATCTCGAGCGCTTCGAGCGCGAGGGCGGGTACGCCGTCACGGCGCGGATCGACGCGGTGTTGCACGGTCTCGAATTCGATCCCGCCCAGGCCCGCGTCACGCCGCTGTCGGCGTTGAGCGGGGGCGAGCTGGGCCGCCTCGGCCTCGCCCGGCAGCTCATGTCGACCGCTGACGTCTTGCTGCTCGATGAGCCGACCAATCACCTCGATCTCGAAACCACACGCTGGCTCGAGGAGTACCTCGCCGCGAGCGGACGCACCGTGCTGCTCGTGAGCCACGACCGCGCCTTCCTCACCGCCACCGTGGACCACGTGCTGCATTTGGAAGGAAAGACCGCGATCCCGTATACGGGTGGCTATCCCGCCTTCGTGACCCAGCGCGCCGAGCGACGGCTGGCGCAGCAGCGGGCGTACGACCAGCAGCAACGGACCATCGCGCACGAGAAAGACTACATCGCCCGCAACATCGCCGGTCAGAACACCAAACAGGCCAAAGGGAGGCGCAAGCGGCTCGACCGGCTGCCGCGGCTCAGCCCGGTCATTGGGGCCGATGGCACGATGGCGGTGCGCTTCGAGGTCGCAGAGCGCGGCGGTGATCAAGTGGTGACGGCCAAGAACGTGAGTGTGGCAGTAGGGGAGGGCGAGGACAGACGGGTGCTCCTGGAGCGTTTCAGCGGGACGCTCAAGCGCACCGATGTGGTCGGGTTCATCGGCCGGAATGGGGCGGGGAAGTCCACGTTGCTAAAGGCGCTGCTGGGCGAGCATCCGATTCACGCCGGCGAGCTGAGCGTCGGCGGGTCGATCACCACGGGCTATTACCGTCAGGATCTCTCGCAGGTGCCGCTCGATAAGACGCTCTACCAGGTGATCGAGGGTCTGCGTCCGAAATGGGAGCGCGGGCCAATCCAGGGGCACCTCGGCCGCTTTGGGTTCTCGGGCCAGGAGGTGTTGCGCCGCGCCGACTCGCTCTCAGGCGGCGAGCGGGCGCGGCTGGCGCTGGCGATCCTGATGCTGTCGCGCGCCAACCTGCTCATCCTGGACGAGCCGACGAATCATCTCGACGTCGAATCGATTGAGGCGCTCGAGGACGCGGTCGAGGAGTATGACGGCACGGTGATCCTCGTGAGTCACGACCGGGCGCTGCTGCGCGCGCTGACGACGCGGATCTGGATCCTGCACGAGCGGCGCGTCACCGAGTTCGCGGGCGGTTTCGCCGAGTGGGAGGAAGTGAGTACCGAGCGGGCGCACGCCGCCGCGGTGAGCGCCGCGGAAGAGCAGGCGTTGCGGCGGGTGCACGAGCGCCAGCGCGTGGCCCCCGCGGCGAAACGCGATCCGCGCAAAGCGCTCCAGCGCGCGCAGCGCGAGGTCCAAGAAGCAGAAGCAGCCGTGGCGGCACTGGAAGCTGAGGTGGCCCGCATCGTTGCGGCGCTCGAGGACCCGGCGCTCTACACGCGGCCCGACGGCGCGCGCGCCGCGCACGAGCTCGGCCAACAGCTCGAGACCAGGAAGCGCGAGCTCGAAGCGGGACTCGAACGGTGGGCGCGGGCGACGGAACAGGTGGAGACAACTCAGAAATCGTAGATGTGTTCGATCGCGTACCCGCGCCGCTCGAGCTTTAAGAGGAATGCGTTCAACGAGGTGACCGGCGCGCGGATGACAATCCGTTGTCGGTCGGGATGGATGACCACGGCGTCGGAGAACAGGACCTGAGCCGGCGCGAGACTGTCAGGCGCCGCCCTGGGCCCCACAATGGAAACCGCGACCCACGCGTTGCCCGCAATGTCGCGGTACTGCACGCCCTGGCGTGCCAGGCGCAGCGACGTCGGCGTGAATTCGTGATAACGGGGAATGATCACGACGTAGGCGCCTTGGCCGAGCGGCCGCACGACGGTGATGTGCGGATTGGCGGCGAACACCGAGTCCGCCGCATGCTCGAGCGTCGCGTACGTTTCACTGCCAGCCACGCCAAAGATTGCGCGCGTCGCAATCTCGATCAGCTCACAATAGAAGGCTTCGACCGCGTAGTCGTACGTGAGAAACAACTTCCGCTCCCATTTGCGCATCATGTGCGGCCCGAACCATGACGTCTCGCGCCACAGGCCGCCGAGCTGCCTGGCGAACGAGTATTCGTAGAACGGCCGGACGAGCACGAAGTCGGCGTAGTCCTGCGCGACCTTGTACGCGTATTCGTCCTCCTCCGTCGGCTGCCCACCGCTCATGAACCCGGTGACTCGGCCGACCGTGTTTTCGTACAGCGACTTGAGCGCGTACTCGAGCGTGAAGCTCGTGCCGATCACGACGAGCATCAGATGCGTGCCGGGACTAAACGCGAATCGTCCCTGCACGATGCGGTTCACGCCGCAGTAGCTGGTCCAGTACTGGCCGACCGCACTGAAATAGGGGAAGCCGCCCGGGAGATGGGTGCGCTGGTACTCCGCCTTTTCCTGATAGCTCCAGACGATGTACCACTCGGGATAGCTCAGGTATGTCTCGTCTTCGGGGCGCGCGTAGTCGGGGAGACCGGCCGGTGATGCGACCTGGCGCTCGGCCGGACCGGCACCTGTGCCGCGGCAGCCGACTTCGATGCTCGATACGACGATCACGCACACGACGATCCAGGCGAGCAATCCGATGCCCGCCCACTTCGTGAACCGGAGGGCGACGGCTAGTGCGCGGCGACCGCGGCCGCTGCCGGCTGCGGAGTCCGATCGACTTTCGTCGCGATCCAAAACGCGGCACCCAGAATCAAGATGTGCGGCAGATTAACGAGGAAATTCGTGGTCAGGCTGATCGTCGACAGATGCGACACGAAATAGGTCACGACGTCGATCGAATACCAGACGCCGAGCAGATAGAAATAGGGCCGGGTGAACTTGGGCCACAGCGCCCCGACGGCGGCGAGCCCGCCCGCAGCGAGGTGGCCGATGTCCACGATCTTCGTCATGTGGAACAGGCCGAACATGAGGCCGTGCTCATCCATGATGCCTGGTACGTAGTCGAGCAGGTACACGCCCAAGAACAGCGCGGCAAATCCCCAGGCGCATTTCTGGATTGTCGCTAATTTGGTCGCCATCGATGTCTGCTCCTCTGCGTGGTCCGGCCGTGAAGCGACGCACGCTGTTGGTGGCCACATTCTCCACCTTCGCGGCGTCGGTCTTCATGACCGTGCGAAAGGTTCTCGAGTTCGCGGGCGCGCCGGTCGGTGAGAAGCAGTCCGACTTCGTCTTTCCCCGTCCGGCTCAGCCTGCGCCAGCGCGCGTCGCGACGCCAGCCGACAGCACGATCTCGTTCGCGCAACGCGGCGGCTTCATCAACGACGCCAGCCATCTCAACCGCACCGGCGTTTACGGCATTGTGAACATTGGAAACCAAGCCGACGTGCGCAACGCCCTGCAATTCGCCCGTGAGCGCGGTCTCAAAGTGACCGCGGCGGGCCAGCGGCACAGTATGGGCGGCCAGACATTCGTCCACAACGGGCTCGTGCTCGACATGCACGGCTTGCACCGCATCACGATCGACGCCGCCGCACAGACCGTGAATGTGCAGAGCGGCGCGGTCTGGGCCGACGTCCAGCGCGCGCTCGACGCGCAGGGACTGTCCGTCAAAGCGATGCAGTCGATCAACATTTTCACCGTCGGCGGCACGTTGAGTGTCAACGCGCACGGGATTGCGCACGATCCCGGTCCCATCGCGCCGACGGTGAAATCGCTGCGCGTCATGCTGACGAACGGCGAGATCAAAACCGCCAGCCCGTCGGTCAATCCCGATCTGTTCCGTCATGTCCTCGGCGGCTACGGTCTTTTCGGCGTGATTCTCGACGTCGACCTCGACGTCGTCGCCAACGAGATGTACGAGCGTCACACGACCTACATGGGCTATCGGGACTTCACGGATTTCTACAAGCGCCACGTCGACGGCAACCCGGCGGTCGGACTCGTCTACGGCCGCCTGTCGGTATCGCCGTCGAGTTACCTCCGCGAAGCGGCAATCCACGTGTACCAGCGCACCCCGTACAGCGGCGCGCTACCCGCGCTCGTGCCCGACAGCCACGATGCGCTGCAGCGCTTCGTCATCAACGTCTCGAAAACCGGGGGCATGGGCCGGCGGTTACGCTGGATCCTGGAAAAAAACGTCGAGCCGAGAATTCACGCCTGCACAGGCGACGGCGTGTGTCTCGTATCGCGCAACCAGGAGATGTACGACTCGATGCACTATCTGCAGAATCGACTGCCCGACACGGACATTTTGCAGGAATACTTCATCCCGTACGACCGGATGGGAGAGTTCGTCGACGGCTTGCGGACGGTGGTGCAGCGGACCGGCGCGAATCTCCTGAACGTCACCATCCGCATCGTGCACCACGACACCGTCACCGCCCTGCCGTACGCCAAGCAAGACATGTTCGGCTTTGTGCTGTATTTCAATCAGGGATTCAACGAACCGCAGAGCCGCGTGCTCGAGCAGACGACGCGCGAGCTGATCGATGTCGCGCTGGCGGCTGGCGGGACCTTCTATCTGCCGTACCAGTTGTTTTACTCATCGGCGCAGCTGCGCCACGCCTACCCGGAGATCGATCGTCACTTCGCGGCGAAGCGGAAGTACGACCCGATCGGCCTCCTGTCCAACACGTTCTACCAGAAATACGGTGGAGGTTAGTGACATGCGGAGTGTCATTGCATTAGCGGTCTTCACCGCGACGTTTTGCGCAGCGCTGTCCGCGCAGTGTTACCGCCCGCGCCCGCTCCCGCGCTGCCACGTGTTCCTGCTCACGAACGCAGGAGCGTACGTCACTCCCACGGCTACAGAGGGCGAGACGCGATTCCGGGGCGTGGTCGACTGGGGCTTCATGGTGAACAGCGGGCCCAAGAACGCGTACGGCGTGTCGTGGTTCGTTTCGCTGGACAAGGACGACTTCACGTCGGGTCCCGTCTTTCGCTATCGCCGCTGGCTCGACGCCGACCGTTCGCTCGAGATCGCATTCGCGACTCCCGTCACGAATGATCAGATCAAACCCGGCTCGGTACTAGCCGTGGTGAAATACAATCCTGTGCACTGGGCCGGTGTGGCGCTGCGGCCGGAAATCGTGCGTTCACGGACGTTTACCTGCCCCCCCGGCGGGTGCGCATATGGTACCGAGACCGTCGCGCGCGTGTACGCAGGCGTCGAGCTGGGCGAGGTAGCTGGTCTCACGCTGTCGCTTGGTGGCGGAGCGGTCGCGGTGCTGGTGGCTCTTGCCCTGGCCGGGAGCAACTGACCGTAGCGATCTTACGTCATGGCCGACCGCCGCTATAACGACAAGGAAATCGCCGCGATCTTTCGGGTGGCTGCGGAGGCGCAGACCACTCCGCCGCGCGAGGTTCCGGCCGACGAGGGCCTGACCCTCAGCGAACTGCAGGCGATCGGCGGTGAGGTCGGAATTCCGGCCGATGCCGTGGCGCACGCGGCCCAGGCGGTGGATGTGCACGTCGGCGCCGCCTCGCGCACGATTCTCGGCCTCCCGGTCGGCGTCGCTCGAACCGTCAACCTCAATCGCCGCCTCACAGATGAAGAGTGGGAGCGTCTCGTCGTCCAATTGCGCGAAGTCTTCAACGCGCGCGGCCGGACGCGGTCCGATGGCTCACTCCGGCAGTGGACCAATGGTAACCTGCAGGTGCTGCTCGAGCCCACGGACACCGGCCACCGCCTGCGGTTTGGGACCGTGCATGGTGCGGCGCGCGCCGCGATCGGCGCCGGGTTTGCGGTCCTCGGCGTGGCCGCCATCGTCGCGATCTCCAGCGCGGTGGGTGGGCACTTCGGTGAGGCCCTCCCCGGCATAGCGACGATGTTGTTCGGCGGCCTTGGCATGATTACGAGCGGCGCTGTGCGGCTGCCGCGCTGGGCGCGGCTCAGGCAACGACAGATGGAGGCGCTGGCGGCGAAAGTCGCGCTACGGAATGACCCCCCGCCATCCTGACACGGCGCGGGTCGCTCGAACCGTCCTGCTCGTTGCCGCCAGCAGTCTCTTCCCCGCGATCGGATCGGCGCAGGGGCATGCCCTCGTCGACATCGGCGGACGCCGGCTGGATGTCGTGCGCGTGGGCTCCGGTGGGCCGCCGGTCGTGTTCGAGGTCGGCCTGGCCGACTCGCTGGACACCTGGGTCCCGGTCAGCACCGCGATCGCCAAGTTCACGACGAGCATCGCCTACTCCCGTGCCGGCTTCGGACGCTCCGATCGGAGCCCCGATGGGTACGCTGCTGGGCACGCCGTGAGTGACCTGCATGCGTTGCTACACCGGCTGCCCCTGGCGCCGCCACCGTACATCCTTGTCGGCCGCTCGTACGGGGGCCTGCTCATGCGGCTCTACACATCGCGCTATCCGTCGGACGTCGCGGGATTGGTGCTCGTGGACGGCTCGCACGAGCGGCAGGTCCAGCGCTACGGCGAGATCGACAGCACATATCCAGCAGCATTTCGCGAGTATTTCGACTCCATGTTGAGCACCATGCCGCCGAGCCCGCAGGCGGCGGAGATTCGCGAAACGGTCCGCATCCAGGCGGCAGGGTCGGTCGATGGTCTCACGCCCCTCCCGGACATTCCCATCGCGGTGATCACGAGTATGCGGGCCGACTCGACGTCGCGATACGTCAACGGAACGGCACGTGGGCACGAGGTGTGGCGCGCGTTGCACGACGAATGGTTCCGCCGCTCGAAGAACGGCATCCACATCGTGACCACGCGCAGCGGACACGACATTCAGAACAGCGAACCACAGTTGGTGATCGACGCCATCCGCTTTGTGCTGGATCGCGTGCGTGCGAAGTAGCTGATGGTGGAATTCCGCTGCCAAGCCTTTCTCTTCGACATGGACGGAGTGCTCGTGGATTCACGGGCCGTGGTCGAGCGGACCTGGCAGCGCTGGGCGGCTGAGCGCCATCCGATCGATCTGGTGAAGCTCCTGCACGTCGCCCATGGTCGCAAAGCGCGTGATACACTGAAGATCATGGCACCGAGTCTCGCTACCGACGAAGAGGTCGCCTGGCTCGACGCGACGGAGCTCGCCGACGTGGAGGGGCTCAGCGTCCTCGCGGGAGCCAGAGAGCTCGTCTCTGCGCTCCCGCGGAATCGCTGGGCGATCGTGACGTCGTGTGGGCGAGACCTGGCGCGGCTCAGGCTCAGTGCCGCCGGCGTCCCGGAGCCCGACGTGCTCGTCGTCGCCGAAGAGGTGAAGCGCGGCAAGCCGGCGCCTGACGGGTACCGGCTGGGCGCGGAACGGCTCGGGTTCGCGCCGCGTGACTGCATCGTGTTCGAAGACGCTCCTGCCGGAGTGGCGGCGGGGAAGGCCGCGGGCGCCGTTGTGATCGGGCTGACGACGAATTACGCAGCAGAGGATTTGCGGGAAGCGGATGCAACGATTGGGGACTTGCGGAGTATTCAGGTTCGTCCTGACCGCGATGCGTTCGTCGTGACGGTCCAGTCATGAACGGCTACAACTTTACCGATCGCGTTCGCAAAGTCCTGCAGATCGCTCGCGAGGAGGCTGCACGTCTCCACCACGCGTACGTCGGTACTGAGCACATTCTCCTCGCCCTCGTCCGCGAGGGTGAGGGCGTCGCTAGCGCGGTCCTCACCAACCTGAACGTTGATCCTGAGGGACTCCGTGCGGCGATCCAGGGCATGCTTAAGGAAGGAAAGAATCTCAACCCGTCTCAGGACCTGCCGTATACGTCGCGGGCCAAGAAAATCCTGGAGTTCGCGATGAGCGAGGCTCGAGAACTGAATCACTACTACATTGGGACCGAGCACCTGTTGCTCGGCGTTCTGCGGGAAGCGAAGGGAATTGCGGCGCAGGCATTGCTGACAGTCGGAGTCACGCTCGAGATGGCCCGGGCTGAAACGCTCCGTCTCTTGGGGACGGACGAGCGGTTGCTCGCTGACCGCCAAGTGGTCTCGCTGGGCCCGATCGACCAGCGATTCAAGACGGCGATTGCGCTCATCGAGCTCCACCGCGTGCGCTTCGGGGACTATCCGGATTCACTTGCGGCACTGCAATTCTTTGGCGCCTACGACGTGGCTTCGTTCCGTGCCGTTCGCTATGAGAAGTTGCCGGACGGGTATGCGCTCGACATCGTCACTCCCAAGGGTGAGAAGCCGGGGCTGAGTTACCCCGCTGATTTCTGGCGAGGTCTTGGCATTCGACGCACCAACGTAGATCGTTCGTCTCCATGAGTGATGACTTCAAAGCCAAACTGAGTGCGCTGCTCAAGGTGCACGCCGATCAAGCGGCGAAACGCACCCCCGCAGACAGGACTCCCCAGGATCAGACCGATCGTCGCATGTGCGGGGAGCGGCTGCACTCCGTGGTGCGTCCCGTTCTGGAAACGATCCTGACCGAGCTCAAGACTGCCGGGCACGAAGCCTCGGTCCGCGAACATATCGAGCGCGACGACGCGTACCCCAGCGTTGCTCTCTCCTTCACACCACGCGGCGGGCTCGCCTCGGCGCTCATTTTCCGTTATGACCCGCGCCACGGCATCGTCGTTCAGCGCGAGGTCAAGCATGCGCCCTGGAAGGGCCGGCCGCCCACCGGCTCGGGCGACCGCCTCGGCACCATCGGCATCACCGCCGTGTCCAGCGCGTGGGTCGAAACGAAAAGCCTGAGCTTCATCGAGGCCGTCCTCAAGGTGAATTGATCGAAGGACCATGAGACGAACTTTGTCGGCAGCGGCAATCGGTACCGCGCTCACGTTCGGCACCGCGCAGGCGCAAACGGTCAACGTATGGCCAGGTGTTGCCCCGGGCTCGGAGCGCTGGACACAGAAAGAAGTCACGATCGAGAACACGCCGCTCGGCGCGGTGATCCTCAACGTCGTCACGCCCACACTGACTGCGTATCTCCCCGCACGCGACAAGGCGACCGGCACCGGGATCATCGTCGCGCCGGGCGGCGCGTTCGTGGCCCTGGCCATCGACCTCGAGGCGAACTCGATTGCGCGGTCGCTGCAGGCAAGAGGAATCGCCGCCTTCGTCCTCAAGTACCGCACGGTGGAAAAGCGCTCGGAAGGCATTCCGCAGATGGATATGGACACGGCCGGGCGCTACGGCATCGCCGACGGCATCCAGGCGCTCAAAGTCGTGCGAGCGCACGCCGCCGCGTGGGGCGTGTCGCCCAACCGCATCGGGTTCATGGGTTTTTCCGCCGGCGCGATGGTGACGAGCGGGGCGGTGCTGCAGCAGGATTCCGCCGGTCGCCCGAACTTCGCGGCGCTGATCTATGGCGCTCCCTTCGGCGTGATCCCGCCGATTCCCGCGAAGCTGCCGCCGCTGTTCCTCGCGTGGGCTCAGGATGATGCGGTTGCGGGCGATTTCGTGCGCAAGTTCTACGACACGCTGACCCACGCGGGCCAGCGACCGGAAGTCCACATCTATAGCGCCGGCGGCCACGGGTTCGGGCTCAAGAAGCAGGGGACGTCGAGCGACCACTGGCTGGACGACTTCTACCACTGGCTGGACGCGCAGGGGCTCTCGAAGAAGGAGCGATGACCATATGCGGGCACTAGTGCTCGGCCTGATGTTCGGCGCCGTGGGAAGCGTCTCGGCGCAAGCCCATTACCAGGTCACGCACACCTTTGTCCTCGGCGGCGATGGCCGCTGGGATTACGTCATTCCTGATCCGCCACGCCACCGCCTGTTCATCGCACGCCAGAATCGCGTGATGGTGGTCGATGCGCGGGACGGGAAGCTCCTGGGCGAGATCGCCGACATCCATGGAGCGCACGGCGTCGCGTTGGCCGAGTCGTCCCATCACGGGTTCGCGACGTCCGGAAACGACAGCTCCGTCGTGATGTTCGATCCGACGACGTTCCAGATCCTCGGTCACATTCCAGCCGCGGAGGACGCAGACGCGATCGTCTACGATCCGGCCTCGAACCGCGTGTTCACGTTCAATGGCGACGCGCACTCATCGACGGTGGTGGATCCGGGACCTGGGCGTCTGGTCACCAACATCCCGCTCGGTGGGAAGCCTGAGTCGGGCGTAGCGGCAGGCAACGGCAAACTGTACGTCAACATCGTCGACAATGGTGAAGTTGTAGAAATCGACGGCAAGTCACTCACTGTGACGCGTCGCTGGCCGACCGCACCCTGCGCGCAGCCGGTCGCGATGGCGATCGATACGACCCATCATCGCCTGTTCAGCGGGTGTCGCAGCGGTGTGATGGCTGTCTCCGACTATCAGGCCGGACGGGTCGTTGCCACAGCGCCCATCGGGGCGGGCGTGGATGGCGCGGCGTTTGATCAGGTGGCCCGTGACGTGTTCACCTCCAATGTGGACGGCACGCTGACCGTGATTCATGAGGACGGCCCCGATCAGTACCACGTGGTGCAGAACGTCGCGACCGCACCGGGCGGGCGGAACATGGGGCTCGATCCCATGACGCACCGCGTCTATGTCGTCTCGGCGCGCTTTGGCCCGGTGCCCGATTCGACCGCCGACAACCCACGACGGCGGCCGCCGGTCATTCCCGGATCATTCATGATGATGGTGGTGGAGCCGACAACGGGTGCGCACTAAACCGTGAAGCGCATCGGCTGGGCGGTGATGACCGTGCTGGCGCTGATCATCGCCGCCTATGCGATCGCGGTGGTGCTCGTTCCTGCCATGCGGGCGCCGTTCCTGCAACAGCGTTTCGTCGCCGTTCCGCTTGCGGCGTACCTGCATCTCGCCGGCGCGGGAGTGGCGCTCGCCGTCGGCGCCTTTCAGCACAACGGCCGGATCCGCGCGCGCTACATCAACGCGCATCGCTGGCTCGGCCGGACCTATGTCGTAAGCGTCCTGCTCGGCGGCAGCGCGGCGCTCGTGCTCGCCACGATGTCGCAGGCGGGGCTGGTCACGCATGTTGGCTTCGGTTTGCTGGCCGTGCTGTGGCTGTTTTCGACAGGGATGGCGTATCGCTACATCCGCGCGGGCAACCAGGCGCTGCACCGGCGCTGGATGATCCGCAGCTACGCGTTGACGTTCGCCGCGGTGACGTTGCGGATCTACTTGCCGCTGAGCCGGATCGCGGGTATTCCATTTGACGAGGCCTATCAAACGATCTCGTGGCTGTGTTGGGTGCCGAATCTGATTGTTGCCGAGTGGATCATCCTGCGGCAGCGGATGCCGGCAGCGTTCGGTTCCGCGGAGGCTTCTATGCGCGCAAGCGTTTTGGTTCTGCTGACTGCGACCGCGACGTCAGCCGCGGCTGCACAACACCCGATGCATCACGTGGCGGCGTCCGAGCGAGTGCTCGCTGCGGCGCGGCACGCCGCGGCGCTGATCCCCGACACGGCCGCCGCCCGAGCCGCCGGCTATGTCCCGATCGAAGAGATGGGCATCCCCGATCGAAATCCGTTTCAAGGGCAGCATTGGTACAACGGGAAGCACGCGGATACACTTGCCACTGCGCTGCTCGAGAGCCCCGCGTTCGTCATGTTCGCGCCGGTCAATGGCACCCAGCAGCGGGTTGCCGTGGCCTATTCCGCTCGCCTGCGGCTCGAAGCGGCGCTGCCTCCCGGCCTGGGTGAAGATTCCACGGTGATGTGGCATGCTCACGTCTTGTGCGGGTTCACTGCGCCGAGTGGCCGTCCGGTCGTCGATCAAGTGGGTGATACCGCCGTCTGCCGCGCGCGCGGCGGGACACCGAGGTCCCGCAAGACCGTCATGGTGCACGTCTGGACGGACGTATCCAATCCCGAGGGCGTGTATGGCCACGACAACCCGGCGTTGCCGTTCATCGCCCTCGGCCTGACCCCTCCCGAGATGAGTGGCCGGGAATCGCGTGAGCTCGCGCTCGCCCTCGGCGAGTCGTATGGCGCGCGACTAGAGAACGGGTATCTCATCGAACAGGCGAACACGAATGGCGCGCTCGTCGATTCGTTGCGCACGCACCGCGCCGCGATCTCGGCGCTCGTCCCTGACTTACGGCGAGCCGAGCGAGCGCACGACACGCAAGCGTACGACCGGGTGGCGTCGCGCATTCGCGCCGAAGGCAGGTCCATCGAGCGAACGTACGAGCGGATGGCGAAGCCCGACGCGTTGGTCGACTTGCAGCGCCAATATGAGTCGATCCTGACCACGAGCATGATGCATTGATGCCTTTCATCATTCCCAGCTGGGCACTTGGCGCGGCGGTCATTCTCATCGCCATTCAGATAGGACGCGCGATCTCAGGCAGAAACCCGCGCTTCCGTCGCGGCTTCCGGCAACAATCGGACGACGAGGGGCCGGAGGTCGCCGAGCTGCGCCAGAGCCTCGAGGCGATGCAGCACCGCGTGGCCGAGCTCGAGGAGCGCGTGGACTTCACCGAACGGCTGCTCGCGAAACAGCGCGACGCTGACCGGCTGGGAGCGTAGGCCTATGTCCGGCTCGAAACGCAACGTCTGGCTCATCGTGGGACTGATGGTGGGATTGGTGGCGCTCGGCTCCTGGATCGGCGTTCGGTGGATGGGGCGCGCCTTCACCGGCGTGCTGGCGGAGACTCGCCAGTACTATGATGAAGGGACGCGCCTCGGGCGGTCGCTGACTGCCACGGCGTGTCTCGACACCGCGTTCGCCCGCCACGCCCGCGCACCGAACGGGTCGATGGGTCAGCAGATCACGGAGGGGGTCTTCCTCGAGGCATGTCTTCGTACCGGCGCGCCGGACGGGCTCTGCGACACCATTCCCCCGGCCGGCAGTCTGACCGAGGTCATGAAATTCTCCGTCTGGAGCGTCCAGCAGTGCCACGCCCGCGGCCTCACAGACCGCAACTGTCCGCGTCTATTCCAGGCTGTTTCGAATCATTGCCGCAAGGGGACGGGGCAAAGCGGCTAGGCTAGGGAAGGACCAGAACGGGGGCGGTTGCAAAGCCAAACACCCCGCGGCCGAGTTGACCGTAGTAGTCATCTCCCCAGCAATAGACCGTACCTCCGCTCGTCAGTGCGCAGGTGTGTCTCGCTCCCGTTTGAATCGCCGTAAACGTCAGACCGCCGGCCACGGCGACCGGCACACTGGTCGAGTCTCCGCTCGTGCCGCTGCCGAGTTGGCCGAGATCGTTGTACCCCCAGCAATACGCCGTGCCGCCCGTGGTTATCGCGCAGGTCTGACGATTGCCCGCCGAGATCGTCGCGAACGTGTGTCCACCGATCACTAGACCCGGAACCCTCCCCGCCGCAAACGATCCGATGCCGAGCTCGCCGGAGAAATTGCTTCCCCAGCAGTACGCTGCTCCGGAGGCCACCAAGCCGCACACGTGCGACGAGCCAACCGACAATGCGGTGAAGACGAGTCCTCCCGATACCGGGTTTGGGACCAGACTAATGGAAGTGGTGTCGGCACCCAGTTGACCGTAGGCGCCGTCGCCCCAACAGTACGCCGCCCCCGAGCCCGTGAGCGCGCACGACCCAAGAATTCCAGCGCCAATTGCCGTAAACGTCAAGCCACCGGCAACCGGGGTCGCGTCCGGTCGGGAGGTCATCGAGCTGTCGCCGATCTCGCCCCGAAAATTCGAACCCCAACAATACGCGGCGCCGGACGTTACCAGGCCGCACGAATGCACAAGTCCGGTGGCGATGCGAGTAAAAGTCAGACCACCTGCGACAGCGACGGGAGTGTAGCTGTAAGAGACGGTTCCATCTCCGAGCTGGAACGTCCCACTCGATCCCCAACAGTACCCGGCGCCGGCCGTGGTTACGGCGCACGTGTGCCAGAGGCCGCCGGCAATCGTGCTGTACGATCGGGCACCAAACACCGAATCCGGCACAGCGCGATGCACCGTCGAGCCATCGCCCAACTCGCCTTCGGCGTTCCGTCCCCAACAGAACGCCGTTCCGGCGCCGTTGAGCGCGCACGTGTGGGAGCTCGTGGCACCGGCTGTGAGCGATGCGACACCCGTCAGACCCGTCACCAGTGTGGGCGTCAAAACACGCTCAGGTGGACGCCCAAGTTGACTAGAGCTATTGCTCCCCCAACAGTACGGCACATCGTTCTGCGTCAGGGCACAGGTATGGTCGTAACCGGCCGAGATGGTGCGAAAGCTCAGACCGCCAGTGACGGCGCTGGGACCGAATTGCTGAATCCCCGGGCCGTTACCGATTTCGCCGTTTTGATCGCTGCCCCAGCAGTAGCCCGCGCCGGTGCTCGTCAGCGCGCACGTATGATCGCCGCCCGCGGTGATCGAGGTGTAGTGTTCGACGCCGAGCACCTGCGTGGGTGAGTTGTATGAGGTTCCCACGTTCCCAGCCGCACCGCCGTTGTTCGAACCCCAGCAGTACGCCACTCCTGAAGTGGCGATGGCGCACGTATGAGCGTCTCCTGCGGCGATGGCGGTGAAGGAAAGCCCGCCCGTGACAGCGACCGGCGCCCCAGTACTCACCTCGTAGCCTTTGCCGTCGCCGAGCTGGTTGTTTATGCCCCAACAATAGGCGTCGCCCGATTTCGTGATCCCGCAGGTGTGATGCGAGCCGGCTGCCAGCGCGTCGAACGTGAGTCCGCCCGATACCAGAGTGGGCACGAGCCGCCGCAGCGTGTCTCCGGTGCCGAGGTCTCCGAAGCGATTTGCGCCCCAACAATACGCCGTCCCATCGTGCGTCACACCGCAGAAATGAGTCAACCCAGCCGCGAGGCTGGTGAAACGCAAGTTTCCAGAAACCGGAACGGGAACGGCGCTGTTAGTCGTCGAGCCATTTCCGAGCTGACCGTTGAAGTTGTAGCCCCAGCAATACGCGGTGCCGACGCGATCCAATCCACAGGTTCCCAAGGCGCCGGCCACGACAGTGGTGAACTCGACGCCGCCGGACACCGGAACGGCGGTCACACTGGCCGTACTAGAACCGTTGCCGAGCTGACCAGAGCCGTTGGCTCCCCAACACGACACTGATCCCGTTCTCGACAGCAGGCAGGTGTGCGTGTAGCCGGCGGTTATGCTGGGCTGAATCGCCGGGGTAGGGGTCACCGGGTCGCTGCAGTCACTCGCTGCGACCGCCACCAGGATGAGGGAAGCGACATGCGGGCGGCGTTTGTGCATGGGGGTGTACGGACGATTCGCATATGTCTTGTAGAAGCGCAAGCGAGGGCGCACGAAACGACATAATTCAGCGCGGCAAATTGAGGCTCTTGAGATAGTCCGAAACGACGTAGCCCGGCACCGCGAAGATGATCTTGCCCTGCGACTCGCGCTCGCCGCCATACAGCACCGCGATCACCTTCCCGTCGCGATCGAAGATCGGACTCCCCGACGATCCCGGCGCGCCGTACGCGTCCACCTGCACGACTGCCGTGAGCGATTTGCTGACCGTCCCCACCGTCAGCGTCGGCTCGGCGATCGGCTGGCCGCCCTGCGACTCCATCGGAAGATCGAAGCCGAGTGGATAGCCGAGGATCGCGACGGGATCACCCCGCTCGAGCCCCTCGCGCGTTTTGGCGAGCCCTGACACGCGCGGGGTTCCGCCCTTGATCAGCACCCGGAACACGCCGACGTCCGCCTCCGGCGAAACGCCGATCATCTCGGCGCGCCAGAACTGCGTGCTGCCCGAGAAAATCACGCCCAGGCGGTGCGGCGTCTTGGTGCCGTCTTCGCCCACCAGGATGTGTTTGTTCGTGACCATGGTGCCCATCGAGTCGATCGAAAACGCCGTCCCACTGAAGCGCTCGCCGTCGCTGTACTCGACGAGCACGATCGCGACCGCGTCCTGATTGCGGTGTGAGATCGCGCGGTAATCGACCCCGCTCGCGCCCACGAGCGCGCGCTGGCGCCGTTCGGCTGCGTTCAACTCGGTGCGCAGCCGGGCGACCGACGAGGCGTCGCCCCCGGAGGCGCCGAGCTCACGCCGCAGCCGCGCGGTCTCGTCCTGCGACGCTTTCAGCGCATCGCGCACGCCCTGCAGCTGGGTCTCGAACTGCGATGTCAACGCGCGGGATTCGCGCATCAAGCTGTCGGCGCGGTCCTGCAGGTGGCGGAGGTCGTTCGCGCGCCGCCGGCCATCGAGCTGCATCCATGTAAAGCCGGTGCCCACGATCAGCAGCACACCGATCAGGACCTTGGTCGTGCGCCGGAGCTGCGCCGTCTGCCGTGCCACCTCGACTGCGATGCGGACGCCGGTGCTCTGGCGCGGCGCGGTCGCCCGGGGTTGCGGGGAAGCGGCGTGATACACCTCGCGCGGTGAAGACGCGCGGTCGGCGAGGCCTTCGGCCGCGGTCGTCGCCGGCAGATCGGTATCGGCTTCGATGACTCCGAACTCGAGCGCCGGCCCGTTCGCGCCAAAACCGATGACGTCGCCGCCCTTGAGCAGCGTGTCGCCATTGATGCGCTTGCCGTTGACGAAGGTGCCGTTGCGACTGCCGAGATCCTGAAGGACGAACCCCTCGGTCTTCCGCACGATCGCGGCGTGGCGCGATGAGACGTCGAGGTCCCGCTCGGCGTCGAAGCGCACGTCCGACAGCGGGTGGCGGCCGAGCCCGATGTAACCCTTGCGGAAGGCTTCGATCTGCCCCGCGCGGGCCCCGGAGAGAAACTTGAATTGGGCTTTCACTTCTTCAGCGTGAGGTACCAGATGAGGGCGGCGGCCACGGCGATCAGCGCGAGCACAATCGCCCGCGTCTGTTTGTGGGACTCGCGGTTCGGCACGGGCGGCCGGCTGCCCTTGTACACGGGCACCGGCTCGGTGCTGGTCTCGGTGTCGATCAGCGGGTAGACCTGATGACCGACGTCGTTTTCCGGATCGGCCGCCGAGCGCAGACCCTCGCCATCGAAGCGCGCGATGACGACCGTGATGTTGTCCGGGCCGCCGCGCTCATTGGCGAGCGCGATCAGTTTGTCGCAGGCCGCGCTCAGATCGGGCGTCGCGTTCACGACCTGGGCGATCTCATCTTTCTTTACCTGGCCCGTCAGGCCGTCCGAGCAGAGGACCAGGATGTCGCCGCGGCGGACTTCCTGGTGCGTCAGATCGACCTTCACCTTGGGATCGGGGCCGAGCGCCTGGAGGATGATGTTGCGGCGCTCGCTCTGCGCCGCCTCCTCCTCGGTCAGCTCGCCGGCCTCGACCAGCCGCTGCATCAACGACTGGTCCTTGGTGATCTGATGGGCCTGGCCGCCGCGAATCAGATACGCGCGGCTATCGCCGACCTGCGTCAGATAGAGGTGATCGTTCAGGACGCCCGCGGCGGTCGTCGTCGTGCCCATGCCGCGCACTTCGGGGTGGGCCTTCGCGTGGGCGTGAATGCTCGCGTTGGCGACTTCGACAGCCTCTTTCAGCCGGAAGGCGAAGCGCTGCGGCGTCACCTCGTCCTCGTCGTTCCACGTCTTCACGAGGTGCGAGTAGATCGTGTCGGTCGCCATCTCGCTCGCCACTTCGCCCGCCGCCGCGCCGCCCATCCCATCCGCCACCACCAGCAGCGTCCCGCGCGGGCCGATGTCGTGCTGGCGGACGTCCGGAAGCAGGGACGCCGCTTTGCGCGTCAGATCCGCAACGAGGAAGCGGTCCTCGTTGTGGTCGCGCGTGCGGCCGAGGTCGGTCTTGCCGAAGACCTCGACGCGGACCGGTCTAGAGCGCCCGAACATCGGCGTCACGATCCTCCCTGAATCACGGACCGACACGCGGATAGCTGCGAGTTCAACATCAATCCGCGATTCGCCCATTGTACTGCCGTCGCGTGATTCCCCAGGTCTTCGTACGCGCGAGCCACCATGCATGCCGCAAACGCGCGATCGCCGCTCGCCACGCCTCTCGTGTCGTAGACCTTCGCCGCGGAATCCTTGACGACGGCTGGCGGACTCTCGATCAGTGCGTCCAGAATCTGGCTCGCTTTCGTCGGATCGATTCCGGTGGGTGCGGAAGGAGGAGCCGGCGGCGGGGCTGGCGGCGGTGCCGGCCTCCGGCCGGAGTCTCTGACAGGCAGCGTTGTAATGCCTCCAGATTGGCGGCCAGTGGTGTTTGTCGCTGTGTCGTGGACCACGGACGGCGTCGAATCTCGCGGGTTGGCCCCCGCTTTGTTGCCGCCGTTGAGCGCTATCCACGCGCCGCCGCCGGCGAGGAGCACAACGACGCCGATCGCGGCGGGGACGAGAGAGCGCTTTTTCCCCGGCGCCTGCGTGACAGGTATCCGCTGTGTCGCACCGCCGGCGGTCGTGTCGAGCAGCTGCGTCTTTCCTTCTGTATCGCCCATCGAGCGCGTGTGGGGGACGGCGCTCGCAGCCGGCCGACCCGTCACGGCGCCAACGTCGGCCGCGAACTTGGCGACGGTTTGATACCGCTCCGTCGGCGTGCGGGCGAGCGCCGTGTCGAGCACCGGCTGCAGGCCGGGGGGAAACGAAAGATCGGGGCGCGCTGCAGCGAGCTTGGTCGGCTCGTCGGTGAGCCGCTTGATCATCGTCTCCTGCACCGACGTCGCCTCGAACGGCAGTTTACCGCTCAGCATGCGGTAGAACACCAGTGCGAGCGAATAGAGATCGCTGCGGCCGTCGAGCTTGTCGCCCGACAGCTGCTCGGGACTCATGAATTCCGGCGTGCCGACGACGAGACCGGTCTTCGTGACTTTCTGCCCGGACTCTTCACCGCCGACCGCTTTCGCGATGCCGAAGTCCACGACCTTCACGGTATCGCCGCCGCCTTTGCGCCGGCTCAACATGATGTTGTCGGGCTTCAAATCGCGGTGCACGATGCCGAGATCGTGGGCTGCCTGCAGCGCGTCGGCGACTTGCAGAAAGATCGCGGCGGCGCGCGGCACCGGCAGCGCGCCTTCGCGCTCGATCAGGTCGGTCAGCGGCTCGCCCTCGATGAACTCCATCGCGAGATAGATCAACCCGTCAGGGGTCTCGCCGAAGTCGTAAATCGCGCAAACGTTGGGGTGGGTGATGCGGCTGGCGTTCGAGGCCTCGCGGTTGAAGCGCGCGACGGCGTCGGGGTCGTGCACCATCGAAGGATTCATCACCTTGATGGCGCTGCGCCGTCCCATTTTTACATGCTCGGCAAGATAGACCTGGCCCATGCCGCCTTCGCCGAGCTTTTTCACGACGTGATAGCGATCCGCCACGACCTGGCCGACGAGGTCACTGGCTGGCCCCGCGGACCGGAGCGTCTGCCCGTCGTTGGGGCAGAACTTCACATCATCGGGGTATTCTGTGGAACAGACGGGGCAGATCTTCATGACTCTGCCGGCTCTGCGACTCCTGGCAGCTCCACGCGCAGGAGCTTGTCGCCGACCATGATCCTGGAGCCGTGTTGCAGCGTCATCGCGCCGCGCGCCGCGATCGCGACGCCGTTGCGGCTGTGGTCGTCCACCAGGACGAAGTCCGCGTCTTCCGAGCGCACCGTCGCATGCTGCGCGCTCATCGACGGGTCGTAGGGGAAAATCCAGTCACCGCGCTCGCGGCCGATGTGCACGTCGCGGCCGGGCGAGAGCTGAATGACGTCGCGCGAGCTGCCGTCGGTGCGCAGCTGTGTAAGACTGGCGATGTCGGCGCTCGGCGTCATGCTGCCCATCCGCTTCGTGGCGTCCGCCTCGGCGGTATGCGGGCCGGGGTAGCCGAGCCGGCGGAAGCGCAGGACCTGCGATCCGATCAGGATCAGGTCACCATCGGTCAGACGATAGGGTGCTTCGAGGAATACCCAGGTGCCGTTGCGGCTGCCGAGGTCCCGCACCTCGAGCCGCCCTTCTTCCCACGACAGCTTGGAATGGAGCGGCGAGAGGAATTGATCATCGGGAAAGCGGATGTCGCCTTCGGACCGGCCGATGGTCGTGGTCGTCTGCTTCCGTTCGAAACGGGCCACTTCCGTGGCCATCTCGGAAACCAGAACCAATATCATGGAGTGATCGGCGCGTCGGTCGGGAATGAGCCGGCGGTCTCCGCCCCCCCCGCCCACTACCACCGCCTCTCCCGCGTGCCCGCCGACCGGGGATCCGCACAACGGGCAGGGGGCGTTCGCGGGAGCGCCTCCCCCTCCCCCCCCTCCCCCACCCGACTCTGGGCCGCTGGTGCGGGACACCAGGCCGCCTCCGCCGCCGGCGGCGACTGCGGCTCGTGCGGCCGCCGCCTTGGTCAGCGGCTTGCCGCAATCGGAGCAGAATTGCGCGCCGGTTTCGTTCTGCCGGCCGCAAAATTGGCAAGCGCTAAGGGCCATAAAGTTCGGTGGCCCAATCTATTGCTCAAGGGTAGCTTGCGCCACATGCGAGACCTCCGCGCCACGATTGTCGCGCTCCTCGTCGTCGCGACGGGGTGCGCGACATCACGAATTCCTTCATCCCAGCCTACCGCCCGCGAGCCGCTGCACATCACCATCGTCTATCCCGACACCGCCGATGTGATTCAGGCGCAGGATTCATCCTTCATCTTCGGCAGTGTGGGGCAGGGACGGGGCGACGTCGCGCTGGCGATCAACGGATTCCCGGTGCGGGTCTCCGCGCGGGGCACCTGGCTCGCGTGGCTGCCCCTGCCGAGCGACTCACTGGCGCGGTTCCAGATCGTGGCGCGGTCCGGCACCGGGCCCGAGCAGCGCGAAACGACGTTCGTCGCCCGCATCGCGCAGCCGTTTCGGCCTCCGGCGGGCGCGGCCGCGTGGATCGATACGACGAGCTTCACGCCCACCGACTCGCTCGCATTTCCGTCGGGAGAGGGCATCCGGCTTTCCGTGCGCGCGACGCCGGGCGCTCGCGTGCGACTGCGGATGGAAGGGAAGCGAACCGAGGTGTGGTTCGTCCCGGACACGTTGCCCGCCGAGCCGGCCTGGGGCGTTCGCGCTTTCGGCACCGATACCGCCGCCTACCGCCTCCCTCCCGCCTCTGACCGGTATGTCGCATGGCTGCCCGCTGAGCCGCTGTGTGATGCGATCGTCGAGGCGATCGTCGGCACCGACACCGCGCGTGCCGTCTGGCCGCTGGTGCTGGACACGCTGGATCGCACCCATCCCATCGTTGTGGTCTTGAACGACGACACCGCGCACACCGGCAAGAGCGACAGTCTCACCGTCGGGAAGGCGGTGCCGTACGGCACGTACAACTGGTTCTTCCCGCTCGGGACGACCGCCGTCGCGAACGCGCGTTGGGGCAGCCAGACCCGGCTGCAGCTCTCACGCGGCGCGATCGCGTGGGTCAACACCGCCGACGTCGTGCCGCTTCAGCCCGGCACACCGCCACCAGGCGGAGTCGTGGAATCGGTGCGCCTGATCCCCAGTTCCCAATCCCTGATTCTCCGGGTGCCGCTGCCCGGGCACGTTCCTTATAGAGTGGAAGAGGACGACCGGAGCCTGACGCTGCGGCTCTACGGCGTCGCTTCGGATGTGAATTGGATGCAGCACGGCGGTACCGATCCTTACGTGACACGCATGAGCTATGCGCAGCCGGCGGCCGATGAGGTGACGATCACGTTGTCCCTGTCAGGGCCGGTGTGGGGCTATCGCACGCGCTGGAGTGGGCGGGATCTCGTGCTCGAGATTCGCCGGCCACCGGTGATCGACGCGCGCCGCCCGCTCGCCGGCCGGACGATCGTCCTCGATCCCGGCCACCCGCCGGTCGGCGCGCACGGGCCGTCCGGGCTGTGGGAGCCGGTGGCAACGCTCGCCGTCGCGAAGCAGGCAAAGACGCTGCTCGAGCAAGCGGGCGCGACGGTGCTGCTCACGCGCACCGACTCGTTGCCCGTCGATCTCTACCCGCGCACGCGTTTTGCCGAGGAGCACGACGCCGACGTGCTGGTCTCGATCCATGCCAACGCGCTCCCCGACGGCGTGAATCCGTTCACCAACAACGGCACGAGCGTTTACTACTTTCATCCGCGCAGCGCCGCCCTGGCGCGCGCGCTCGATCGCGAGCTGGTCGGGGAGTTGGGGATTCGCGACCTGGGAATGGGTCGCGGGGATTACGCACTGGTGCGCGACCCGTGGTTCCCGTCGGCATTGACCGAGGGCTTGTTCATGATGATTCCGGAGCAGGAGGCGATTCTCTCGAGCGCCGAAGGCCGTTTACGCTATGCGAGAGGTGTTGTGCGAGGGATCGAGGATTTTCTGCGCGAGTTCGCCCGATGATTACGGCGCACGACGCACGACGCACGTTGCTTCTGCTCGCGATTCTCACCAGTCCAGCCGTTGCCCAAGTTGATCCGTCAGGTAGCTGGCGCTCGTTACACACCGAGCACTTCCGGATCCACTTCCGCCCGACGTTACGCGACAAGGCCGTACTCGCGGCGAACGAAGCCGAGCGCGCCTACCGGTTGCTCTCGAGCGAGTTGCACCCGCCGCGCGGCATCATCGACTTGACGCTCTCCGACGACATCGACACCCCAAATGGATTCACGACGGTCTATCCCTCCAACCGCTTCACGATTCTGCTGGTCCCGCCGGTCACCGATCCCGCGCTGCAGACCTACGACAGCTGGGAGCGTCTCGTGATCGTGCACGAGCTGACGCACGTCTTTCATCTCGATCGTTCGCGTGGGCTGTGGAAGACGCTGCAGTCGGTGTTCGGCCGCGCGCCCGGACTCTTTCCGAACCAGTATCAGCCAAGCTGGGTGATCGAAGGGCTCGCGACGTACTACGAGTCCCGATTTACCGCGGGTGGACGCGCCGACGGCAGCTATCATCGCGAAGCGGTAGCGGCCGACGCGACGTTCGGGGCCGCGCGCTCGCCCTGGGATGCGCTGCTCTACACGCGGTGGCCCGACGGTCTGGCGCCGTACGCGTACGGCAGCCGCTACTGGGAGTATCTGTCGCAGACCGCCGGCGACTCCGTCGTGCCGCGCTTTACGGAGGCGACGGCCGGCCAGCTCATCCCGTTTCGGGTGGGGCGGCAGCTGCGGCGCAGCGGTGTCGACCTCGAGGCGAGCTGGACGCGCGCCATCGCCACTGCCGTTCCCCCCCCGGTGCCGGCCACGAGCCGCAGCGATTTGATCGCCGGACGGCTGCGCACCGAACCCGTCCCCCGCGTCTCGCCCGACGGCCGCAGCCTGGCCTACGTCTACGACGATTGGCGCGGCGCGCGCCGCTTGCGTGTGGTCGATCCGCGGAGTGGCGCCGTGCTGCGCTCACATCGGGTCAATGGTCAGGTGAGCTACGACTGGGTTGGCGACACGCTCGTCGTCGCACAGCTCGATTACAGCGGCCGCTGGACGGTCCGCAGCGATTTGTGGCGCTGGGCTCCAACAGGCGCGTGGACCCGCATGACCACCGCTGGGCGCCTCATGGAGCCACGGGCGGGCGGCGGCGTGCTCACCGCGCTGAAGCTCGCCGGCGGCACCGACGCCCCGACGATCCCCTACGCCGCATCGGACGCGACGTGGGGGCCGGCGGTGCCGTCCGCGGACGGTCGCTGGATCGTCGCGACGCGAAATCAGAGCGGGCACTGGGAGCTGGTGCGGTGGCGCACGGGATCACCGGAAACGATTGCGGTCCTGGCGCAGGGCCTGGGCGGCAGCGCCATCGCCGACCCCGTTTGGACGCCGGACGGCGTCCTGTTTGTCACCGACGCAGCCGGATTTCCGCAGATCCATCGCTGGCGCGAAACTGACGGCATCACCCAGCTCACCGCAGAGCCACGCGGCGCGCGCGCCCCAGCGCTGCTCCCAGACGGCCGCATCGCTTTCGCGACTCTGGGCAATGACGGCTGGGAGCTCCGCGCGGTCACGCCCGCTCCGGTCGCCGCGCGACCAGTGACGCTGCCCGCGCCGCTGCCGTTCGACTCCGCGCCGAAGGTCGCGATGCGCGAGACGGGATACGCATCATGGGGATCCCTCCGTCCGCATTTCTGGATTCCGGTCGGTGTAAATGCGGGTGTCGCAGGCCGGTTCTTCGGTGCCGCCACCGCGGGCACGGACGCGCTTGGCCGCTACACGTACTTCGCCGAGGCTCTGTTTTCCGCGTCGCCGGCGCGCGCGCAGGGCTCCTTCTTCCTTCTTAATCAGGCCTTCGGTAACCCGACGCTCGACTTCTCGTTCTCCAATGACTGGTCACCGGTCGGGACCGACAGCACCGGCCACGTCGTGTCCACTGAGCACCGCGAGGCGGCCATCGGCGCCACCCTGCTCGCGCACCGTTGGCGCAGGTTCGTCTCGCTGCGCCTGGCGGCCGAATATGATGGAAGGCGCTACGTCTCCGTTCCCGACACGAATCTCGCCGCCATCTGTACGGGCTGCGTCTCGCGCGATCGCATCGGCGGATCGGCCAGTCTGGTGTTCGGCTCCGCTGTCGCGGCGCCGCTCACGGTGTCGCTGCAGGACGGCGCGACCGCGGCACTGTTCTATCGTCGCAGGGAAGAGCAGGGCACCGCCCGCTGGCTCAACGAGGTGCGCGCGCGCGCCAACGTCTACGCGCGTCTGGGCCCGCGGCTCGGATTCGCCTACCCCGTGCTCGCGCTCCGCGGCGCGGTCGGCGCGCTCAATGGGCCGATCGGTGACCGCTTTGGCGTCGGCGGTGTGTCGTCCGGTACCCTGCTGTTCGGATTCGGGCAGGAGGTCGGGACACTGCGCACGTTCCCGGTCCGCGGCTATCCCGGCGGCGTGCTGGCCGGGCGGCGCGCCGCGACGGTCACGGCCGAGTACCGCATGCCGTTGGCGCTGCTCGGCCACTCGCTCGGACACCTGCCGCTCGGCGCCGACAAACTCGCGTTCGCGATCTTCGGCGATGTGGGAGACGCGTGGGACGCCGGTGAACGCGCCCGGCTGCACCGCCTGCGCTCGTTCGGCGCGGAGCTGATCGGCGACCTGACGGTCAGTTACGATCTTCCACTGCGCGTCCGGTTCGGCGTCGCGCAGCCCGCCACCGGTCATCCCCAGTTGTACGCCGCTTTGGCTGCCGATTTCTGATTCCAGCGCGAAAAACTTGGGCAGTCTGTTGACCCTACTCCGGGCGAACCCTAAGTTAGCCCCGTCCCCTCGGAGATCGGATTGTACTGCTCCCGCTGCGGCACCCAGAATAAGGACACCGCGAAGTTCTGCGACTCGTGCGGCCTCGACCTGACCGTCATGACGCCCACGGGCGTCCGCGCCGAGGCGCCCGATATCTCGGAAATCGACATGGTGCGCCAGGAGCTCACCGAGGAGTACGAGATCCTCGACGAGCTGGGCCGCGGCGGCATGGCCATCGTCTTCAAGGCAAAAGAAAAGCAGCTCGACCGCGAAGTCGCGATCAAAGTCCTGCCGTTCTCGCTCGCCTTCGATAAGGAATTCGTCGAGCGCTTCCAGCGCGAAGCCCGCACCTCCGCCAAGCTCGAGCACCCGAACATCATTCCGATTTACCGCGTCGGGAAATCGGGACGAATCATTTACTTCGTCATGAAGTTTCTGCGGGGCAAGCCGCTCTCCAGCGTCCTGTCGGCGCGTGGCAGCCTCCCGCCCGCCGAGATCAAGAAGATCCTCGCCGATGTCGCGCGCGCGCTGTCGTACGCGCACAAGAAGGAAATCGTCCATCGCGACATCAAGCCCGATAACATCATGTTCGACGAGCACGGCCACGCGGTCGTTACGGACTTCGGCATCGCGAAGGCGGCGTCAGGCGGGAAGCTGACCGGGACCGGGATGTCGATCGGCACACCGCACTACATGAGTCCCGAGCAGGCCAAGGCGCAGCCGCTGGACGGCCGCAGCGACATCTACTCGCTCGGCGTGGTCGCGTATCAATGTCTCACCGGCAGTGTGCCCTACGACGGCGAGGATTCCTTCTCCATCGGCTACAAGCACATCATGGAGGAGATCCCGACCCCACCGCTCGAGAATCCCGAGAAGCGGCAGCTGTTCGAAATCGTCAGAAAGATGATGGCCAAGACGCCGGCCCAGCGCTTCCAGAACGCCGACGAGCTGGTCAGCGTGCTCGAGGGCGGCCGCTCCGTCTCGTTCACGACCGACGCAACGATGGCGATGCCGTCGATGGGCGGCGTGCGTATGTCGCAGGCGCCCACCACGCCGCTCCCGCGCGCCACGGGCACCCGCCCACCTGTCGGAAGTGGCGGCGAAGCAGTCCCCGCGACGCTCGTGGGAGAGAAACCGCGCCGGTCCGTGCTGTCGGGGCTGCTGCTGTGGCTGGTCATCGTCGGTGCGGTCTTCGGCGGTGGTGGATTCTACGCCTACAAGCAGGGGTTGATCTTCGCGAAGTCGAGCGGTGGAGGCGGCGGTCCCGACTCGACCGGCGCGCGCGACACGACCCGGCTCGCCGCGACGGACAGCTCCAAGCAGGGCTCGGATTCGAGCAGGCCGGTCGAGCCACCGCCGCCGGCGCCGGGCGCGCCGGGAAAGCTCGTGCTCCAGAACCTGCCGCAGAACGCTCGCGTCAGCATCGACGGTCAGCCCGTGCGCGGCAATCAGACCGACTTGGCGCCCGGCGTCCGCCACCTGACCGTGCGGGCGACCGGGTATCAGACCTTCGACCGTCAGGTCATCATCACGCCGGGTGAGACGTACAACGTCCGTGTGGACATGCAGACCAGTGAGGACGACAGCGGTCCCTGCGACAGGTTCGGCCCGGCGTACAACCAGGACAACATCTGCTTCGACACGCGTCCGGTGCCCCTGTCCCCCACGCTCATTCCGGTGGCCCAGGACGCACCGGTGTTTCCCCGCCAGGCCATCCTGCTCGTGCGCGTGTCGCGGAACGGCACCACGCAGGAGGCGCGCGTGTTCGTCCCCTCCAATGTCGAGACTTTCAACAATGAGGCGCTCGACATGGCGAGGAACCTGCGCTGGAATCCCGCTCAGAAGAACGGCGAGCCGACCGAAGCTTGGGTGCAGTGGCCATTCCAACCGGTACGCCAGTAATCCACAAACCCAAAATCGACCCGACCGCGTTCATCGCGCCGAGTGCCGTCGTCATGGGCGACGTGACGCTGGGGCCGCGGTCGAGCGTGTGGTATCAGGCCGTGCTGCGGGGCGACATGGCTCCGATCGTGATCGGCGAGGCTACCAACATCCAGGATGCCACGATCGTGCATGTGGATGAGGGGAAGCCGGCGCTCATCGGTGCTCATGTAGGGGTGGGCCACCGCGTCATTCTCCACGCCTGCGTCGTGGAGGACGAGTGCCTGATCGGCATGGGCAGCATCCTGCTCAATGACGTGCGCGTGGGCCGAGGCAGTGTGATCGCCGCCGGGGCCGTGGTGCCGGAGGGGATGGAGGTGCCGCCCGGGTCGCTCGTCATGGGCATGCCGGCGCGTGTGACCCGCAAGGTGGACGACACGCTGCGCGCGCGGATTCGGGGCACCTGGGAGCACTACGTGGCCGAAGCCGAGCGGCACCGGCGCGGGGCATTTCCGGTCGAGCGAGCAAGTTTGTGATGTTGATACTCGGAGAGCGAGACACGCCAACGCGAGTCTTCAGTCTTGCCGTGGTCTCCTCACGTCCCTACCTTGGGCCTCCACGTCCGATTAACTTCCACTTTTTCACTCTATACGCCGTGAGATGTGCATGAAGAATCTGGACTTGAGCGCCAACGCTCTCACCGTGCTCGAGCGTCGCTACCTCGTCAAAGACGATCAGGGGAAGCCCGTGGAGCGCCCGGACGACCTGTTCTGGCGCGTCGCGCGGACTATCGCCGCTCCCGATCGTACGTACGGTGCTTCCGACCGTGCCGTGGAAAGCCTCGCTGAGACGTTCTTCGAGCTGATGGCGACTCGCGTGTGGATGCCGAACTCGCCCACCCTGATGAATGCCGGCCGTCCCCTCGGCCAGCTGTCAGCATGCTTCGTGCTCCCGGTGGAAGACGCGCTCTCGAACGGGCGCTCGGGCATCTACGACACGCTGCGGGCGATGGCCCTGGTGCATCAGTCGGGCGGCGGGACCGGATTCTCGTTCTCCAGATTGCGCCCCAAGAACGACGTCGTCCGTTCGACGATGGGTGTCGCGTCCGGTCCCGTCTCCTTCATGAAGCTGTATGACGCCTCGACCGACGTCGTGAAGCAGGGCGGGACCCGGCGTGGCGCCAACATGGGCATCCTGCGCGTGGACCATCCCGACGTCATGGATTTCATCCACTGTAAGGATGATCTCACCCAGGTCACGAATTTCAACATCTCTGTCGCCGTCACCGACGCGTTCATGACGGCGCTGGAAGCGGGGCAGTCGTACGACCTGATCCATCCGCGCACCGGCAAGGTGGTCGGGCAGCTCGACGCCCGCGAGGTCTTCAAACAGATCGTGCATGGCGCGTGGAAGACGGGCGAGCCCGGCGTGTTCTACATCGATCACGCCAACCATTACAACCCGGTTCCACACCTTGGCAGTTACGAGGCGACCAACCCGTGCGGTGAGCAGCCGCTGCTCCCCTACGACGTGTGCAACCTTGGGTCGATCAACGTCGGCCTGTTCGTCAAGAACGGCGATGTCGATTGGGAGAGCCTGCGCACCGCGGTCCACCTCTGCACGCACTTCCTCGACAACGTCATCGACGCGAATAAGTACCCGCTCGCCGAGATCGACGACCTCGCGAAGCGCATCCGCCGCATCGGTCTCGGCATCATGGGCTGGGCCGACCTGCTCGTGCGTCTGGGGATCGCGTACAACTCCGAGGCGGGCGTCGCCCTGGGCCGCAAGCTGATGGAGTTCATCGACGAGGAGTCGAAGGTCGCGTCCGAGAAGCTGGCCGCGAAGCGCGGCACGTTTGCGGAGTGGGAGCGCTCGATTTGGGGGCCGGACGCCACCTGCGCGCGCACGTCCACTGGTGAGCGCATTCGTCCGATGCGCCGCCTGCGCAACTGCAACCTCACCACGGTCGCGCCGACCGGTACCATTTCCATCATCGCCGGCTGCTCGTCCGGCATCGAGCCGCTCTTCGCGGTCGCGTTCATGCGCAATCAGGCGGGCGTGCTCATGCCCGACGTGAACGAAGACTTCGTGGCGATCGCCCGGCGCGAAGGCTGGTACTCCGAAGACTTGATGACGCAGATCGCCGCGGCGGGGCACATCCACTTTGATGCGGTGCCGCAGAAGTGGCAGCGCGTCTTCGTGACCGCGCATGACGTCACGCCCGAGTGGCACATCCAGATGCAGGGTGCCTTCCAGGAGTTCACGGACTCGGCGATTTCCAAGACCTGCAACTTTGCGCACGACGCGACCGAGCAGTACGTCGAGCAGATCTACCGCTACGCCTATCAGCTCGGCTGCAAAGGTGTGACGGTGTATCGCGACGGGGCGCGCGAGAATCAGGTGCTGTCCACCGGCTCAACCGCGAAAAAGGTGACGGAAAACGCGGCCGACGCAGGGAAGGACGCACTGACCGAGGCCCTGAGCCGGATAGCGGAGCTCGACACCGAGCTGCACCTTACCAAGGAGCGGCTGCACGACGTTGAGGCGGAGAACCTGCAGCGGCGCGCCAAGCGGTCTCGCCCCGATCTGCTCAAGGGCTCGACCCGCCGCGTTGAATCACCGCTCGGCACGATGTATGTGACTATCACCGAGGACGACAAGGGCCAGCCGTTCGAAGTCTTCATGTCGCTCGGCAAGGCGGGCGGCGCTCTGATGGCCGACGTCGAGGCGATCGGCCGGCTGATTTCGCTCGCGCTGCGCTCGGGCGTGCCGCTCCCGGAGATCTACCGGCAGCTCCGCGGCATCTCCTCCGACCGCGCCGTGGGCCTCGGGCCGAACAAGGTGATGTCGGTGCCCGACGCGATCGGGATCGCCATCGAAAAGTGGATGCAGGACAAGCAGGGTGTGCAGCAGGACCTGCTCTCGCCCAGTCCCTCCCAGGGCATCCCGGCGCCGGCGGCGGGGGGCGAGGGGGTGGCCGGGGCCGCCGACGCCTTGCTCCAGGGGGGTCGCCGGCCGGACCAGGACTTCATCGGCGCCTGCCCGGACTGCGGATCCCAGCTTGCGTTTATCGAAGGATGTGCGAAATGTCACGTCTGCGGCTTTTCGGAGTGTGGTTGAATCGGTAGCGACCGTGTCCCCTGTGACTCCAGTCACGACGGCCACTTGCGCAGGTAGGTAGTCTACAACCATGGAAAGCAGCAACCGAATGGTCACGCCTACTCGCCTTCAAGTGAAGGGTTGGGCGCGTGTCGGTCCCGCCGGTGCGCACACGCTGCGGCGCGGCGCCTGGTATCCCGTCGTTCGGATCTCCTCGAGCAACATCGTCGTCCTCGACGTCAATCGACACAACGTGCCGGTCGACCGGCGATTCCTCGAGATTCGCTATCATCCGCCCGAGCGGTGGACGATCGTGCGGTGCGAGCCGCGCGTGATCGAGCGACTCGGCCGAATCTTCCCGCTGACGTACGCCGTCTGTCCCGCGTGCCGTCATCGGCAGGGCATCGAGGCCAGGACCAACGACATGACCTGCGATCGCTGCCACAAGAGTGCGGCGATGGCGTGGGACGAGTTATCCTAGACGCCGAGAGGCCGAGAGGCTGAGGGGTCTTGAGGAGCGAGGGGCCGGGAAAATCTCCCGGCCCTTTGTATTACAGGATGGCGACCTGATCGCCGATCGAAACGGTTCCGACGCCTTCACCCACACAGTAAAAGCCGCGCATCCCATCATCGAGAAATTGCAGAGCCGTTTTTAGCTCCTCCGGCTCGACGGTTTTTCCGAGTGCCCATCCCGTGAAGGGGCGGCAGGGGTGCGCCACCTGGAGCACCTTGAGTCGTACCCGCTCTGTGCCGTCGGGCGCGAGGATCGCGACGCCATTCGCCAGCTCCTCGTAGGTGAATCGCCGGTCGGCCGTGGCGATGATGTTCTCGCCGGCGCACCCCACTTTCAGGCGATCGCCGAAGCGGTCCTGCATCGCCGCGTAGTGCGACGTGAAACCGAGCGAGATGCCGTGCAGGCCGTCCTCGTTCTTGGTGGATGGGTGGGCGCGGTGGTGCACGTCCACGATCCATGTCTCCCCGCCATCGGGACTCGCGCCGAGGGCGCCGTCGGGCGTCACACTCAGCGCCCGAACCGGGAGCAGGGGTGAGGGATCATAGACGCGTGTGGGCTTGTCGCCGCGCTTCAGGGAGCCGCGTTGGATCTGCAGATGGGTGACCGTACCGATCGTGCGCATAACGGAATTTAACAGGATGTGCTAGATTGGCCGCCGGCCATGAGTCCCTCCCCGTCTTCCCAGTTACCGCGCGGCTGGGCGCGCTGTCTGGATAACGTCGCCGACGTCCTGCGCCGCGGCGCCTGGTATCCGATCGTAGACGAGACCGACGACGGCAAGGTGGTGATCGAGGTTCGCAAGCGGCCGGTGCGCGTGAGCCGCATCGACGTCGCCGTGCGCGAGAACCCGCCCGACCAGTGGAGCATCGTGGTCCGCACCGGCCTGCTCCGCCCTACCCTGGGCGGCAGGGAAGGGGAGGAGGTCACCACGACCTACGCGGTGTGTCCCAACTGCCAGGAGCGGCAGGATTTCACCGGGAAGCCCGACGCACTGAAGTGCCTCCGCTGCAAACAGGAGTCGAGGGTCGACTGGTCGGAAACCTGCTGAAAACCGTGGTCTTGCGGGGCTGAAATCTGTTTAGTATGTTAACTATCAACATGTTAACCATATGTCCGATCGCTCCGAACTGGCGCTGCAGCTGACCGACGCGGTCGCGGCCGCCTACCAAGCGATTGAGCGGGCGGGAAATCGCGCCTACAAGAGCTTCGGGCTGTCGCAGCGGGCCCACGCCGCCATGCAGGCGGTCGATCTCGGCGGGCCGGACGGCGCGCGTCCGAGTGATGTCGCCAGCGAGCTGGGCGTTTCGCGCGCCGCGGCGACGACGTTCATGCAACGTCTCGAGGCGAAGGGCCTCGTCGAGACCTCGACCGATCCCGACGACGATCGCGGAGTCCGGGTCACGCTGACCCGGCATGGTCTCGAGGTCCTGCTCCGCGTGGGGCAGCTGGAGCGCCGGCTTGCCGCCCGCACGATCGAGGGGATGCCGGCGTCTGCCATGGCCCGCACGATCCACGTACTCCAGGAGCTCAAGGGGAGGCTCGAACAGAAGTCGCTCGAGGTCGTGCGCTGAACCCGTATACAGATGTGCGAATCTTTATGCACCATTCCCTCTGCAAGCTGGGTAGTTTTCCACACCTCTAGAGGCGCGTGTATTTGTGGATAACCGAATGAACGGCGGCCCGCCGATTCGCCGCACCAAGATCGTCGCGACCCTGGGACCTGCGACCGGGAACGAGGCGACCATCGGCGCGCTGCTCCAGGCCGGAGCCAACGTGCTCCGCATCAATGCCTCCCACGGCACCGCCGAGCTGCGCGCGGATTGGATCAAGGCCGCGCGGCGCGTCGCGAAGAAGATGGACCAACCGGTCGCAATCCTGCTCGACCTCCAGGGACCGCGCATTCGCGTCGGCGATTTACCCGCGCCCCGGGAGCTCACGGCCGGTCAGCAGGTGGTGTTCGCCCCCGAGGACGTCGCGCGGGGCGACGAGCTGCCCACGACGTACGAGGGCCTCGCCACTGACGCCCGAGTCGGCTCCCGCATCCTGCTGAACGACGGCCTGCTGTCGGTGGAGGTCACCGGCGTCGACGCTCCCCGCGTGCGCGGCCGGGTCATCGACGGCGGCATCCTGACAGCCCACAAGGGAATGAACCTGCCCGGGGTCCAGGTGTCGGCGCCGGCGCTCACCGAGAAGGATCGCGAGGACGTTCAGGATGCCCTGAAGATCGGCGTCGACTTCCTCGCCCTCAGTTTCGTCCGCCGGCCCGAGGACATCGAGGAGCTCCGCGCCCTCGCTCCCGGGACGACGAAACTCGTGGCGAAGATCGAGAAAGCGACCGCGCTCGACAATCTCGAGAAGATCGTGGCGGTGTCGGATGCCGTGATGGTGGCGCGTGGCGACCTCGGCGTCGAGCTGCCGTTCGAGCAGGTGCCGCTCGTCCAGAAACGCCTGATCGGCGAAGCGAACCTCCAGGGCAAGCCGGTCATCACCGCGACGCAGATGCTGGAATCGATGGTGCACAACCCGCGGCCCACGCGGGCCGAGGCATCCGACGTTGCCAACGCGATCCTCGACGGCACCGACGCCGTGATGCTGTCGGCGGAGACCGCGGTCGGGCAGTACCCGGTCGAGGCGGTGCGCGCGATGGACCGGATCATCCGGGAAATGGAGCGGCACCCGCTGCGCCAGCGGGAAGAGCGGCGCAGGGACCGGGACGGAGTGCATACAGAGGACGCCATCGCCTGGGGCACCCACGCCGTCGCGCGCATGCTCAAGACGCCGCTCATCGTGACGCTCACCAAGGGCGGGTTTACGGCGCGCAAAGTCGCCGCGCTGCGTCCCCCCGTTCCGATTCTCGCCGTGACCACGGAGCCGCCGACGTACCGGCAGCTCGCGTTGGTCTGGGGCATCATCCCGGTGCTGGTGGACCATGTACCCGGCTACGACGCGATGCTGACCGTCGTGCGTGACCTGATTCTTAAGCGCCAGTACGCGAAGTCCGGCGACAGCATCGTCATGACGGCGGGCGTGCCGTGGGACGTGTCCGGCAGCACGAATCTCATCAAGGTCGAGCAGGTGTGAAGTGCGGTTGACCCTGCTCGGCACCGGCACGTCGTTTGGCGTGCCGCAGATTGGCTGTCGCTGTCCCACCTGCACATCCCCTGACCCCCACGACCGGCGCACCCGCACCGCCGCTCTGATCGAGACCCGCGGGAAGCGACTGCTGATCGACACGCCGCCGGAGCTGCGCCTGCAGCTCGTGTCGGCGGGGATCGATCACCTGGACGCCGTCCTGTTCACGCACGCCCACGCCGATCACGTGCACGGCATCGATGATCTGCGCGCGCTCTCGGTCCGGCAGGGCGCGGTGCTCCCCGCATATGGCGCGCGCGCCACCATGGCGGAGCTGGTCGCCAAGTTCCCGTACATCTTTGATCCGTCGATCGTCGTGCCGGCGGGCACGAGCAAGCCGGAGCTGTCGGCCCACGTGCTCCAGCCCGGAGTGACGACGTCGATTGCGGGCGTCCCGGTCCTGGCGCTCGCGCTTCCCCACGGGCCGCAGGAGGTCTTGGGGTATCGGGTGGGTCCCGTCGCGTATCTCACCGACGTGAAGCTGATCCCCGAGAGTACGGTCGAGGCTCTCAAGGGTCTGGACGTGCTGGTACTGAACGCCCTGCTGTCGCATCCGCATCCCCTGCATCTGTCGATCCCCGAGGCCGTCGAGACCGCCCGACGCGTCGGCGCGCGGCGCACGTTCTTCACACACCTCACCCACGAGCACACGCACGCCGCGCTCACGGCCAAACTGCCGGCGGGTATCGCGCCCGCGTATGACGGGCTGGTTATCGACCTACCCGAGGCATAAATTCCGCCGCCAGGAGGCGGGAAAGCTCATGGTCAAGGAAAGCGACAAGATCGACGCTCTGGTGCGCAAAGCCGTCTTCGGCAGCGAGGACGAGAAAGCGCACGCGCGATGGATGATTTGGGAGATGGGGCAGAAGGAAGGTGTGCGCCCCGCTTCGATCCACGATCTGTACATGGCGCGCGGCCGCGGCGACGTCCCGCCGTTTACCACGCCGGCGATGAACGTCCGCGTTCTCTCCTACGACACCGGGCGCGCGATCTTCCGCGCGGCCAAGCGACTCGACGCCGGTGCGATCATCTGCGAGATCGCGCGCAGCGAGATCGCCTATACCGACCAACGGCCCGCCGAATACGTGGCGGTGATGACCGCCGCCGCGCTGCGGGAGGGGTTCAAGGGGCCCCTGTTCATTCAGGGCGACCACGTCCAGGTCAACGCGAAGAAATACGCGGCCGATCCGGACGCCGAGCTGAAAGCGCTCCGCGCGCTGATCGAAGAAGAGCTGCACGCCGGCTTCTATAACATCGACATCGATACCTCCACGCTCGTCGACCTCTCCAAGCCGAATCTCGACGAGCAGCAGCGCACCAACTACGAGCGCGCTGCCGAGCTGACGAAGTTCATCCGCGACCGCGAGCCGGACGGCGTGACCGTCTCCGTCGGCGCCGAGATCGGCGAGGTCGGCGGCAAGAACAGCGACGTGCACGAGCTCAAGGCGTTCATGGAGGGCTACAACCGCACGCTGAAAAAGCTCGGTACCTCTCCCGGGATTTCGAAGATCTCGGTGCAGACCGGCACGAGCCACGGCGGCGTGGTGCTGCCCGACGGCTCCATCGCCAAGGTGCAACTCGATCTGCCCGCGCTGAAAGCGCTCTCCCAGGACGGCCGCGCCAAGTACGGACTCGGCGGAGCGGTCCAGCACGGCGCGTCGACGTTGCCGCCGGAAGCGTTCTCGCAGTTTCCGCAGTGTGAGGCGGTCGAGATCCACCTCGCGACCAACTTCCAGACGATTGTCATGGATCACCCGGCGCTGCCCAAAGACCTCCGACGGGAAGTGAACGAGTGGGTCAAGGTGGAAGCCAAGGAAGAATGGAAGAAAGGCGACACCGAGGAGCAGTTCATCTACAAGAGCCGCAAGAAGGCGATCGGACCGTTCAAGCGGCGGTTCTGGGATCTTCCGGCCGACGTCCGCGACAAGATCGGCGCCGATCTCGAGAAGACGTTCACGTTCCTGTTCGAGCAGCTGCGCGTGAAGGGCACGCGGGCGGCGACCGACAAGTACGTCAAACCGAAGCTCGATTCCCACGCCGCGCCGCGGGCGGCCCTGGTGTCGGCGCCGGACGACGCGGAGGCCGGTGAATGAGCGAGCGCAGCGGAGGGTTCGGCGCTTTCCTGCTTGGCATTGTGCTCGGCGCCGTCGCGGGCTTTGTGTTCGCGCCTACCGAAAGCGGGGAGAGCACGCGCCGCAAGGTGACCAAGGGGCTGCGCAATCTGAAGGAGCTCGCCGAGGACAAGGTCGATGAGGTGCGCGGCCTCCTGAAGGAAGCGGAAGCAGAGGCGGACGAGAACGAGGAGGAGGAAGAGCCGGAGCTCGGCACGCGCGAACAGCTGCGTCGCCGGCTCGACGCCGCCCGCCGCCGCCGTGCCCGGGCTCGTCCACCGGTGCCCCCTGGGTCCGAGGAGGAGGACGAGCCGCTCGCGTGAATCGTGAAGGCGGCTGGCACCGCACGGTCACCGGCGTCGTCCGGCGCACCCTCGAGGCAGCCTACGAAGACAACATTCCATTCCTCGCTGGTGCCCTTTCGTTCGACATTCTGCTCACGGCCATTCCCTTCGTCGGCCTCGTTCTGGCCGTCGTCGGCTACCTCGCACAAAACCAGCTCGCCACTCACCAGATCAACGTTCACGAGCTGCTGGAGCGCTTCCTTCCCGAGTCCAGCGGTGGGGAGACCGGTCAGTTCGGCTTCATCGAGCGCGCGCTCGGCGACCTGGTCGCGCGGCGCGGGCACATCACCCTGTTGGCCGCGCCCCTGTTCCTGTGGTTCTCGACTCGTATGTTCGGGGGACTGCGGGCGGCGCTGAACGAGGTGTTCGATACCGAGGAGAACCGATCCTGGCCCATCGCCAAGCTGACCGATCTGGCCATGGTATTCGTCGCGGGCGCGCTGTTCCTGGCCAACGCGTTCGCGTCGACCGGGCGCGGCATCTTTGCCTGGCTCGCCTCGCTCATCTTCAGCACGTTGCTGTTCTTCATGATCTTCAAATTCGTGCCCAGCCGCCGCATCTACTGGCGCACGAGCGTCGTGGCCTCGCTGTTCTGCGCCGTGGCGTTCGAGATCGCCAAGCGGCTGTACGCGCTGTATGTGGCGCGCTTCGTGACGTTCGACCGCGTGGCGTCGGATGCGAATCTGGTGGGTCTCTTTCTGTTCCTGCTGTGGATCTACTACACGTCCTACGTATTCCTGCTGGGCGGCGAGGTGGCCGAGACCTACGACCTGATGCGCATGCGACGCCTGCAACGCGTGCGCCTCGGATGACGCACGCCCTGATCGATCTCCGCTCCGATACCGTCACCACGCCGTCGCCCGGGATGCGGCGCGCCATGGCCGACGCCGAGGTCGGCGACGACGTGCTGGACGGCGATCCCTCCACACGCCGTCTCGAGGAGCGTATCGCCGAGGTCCTGGGCACCGGAGATGCGCTCTTCTTTCCTTCGGGCACGCAGGCCAATCAGACCGGCATCGCATTGGTTACCGAGCCTGGCACCGAGCTGCTGCTCGAAGCCAACGCGCACCTCGTGCACTCCGAGGTCGCCGGCGTCGCCGCGCTGGCGGGTGTGCAGATCCGGCCAATCACGACACCCGACGGCCTGCTCACCCCTGACCTGGTGCGCGGCGCGCTGCGGGCTCCGTCGCCACACGTTCCCCGCATCACGGCGCTCGCCATCGAAAACACGCACAGCACCGCCGGCGGGCGCGTGCTCGATGCCGCAGGAATCGACGGGCTGATCCGCACGGCGCGCGACGCGGGGATCGCGGTCCACCTCGACGGGGCGCGGCTCTGGAACGCTGCCGCGGCCGCGGGCGTGACACCAGCACGCCTGGCCCAAGGCGCCGATACGGTGATGGTCAGCATCTCGAAGGGACTCGGCTGCCCCGTGGGGTCATGCCTCGGGTTCAAGAAGGAGTGGCGCGCCCGCGCGTGGGAGATCCGCAAGCGTCTGGGTGGTGGGATGCGTCAGTCTGGGATTCTCGCGGCGGCGGGATTGTACGCGCTCGATCACAACCTCAGCCGCATCGGCGAAGATCACGAAAACGCGAAACGCTTCGCGGAGCTGCTTTCCGGCAGTCAGGCCGTCCGGCCGTCCGACCCTCAGTCGAACATCGTCATGGTCGACCTGCTGCGCAGCAGTGACACACCCGAGTCGGTGTCACAGCGGCTGGCGCAGGCCGGAGTTCGGATGTCGCCGTGGGGACCGCGGCGGCTGCGCGCGGTCACGCATCTCGATGTGAGCAAGGCCGACGTGGAGCGCGCCGCCCGGATCGTCCTGGAGACGGTGCGGTGAGCGCGCGGCCCGACCCTCGCCCGCAAGCGATGCCCACGGACCGGGCGATCCTCTGGAACCCGCCCGCGGCGCCCGGCACAACCTCGCCGGGCCGCCAGACGAGCCGCTCGCCCTATCCGATCTTTTTTCAGCAGGAAGCCGTCATCGCGCTCCAGGATCACATCAAGAGCTCGCCGACGCAGGCGATCTTTGGCTTCCTGATCGGCGACGTGTACCGCGACCCGGAAACGGGCGTCCTGTACACCATCATCGATAAGACGCTGAAGCTCAGCCAGGCGATTTACGGCGACAAGACCGAAGTCGTCGTTTCGCGACTGTGGGACCGGATGCAGGAGCAGCTCAAAAAAGCGGCCGGGACGCTGCTCGGCTGGTACCACAGCCATCCGGGGCAGGGTGGATACCTCACGACGCACGACGTCGAAACCCACGAAAAATTCTTCACCGATCCCTGGCAGGTTGCGATCCTCGTCGCGGCCGAAGCGGGCGGCGTGACGGGGCGATTCTTTCGCTCGACCCAGGGCAACGCCGACTGGCACAAGACGCCGCTGCCGTTCTACGAGCTGCTGCAGCCCGACTCGATCAAGCCGGACGGAAAAAAACGCTCGTTCATCGTGTGGCGAAACTACAAACCGTACGGCCCCACCCTGACGGGGCCGAAGCCCAAACCGCCGGAACCGCCTCCGGCACCACCCGAAGCAGAAGCTCCGGAAGAAGAAGAAATCGAAGCCAAGCGTGGCTTCCGGATCATGCGTTCGAGCGCGGACGATATTCCGGTCATCAAAAAGGGTGCGGACGACGAGCCGGCTCCACCGCCGGTGCCGACCCCCCCTCCGCCGCCGCTCAAGACACGGCCCGCGGCTCCAGTTTTCGTTCCGGACGAACCTCCGGCGCCGAAGCCGCCGCCGCCGCCACCCCCGCCGCCCCCGTTGCCAAGAACCGACGAGATCCCCTGGACCGTCACGCCGGAATCGGTGCGTGCCGTTCCGCCGCCTGCGCCTCCGCCGGCTGCGCCG
>Ga0207653_10000084_pt1 | contig 68538 bp, 39 predicted proteins | sample KBSK5251metaG_FD_184341 | JGI IMG/M metagenome (GOLD analysis project Ga0207653, IMG submission 184341) | Corn, switchgrass and miscanthus rhizosphere microbial communities from Kellogg Biological Station, Michigan, USA - KBS K5-25-1 metaG... | ecosystem: Host-associated > Plants > Roots >... | reverse complement strand
AGCCGCAAGAGGAGCATTGGACTCTTTGTCGGGATCGGCGCCGCCGTTGCCGTGATGTTAGCCGTCGCCCTGGGCGCCAACGATGATCAGGAGAGTCCCGACTTCGGCGGCGAAGTCACAGTCGGCCCCAGCCCTCGCTAAAACGACAGCTGCGGCAAACCTTGCCGATGACTACGCATTTAGTTTCAGCGGAAAAGCGGCGCCCTGAAATCCCAAATTCAGGCAGTGATCTAATCTAATCTTTGAATCAACTGGACGGAATCGCGAGTTGCGAAGCAGCGGCCAGAGTTAAGCCCAGGGCGAAGCTTTGTGAGCCTTGGGAACCTCGCACTGACAAACGAATGAGCCGCGCAGCGGCGAAAGAGATCCTCCCGGCAAGTGCTGACCTAATCACTCTGTACTCACTGATAGATTCCGTTGGAATCGCGGGATCGATCTTCTCGTATCGATGTCTGTCACCGCTTCGCGGCTTACTGACGAGACAAAGTCGGAAGAGAATCTTTGAAAGAAGACGAGGTTGGTAATGACGGCGATTAGCCAAGCCAGGATCCTGGCGACGACCGCACTGAGCGCGCCGATCACGACGGCCATCAATGAAAGAATTAATATACGTTTGTCACGAGTGAAATCGGCAAGCCGATCTTCGGCTCGCTCGACCTTTGAAGTCATAGTTCAGGCCTTTCTTTATTATGAAGGAAAAATAAAACAAGATTTGAGGGTTGCCGGGGAAGAATCTAGATTAGTAAAGTCCGGGTCGCCGATCAAGCAGACAAAGTCTTGTGGGTTCTGTGATTAAGTGAAATCGCTCCTACCTAATATCAACAACTTACAGACGCGATTCGGTCATTAAATGAAAAATAAAACGTGGGAATTCCCTGCAGTTTTCGAGGATAAGATGGATCAGCCGAAATCCCATCTGAAGCTGTCTCGGATCGAGCGCTCCGGTCGGTTGCCCAAAAGTGGACAGCGCTGTAGTCCCCAACCGAAAGGATTGTTGGGAATGCCGAGGTTGAACAGATTGCAGGAGTTGAACAGTTTGCCTGAGGATTGGCCGCACAGGTCGGACAGTCAGTCTAATCAGCTGCGATCCATTCCGCACTCGCCGGGAATAATTTCTTTTCCGGGTCGATCGTTATGATATAGGCGCCCAACACACCGACGCGCCGGTTCGGTCCGAACGTAATTCGCGGCATTAAGCCGGTGTCGAATTCGTAAAGACCCTCAAGCGTAGTTACCAACTGCTCGCGGCTCAGGTCCTTCCCCGCGAGCTCTAATGCATGAACCAGTATCTTTGCGGCCGCAATCGAAGAGGCCTGGGCCGCAGCGTGCCCCGACCCAAGTTTGTTTTTCTCAAGCAACTCGCTGTATTCGGCAGCGCCCGCCGCCGAAACATCCGTTGGAATGGTGGAAAAGGCGAGGAAGATCCGGTCTTTCATTTTCACCGGGATTATCTCGGTAATGTCCTTCCCGGCCAGAGCGCCTAAGAGATAAACCGTCGGCGTCCAACCGGCGGCTTCGGCGTCTTTGAACAGAGCGCCGGCGTCAGCCCCGGAACCAAGCAGGAAAACAGTGTCGATGCCTTGCTGTTTCAATTCGGTCACATACTGGGTCGCCTTGAAACTCTCACGGGGGTAATAAATTCCGGCAACTGACGGCCAGCCAACTTTCTTTCCCTGATCTTCAATGCTGGCGGCGATCTGCCTGCTGAAATCGGCATCCGGAGAGATCAGGGCCACTCGCGACTTTTTGGGATCTGTTTTCTTCGCCGCAAACTTGACCAGGGTCCGCGCTTGTTCTTTGAGACCGGGCAACAAATAAAAAACGTAGCGGTTGAGAGGAAGGCCTCTTTGCGGTAACAGAGTGGTAGGACCGATGAACGGCACCTCCCGCTCCTGGCTCAGCGCCGCCACGCTCTCATCAGCTCCGGCGATCACGCCGCTCACGATCGCAAACACCTGCTCGTCGTCGATCAGATGTTTCATATTCGCAAGAGTCGAGGCCGCGCCTCCATACATGACGCGCAATTCGATTTTGCGATTGTAGATACCGCCGCGGCCATTGATCTCGGCAAAGTAAGCCTGCAAGACGTCTTCCATCGATTTTGCCAGACCCGTAAGCGCGCCCTTCTCCGGCAAGAGCGTGCCGAGCACGATGCTCTTTTCGGTCACCCCCGGATCGGAATCCACCTCGATCCGTTTCAGATAGGCGATCAAATTCGCCATGTCCTGTTGCGGCAAACGATAAGTGGGCATCGCCACCGCCAATTTATTCCCGGCAGGATCCAAGCCGGCGGTCATGGTGCGGATAAGTGAGGCTTCGGAAAAGGCCGAGTGCTTTCGTCCACCTTCGTCAACGTGGCCATAAGGCTTGGTTAAGTACGACCAGGTAAGGTTTCCGGCGGTCACGCCGCCTTCGGTCCGCCCCAACCCCCTGGGTCCATGGCAACCGGCGCACGTGACTGTAGATGCGGGCACATCGATCTCGCCCACCATGGCGGTGATCTCTCGACCGGATGCGCTTTCACCCCTGAGGTAGAACGCCTTGCCGAGCTTTTCGTCTGCCGACAAAACAGGCGGCCCAGGTTTGGCTGGACTTTGGAATGAGTTCGGGAACGAGCCGGACTCCGCCAGCGAGGACACCGCTGAACGCTCGCTTAAGATCAGGAGGGCGGCAATCACGCATAGCAGGGCGAGGATCAGTTGGCGTTGAGTCATCATTTCCTCCGTCGTGTCCGGTACGCACGCCTTGGCGTGCTCGTTCTGGCCATCATAAGTCAAGGATGTCTACGGCGTAAGTATCCAGCACGGCGGACGCGTGCGTACCTCTATCGATTACTGATCACATCGTCGACAATCTTCATGAGTTCATCGGGCTTTGCCAGGCCGATGGCCTTTTTCCAGAGTCCCTTCGGTTCATTACCGATAATGACGATGGTTGTATGGTCATCTTTCGCCTCGACATACTGGCCCAACTTGTAGAGCGCCCAATTGACGTTCTCTTTCTTACCAGTGAGAAAGACCCAACCGGGACGGGCATGAAATCTTTGACTATATTCCTTGAGCCGCGGCGGCGTGTCGGTTTCAGGATCGACGCTGATCGAAACGATGAAAGCGTCTTTCCCTAAACGATCGCCAAGGGCCTCCTGGATTTTCTCGAGATTTCGATTCAAGGGCGGACAGACGCTGGTGCAGGTGGTGAAGAACGTGTTGATGATCACAACTTTGTCTTTGATCACGTCGGTGTAAAAGCGCATCTTCTGCCCGTCCTGATTAATCAGTTCTACATCTGAGAAATATTTTTCCGCTGGTGACGGATTGTGTGGCGTCACCAATGGTTGCTGCTGCGCGTGCTCAGGCATTGACGTAGACGTTAGGGTCGCATGGTTGTAGACGCGCGAATGTTCCTGCGCCCCGATCGATGCGGCTGAAAGTGAGATGACGCCGAAAAGTAAAATGATGGTATCGAGGGTTTTTGCTTTCATGGTTTGCCTATCTCCTTTATGAGTGACTCATCTGTTTTTCCTTCCAACACATTCATGATCAACCCCACTATCTGGGTTGGCGGGGCCAGGCCATAGGTGCGGGTCCATCGGCCCTTGAGATCGTTGCCCACGATTACCGCCGGCGAGTGATCTTCTCTGCGCGCCACGGATGTCCCCAGCGCGTTGAGCAGCTTGTCGATCTCCTGCTTGTCGCCCGTAACAAATGTCCATCCGGCTCCGGCTTTGAACTTGGCGCCCCAGGCTTTCAACCGCTCAGGCGTGTCCGTCAGCGGATCCACGCTGATTGAAATGAAGTGAACGTCCCGGCCTACCTTGTCTCCCATTTCCTTTTGCACCCGGGCAAACGTCGCCGCTAGCGGTGGGCAGATGGTGGTGCAGTTAGTGAAGATGAAGTTGATCGCTACAGTCTTCCCCTTGATTAGATCGCTGTAGAAATGAAGCTGATTGCCATGCTGGTCCAACACTTCGACGTCGGGGATGACCATCTTTCTGTTTGCGCCGGAGACATCCGAAGACGCTGTTTGATCTGTTATGGCCACACTGACGCCGCCGTCGTTCTTTACCATCGTGTTGGAATCAGGACTCGCGGACGAACTCCCATCAGGCGCGAGCCGCAGGTCCATTCCGCACTTCGGGCATTTCGCACGTTTGGCTGACTTCACTTCGGGATGCATGGGGCACACGTAAGACTTCGCTGTTTTTGGCGAGACCTGCTTGCGCTGAGGACTCTGCCCGTTGACAGTTGGCGTCGACTGGGCGCTGAGCCCGATAACGAGCATCATGGCCAGCCCGAATGCCTTGCATAAGGTGGCAGGAGCGTACCGCAGGTGACTCACCCGCAAGATGCCCGTGTCACATCTCAATTCGCTCGCCGGATCGGATAGTCTTTTCATCACGCTCTCCAAATGTTGTTTTCGTTGAGAAGATTTCTCTGCACATTTAACCGCTAAGGCTTGCGCGCAGTGTTCGTTTCGCCGGAGACGGGCGCAGTCTTCTCCTCGGTTGCCTGCAGCATCAGGTAAGGCATATCCCTGAACTGGACCCTCATCGTGGCAGACTCAACGAACACCATGTAGACACCGGGTTGCGGCACGTTGAGATTAATTTCATAGATGCCGTCTCCGAGCGATTTCGCCAGGTCACGTTGTTGCCAGGTCCCGGGAGCCAATAGTGTGAGCACCTTTACATCCTTGAGATCGCCTCGGGACTTGTTGGTTGCCGTATCGATTAGCTTGAATCGAAGTGGAAAATCCTGGCCAACTGGCAACTTTCTTTCCTTGATTTGGTGCTCGATGCGCAGAGCCACGAGTTGCTCGGCTTTCAGTAAGGGGTTCGGTTCGGCCGCCGCCTCAAAGCAATGCGCGATGCGCGGAGAATCAGTCAAAAAAGCCACGTCGTATTTCCCGCCGGCTGGGAACTTGATCGTCGTCGAGTAAAGGCCGGGTTTGATTTCGCGCAGACTGCGATCGACGACCAATGCTGCGCGGGGCTCGCGGCTATAATTCTGGAAGTTACCCATCGGCGCCGCCATGCCTTCGGTGTAGTAATAGAGGATCTTGTCCGCCGGATTTGCCACAATAACGGCGTTCCCTTCCGGGGCCAGTACGATTGAATCAGCCCGCACCGGCGCGGACGCTTTTTCCGGGGCCATCTGGCCGCCGGGAAATTCGGTAGTCTCGACGTCTGTCCCGCGCGTCGCCAGGCGGATCATGACCACACTTTCCGTGCCCAGCGATCTGACGAAAGCAAATGTGTCGCTAAAAATGATTTGATCGGGGGACTTCCCTGCTTTTATTTCATGGAGGATGCGATTCGAAGCCGCGTCGAAAATGTTCACGATGCTCTCTTTGGTGTTGAGCGCGAAGCCATACCGCCCGCCTGGCGCAAAGCGGATCGAGCGCAGGCCAGGTTTCGCTTTCATCCGCGCGGTGACCTGCTGACTTTGCTCGTCAATCACCGTGATGGTCCCTTCGGTCTCGCTGGCCACATAGATCGCCTTGCTCAATTCAGAGCGCGTCAGTGAAACAGGATTTGGGCCGACTTTGACATCGCTGATTTTCACGAGCTTGCGCACGTCGATGATTGAGAGCGTGCCGCTCTCCTGATTCGAAACGAACGCGAACCGGTTGTCACTGCTGACAACTGCCTCGTGATGACCTGCTCCAGTCGGAATTTGCGCCGCGACCTTCAGCGTTACGGCATCGATCACCGTCACGCCGCCGCTGTTTCCCTGATTGCCGTCGTTGGCAACCCATAGGTAATTTTGGTCGGGCTGCAGTGTGATCCGCGTTGGCTTGGCCCCCACGTCGATGTAGCCGGCCACCTTCCAGGTTCGCGTATCGATTACCGCCACCTGATTGACGAGAGGTAAGGTCACGAAGAGTTTTTCTCCGTCACGAGTCAGCACCCAGTCTTCGCCCGGGCTCTTCAGCAATACCAGGGTCAGCAGTTTGCTGCCGCCAAAACCAAGCAACGGATCGATCACCGAGATGTCCGGACTCTTGTTAAGCGCCAGCACGTAGTAAGAATTCAGGTCGATGTCCGGACGCTCGCGCAAGGTGCCGCCTAAAAACGATTGAATTTTTTCCCGGCATTGCTTCATATCGAGCGCTTTGCCCCCGGGACGCAGGCTCATCCAGACCGAGAGGTTGAGGCCCTTGACTGGCGTGCCGGTGGTGGTGTCGGTAACTTTGAACTTGACTACCGAATCTTCCCCGGCCATCGGTTTCGGCAACTTTTCTTTCTGTGGATCGACGGTGAACTCGATCGAGATTCCCTGCTCAACGACCTTCTGCCCAGCGGGCGCCGCCGTTTTCGCCGGCGCGCTTTCGGACGCGGGCTTTGCGGGCTCTTGGGCCTGCACTGCAACCACGCCGAACACGAGAAGACCAACGCCCGCGCAGCGAACGAGCGCGCGCGCCAGTTTCATCACAGACCGTCGGTTTGTCTCAGACCGTTCAGCTTCGAAATAGCGGATAGTATTTAGGCCCATCTTCGCCTCCAATGTGCGTTATCTCGTAATCGCTTTTAGATCCCTCATCGTGCCGCAAAAAGTGCGCACCGCGACACTGCCGTTGTTCGCGTATTCCAGCAACGCGCTGCGGAGCTGGGTAGAATCCTCAAAGACAAAATTTGTTTTTCCGTCCTGCCGAGTTAAGTCGGCGATCTCGAAGCCGCGGCATCGCAAGAAACTCGCGAGCGTCAGATCCGTGGTTCGGTAAGGTGATTCTGTTACCTTCGGGGACTTCATATTTTTGTCTCGTTATTTACGGGCGCTGGCCCGAATGCCCGCAATGAAGATGATGAGTGTGTAGCGTGATCCTGGTCAGGTTCTTTCATCGTACAATTCATCGTAAATCATTCATCTGTCTTCATCGTTAAGGCTTCATCAATTGCTTGCCAGAAAACCGGAAGCATTGGTATTCCGTTGATGCATCTCTGATTTCCTGGTGCGATTGTGTCTGAGCAAACCTTGTGCCCACAGACTAGTCGACGCCGTTGGACCGCAGTGGTGAGTTTTGAATTTAGACTTCAGCTTTCGGCTGCTAATTAAGGCGCAGATAAGGCTTGAACTGTACTGTGACCCATTAAACGCACGACAGATTCTTTGAACCAAATCATTAGCATGTTTCAGCGTGAGTCACTCTCGGGACTGGGTGATTCAGTATGAACCAACCTTGCGAAGAAAGGTTTCAGGGGGCAGTGGGGATTTCGCTGATCGTCCGAATATTTGCGCAGAGATTATCGGTTAGGAAGCCAGTTCACTCTGGATAGGACCAGGTTATCCTGAGAGCGCGGGCACTCCTGCCCGCAATTCGGGCGCAGCTCAAATTCTTCCACTTCATTGAACTACTTCGAGCGAATCGTGTTCGCGGCTCAACGCGGGCGAGCGCCCGCGTTCACCGCAATGGTTCCGTTGCCAGACTCTACCTGAGTGTAACCGCTCTCGATGCCGACCCGCCGGAACTGCTTCGCACAGTAATGTTCTTCGGATTTTTTGGCCAGGACAACACACCGCTGAACTGACCGCCACCGTTATTCGTCAACGTACCTATGAAGGCGCCGGTCGCCGTAACATAGACACGCAGCGTCGCGGTTGGCTCCGTACCGTTGGCATCAACGCGCAGAAGGTCCCTCGACTGCTGGTACTCCGCTCGTTGAATGGTAATGGTGTCGGTCGCATTGACCGTGAGCAACGCCGACTTTGTCACTCCGCCGCAGACCCCGGAAATCGTCACCGTTGTCGTTGCCGCCACCTGATTGGTAGTGACGGTAAAGCTGGCGCTGGTTGCGCCGGCTTTAACGGTCACACTCGGCGGAACCACGGCAATCGCGCCATTGCCGCTGCCAAGCGTAACAATAGCTCCCGCAGCCGGGGCCGCGCCGCTCAGAGTGGCCGTTCCCACTGTAGGACTGCCTCCGATAACGCTTGACGGATTAAGGGCCAGAGATGATAGCGACGGCGCCGCGGGGGTTGGTGTCGGTATCGGCGTTGGTGTGGGCGTTGGGGCTGGTCCAATGTCACCGATTTTCACGACAAAGGCGTCATCGTGACTGTCGGTTCCGCCCGCATTGTTGGCCTGCACTGCGTTGGCCGTCGGAAAATTGCTCGAAGACGTATCGCCAGTGGCATAGCCGACGCCGCTTCCATTCAAGGCAATGCCCCGCCCCTCGTCAAATAGAGAGCCGCCGAGAAATGTCGAATAGACAAGCCCGGAACCCGTGGCATTCACTTTTGTTACAAACGCGTCACTCAGTCCACCTCCGTACGTGGCCTGGATTGGGTTGACGGTCGGAAAATTCGCCGAGGTGGTATCGCCGGTAACGTAAGCGTTGCCGGCATCGTCCAGTGCGATCGCCCATCCTCGATCAACGCCGGCGCTGCCGCCCAGATAAGTGGAATACACCAGCGCCGAACCCTGTGGATTAAGCTTGGTAACGAACGCGTCATAGCTACCGTTGCTTTGAAAGGCGCCGCGTGTGACCGGGAAGCCCTCGTAAGCTATCGTAAAAGGATTGTCCATTGACTCGGTCAATCCCGTCACGTAAGCGTTACCGTTCCCGTCAACGGCAATGCCCTGTCCCTGTTCGCGTCCCCAGCCGCCCAAGAACGTAGAGTAAACGAGCGAGGCGCCGTCGGGAGCAAACTTCGTAATGAAGGCGTCGAGTCCAGATCCGGCAGTATCAAACGCGCCGGCGGTCACCGGAAAGTCGGGCGAATAGGTATAGCCGGTTACGTAGGCGCTGCCGGCGCTGTCCACAGCGATTCCTTCGCCCCAGTCCTCGCTGCCGTTGAGGAGCTTTCCACCTCCGAGGTAGGTGGAATAAACCAGCGCCGAGCCGCTGCTATTGATCTTAGCCACAAAGGCGTCATTGTATCCCCCGGCGTAATTCGGTTGGAATGCATTGAGCGTAGGAAAAGTGCAGATCGTTGAGCGACACACGGTCCACCCGGTGATGTAAGCGTTACCGGCGCCGTCAATGGCGATACCCCGGCCAAAGTCATCAAAGTTACCGCCAAAGCGCGCCGAATATACGAGCGCGGAACCTGCCGGATTCAGTTTCGTCACAAAAGCATCGTACCCCATGGGCGAGGTCTGGAAAGCGCCCGGCGTCGTGGGAAAGTTAGTCGGCCCTGCCTCTCCAGTTACGTAAGCGTTGCCGTCAGAGTCGACCGCGATGCCATTGCCGCTGGCCCCATTAAGATACGTTGAATAGACCAGCGCCGTACCCGCCGGATTAAGCTTGGCGACAAACGCATCGCCGCCTCCATAGTTCGTTTGCAGCGTTCCAGCCGTGGTCGGGAAGTCAGTGGCCACAGTCTTTCCAGTAACATAGGCGCTACCCAACGAGTCCACGGCGATCGCGTAACCCTGATCGAAGCCGCTGCCGCCGAGATAACTGGAATAGATCAGGACCGGATCGATAATCAGCGGTCTGGCCGGATCATACGCGCCGAGTTGGAATCCTACGCGGCCAGCGCCGTTTGGAACGTAACTGACAAAGACTTCCTCTTTGACACCGTTGGCTTCCTGATAGGCAACAGGTTTGCTCTGCCGGATGTCACCTCGCGCGGTATGCAGCAGCAGGTCTCCCATGCGGCTGATTTCAAAGTCTTCAATGCCTTTGAAAGCCATTTGGATAACGTCGGGATTGGAGCCCGGCGCGATGACAAAATCGTACTCGAGTTGGCGCTGGTCGCCGTAGTAGACCATGTCGATCCCTGGATAAACCTCGGCATATCGAACGCGACCGTAATTGGGAATATTGGTGCGCCATTTTGCTTGATCGGGCCCGGCGAAATAGTTGCTGGTGGTCGTCAGCTGCTCAAGGCCCTCGATGCGAGGGGCGGGATTGGCTCCCTGCAATTTCATCCGCACGATCGAGCGCGCCGGCCTCGAGGTGCTTTCGCTGGCCCCGCTCTCACCCTCGTCAGGACGACTGCGCGCCTCGCGATTCTCTTTTCCCTTCCGGTGGGCGGCGGGGTTGTCCAGGGCCATCACGGCCTCAGTCGAAGTCAGGAAAAGCAAGTAACCCGAGCTGCGCGCGAGAAACTTGACCCGTTCATTGGTCTGTCCCTGGTTGAGTTCAAAGCTGAGCGGTAAAGCACCGTAAGCGGCGCCCGGCTCACGCTGTCTCGTGCGGTTTGCCGCGAGCGAAACGGGCAATGCTAATTGCGGCGTCCCAACATCGGCAAGCGCGCGCGTGATCAGAAACGTAGCCGGAATATCAATGAGCGAGAGTGTCAGGACAAAGCAAAGCAGAGCATTAGTGCGGAAACTGGAATGACGTAATAACTGCGACATAACCCCTCCATTCTCAAAGAACGATTGCCCGCGCATCCTGCGCGCGATGGCCGGGTGGGGGAACGCCCGGGCACTTTTTTCAAACTCATCTGCTGCGTAGTTACGAGAAGAGGAGTGCAGCCCGCTTCTGGCAAGCTGCACTCCCTGAAAGTCCTCTTTTGCGAATTACCGCAAGAGGAGCAAGACGTCACGGGATGACGCGGAAGATGCCCCATATTCCACCGTCGAACATGAAGGACTCCTGAGTCCGGTACAGGTACTCACCCAAAACGCGGCGAGCACCACCGGCGCCATTGCTGGGAACCACCTCATAGTGCGACGAAGGTCCGACACCATACTGGGCGCCCTTCACTTCAGATAGAGGATTGCTTCCAATATCCTTCGAGAAGTTCATGTAACGCTCTTCCTGCCAGAAGTGTCCGTGCAGGTTGAACACGTTATTGCGCATGTGCCCATTGGCATTCAGGATTCGGAACCGGACCTCTTGGCCGGCCGAGGCAGTGAATATCGGCGTCTGCGGACGTCCACCCACCTGCGCGTCTGTTAAGACGTTGGTGAAGTCGAAATCGCGCGTTTTCTCGAATGGAGTTTCCGGTGCGTATCCCATTCGTTTCCACAACGGCTCAGTGCGGTAGTTAAGGCCTTTCTGGGCCGAGTCTTCCGGGTCCTCCGCGCCGGTTGGTCCGCCGAGATTCGGTACCGCGCTTCCGTCCGCGTACCTCATATTGATGTCGGTCTGGAATTGGAGCACGAATTCACGGAACGAAGTGCCGTCGGACTTGGTCACAGTCGCCGAAGCCCGAGAGGCGGTGTCTTCAATCCAGTTGGATCCCTGCGGCTCGATGATCAGCGAACCAATCGCACCCTTGTTGCTGTGCTTGATTGGATCGGATGAAATCAAGTTCGTCGCGCCGAATTCGATCGGCGTGGCGACCCGCTGGGTGCCGTTGATCTGGACATCGCCCGCGTACCAACGGTACCTGGCAACGCCACCCGGTCCCACCGTCTGGTTGGGATTGAAACCGACGTTCTTCCCGTCGCTGTTCACCACGTTGTAGGCGACCAGTTGCGGGTGCAGACCAACCTGGTTCGAAGGCTTAACCTGGTTCGCATTGAAGTTGTCGACTATGTCCGGCACCGTGTTGTTGCCGGGCAGATCCAACAAAACCTTTGGCAGTTTGTTGGTAAGGGTGAAGTTGATACATTCGCCGGCCCTCGCGCGCACGACGAGCGGCTCAACCGGGACGCCTGCCTTGACCTTGCCATAGGCGTCAATGTCCTCGCTGCGGAAGTACATGATCGCCGTCGGGTCGTTAAGTGCTCCGCCGTTTCCTGGCCGGTTGTTGTAAACCAAAGTGCCGTTCATATTGACGGCAGCCAGCGTCAGCGCCGAGGCATTGACCGCGGTCACCTTGATATTCCTTGGCGGCGCATTGCTCGGACAGATACCCGTGGCAACGCTTTTACCCGTCGCGAAGTCACTGGGAAGTGCCGTCACAATCGGTTGCAGCGTCATCAGCGTTTGCGCAGACAGATCCGAGATCATTTGATCGGACATCAAGGAGGTGTCCGATGTCGGCATAGTATCGGTCGTGACTGAAGCATCAGTCGCATCCAGGTAGTCTGTCATACCCGTCGGGAAGGTTAGATCCGGCGCGAAGGCCGAGTCGTTGGTACTCGACGGCGCCGCACCCTGCGGGTTGTTCGGCAACGCCTGCAGGTCTGTCTGCAAGCCGCTGCTGCGACCGTTGTAGATTCGCATCAGACCCCAGACGCCGTTCCATTGTCCGTCAACTGAGGCGCTGTTCTGATACAGATAATCGATGAAGGGCCGGTTGCCCAGGACCGATTCCTTACCCGTAAGCATCTCGAAGTGTTCTGAGATGCCGGCCATCTGCGAGTTTCTGTAGCCGGAGTTATTGATCGCCGTCGGGTCTTGAGGCGTGCCAGGTTCGTGCAGCCACTTATGCCCGTTGATGGTCATGTTGTGCGTCTCTTCGTGCGCTCCTACGAGAATGCGAATCTGCACCTTGTCATTTTCGTAAGCTCTCAGCAGCGGAGTGAACGGATCACCCGCTTTCACACCCTGGGTCAACGCCGGATAAAACGTCGGCTGAATATTAAGGAGCGGATCAGCGCGAGTGACGTTTGATTTATACACCTTGGACAAATCACCGGCGGCGCCCGCGGCCTGTGTGTTGGTGTTAGGATCACGAACCCGCAATGCCACTGGCTCGTTGCGATAGTTGACCGTCATGGTTCCTGTATCCATGGCCGAAATGGCTTCCGGACACGGCGGGCTGAAGCCCACTGGACACCTCGGCGGGTTGATTGGAGTGATGCCGTCATAGGCCAGTTGGAAATCCGCGAACTCGAACAGGAACTCCTTGTGACTCCTGGTCGGGTCCGTCTCGATGATATTGGCTTGCCAACTCGTCGGCCCGCCATCCGGGAATGTGCCGGTCGTGCGCGTTCCCAGTTGGACGCCGGTCTCGGGGTTCTTCCAGATCGAACCGATTGGCTCAATCACCAGGCCGGCATAGAGACCTGCCTGCTGGTGCGTCGAAGGTCCGAAGTGATCGTGCGTGAACACGGTGCGAAGCGTGCGGTCCCTCTGGTAGAGGGGCAACGCGGTGTTGTTGTTGAGCGTGTCGTCGGCAAACCAACGCTGCACGGTGGTCTGTGCGCCGAGCGTGCCAAAGAACGGGTGCGCCCTGGCTTTCGGACACTTGATGACTGTTGAGGTAAGGCTATCAACTGCCGTAGATGAACAGTTATTCTGTTTGCGAATGGCTTTGATCCGTTCGTTCACCTCGTCCGGGCTGAAGGTTCCGTCTTCGTAATTGAAGCCGTTACCCGAACCGTCTGACGACGTGACGTCGAACTTCACCAGGTGGATGTGCTGGCCAATGATGTCGGTTGGCGTACGCACTTGAAAATCATCCTGCTCGTAATAACCGGGTACCAGATTGGTATGGTAGAACGTGATGCAATCGTTGGTGTTGGCCCGGAAGAAAAACGGCTCAGGCGGCTTGGTGCCCGCTTTGGTCGCGGCGACATCCTGCCAAAGTGTCTCAATCCGCGATTGCGGATAATGCCAACCGACTTTGTTCAGTTTCATGTCCAACTGAATCACGGCCGCGCGATAGATGCGCGGATTTCCAATGGCGGCGCCGGTATCGCTGATGCAGGGATCAGCGTAAGGAGCGCCGGGTTTCCGCGGTAGTCCATTAAGTATGAAATTGGCGGCCGTCCCATCCGGCATAGCGCTCGGATGCAGACGCACCTCGTGGTATTGCATAGCGGCTATTTCAGCAGCGGATCCGGTCTCGGCAATCTTCAGTGCGGTGGCCGTAATTAGATCCTTGCTGAAACGGAGCGGGGTTTCCTCGTGAAAAAAAGTTCCTCCGGTGATGATGTGACGCGGCAGACCGCCGTCGTCAATCGTGTCGAGCGGAGGTTTCGGTGGCCGGTGACCGGCCAGGGCCGGATTGAAGAAGGGATAGCCTGGCACGGCCGCCGTCGGCAATGGCGCCATAGCGATAGTCGGCAACGGGATGAGCGCCGGAGTCGGCGTGCCCGCGACGATTTCGCCATCAGGCAAAGCGCGCGCGCCGGCAACGGGAATGCCATTGGCATCGAGTTGCGTTCCTCCTTCAAATACATCGTGCGAGCGCCATAGTTCCCACATGCCTTCCGCGAAGTGCGGATAGAAGTGACAGTGGAAAATTGAATCGCCGACAACCTGGTTTCGGTTTCCCGACCCGCCGTGGGTTATCTCAGTAGTGAACGAGAAGCCCGGTCCCAGTGCTTGACTGTCGAGGTAAGTCGAGTTGTCGTCGTCGGGTGTTTGCAGCCACTGGTGCGCGTGCAGGTGATGAATGTGATGCTCTTTCGGCCCTGCGTGAACGACTCTCATCTTCACGTGATCGCCGATATAGCTGTGGTGCACATTCGACGGGTCGTCAGGATACAAGACCTTGGTGGCCTTCCTACCGAGGATCAAATTACCGTTGATATCGGTCGTGTTGGCCGGCACATCCACTATCTGCGCCGGGTCTCCCACCGTCCATGAGGAGAGAAAGAATTCCTCGAACTTGCACTCGGTGCAGGCGAACATCGGCCCTACGCCGAGTCGGTTGGCCAGGATCTCAGCCCCGACCCCGCCAGTGCCGTAGTTAATCGCAAATTTGTCTTCGACGCTGTGCAGCACGTGTTGCATAACCGGATCACGAAACTGCGGAAAGGCTTGCACATCCTGAATCTCGTCGTGATAGATGACCGTGAACTCACGGAAGGGCTGATCGCGATCAGGTTCGGTTGCGTTGGGCCTATAGGTGCCGGTCGGAAACCTTCCCTTACCGGGTCCGGTGATGACCGCGTTCAAGTCCGAATACAAGATGTTGAAGGTGCTGTCGAGCATCTTGAGAATAGGCTGACCCGCTTTGGGACCCGACGGATATGTCGCGTCATAGTTGATCCGATTGCGACCGCCCTGAACAAGCGGCGGCAAGGTCGCCAGATCCATGTCGGCCTTGGTGACCTGCGAGCGGTACCACTCGGCGCCGCGCGGCTCGACGTTGACGCTGCCGAACAAACCTTCAGACAACGTTCCGCCGTCGCCCTCGCCGCCGGTCGTAGCGGCCGTGCTGTACATCAAGTTGTTCCCCTCACGCGTAGACGCGAAGGTGTATATGGCTGTGAGATTTGGAGCTATCAAACTCGGCGAATTCGTGCCGACGTTTGATCCGTCTGAACCAATGTTCATTAACTCCATGCCTATCACATGCACGCCAGCCGTGCGGGTCGCCGGCTGGTCATCACTGGGCGGATTGGTGGAAGACCTCGGAGTTAGCGAAAGGAGGTTCGTGAAGGTGACTTGCAAGCAATCACCAATGTTCATGCGCAGAACTAGCGGCCGGGGTCGTTTGTCGGGCCGCAGAATAACGTTTCCCGCGACGAGCCCCAGCGCCGGCTTAATCGGAACGATATCGCGCTTGAGCGCGTAGATCATGCCGTTGGGGTTAATCGTGCCCAGACGGTTGTAAATGATCGCCTGATCGAGCGCGACTACGTCGGCTTTGATCGTGCGTTCACATACTGGAGTGGGCGCGGGCGCCGCAATTGGCGGCGGCGGCGGATCGTCCGGTAAGATTAATTGTGCCTCCGCACTGACCGCCATTACCAACAGCACCAGAGGCGCCAGGATGAACAGAAAGAAATACTTTCTGCTTCGGTAAGCGTGATGTTTGGTATTCATCTTTTTTCCTCCTCGAGATTTCGGCAATCTTTTCGCGCGACCGTCTCGCCCAGGCAGACAACTTTACTGGTCTTCAATCGCCCGCTTCGCATCCGAGCAAGAACTTGAACTTCAGTTCCTTAATGAATCGTGATTGGCCGTTGCTCATTGCTCATCTGGAAACTCTTTTCGAATGGCAGCGGCCGGATCACATTTGGCAAGCGCCAGTGCAATAGGTATGCCCGCACAAAAGATCAGATCGCGCACCTTTTGTGACCGTTAGCTTGCGGCGCAAGCGACTGTATGTTTCAACGTGAGACAAGCAGCGCCGCGCATGCTTCACGCTGAATCATCTTTGGTGGGTTCAAGAAATGAGCGAACCGGCTCCGAATGTTTTGGATTTCCTGTTGAAGGAACTGAGGTGAAGACAAAGAACGCGTCGCGTTCCGAGAGAGATCGGTTTTAGCGGACCAGGGTCGTGGCGATCAACTGGAGAATGTCAGCAGGGCGGAAGGGCTTCGCGAGAATTCCGACCACGCCAAGCCGGCGGGCTGCGGAGAAAGCCTGAGGGTTGCCTCTTCCGGTGATCAGTATGATTAAGATCTCGGGCTGCTGTTCGCGAATCGTCTTAATTGCCCGGAGGCCCGAGATGTCGGAAAGAAAAAGATCGATGATTGCAAGATGAAAACGCCTGTTGCCGGCTTGGGTTATGCCTTCGCGCCCCTTTTCGACCAGAACAACTTCATAACCACTCGACTCCAGCACGAGTTTGAGAGCGTCGCCCACAACCGGCTCGTCGTCTACTACCAGAATACTAGTTTTCCCTTCGGGAGCTTGATCGAGCACTGAGTTCATCCTCGACGAAAATCAACATTGTGGGCCCAACGGTTAGCGCAAGGGCGCGCCCAGCTTGGACGGGGAAACCACCGTCACCGCCAGGCCCGCGGTAAAAGGGCTCGTGAGTCAGGTCACCAGGAAAGAGTCCCTCCCTCCAACTATTCAACAACTCTTTGGGTGCCGGAACTCTCTTCTAAGTTGTCATTACCTTTCAACTTTGATGCCGAACTTCTTCAGCTTGCGATAGAACGTGGGACGAGGAAAGTGGAGGATCTGAGCGCTCTTCTTGACGTTGCCACTGGTGCGTTCGAGAGTCTGCACGATCGCCTCGCGCTCTATTTCCTCCATCGGCACCAACGGAGGGATCACGAACCTGGTATTTTGCGTCTGCACATTCTGGAAATCTTCCGGCAGACAGCCCGGCAACAATACGTCTCCGGGACAGAACAACACGGCGCGCTCGATAACGCTTTCAAGTTCGCGAATGTTCCCGGGCCAGTCATAGCGAAGCAGCCGAGCTAAAGCCGCTGGCGAGATGTCCCGAATGTTCTTGTCATACTGTCGTCGATAGCGCTCGAGAAAATGCTTCGCCAACGGTAGAACGTCATCAAGCCGCTCTCGCAAGGGTGGCACCTTGATCTTGATCGTGCTGATGCGAAAGTAAAGGTCCTTTCTCAAGAGTCCTTCTTCCAATAGCCGCGACGTGTCTCGGTTCGTGGCTGACACCAGGCGAAAATCAACCTTAATCTCGCGCTCGTCACCTAGCCGGCGCAGCTTGCGCTCCTGCAGCACGCGCAGCAATTTGGTCTGGAGATGCGCCGGCATTTCCGCTATTTCATCGAGCAGTAAAGTGCCTTCGCTGACAGCCTCGATCAGCCCTCGTTTATCGCGGTCAGCGCCGGTAAACGCACCTTTCTTGTATCCGAATAGCTCTGATTCTATTAACTCGTGAGGAATGGCGGCGCAATTAATACGGATGAATGGTCGATCCGCGCGATGGCTGGCCGTGTGAAAGGCTGCCGCTATCAATTCCTTTCCCGTGCCGCTCTCGCCCTCAATCAAAACCGATGCGTCAGAGGGCGCCGCAGTGCGGATCGTCTCAATAATCTGCCGCATCTTTTGGTCGCGGCCAATCATGCCGAATGCTTCGCTGTCACCTTCAAGCGTCCGCTTGAGTATCCGGTTCTCTCGCCTCAGATTCGCGAACTGCAAGGCACGCTCTACCAGCGTAACCAAGCGGTCCGGCGTATACGGTTTCTCCAGATAATAATAAGCGCCGCACTTGATGGCCTCGATCGTGATATCGAGTGAGCCGTAAGCCGTCATGAGTATGACTTCGGTATCGGGAGTCTCCCTCTTGATATGGGTGATCAAGTCAATCCCCGTGGCATCTGATAAGCGAAAGTCGGTGATAACCAGATCAAAGTAGCCGTGGTTCAGAACGTCTGTCGCCTCGGCAACGCTATTCGAGGTCAACACCTGGTAGCCTGAATCACGGAGAATAAGTTCGAGGGCCCCCGTAACGCTTCTCTCATCATCAACTACCAAGATCTTGTTGGCTAAATGTGCTTTCACTTTTTCACCCTTTCTCGGGGCAATGCGATTCTGACCTGAGTACCTTCACCCAATTGGCTCTCAACTGAAATACAGCCACCGTGTTCTTCGATAAGCTTCTGCGCGTAGGGCATGCCAAGGCCAAGACCGCGGCTCTTCGTCGTATTGAAGGGCTCAAACATGCGTTTGAGTTGCTCCGGGGTAAGCCCTGAACCCGTATCGCTCACTTCCAGCCAGAGTTTGCCTCCATCATTGCCGGTGGATACGACCAGCCGGCCTCCATCGCGCATGGCCTCGACCGCGTTGAGCATCAGATTGAGCACGGCCGCCCGGATTGCCGCCTCATCAATCATGGCCGCGGCGCTTGAATCACAAAGATCGAGTTTGGCATCGATTCCATTTGCCGATATTTGCGACTCGAGCAGCTGAATTACATCAGCGACTAATACATTGAGATCAACGCACCGCAGCGCAAGTTTGACCGGGCGAGCGAAGTCGAGGATCTGTTCAGTGGTGCTGGTCAGGTGATTGATCGTGTCGATGATCTTGTCGATGACTTGTAACTCGTCTTCGGCCAGAACACCACTAACCTTGCTCTTAAGGTGAATCGAGTAAAGTAGCAAGCCAGAAAGCGGATTCCGCACCTCGTGGGCCACCTGCGCCGCAACCCGCCCGAGGGTAGCGGCTTTTTCCTGGTGCGACAGGCGTTCGTGCACCTCGCCAAGACGTCGTTGCTTCCGATCAACCAGTAAGAGCAGGATGCTGACTACGATCACATCCACCGTCATCGAGATGAAGAAGTGCTCGCCGCGTTGTTCAATCTTGTAACGGTTTTCGGCATTTTCTGCTCCGGGATAACTCCTGGCTACCCAGGCATAGTAAGGCGGCCGCAAGAGTTGCTCCCAAGCGACGATTACGACGCTGGTCAGCGCCAGCGTCAGCACTGTGAAGAAAACGATCATCCGTAGGTTCAGGCCTTTTTTCACAGATGAAACTCCGGCTCGTGTCTCAGCATGAAACACTTCGAAATTAACCTCGCAAGGCTCCGTCATGAAGAGTTCAGACCTCTCCGGTTCTAACGAATATTTTCTTATGGGGCTTTCCGCGGAATTCGCACACCCTTCCGCGCAGGCCCGCACTCGGACGGCCGCTCAATACCGATCAGCCGTTTGACTGCGGGTTTCTTCCTCTTAACTTCCTCGGCAAACTAGCTAACTGAAATTCGGTCTGTATAAATTCCGTCTATATAAAGGAAGCCTTTTAACCCGAGTCTCTTCTGGAATGTGCAAGCTCTCTTGCAATTCGCGTTCACAGCCTACTCATCACCTAAGATGGTGAGCATTACACACCAAGCTGGTTGCGAACGTAGCCCCAAACAACCTTGAAGCATGGAAATCTCCGCAGACTAGTGCGGATCTTTGCGCAATTGAAGTTCGCTAACGTCTTCAGTGCTTACAGGCAGGCTTAGCATGACTCTTGCAAGGGTCGGCACAACAGCCATCTAGCTGAGACGTTAGAGCATTTGTCAGTAGTGCCACAGGAGGAGCAGAAAATGAGCAGACTATTATGCGCGCTTGTCTTTTCGGTAATCGTGTTAACGCCAACCGTTCGGTCCCAGACGCCAACGATGGAGACGAAGAATGCAACGTCGGGCGTTAACGCGCCCAGCGCCCCACTGCCCAATAAGAGTGTCGAGGATTGCGCCTGTGAATCGCAGATCCTCCCCGACGCTTTGGCGATTGTAAACGGCGTTCGAATTACTCGCCGCGACATAGAAAAGGCGACAGAGAAGCCTGTCAATCAACTGCAACGCCAGGTCATTGAAGCGCGTAATCGAGAGCTTGACCTGCAAATCAATTCAAGACTGCTGGCGATTGAAGCGAAAAAGCGTGGAATCAGCACCACAAAGCTCCTCGAACAAGAGGTTGTCGCCAAAGCAAAAGAACCCACCGAGGCCGAGCTTCAGGCTTTCTACGATCAGAACAAAGCTCGCATTAAAGCTGAGTTCAAGGATGCCCGGGAAGATGTCCTCCGATATCTACGGGATCAGCGACAGCGCGAAGGCGCCCGGAGATTCGCTGAAGGACTGCGAGCAACGATCGAAACCAGGGTGGAAATGGCCGAAGCAGCGCCGCCACGAGACGAGGCCGAACGCGCCCGCGTCCGGGCAATCGTCAAAGGCCAGCGGATCACTTCTGGTGACATCGAAGATTCTCTAAAACCCTTCATCTTTGATGTGCAAGAGCGGGTCTACAAACTACGTAAGGACGAGCTTGATCTCAGTATCAATGACACGTTGCTGGTCCAGGAAGCGCAGAGAAGAAAGATAACCACCACCAGTCTGCTCGATACCGAGGTCAAGCCGCGAACAGTTACTGAGGCAGAAGCACAAGCCTTTTATGAGCAGAACAAGGATCGAGTAAGCGGACAGTTCTCCGAGACCAAGGATTCGATCATCCGATATCTGGAGCAAGTCGAGGTACGCAAAGCTGAACGCACATTTCTCGAACAGCTACGCGCCGGTGCTTCTATTCAAGTATTTCTAGTCGCTCCTGAGTCGCCGGTCTTTTCCATTTCGACCGCCGACCAACCTACGCTGGGTAATGCTGCGGCTCTGGTGACAATCGTGGAGTTCACGGATTATCAATGTCCCAGTTGCGCCGCCACACAACCGGATCTCAAGCGTCTGGTTAAGGAGTTTGGCGATAAAGTAAAGCTCGTCGCGCGCGACTTTCCGCTCAGCCAACACGTCGATGCCTTTAAGGCGGCCGAAGCCGCCGAGGCTGCCCGCGAGCAGGGCAAGTACTGGGAATACGTCGAAATACTGATGCGCAACCAATCGGCGTTGGGCGTCGGCAAGTTGAAAGATTATGCCGGCGAGCTAGCTCTCGACCGCGGCCGGTTCGATCAGGCGCTGGAGTCGGGAAAGTTCGCGGAGGCAGTGCAACGTGACCTGGAAGACGGAATGAAGCTGGGAATTGATTCGACACCGACTGTATTTATCAACGGCCGGCGAGTATCGGATAAGAGTTACGACGCTTTGAAGGCTAGTATTGAGTTAGCACTCAAGGCCCAACCGATACAAAGAAGCCCGCAAGCTGGTCGTCGCAGCTTCTAGGATAGGCGTGGACTACCGAGGATGAAAGGCCGGCGACAAACTTGTAACAAGACGAGGGGCAAAATCAATCGGTTGACCATGTCCTTTCCAATTCTGCACCGTGGATGGGTCCATTTCCTGGCGAGCTGCGCAACACCACATAGAGCAGCAAACCGAAAACCTCAGTGAAAACAGCGGGCATAGGGGTAGGGCAACCGCCGGCCAGGCGAACGCGCACGTTTCGTTAAATGTTGAATCTTATTCTGGTCTATTTCAGGTCACCACAGTTCGGGTCGCAGTTTCGTCGTCGTCAAGTTGTTGTCGCTCCTCTTTTCTTTCTCTCTCTCTGTGTGGGTTCGGTGATTAAGGGAAAATCACGCCCTCACAGAATCAACAACTTACAGGCTTAATTCGGTCATTAAGTGAAAATAAAGTCGGGCATAACGTGAGAATTTCCTACAGTTTTCGGGCATAACTTGATAGTTTCCACACATCGCCCAAATTTTCCTGATTTTCATTCAGGTAATTGTGGCGGAAAACTCTTATTTAACCCGATTCGGTTTCGGTTCCACCTTCACACTTTTGATAACCACATGGTTCTTCAAAGCACAGTTGACCGTGCCCCACTAGTACTGTCCAGAGTTATCTGAGCATGTTGAACGCGGCCGCGCCGTTGACAATGCCGAATCCAGTCTCCGGATTCCATCCCGGCGTGTTGAGCCGATCCGCAGACGCTAGGATAGTATTTTTGATTTGTGCAGGGGTGAGTTGTGGGAAAGCACTGAGCAGAAGTGCAGAGACGCCTGCGGCCGTTGGTGCGGCCGCTGACGTCCCATCGTCGAAGGGCTTGACCGATGTACCGCCCGGTCGTCCCGGGCCAAAGTTTCCCAAGTAGTGTGTGTACGCTGACAAGTCTGGCTTCTGCGGTTCAAACCCGCCCGGCCCTTGGGCCGAATAACCGAGTCGCTCTCGCAAATGATTGAGCGCTTGCGCCTCGCCGCGTCGGTCTTCGAACTCTCGCGTCAGCGTTAGCACCCGCTCGTGACAGCCAATGGCCCGACGAGTCTGACCCAACGATTCATAGGCCAAACCGAGGTTCGACAGTGCTGAAGCCTCAATGAAGCGATCACCGAGTTCACGAAGAATGTTCAGCGATTGCTTGAACAACCCGGCCGCCTCGCGAGCGCCGCCGAGGTTGAGTAGCGCCATGCCCGTCCCAAACAAGTCTTCAGCTTCAGTGTGGCGATTATCGAACTCGCGAGAAATCGACAGGGCAAGTTTGTGACACGTCAGCGCTCGACGGAACTGTCCCATTTGGTCGCACGCATGGCCCAGGTTGCTGAGGTGACGTCCTACTGCTTCGCGATCGTCAAGTTGTCGCGCGGCGAAGAGTCCTTCTTTTGCCCAGCGGGCTAATTCTTTAGGAGGCGTGGCCCATTCTCGAACTATAGCAGCGGAGGCTGCGTACGCCGCGCGCAAGGCCGCGCCCGTTTCCCCGGTGCTCTTCTCCGAAGCCCAACGGTGACCAGCTTCAATGTTGGCCCATTCCAACTCCAGCATTTCTAATGCGCCTTTGGCCGCAGCGCGAGACTCAAGGTAAGACTCAGCCACGCTCTCAAGGAGCTTTTGGTAATAGAAAGCGTGGCGGAGTTGAGTCTCATAAAGCGTGAACATAGCTCAATTGATAACGATGAGCGACTAATTTGTCGAATACAAGCTCGACCCAGGTGAGAGGATTTTCGCTTCGCGACCACTAATGTAAAGGACGCACATACAGACTGGTCGTTCCGATATGAAAAGGCAGCACAGCGCTGCGATGAATCATTGTGAAAGTATTGAATGAAGGATGACACTGTGTCGAATAGCGACAATCTTTGTCCTCAGTCATGAGTTGGCCGACCGCAGCGCGGATAGGCGAAACGCTCGTCGGGCCACAGGCAACCATACATAAGAGTAAAGGTTCATTCGCTCCTCACCCCTCCGGTCCTCTCTCTTTCGTGGGAGAGGACCGTTTTTGTCAGATGAGTTGGTCGACCTGAGATCTCTGCGCCCATAATTTGATGTGCTAACTCGAGTGCGAGGATTTTCGCTTGGCGATCACTATTGTACATGCAGGCCCTGAACTCGAACGCTCGTTACGGTGGAAGCAGCGCAATCATTACCTGGACTTGTTCGATTGAGTTTTTGTCGGTCGGGGTAGACACGAATTTAGCCTTTAATTAAGTGAGATCAAATCAGGAGAATCTTTAGAAGGATTTCATTGGACGAGCTGGTTAATCAGCAGGAACATTTACTTTTGGCTCCACGCGATTGTTTTGAGACCAGCGTTTGCAGGTTTCCTGCTTCACAGCGATCTAATGACACAAGCCACCCCACAGTACTGACCGAGCTGCGAACTCCGCACTCAATCGAGATCGGCAAATCCGTTGGTTTGCATACAAATGTTTTTGGGCGGATAGCTCAGCTGGTTAGAGCGCGGTCCTGATAAGGCCGAGGTCGAGAGTTCGACTCTCTCTCCGCCCACATAATCTGTTCCTGAACCTGAATCCCTTGGGAGCCATGTGGGTGTATCGCTGCGTTGGGTGAACGCATGAACTATAAGTCTACTATCAATCTTCCACGAACGCCTTTTCCAATGAAGGCGAATTTGCTTGAGAAGCAGGAAGAGATTCTGCGCCGCTGGCAGGCGCAGGACATCTACCATTCTATTTTGGAAGATCGTCGCGACGCGCAGCCTTTCATTATTCACGATGGACCTCCTTACGCCTCTGGAGATGTTCACGTCGGCATCGGCATGAACAAAATTCTGAAGGATTTCATTGTCAAGTACCAGACAATGAAAGACCGACGCGTGCCTTTTGTTCCTGGTTGGGATTGCCATGGACTGCCGATCGAACTGGAAGCTCTTAGAGAATTCGAAGCCGCCGAGGTGAAGCCATCGGCGGACGAAATACGCTTAGCCTGCGAGCAGCAGGCGGTCCGCTACGTGCGCGAACAAAAGCGTCAGTTTCAGTTACTGGGAACATTTGCAGACTGGGACCGGCCCTACCTGACGATGAACCCTTCTTATGAAGCTGGAGTTCTGACGATTTTCCTCGACATGGTCGAGAAGGGCTACGTGTATCGCGATCTTCGCCCAATCAGTTGGTGTTACTCCTGCCGCACTGCGCTGGCTGAAGCGGAGATTGAGTACAGAAGCAGAGTCGGCCGCTCAGTTTTCATATACTTTGAGGCCGGGGAATCGATCGCAACGCTGTTTGGCTCCTCAGCGAAATCAACGTCACTACTGGCGTGGACCACAACCGCCTGGAGCCTTCCCGGTAACGTCGCAGTGGCTGCGCATCCGGCGCTTAGCTACGCGGCGTTTGCTTGCGGTGAGGGCCGTACGCTTGTCTTACTCGAGTCGCTGGCGCCCGCTGTGTTTGAGCGGCTCGGAATTACTGAATACGAGAAACTGCGCAGTGTTAAGGGTAAGGATTTAGCTGGACTGTTCGTAAAGCATCCCCTGTTTGACTCCCGTATTCCGATTATTTCCGCTGATTACATTAGTGAGAAATCGGGAACCGGGGTTGTTCATATAGCGCCTGGTCATGGAGCTGAAGATTTTATCGTTGCTCGCGAGTACCAGCTTGAGGTTCCAAGTCCAGTCGATGCTGAGGGGCGGTTCAACTCTCAAGCTGGCGGCTTTGCCGGATTGAGCCTTAGCGACGGTGAGGAAGCGATCCTCAAATCAATGAAGCAGCGTGGCTCGCTCGCGTTACTCGACGAAACAGAGCACGAATATCCCCATTGCTGGCGCTGCGCGAATCCACTCATTACCCGAGCCACTGAGCAGTGGTTTGTGAACATAGATCATGCCGAGAATGCCGGCGGCATGACCCTACGCGACAAAGCTCTGCTGGAAACTGAGATCGTAAATTGGACGCCTCCCGCGTCGCGCGCCCGCATTCGCGGCATGATCGAAAACCGGCCGGATTGGTGCATTTCACGACAGCGCTTTTGGGGAGTCCCCATTCCCGCATTCCTTTGTCGGGCCTGCGGACGAGCGATTCTTGACTCGGATGCTATCCGAAAGGTTCGCGATATCGTCGGGATTGAGGGCAGCGCGGCCTGGTTTAAGAGGGATGTTGCAGATCTCCTGCCCGCCGGTTTTAGGTGCTCCTCGTGCGACGGTCAGGAATTCGAAAAGGACAACAGTATTCTCGACGTGTGGTTCGAAGCGGGAACGAGCTGGCAGTCGGCGCTCGTCGCGGATCATCGGCTCAGTTTTCCGGCAGACCTTTGTTTCGAAGGTAGCGATCAGCATCGGGGCTGGTTCCAGCTTTCACTCTTTCCCGCCCTGGTCAATCGAGGCATAGCTCCTTACAAATCGGTAGTCACCCACGGTTTTGTCCTGAACGAGAATGGTGAAAGGATGAATCGGTCTCGCGGCGATTTTGTATCGCTGGCCGATGCGCTGAACAACATTCCGGCTGACTCAATTCGTCTCTATTTCGCTTCGGTTGACGCATCCTCCGATATCCCGCTCTCGCTGAAGACATTCAAAAAAGCAGAACCGCTTTATCGCACGTTCCGCAATACTTTTCGTTTCTTGCTGGGGAATCTTTATGACTTCGTGCCAAGAGAGCATGCCGTTCATCTCGAAGATCTGCACAGTTTCGATCTTTGGGCGCTCTGTCGTTTCCACAAACTGATCGCCGGGGTGACGGATGATTTCTCCGCCTATCGCTTTCACAACGCCATTCGAAAGATCCATGAATTTTGCTCGGAAGACTTAAGCAAGTGGTATTTCGATTCCCTCAAGGATCGTTTGTATTGCGATGCGCCGGAATCGCTATCACGCCGTTCCTCTCAAACGGTGCTCAATTCAATTCTTCTGGGATTGGTTAAGTTGTTGAGCCCGATAACGCCTTACACCTGCGATGAGGTGTGGTCGTTAACGCCTGCTCACGCTGATTGCTCCAGTGTTCACTTGAGCCGATGGCCTAAAGCCGATGAGCAACTTCTTCACCGCCGGCGCAGCCGGGAAACGGAGGAGACTTTTTCGCGTTGGATTCAGCTTCGCAGGTCAGTCACACTCGCGCTCGAGAGACTTCGTGAGAAGAAAGCGATTGGTTCGAGTGCTCACGCGCTCGTGCGCCTGCACGTCGAGAACGGAATCAGATCATTGCTGGGCAACGCCACTCGTGCTGATCTGCGCGAGTTTTTGATCATGTCCGACATCGTTATCGAACAGGCCAGTGAACGACTTGAACCGGTTCCAGGGCTGGAAGGTGTATACCTGAACGTCGCGGTGTCTCCCCACTCAGCATGCGCCCGATGCCGAAGACACGATCCAACCTTTGGCAGAGATCCAAAACATCCCGACTTGTGTTCGCGATGTGCCAAGGTGTTGGAATTGAACGGTACGGCCGCCAGCTCGCCAGCTATTTCATCGCCTATTACTCCAAATACTCGTCCGGCAGATCTGGCGAAATTTCTGCGAGCACGTGACATAAGGAAAGTCGCGATCCTGAATGAGGAAGGTAAATGTACTGCCTACTCATTGCACGCGCCGTCGCAAGAGGTTCGGCCGATGGAAGAGTTTCAGGCCCTTGCCGAACATGTCAACGCTTCACCTGATTTTCGGCAACATGCGGGACTGCTGCTCGGGCTGGGCCAGCATACAGACGTCCTTTTCGGAATTGGTATCCATCATCTGAAGTACGGCACTCCTTTGGGCGGCACTCGTGAGTGGCCCTATGACCGAGTGCGCGACCTGTTGGACAACTTACTTCGTCTTTCATGGGGGATGTCCGTTAAGAACGCCGTCGCTGAACTGCCGCACGGTGGAGGCAAGTCGATCATCGACCCGTGTGGATGGGATTTGAGCATCCATCGTGAGTTTCGACGAGAGATCTACCGCGACTTCGGTCAATTTACCGCGACCTTGTTCGGTCGTTACATCTGTGCGGAAGACATGAACAATACCACTGCCGACACGCGCGAGATGCTGTCCGCGTGCAGGCATGTGATGTGTTTGTCTCAGGGCGTCGGCGGCAGTGGTAATCCCAGCCGGTTCACCGCCCTGGCTGCCTGGGCCGCGGCGAAGGCAGGTTGGAAATTTCTTTCCGGAACAACTTCCTTCAAAGGTCTGGCGATCGCGTTACAGGGTGCGGGAAATGTCGCGCGCAACATCCTGCCGATTCTCATCGAAGCCGATTCCGATATTGGAAAGTTGGTTATCGCCGATCGCGATCCGGAACAGATTACCGCACTCCGAAACATTCTCCTCAAGCGAGGTAAAGAAGGCCTGCTTGAAGTGGTGAGCTCAAAAGATTCGACCGACGCCGGCGGGTCATACGTTGAGCGTGAAGACGAAATGGGGAAGCCATACGTCCTCTACGCGCCGTGCGACATTCTGATTCCGGTTGCGGTTGGCAACGTCATCAATTCCGATAACGTGCCGCTGCTCAACTGTCGTCTGATCGTCCCGATTGCCAATAACGTCTACAGCGACAACGACGCAGTTGCGACTGCGATGTGGGAGCGCGGCATTGTCGACGTGGTTGAGAACAACGTCAACTGGGGCGGCGCGCTCGCGGCCGCCAGCGAGCTCTACGGCTACGACGAGGATAACGTCGCGGCAGCCTGTATTGAAGCTTACGACAAGACGCTCGCACTTCTCGATCGCGCCAAACAGGAAAACCGTCCACCGTGGTTTGTCCTGAAAGAAACTGCCTCGCACCGCATTTTTGAAGAGAACCATCCAGTGGTTGGCGCCGCGCGGCATTACAAATTCATCGGCGACATCAACCGAGGCTTCAATGAATGGATAAAGGAGCGTTGGCTGCGCAACATCGTTGATGTGGAACCTGATCAGTTTGCGGGATATGCAGTGGAGAAGGCAGCCCTATCGATCAATTAACTGTGTTGTTCGTTGGGGTCGCCGATTGCCGCATAGGAGGACAGTGCAATGAATGACTCGGACAATGAAACAGCCGATCAATCAGAGGCTGAGACTATTCCCTTAGAACGCACCACAAAGCCGCTTGAATCAATAAACGCTAAAGTGGGACCGTATCTTCAAAGCTTGAGCAACGGCCTTATTCAGTTTGCTAATAAGATCCGCGATGAAGAAACAATGTTGGCCGGTAAGGAGGTTGAGTCTCGTCTGGCGAGCGTTCTCTCGGAAATGGCCGACCTGGCAAGAACTGTATCGTTAATTCATCTACAACCGAGCGACGACAGTGATTTCTGCCTCGGGTGTATCTGCGAGTTCCTAAAGCGTACAACGACGAGGAATGCTTCGGAGCTACAAAAGTTCAATTCCGGCAAAGGGTGTCATTTATATTTCGAATCTACAGCTGCCAAATTAAGCAGCATACCTCTGGGTGAACACATGAAACGCCTGAAAAGCGGCGATCACTATGATGTGATTTCAGACATTGCCTCTTGGGTGGGTGGTGGTCTGAAGGAGTTTAGAGATCAAACCAAAACCGCAGTAGCGAAAGGGGTATTCGTCAGGCGCGTATTCAACTTAATGTTGCAACACGCGGTGCGTCCTGTTCAGAGGAAAGACATTGAGACGGTGTTATCTCAGCATCTAAAAGACTCGGAGGAATGGAACAAAGCTAATCGAGGACGATACGATGTAGCCGTTATTGGCACTCCGAACATCCCGGCATTAGAGAACGCCGATCCCTCCGTAACCGATGATGAGTTTGCGACTGAAGTTCACTTCGGTATCTTCTCTCGCGCTGGTGAAGGCAAGGCGTTGATCGAATATCGGGTGAGATCCGCTAACGTTTCCAAGATGACTTTGAGTAACGATAAGGAAGCAATCAGAAATCACTTACGAACGTTTGAAACAGTTTGGGGCGTTGCTCCAAAACTGAGTCAAGCACTTCTAGATTCAGTCGTGCCAGATTATAAGAAGTGGACGACGCCTCCTTGATCACACACAAGCTTCATTCCATCAATCTGACGTGACTTCATGTCTAATTCCAACACAATCACCAGCGTCGCCGATGCCATCCACAGACTCGACTCGGACCAGTTTCGAAAGTTCCGCACTTCTGAAGTTCCTGACCATCGAATTGGAAACGAGTACAAGTACCCATTTGGCATCTGGTTTCGTGGTTTGGCTCATGCGGATTGGACGCTCATGCCCGGTATTTTCCGGCAATCCGAACATGAGTACACTCGCAATTGAAAGTGATGAAACATGCTGCTCTCTTCGATGTATCAAAGCACCTTCGACTGGTTGTGCCTGATGCAGCATTACGATTTGCCAACACGGCTCCTGGACTGGACGGAGAGTGTCCTGATTGGATTGTTCTTTGCCGTCGATGACACAAAGCGGAGTGACATTGACGGAAAACTGTGTGTACTCAACGCACGGCGACTGAACAAGCATACGACGCATTCAAGTCGGCAATATCCAGCGAACATCTGCACCCCAACTGCCTTTGATACGCTCGTCCGGGCCCAACTTGCGGCGTCAAGAGACATTGAGAGATTTCGAGGCGCACTCCCCAAGCTTTTTGCCGCGACCAGTCGGAGTGCAAAAGAAGCGAAGCAGATTCTTGGGGCTCTCGAAAAGATGGGGCCGAAAACACGGAAGTGGTGAGCGTCTCCTGTTGCGGTTTTTCCAAGCAGGTTAAATGGACGCATGATTCTACAGACGAGCATGTCTACGATTCACAGGGGTAAGTGGCACAGAGAATTACCAAAAACCATGGACGATCTTCCGAGACCACTGGGTCTGGAAGGAATCGATGAGCGGCTTCCAAAGAATGAACGGTTCCTTAAGACTTACGTGGTTCCTAAAGAATGCAAGACTAAGATCCGTGAAGAGCTGATGACTCTTGGGATTCATTCGGGTTCCCTCTTCCCCGAAATCGACAAACAGGCCGCGTACATTAAGGAACAGTGGCGCTTTGACCTGCCAGGCCCGACCAATCGTCAGGTCGTGAGAACAATGCTGACGAACTCCATCAAGCCAGGAATGGGAACTTGTTCAGACCTGGGAGAATGATCAACAGAAGCAGTGACTTCCGACAAGAGATCGGCAAATAACGGATGGCTAACATTAATTTCCCAAAACTTGAACGTGAGATTCTTAATTTCTGGGAACGTGAGAACTGTTTTCAGAAGCTGGTCGAAAAGAATCGAGATAGACTCAAGTGGTCTTTCCTCGATGGTCCGATTACGGCCAACAACCCGATGGGGGTTCATCATGCCTGGGGTCGCGCCTACAAGGATCTTTTTCAACGGTACCAGGCGATGACGGGTCATGAACTCCGCTATCAAAATGGGTTTGATTGCCAAGGGTTATGGGTTGAAGTTGAAGTTGAGAAGGAACTCGGATTCAAGTCTAAACGAGACATCGAGCAATACGGCATTGCGCCCTTTGTTGAAAAATGCAAGGAGCGCGTCCGAAAGTTTGCCCAAATGCAGACCGAACAGTCGATTCGGCTGGGCTACTGGATGGACTGGAGTAATTCGTATTACACGATGTCCGACGAGAACAACTACACCATCTGGCAGTTTCTCAGGAAATGTAACGACCGCGGCTACATTTATCATGGGTGGGATTCGATGCCCTGGTGCCCGCGCTGCGGAACGGGAATTTCACAGCATGAAATCTCCAGCGAGGAGAGACCACAAGTTACGCACACTTCGCCGACGGTACGGTTTCGGCTCCGAAATCGACAGGACGAATACATTCTCGCCTGGACGACAACACCGTGGACGCTCACTTCAAACGTAGCTTGCGCAGTTCATCCCGAGCTGACCTACCTCAAAGTGCGCCAGGAGAATTCCATCTATTACATCATCAAAGAGAGGGCCGAAACCGTGATGAGCGGCCAGGGCGCGATCGAAATTCTCGGGACCGTGACCGGTGCGGAAATGGTTGGCTGGCAGTACGAGGGGCCGTTTGATGAGCTTCCTGTTCAGCTCAACGTTCAGCATCGCATTATTCCCTGGAAGGAAGTCAGCACAGAAGAAGGAACCGGCATTGTGCACATCGCGCCGGGATGCGGTAAAGAAGACTACGACTTTGGTTTGCAGTTCAACCTCGCAACGATAGCGCCGATTGATGAGAGCGGAGTGTTCCTTGAAGGGTTTGGTCCGTTTACGGGGGCATTCGCCGGCGATGTCGCTAAACAGATTATTAGGTCGTTGAAGGAAAAGGGAATTCTTTACCGGACCGAAGAATACCGGCACGCTTACCCCATTTGTTGGCGCTGTAAGACGCAACTGCTGTTTCGTCTGGTTGACGAGTGGTACATCAGGATGGATGAGCTGCGCCACCAGATCATCGAAGTCACCAAACAAACTGAATGGATCCCGGCAGTCGGTCAGAAGCTCGAGATCGAATGGCTGACGAACATGCACGACTGGATGATTTCCAAAAAGCGATATTGGGGGTTGGCTTTGCCCATTTATCCTTGCCTGTCATGCGGCACATTCGAGGTTATCGGCAGCCGGGACGAGTTGCGCGCGCGCGCCGTTCACGGCTGGGACGAATTCGACGGCCACAGTCCACATCGGCCATGGATAGATTCAGTTCAGATCGCGTGCGCAGAGTGCAACGCGCCAACCAAACGCATCCTTGACGTCGGTAACCCCTGGCTTGATGCAGGCATCGTTCCTTACTCGACGATGCACTACAACACCGATCATTCGTACTGGGAAAAATGGTTTCCGGCAGATTGGATTTCGGAGAGCTTTCCGGGACAGTTTCGCAATTGGTTCTACTCGATCCTGGCAATGAGCACGGTGATGGAAGATCGGCCGCCCTTCAAGCAGATGTTCGGATACCGGCTGATGAAGGACGAACGCGGCGAGCAGATGCACAAGTCAAAAGGCAACGCAGTCGAGTTCAACGAAGCGGCTGAACGCGAAGGCGCCGACGCCATGCGTTGGTTGTTTGCCTCGCACAATCCGGAGCATGACCTGCGTTTCGGTTACCACAACATTCACCAGGCGCGGCGTGAGTTTCTGGTGCTGTGGAATGTTTACGACTTCTTTCTTACCTACGCGCGTATCGACGAGTTCAATCCAATCACATCCGCCGTTCCTTTTGCGGAGCGGGCGGAATTGGATCGATGGATATTGAGCAGGCTCGAGACGCTCATTCAGCACGCGCATCGATACTACTCAACTTACAGCGTCCATCTTTTTATGAGAGAAGTTCAAGGGTTCATCGACGCCTTGTCGCGCTGGTATCTGCGCCGTAGCCGGCGGAGATTCTGGAAGAGCGAAGATGATTCCGACAAGACAGCCGCATACCTAACGCTGTGGGAATGCTTGATGACGGTAATCAAATTGTTGGCGCCAATCATCCCTTTTATGACCGAGGCGATGTATCAGGAGATTGGGCGGACACACAGTGACGCGCCTGTAAGCGTCCATCTTTGCGATTTTCCAAAGCCAAATTCTTTTCCGGTTGATGAGCGCCTGATTCGATTGATGGATGCGACCACTGCTTTGGTCGAACACGGACACGCGGCTCGCAGTAAAGCTGCATTGAGGGTCAGACAACCAATTCGCGAGGTTCGTGTTCTGAGCAATCAGAAGGGCCTGGAAGGCGACCTGCAACCATTTGTACCGCTCATCTTAGACGAGCTTAACGCCAAGAAATTAACGTTTATCGGATCGGCAACAGACCTCTACACGGTCTCGGCGCGGGTCGACGCGAAACTCGGGAAACCGAAGTACAGACAACTGTTTGATTCTGTCCAGAGTGAGCTCTCACGAACACCCGTCGAGATTATCGTCGGAGCTGTTGAACGTGGCGAACCGGTTCCGCTAACGGTCAATGGACAGGCGTTATCGGTTAGCCCGGACGAGATTGTAATTCAAAGATCAGCGCGCGCTGATTGGGAGATTTCTGAAGGCAACGGTTTTTTCGTAGCGATAGATACGAAACTCGATTCACAACTCATTAGGGAACGTTTAGTGCGCGATCTGATTCGTGAGGTTCAAAATCTACGCAAAACGGCCGCATTGGAAGTGGCCGATAGAATCCGAGTTCGATATTCGGCGACCGGTGAACTGGCCGTCGCGATTGTCGATTACAGGGAATATCTTGCGAACGAAACGCTCGCAATCGAATTAATCGAGACTGATTTTGTTGACGAGTCTCCGCACTCTTGCAAAATCGGGAACTGCGAAGTCAGACTCTTGATCTCGATAATCTGACGTACAAATCACGGCAAATCATTTTTGGGTTAGAGCGAGCCAACTGCGGGTCTGGCTTATCAAGCAGACTCACTGACAGTTCGTACTTGTCAGCGTCGCCTTGTGATATGGAACGGGTAATTGCCAACAGTACTCCACTTGTTCGGCGGAGTAAGCCCATCCACTCTCAGATCGTATGTTCCAGGGATGAGAAATTTCGAGTTCATACTAAGTGACAGAGCGTCGTAGGCGTCCGGTTTGAAACCGCCCCGATTAAGAACGGTAGCTCCTCGATGGTCCAGGATTTTCACTCGATACGCGGTATAGTCCTTTCTATCTTCTACTGGTATCGAAAGCGCGAATCTGGAACTCGATGCGGGCAGGGCAATTTCAACCGGGGCCGGGACCTGTCCCCTCACCGCAGAGACTAAGGCAAAAATCGGAAAGTTAGCTTCCGGAGCTCCCGATCCGCGAACTGAATATTGCTCTCGCTTATTGGCAGCGACTTCGGTTTGGAGTTTCTTCTCGAGCTCGTCAAGCCGCCGAACCAGTTCCTGGTTGGTTTCATTGTGTCGCTTTTCCGATGCGGCAGCAGTTTGTGACTCCTGCTGATATTTTTGGCTACTGGCAGCAGCATCTGCGTTGGCTTGACGGAGCTCGGCTTCTAATCTGACTAACCGGCGAACAGCAAAAAAGCCGAGCCCTACCGCCACAATCACGCAGGCTCCTGCAATCGCCGGCCAAAAGCGAAGAGGCACTAGTTTTTGAAGCCGCCATCGCTGAGTACGGGATACCTGCCTATCCGAAAATAATGTCTCCTGGACGGCCAGGCCTTTCAGATCGTGGATAAAGCTCCTCGATATCTTTAACTGGTCGACACACTCCGGACAGTCCACGAAATGTGCTTCGAATTCTTCGACTTGGTCCGCGGCCAGGGTCCCCAACACGTATTGGTCGATCAAATGGGACTCAATAATGTAGTCGTGGTTCATTAGAGGCACTGCCCTTACTGATAGAGTGGCAACAGAGCGTAAAACATCGCAATGAAATGCGATGGCTCATCCGCGTCCAGTCTTGTCCTCCAGCTTCTTACGTTTGAGGTAGAGTTTCTTATAGCGTTTTCTAGCTCGATGCAAAACCCCGTCGAACTGCATACTGGTCAAACCAAGATCAGCACAGATCCTGTCCTTTGGTTCTTCGTTTATATAAAAGCGCAAAAGCATTTTCCGGTCCCGAGGGATGAGTTCTTCAATCACCTCGCGAATCTCGGCGAACTGCTCAGACGTCTCTAGTTTTTCCAACAGGTTTGGCGATGGGTCTGGCAACTGTGCAGCATGTTCCAGATCCTCGTTACATTCCCTTCTCCTGATTCTCCTAATCTGGCCAATCGCATGATACTTAGCCACACTTGAGACAAAGGATTTCAGGCTTTCGGGTTGCTGGACATCGCCGTTGCGGATTTTTCTTATTATTGTGATTAGGGCGTCTTGCGAAAGATCCTCAGCCAAAGGAGGGTTTCTCACAATATTAAGGATGATTTGGAAGACCCCTGCTCCAAAGCGGGCTACCAATTCCGCTTCGGCGTCTGTGTCGCCGGCAATGATTCGGCTCACCAGGCCGCCGTAGTCAAGGCTCACGTTCACCTCCCCGAGGTCCGGGGAAACATTCGCTTAGGTAAAGACATCGATTATGGCGCCCCGATGATAACAAAAGGCGCCCAGTAGTAAGGATGACGGGTTTCGGAACCACCGTTGAGCATGCGCAGTTTGGCTTCCCGTAACGCAGCTGGCTTTGCGACATGGTTGACCAATTGCTGATAAAAATCCTTCATCAACTGCGCGGTTGATATATCGCTCACCGCCCATTGGCTAACTACCACTGAGCGGGCGCCGGCAATGAAGAAAGATCTACTTAGTCCGATGATGCCTTCACCCGACGATAACCGGCCCCATCCGGTTTCGCAGGCACTCAAGACCACCAGATCGCAGTTCAAATCCAGGTCCGCAATTTCGGTGGCTCGCAAAAATCCATCTTCGTCATTATCGACGTCACGCGCCAACACCACCGCGGAACGACCTGGATTTCGTTCGTCGATCAGACTGTGGGTGGCAAGGTGTATCCATCTATATTTGTTTAGAGGCTCCTGCTTAAACGTTTTTTCCGTACTGTCTTTTCCCAAATACAGACGCTCTCGTTCTTTGGGAATCAGACTCGCGATGTATTCGACTTCGTCTCGGGTTCGTGGTAAACGTGAAAGATTAGACGTCTCCCAGTCCCCCGCTCGCTTTTCGGTTTTCGCAGAGCTTGCCGGCAGATTCCGGCTGAGAGAGGTTTTCGATCTTTGCTGAAATACGGGGTCACCAAAGGCGAGCAAGTCCAGTTGGCCGTCGTCCTCCGCAGCGGACCCAGGCGGCGGCTGGCGCAGCAGTTCGATCAGACTTGCGGACGGCAGATACGTGATCTCGTGCTCTTCAACCAAGTACCGGCCATTGTGGAACAGTGATTCGTATGGCACATGGTTCAGCAGCCCGTCCGGAATTACAATCAGTTTGTAACTGGCGAGTTGACTCGACAGTTTGCCAAAAAGCATTGTAAAGAGTTCCCGGGCCATCGCCCGCTGTTTCGCGACTCTCGACTGCAGATGGAGATTGGTCGGAGGGGTTGAGAGGTCGTCCAGATACTGCTGGACTTTTCCCTCGATCTCGCCGCGGCCGGGGAGTGTCTCGAAGCCGACTGTCCCGCGCGAGATCAGCCACACAAAGGACCGTTCTTCTCCCAGGTTGAACTCGATCACCGACTCGCCATCTCCGAGTTGATTTTGCAGTTGCTTTAGTCTGGCAGGACTGGAAAAAACCGACCGGAGTTTGGGGTGGTTCAACTCGGCCTGGAATCGCCTTTCTGTCAAATCGCCTTCAACTTCAACCAACTCTCGCTGGAGATTTTCGCGCTGATGTCTATTCAGATTTGGCGACAACAGTTTTGTGCGCAGTGCGATTATCGATGCCGACAACGCGCTGGTCTGGTTGTCCGTATCGCCGTTAGTACGAGAACCAACAAGGTGCCGCGCGCGGATGTACGCGGACAAGGTTCTGACCCGGGCGTATTGATACGCGTCGTAGGCCTCATCTATTCGTCCCAACTCAACGAGCAGGTCTACCAACTCGCGATATGCCGTCTGACGTTCTTCGGCGAACGCGATCGCACTTCTTTCTGTCGAGGTATAGACCATCCACCAATCAATAACCGTCCCGCTAACCGCACGCAAATACGACTTCAGCGCGTCCTCACGCTGTTGCGAGGCCCGTTGCGCGCGCGCCAAAGCAAGCCAGCAGGGCCACCGCAGTGCGTTAACCCGCAACCTCTGAGAGTCCGTGGTGGAGCGGCGCGACAGGTCTTCCGCCATCTTGAGCGCCGACTGCGCCTGTTCCATTGCGAGTGAGACTTGTTTTGCTGACAAGTTCAGGCCGGACGAAAAACAGAGCGTCTTGATTTGCGCGGGTAGATCGTTGTCTTGCCGATAAAGGGAAAGCGCCCGATCGAGATCTGTCCGACCCTTCTCGAGCAAGCCATTTTTTAGCTCCATCTGCGCCAGGAAACCTAAAGACAACGCCACCACTCTCTCGTCATTTCCCTTACTGCTCGAGATGACGGCGCTCTGCGCTTGGGCCATCGCCTGTGTGAAATCACCGGTCTTGTTGCTCAAAGCCGCAAGGTTCAGTTGCACCTGCGCTTCAACTGCGTAGTCCTTATTGAGATGAGCGAGACTTAGCGCCCTGGAGTAGTTTCGGAGCGACAGTTCTGTCTGGTAAAGCTCAGCGTAGATTTGGCCCATCGAGTCATAGCTTAAGGCCTTCAACGAAGGCGATAGCCCTTGGATCAGCAGTGTCTGACGATACTGGTTTAAGGACTCGTCATATCGCTTGTCATCTCGGTATAAGTCACCGACCTGCAACCTGGCCCGCGCCGCGCGCTCAGGATCGCCGCGCCTGGTCCACAGAAGACAAGCTTCATCGAGGCGCTGATCAACTTCTGCTCGCCCGCCGCTTCCGGCCAGTTTCATTGCCTCAACAAACAACTGTTCGGGATCATCCCCAACTACCGGTGCTGGGCGCGCGTTGGCCTGAGGAGTTGCATGCAGGTTCTGATTGATGAATAGCTGCGGCCACACACAAAGCAGGACGAGCAATCCTATGCGAGCAGCGTAGCGCATTCTGTTTGTGAGAATGACTGAAGAGTTGGGTTTCTGGATCGTATCGACCATGAGATGCTGATCGCCTTTTCAACTACAGCTGACCGTTGACGCCCATAGTATGCACATTTGGTTTGTTTCGATCTATTTTCGCACCGCACGAATAAGGCTCCCGGTCGTTATTCAGATCGGGAGCCTTATCCATAACCGCACACCTTACAAGAGAGCGCTCTTGAAAAAGCCAACGACAAATACAGGATGGAGGTCGAAGGTTTCGAGCTTGATGTCATACAAAAGCTTATCGCCTTTCCTCACCTGCTGATAGAACGGCAGCGTCAAGCCCTGAACCGTGCGATAGTCGCGGTAAGTGATGCTGATCTCGCCATCTTCCAACCGATCGATCAGGTTGTTTGAGTTGGCGTAGAAATACCAGGAGCCGTCGACGGTCTTTACCTGGAATCGGTTTCCCTTCGATGTGGCGCCGACGTAGACCGCTTGCGTGTTCGGCTCTGAAAGTCGCCTTAGAATGGGCAGCAGACCGAACGTCGCTATTTGACGCCTAACGCTGACGGCCTCGACGCCGTCTATCACTTTGTCTTCCACCTGGGTTTCTGCTTCGAAGGTTGTCCGAACCACACTCTGCCCATCAAATAAGTAACTCCGGGTCCTGTCGAGCGTGGTCCGATCGTACCTGGCAAACGAGCCGTCCACGGACAGTTTCAGCTTCCTTTCAAACATGCTTTGCGAACCAGCTGAAATATCCAGGTCGTACATCAATGTGCCTTGCTGGGTAAACCTCGGCCACTGTTTTTGGCCACCACCATGGGCCTGCAGCACGGTCAATACTGAGACGCTGACGGGTCGTTGCGCTGCCCGCCGGTAAACAAGCCTCGCTGCCAGAGCCATACCGACGCCCACGAGCAGCACGCTCCAGATAACAACACTACGTAAGAAGGTCTCTCTCATCTTAATTCTCCTATTCCATTTAAAAGCCGGGGCGAACAGCTTTCGTTAGTGCAGCCATTCGCCCCGGCGGTGTTAGACTTCATTCGTTGGCCGGCTACTCACTTGCTAGACCATTAATCTCCCGAAGAGGTGCGTGGCCTGGCAGTGGGTTGCTGGTCATTTCAAAACAGCGGCAGATCCGCCCAGGCAGGTATCGACGCAGGCCTCATAAGACTCGAGACACGTGCCCTTGAGTAGCGCAACGCGATTTGAGTTTATTAAGCAGGCTGCGAATTGCGCCTCGCACCTACCCAGGCACTCGACCTGAGCCGTGACCCTGGAACTTGCAACCACGGACAATGCGATGAACAACGCGATTGACAGTAGGCTGCGACCAGCTTTTCTCTTTTTCATTTTTGCGATTTCCTTCCTTTCAAAGTTAGGGCGCTTAACGCCCTTCATTGATGGAGTTCCGTCGCGAGATGGCAGAAGGTAACGGACCGCCAGAAAAAATTTTTCAAAGAGCGAGGTGCGCTCAATGGGTATTTCAGGCCTGAACCGACAAAGAGTTACCCAGGGCTCGTAATGTCTCTCAATTAATGTTGCGCCTGAGTCCAGCTGCCCTGGTTGAATTGGGACTTCAACCCATTGCTGTGGTTTTCAAGTGAGATTTTTAGGTGGTAGCCGCCACTCTAATTATGAGATGGCAACTGACACGTCTCAGGCAATCCGGGAATACAGGATCACGCAGCTCGATCGCGGGGATCACGTTCAACTCTTGAGTCACGCGGTGAAGAATGGCAGCAGAGAGCCAAAAGAAAACGATCTGTACCGTTGAAGAGGATCTGGAGTTGGTGAGACGCTACCAACGTGGCGACCAGGAAGCGCTGGAGATTTTGCTCAAAGTCCATCGCCGCTTAATTCAGTTTTGGGTGCGTAAAGTGTGGGCCTGGGCGGATCGAGACGAGGTCATGCAGGAGGCGAACATTGGATTCAGTAAGGCGGCACAGGAATTCGACGTTTCAATACATGACGACTTTCACCTCCATGCCAGAGCTTGTGTGATGAGGGGCGTCTACGAAAGTACTGCAATCATGCCCGTGAGACGAACTCTGTACAGGCACTACCGCCAGGTGATGAAGGCTCAGGATATATTGTTGCGAAAGTTAGATCGCAGACCGACACTTGAGGAGCTCAGCACGGAAACGGGACTCTCGGTAAAGCAAGTAGAGACTGCCCTGAACGTGATCGCTGCGTTCTGTCTCCCGTTGGAAGAGGAAGATGGACTAGCGATCGAAGAGCCCTCTCAGAGTGAGGATCCTTACCAGTCGCGGCTAATCAAAGACGCGCTCAAACAACTAAGTCAGGAGGAGGTCAAAGTAATAATTCTTTATTACTTCTACGGAAAGACAGATCGCGAGATCGCAGAACACATGGGCAAGTCCGCAGCCGCCGTCAAAACGGCACGAACGCGCGCGTTAGAGAAACTCAGAGCTATAATCTCTGGTGAAGGAGTCTGAAAAAATGGAAACTCAAGATATTGAACAACTCCTGGAAAATGCCAAATATGCGCATCTGTCCGAAGCGACGCTGCTCTCGTACCGCGATAGTCAGCTCGATGAGATCGGGGTGGCGTTAGCTGATGCACATTTGACCCGTTGTCTCGTTTGCGAGCGAAAGCTTACTTTCTTGAGGGAGGAGCGGGAGGTGCTCACGATAACTGAGGAGCCAGAGATCAGGGCCGGCGACTACTTTCACACTGAGCTTCAACGACTCGCGTCTTATGTTAATGATCTGCTGGATGCATGGATCATAGTATTTAGCGAGCCGGCGATGCGCGGAGCAAAAGACGGTGACGAAGTATGGAGATACAAGAGGGATGATAAATTGCTTACGGCGTGGGCAATACTCGAAAGCGATGCGAGTCTGACTGTGCATTTCTCCTCACCTGAGCTCGCCTGGGAAGGCACCCGCATACGATTCCGGCTTGGCCCATTCAGGAAGGAGGTTACGTTGCAACGTGAAGGAGATTCTGGAGTGGCCGCAAAGATCGAAATACCCCGCGACGAGCGAGCGAAAAACATGGCGGATATTTCCATAGAGGTTATCTAGGCAACCTTGGCGGCATGGGCCAGAGTCTCTCAACCTCATTAATTAATGTTTGGCTATCCCTGAGTACAAAGGCTTCTGGCAAAGTCCGCCAGAATCCGATGCATTTGAAAGCGACCACCGCCAACGGGCTCCAGCAGCCCATGTCCGACGAGTTGGCGAACTGTAGGTTTTGGATCATCAACCTGCCAGACCGCTTGCAACGCAGGGAGGTCAAAAGTCGCGGGCTTCGGCGCAAAGGCGCCAAGATACATGAAGCAATCGCGGATCGGTTCGTCCAGCACATCCGTGCTCCGCTGCAGAAGCGCCCTGACAGAGGGGATGTCGCCGTCCTTCTCCATTCGGTCGTTCGGCGCCTGTTTGTTGATTAGCTCTGTTCCTTCGCGAATCTCCTTAATCAGATTGGTTACCCCCCAACCCATTGTCGCTTCGCTTCTCAGCAATCCCGCGGCGACGTGCAGAGCCAAGGGCAAGCACTGCAAGTCTCGCACGAGTTCCAGGCAATCCCCCTCGTTTTGTGAAACCACCTCAGGCACGAGAATTCGAAGCAACCTTAAGGCGAAATCCTCAGTTAATACCGGCAAGTTGTATGCGTGGTTTTGATCGGTCGTGAGGGCTTCGGCTATTTTGGTTAAGCGGGTCGTAATCATCACCGAGCATTGTTCGCCGGCAGCTTCAGTAAAGGCTGCGGCGTGACCCGTCTCCCAGACATCGTCTACTATCAGCAACATCCGGCGCTTCCTGAGCAGCGCGGCCAGTAGGGCGGTGGCTTCCTTGACTGTGGGCGCCTTAAGTATGTCCTCAGAGCCCAGCGCCCGTCCCCATCTGTCCATCGCGGTAATGATATTCGGCTTCTGTTCAAGCGAGATCCACAAGACGCCGTCTTTGAAAGTCCTGGCTATTTCATCGTCGTGGCCAATGGCACTTACCAGACTTGTTTTGCCAACTCCCGGCCAGCCGCGTATCACAGTAATGTTTTCTCCGTTTCCGCTCCGCTGGTTGACGGTGAGCAACCGTTTTATGTCCTGGAGCGAATCTTCCCTTCCGATAAAGACACGCGGAGGAAACGGAGGCGCGATTCCAGGAGGAACCGGGTAGAGGATCTCCCAAGCTTTCCGGTAGCTGTCCGGCGTGAAACTCGCCTGCAGTATCCTTGAGTTTTCAGCAAAGCTGACGGTCAAGTCTGCGTTCTGATTATCCGGATCAGTTTCCATCTGATTGAGCACGAGTGTTCCCTCATCTAGCGCCTTTCGCAGAATCGACCGATCCAACTCGCTTCTGGCGCCGCGGACAAATCGTTGCAGAATCGACTTCAGCTCATCGGAGCCCGCTGTCATTCTTACCAACGACTTCGTATCGTCAGCGCCGTCCTTAACGTGGAGCACCACCGCCTCTGCGCCAGGAAGGCCTTCCAGACCCAGAATGCTCTTTCCGTATGCGACCGCCTGCTGGACAGAACTGCCCGATGCCAAGGCTGCATAGAACGCCGGGACAAATGCCAGAGAAGATTCGACCGAGATTTCGTCCTCTATTCCCAGTACGAAATCAATCTCCGTTGAGAGCGCCTTGGCGCAGTCAGCAGAATAACAAAACCCAAAAAAGACCAGTTGCAAGTTCGGGCCTGCGCTAAGCAAAACCTCTTTGAGTTGGGCGCACTGTATCTTGGCTATCTTTCTAAGATCATTCTCGAGCACTAATCCTTCCGTAACCCGGCTGTGAGCGCTGATGTGGAGGATTTCGGGTTTGTGCTTAAGCAACGAAGGACCGATGTCGGAGAGTCTGAGGGCGGGTTCTTTTCGTATTTCGAACTGGTCGCGGAGCGGCGCCGCCTGAATCGCTCGGTCTATCGCTTGAATTTCATCAGTAGCCCGTGAATCCAAGGTGTCCACGGAGTTCGCGGCTAACAGCAGCAACTTGAGATGGTCTGACATCTTGCTTCCCGTGATCCATCAGGTTTAGGAAGATGGACTCCGTTTCTTGTATGGCACATACATGGGTCCAAATTATTTTAGGAGTTTAGTGCGGCACGCGCTTGCTTTTTCCCCTCAAACGCTTTAGCGCACTCTTCTGAATGTGAAAATGCTCGCTCGAAATCACCCAGGGACATGAACGCCAAGCAGAGCCCAAAATGTGAGTTACCTGCGGACTCAGGGTCGCCGATCTCCAACGCGATCGCCAGGCTCTTTTCGTAAAGCTCAACCGCTTGAGAGTGCTCGCCGGAATTATAGTATGTGCTGGCCATATTACCGAGAACTCTGGCTTCTCCGGAACGATCGCCGATGCGCCGCACTATTTGCAGATCCCGCTCGTGGCACTCGAGCGCCCGCTTAGAGTCCCCAAGGAAGAAGTAGTTTCTCCCAAGATTGCCGAGCGCCTGGGCCTGGCTGCGTTGATCGCCAAGTTCTATCGCGAGAGCTACTTGTTCGAGATGGAGGCTGACAGCCTGTTCGTATTCGCCGAGCGCTGAGTGGGCCAGACCCATATTTCCCAGGGCGGCCACCTCACTCTTCCGATCACCGATCTCTTTCGCCAAGTCGTGATTTTGCCTGTAGAGATCGAGCGCACGTTGTGGTTCATCTAAAGTAAGAAACACGTTGCCCAAATTTCCCATGGCCTGTGCTTCGAAACTTCGGTTTCCGATCTTTCGAGAACCGGCCAAAAAATCCGTCAACGACTCGATCGCGAGTTCATATTTTCCTAACGCGCACTGCGCCGTCCCGATATTCCCCAGTGCCGCACATTCCGCACTGACATCTGCGAGACCTCGGGCAATAACCAGTGCTTCGTTGCAGAGTTCAAGCGAGCGCTTATAGTCGCCGATCTGTTGATAAGCTGTACCCAGGTTGGATAATGCCTTGCCTGTTTCCGACCGGTCGCCAATTTCTCGGGTGATCTCCAGATGCTTTTCATAGAGGCTGATGGCCTTCCCATAGTCTCCCAGGGAATCATAGGCGACTCCCAGGTTGGCAAGGGCCGCGCCTTCTATTCTTCGATCGCCAATTTCCCTCGCGACCTTCAAGTTGAGATTGTGGTATTCAATCGCGCGGTGAGAATCTCCCAGGAGATAATGTGCGATTCCAATGTTCCCCAGGTGGACCGCCTCTGTCACCCGGTCGTCAAGGGCCCGAGCAGCCTTGATGGCACTCTCCAGCCAACGAATCTGCTCTGATGGATGTTGACGAACGTGGAGGACCGAGGCTCCATAACCTGCGTATCGATCGCAACACCACGCCGCTTCTTTGTCATCGTCCGCAAACTTCGCGGCCTGTTCCTGCCCGCGGCATATGTTTGACCATTCGTTGTCGAATAGATCGAGTCCCTGCGCCAACGCCTCTTCACCTTCGCAATAGAGAATGTCGGCTTGATTCAGGATCCCAAGATAATAACGAAAATGGCGTCTCTGAATTTCGAGTGAGGTCATTTCTAAACGCCTAAATCTTGACAGCGGCGTTCGCTCGCGGGCCTACTGCTGAAATGCTGCTTAGCACTTGCGTCTCTCCCTGCTGATCGGCTAACTGCCGGAAAAGGACCAGTGCTTCAGCAAAGAGTTCCTCCGTTTCTTTCAATTGCCCGAGCGCCATCCGCGCATTTCCCAGACCGCACAGCGCGACAGCTTCGCCTCTGTAGTTGTCAATCTTGCGGCAAATCGCCAGCGACTGTTCATAGGATCCTACTGCTGGTTGAGGGAGGCCGAGACCCAGCTGTGCTGCTCCCAGACCATTTAGGGAATCCGCCTCTCCATCGGCAAACTCAATTTCTCGAAAGATCTTCAAGGAGCGTTCAAGACAATGGATGGCGACCGTGTTGTTGTGTAATTGCGTATGAGCTTTTCCCTGACTGCTCAGGGCCATCGCTTCACCCATTTTGTCTTTCCCCTCGCGACAGATTTCCTCGCTTCGCAGATAGCAAATGAGCGACTGCTCCACTTGACCGTCCAGAGCATGAATCGCACCCAGTTCTCGCAACAACCGTCCCCAGCTCTTTGCGTCGCCCTGTCGCCTGGCACAAGTCACCGAACTCTGTAGTTTGCTCACGAGCAGTGCCGGCTCCAGGCGTAGGCTAAACAGCTCAGTACGATCGCGCGCGAACGAAACGCACAGCCTGGCCGCGTCTATGTGATGATTAGAATTGTCGATGGCCCATGACCACGCCTTTAAGATGTGCTCGCGGTATCGTTCAAATAATCCGACGCCCATTATGCCGCTGAACTTGTACATCTCGAAAATAGCCCCAAGCATCGTTTCGTAATAAACAGCATGGCGCCGATCGATTTCGGTGATGGTCGGCATGGTTTGTCTCGGTCTCTCCGGTAAAATCTAAACGCCAAACTGCGGCTCAGACCTCACGCTTGCGCAACAACATATGAACCTTTCATCGTCGGGTGCGAGTAGACAATATGCTGCGAACCGCTCCGGAGAGATTCTTGTCCGCCAGCAGCGCAGCATTTTCCTTTGGACCCCAACCAGGAATCTCCAAAGCCGCTCTAAAAAGGTCGCGCAAAGACTGTTCGCTTTTAATGTTCTTATAAACAGACATAACCATTCCGATCACCCGTTTGCTGCCAATCTTCTGCCCCAACCGCGGCAGCGTACGACTTAATGCATTTCCAATTCGCACTTGATTGTGAGCGGCAACTATTGCCACCGCCCGCAAAACGCTGCCGAGCAGTTCCGGATCGTTACTGTGTTCTGAGACGTTATCGTAAAGCGCTGCTAGTCCACCAGCTATCCCCTTGTTAACGATCGGTATGCGTTGTGAAATTCGAAACGATAAATCCGGATCGGCCTCGGCGGTGAATTTCAAAAGTGCCAGAAGTTCACCCAGTATCTTTGCGTTCTGTTGCTGAGTGATAGCGTCCGTGAACCACGAGTTAAGATGTGACAAGAGAAGGGCTGAATGCTGACGCGGCGCGGATTTAAGCGTAACGAGATAATTGTCTAACAGACCTGGGGTGTGCTGTTGTAAAGAGACTTCGATAATCCGAGTCCCAAACTGCAGGGCAAATTCAAGATCGGACGCCAGCGCATACCCCAGCGAATTAATCACAGTTATCTGACAATATTTACCTTCCTCACTGAATACTCGGGTGAACATTGTCTGAGCCAGGTTACGGTCGACCGTGGCAATCGCGCCGACCGCTGCCGCAATCACTTCTGGGCCGCCTTGCTTGGCAAACGACGTTTCATACACTTCATGAAGTTCGGCTGAACTAAATGTGTCGGGCTTCGCCTGAATCAACAACGTCAGTGCGCGAATGATTTTGGCGTGGTGCGCTTCGGGTTGTTTGAGCTCGTTGAGAAGCCAATACTTTGTGGCTTGCGGATCGGTGGCCGCCAACCGCCTGATGATCAGTACCAACGGGTTACCAATCCCGCTGGTTGGCCATGGCCAGCGAGACAGGAACTCAAGCATCTGATTTGCGCTAATATCAGAGAGATTACTAACCACGGTGAAGAGCGCGCGAATACTGTCGACTCCTGAAAACGGTTTCTGATCAAGCCCCAGGATGAGTCGCATTATGTGTTGGGATAATGCGGGCGGAGCATTGGCAAGTAATCCGGTATTGAACATTCTGGCTAAATGATCATTGGATCGTAATTCATCGATCGCCGGCTCTATCATCGGCACGTCTACGATTATTCGACCAACAATTTTTCCTACAAATAGAGCCGAGTTAGGGTCGCGCTGCGCAATCTTGGTTTGTATTAACCAGTCTGCAATGGTCTGCGCTGTCGTTGGCGAAACTCTGTTCAGTTCACCGGTGAGTCGGCAGAGAGAATCCCATACTTCGTTCCGGTGCTTACCCGGAATCTCCGGTATCAGATCAATAACTTTCCTGACAACGCGATCTACATGCGGCGCAGTTTCCACGCTTAACACTTCCGCTATCCCATCCAGGATTGCCGACTGTTGCCCTGACTTCACCGCCGGCAAAAGTTCCAACAAATCGTCAACGGCATTCGCCGCTCCATACCTGGCAACCGCGCAAAGTGCATTTTTGAAATAGGTCTTTGTGTCATCATTCGCTTCGATCACGTGGGACAACTGGCGATGAAGGAACCGGTGAACAATTTCCGGTTCACTTTGGGAAAATGTCTCAGTACAGATCGAGTAAATGGCCGTTTCCTTATTTGAGGAAATGTATGGTTGCAGGAAACCCAAGGCCAATTCAGTTTTGCTTTTCGGATAATGCCTAACGGTCTCGCAGATGACACCTCTTAATGTTTGGGGCTCCTCCTCAATCCATTGGCGAACAATTTGGTGAGTTCTTTCTGCAGCCGGGACCTTGCCGATGATTTCGAGTGCCAGTTGAGCGGCTAGTTCGTTGTCGACCTGTCTTAATCCTCTCATCAATTGGAGGTGAAGTTCCGGATCGCTCTCGAACGATTGGATCGTCAACTGTTTTAAGATCGGTGCGCGGAAAAAATTGAAACTGGCAACATCGTCAAGAAGCTGGTTAATGTATCCCTGAAGCGAGTCTCGATCCAAAGAGAGCAAATCATAGGCAGCAGTAAACTCCAGAAAGGTCTGGTGAAAAAACCGAACGCTGCTTCTGCCTTCAGTCCATTGAAGAACACCAGACGACACCAACCCCTCAACCGTTTGAAAAAGAGACTGGAGGCCGCTGCCCGGATTCATCAGCGAGCCAATCAGGAACTTATCGGAGTGAGTTCCGCTAAAGGCGACCTGGCGAGCGATGTAGCGGCATAGTTGCTGTCGCTCCATGCGTTCGTCGGGACTGCTAACCACGCGGTCATACAGCACGACCTCGTGCCAGTAATGCTGATATACCTGCTGAGTGTTTACATCGCGCGGTATAGCTTCTGGAGCATAGGCTTCAAACAGCATTCTCAGAATCAAGGGCTCAAGATCCAATTCTCTGACATCGCGCTGTTGTTCTAATAAGCCCCAAACTTTGTCGAATTGTTCTTTTAGTTCGATCTCAGACTTATCTTGATAATAAATGCGTATTTGATTCCTAATCGCCTGTTGTGCTTCCTGATCGTTGTAACGGCGCAGGTCGACGCGGGTGTTACTGCTTAGTAATCGTCCCAGTTGATCGGCTTCCTGCTTCCGTGAAGTAGTGATCACTAACGCTCCCAGTGCCACGAGCTCACTAATCTTCTTCGCCAGTTGTTGATCGTCAACTCCGACGACCAGATCCAATGTGTCAATCAGGACTACGAGTTGGTTTTGGCAGTCAACCTCTCTTGCTCGAGTTGCCGTCCTAACTACTGCCGAAAGATCACTTTCCATTTGGGCCATTAATGGGATTACGGTAAACGTTGGATTGGCACTAAAGTCAGTAAACAGATACCAAAGTAACGAACTCTTTCCATGTCCGGCATCGCCTACGATGCTGAGCCATTTGCCGGCACTCCGTGTATCTGCTCGGGCCTTAGTAATAAATTCACGAGCAGCCCCTTCAGCTCGAACGCGGTGAACATAGAGGCCTTCATCCAAATAGACTGCACGCCTCGCGTCCTTTTCTCTGACGTATCCAGCAATCCGTAATTGAGATACGAATCTCGCTGAAAGTTCGGCCAAACTAGAATCGCTTTTGGACACCTCGCTGACGCCGTTTTTGAGGAACCCCATCGAGCTCAGGAAAGGAACTGCTGCGCTTGTATCACTACGCACTCGCAACACCATGGCCTCCGATCCTTCCAGCCCTTGTGTCTTCAAACATTCACGGGCGTTGTCAAAGGCGCACTGAACCGATCTGTCCGACGCCAATGCCTCATAAAAGGCCTCCGAAAAGAACCGCAAAGACTTGGAGCGGATCTGATTCTTCACGCCTATTGCATAAGGCACCTTTTCCGAAATTGCATCGGCGCAAGCCTCTGAATAACAAAAGGAAAAAAAGACAAGCTTGAGATGAGCCTCATCTGCGGGCGTTAGGACGAGATTGACAAGGTCATCACATTTTATCTTCGCGGTGTTTCCGTTGTCGTCTTCGAGAACCAATCCCTCAGTCGGCCTGGCATGACCGCTCACGTGCAGGATGTGCGGATTGTGACTCAACAACCTCTTCGTTATATCGGAAACCCGGAGGGCGGGATGCAGGTGACGCTGAAAGCAGTCCCGGTGTGTCGCCGATTGAATGACATCGTAGATCCTTCTAATTTCGTCTGCCGTGCGTGGATCGACAGTGTCGACGGCGTTCGACGCCAGCAACAGCAGAGTGCATCTTTCTGTCATAAGGATCTACGCGCCGAACTGTGACTCATATGATGTCCGCGACGTCTTGCTCGTCACTGTTTTTGAGTTCTCGCAACTTCGCCAAAAACTCAGGGTCAAACTTGGCTGACTGCCAGTTTCTCGTGACGCTGACTTGTTCGGGCGACAATCCTTTGGCCTCTCGGAAATCGGCAAATTCTATGTCAGCACTCATCAATGAGGCGCCTTCCAAATTCGCCTGCCTAAGCGATGCGTAGGGCAGGTCAGCCATGTTCAGGTTGGCTCGCGTCAGGTTCGACTTGCAAAGCCATGCGCCTGAAAGGTCGGCCCCCAGCATGTCGGTGCCTGAAAGATTACTTTCCGACAAGTTGCTATAGCTTAGATTGCAATATTGAAAAGAAAGGCGTTCGAGGGCCGTCCCGATCGAAACAAGGAAAGTCAAATCACATTTCTCTGGATACTCCTCGTTTGTTTGGACGTAATAAGCGTTTATCTTGGCCATCGCCAACTTCAGTGTTGACTGCTCAAGTTCCTCATCATTTTTGCCGGGAGAAAAGAAACGGAGTCGCTGGTCGGGCGTCTGGCTAAGTTTAGTCTGACTCTGACCACCAGTCTCGGTCACTCCGAGCTCTTCCCACAGATTCTTTCGATGGTCCATTAATCCGCTGGTCTCCATCATCCTGGTTGCCAGAATGCCATGGACCGTCGCACACAAGCGGAAGAACGCCGCCCCCAACCTGGCGTCGGCGCCGGCGGTTTCTATTGTCCCCACACCTTTGAGGGCCAGGGCTTCTTTGTCAAACTCTAAAGGTTTCAGTTCGTTGTTTACGAACATCATTTCGTTGTTTAAGAAGGCCCAGTTTGTCCATGCCTCAGCCAGTCTGTCTCGGATACGGCACCACGCGTCAATACCCAGAGGCGGCTCACCGTGCTGAAATGCTATTGGGTCCTCATTCTCCGGAGACTCCCGGTAAATCTCCCACCTAATTTGGCTCTCGATATGATCCCATATCTCCCTGTTCAGCCATTGGCGTGAGAGGCTCGCAAGCTCTGCCGCAGCCATGAGCCCTGCTATAGTGTCGTACGCTTTGTCGGATCGGACAGCGAGACGTTTGAGGTTGTCCACCACCGCTTGAGCAAAAGCGAATTCGCGCAAGGATTTGTGGATGAATTCGCATCCAGCATATTCGACCCCGCTCTTGAACAAATAATTAATGAGAAAAATGTCAAGATCGACGGCGCCGGCCAATTGCAAATCCTGACCGGCTTTCGCCTGGCTCGACCACGACTTCATCTCTTGCCGAAGCTCGTCGTGGCTGATGCATTCCGTTCCTTTCACGGTTATCGCAATGGCAGTTTCCTGAACGAGCGACCGTAGTTGGTGGGCTTCGAGCCGTGAACGCACCTCAGTCCCGGATGGATCGTCAGACGGCTTTCTTGAATGAATGCAGTAGTATTCGGTCAGACAGCGCAACAACATTGTGCGGTCCGCAATTAGAGAGGTCTGACGCGACCACTCACACTCCCTCATGAGGCGATAGGCCGCGTGTGCCAGCAATGGCCAGCCAATGACGTCAGTCGATTCAGCTCGCTGTGCGGATGGCACTCCCTGTGAAGGCTTCCAGTCGTCTTCATACCGCTGCAGAATGAGGTCAAGGTCAACGTTCATATTTGAATTTGCGCTGTAGATCGAGTCGAGCTTGACGAGATAAACTCTCAATTGCTCCGGAGAGAAGCGATAGATGGTGAGGATCCGGGTGTTCTCGGTCATGTTGCGCGCGGTCGTCACTGCCTTTGTGGGCCGACCTGTAAGGATAACGGGGATGCGCCCTTTCCAACGATCCAGCACCCCGGTTCGAATTGATTCCAGGAAGTTTCCCACGCGATTATTCAGGTTCTGATCAGGAAGGAGAGTGAGTTCGTCCCAGCCGTCCAGAATCAATATCGCCCTGGTTTGGTTGTGCTCAAAAGCCCGTTCCAATTCAGCCGGGTCGACCTCGAGAATCTTTTTGGCAATCTCGGCAATGGGTTCGTCATCAGCCTTCTTTCCGAGATCGCGAAGGCGAACCCTGATTGGTTGGTATCCCTCCTCGGCCAGCTTCACCGCGAGCCGAATCGTAAATGAAGACTTACCCGAACCCGGACTGCCTTCAATCACCAGGAATTCCTGGAGATTTTCTTTCTGAAGCCAGTCCAGCGTGGCCGCCAATAAATCCGTTCTTGGTGCGCTGCTTTCATCCAGGGGGTTGAGCCCAGATCCTCCTCCCCTTCGCAGGGATTCGGTGATGCCTCCCCACGTTAAGGAGCCGCATTCAAGGTCAACGTAGCTCTTGTCCAAGGTTAACCCGGGCTGACCCCAGACAGGCTCTTTAAAGTAACGTGACAAAGTCTTGCTGTGGTGACACTGTAGGGCCTCCTCGACGCTTTTCTGAACGAAACCCATTGAACTCAGGAAAGGAACATCTGCGCTCATTCCGCTCTGCACTCGTAGCACCAATGTGTCCGATCCTTCCAGCCCTTTTGCTTGCAAAGATTCACACGCGTAGTCAAAGGCTCGCCGAACGGATCTGTCCGATGCCAATGCTTCGTAAAAGGCGCGCGAAAAGAGGAGTAAAGAGTCTGCGGAGATCTGCTCACTCACGCCTATTGCATAAGGGACCTTTGCCAAAATTTCAGTGGCGCAGGCTTCTGAATGGCAAAAGGAAAAAAAGACGAGCTTGAGGCGAGCGTCAGCAATCGAGCTTAGGATGAGCTTAATAAGTTGACTGCATTTTATCTTTGCAATCTTTTTGTTCTCGTCCTCAAGAACCAATCCCTCAGTCTGCTTGGCGTGACCGCTGATGTGCAAGATGTGCGGATTGTGACTCAACAACAACGTCGTTATATCTGAAGCCAGCAAGCCTGGATGTGGTAAAGGCGTAAACGAATCCCGGTAAGTAGCCGACCGAATGACCTCTTTGATCGCCCGAATTTCGTCAGCCGTGCGCGAATTCGAAGTCTCCACGTCATTCGACGCGAGGAGCAGTAAAATGCAAGGTTGCATCATAAGATTCCTCTCAGCGAGACGGGCCGGAGTCTGCGGGGTAAACGCGCTCAAAAGGATAGTGGCCGTTGATCAGCTGATCTTGCATGCAAACACTTCACAAGCTTCTCTCAGGAACGTGGAAGCGCCAGTAGGCTGTTTTGCGGAAAGCAACGAGGCAGAATCAAACCCTAGGAAAGGGCTTCCAGCGGGGTGAGGCTAGCACTGCAATAGAGCAGTTTCAACCTTCGTTTGTAATCTGCGAAAAAAGCTTAAGCTGGGACGCTAGCGGAAATTTCATTTAACTTAGCCGCGCCATGCGCTCGCTGATTCGAGTTTAGTGATTCATCTCCTGCCTCGAACAGTGCGGAAATCCCCAAGTCGAGGCTCATACGTGTTGCGTGATGAAGTCGCAAGGGCCCATCCGTAGGCAGAGTCCGCAATCCGCTCCGGTTTGATCTCGATGAGGTCTTTGAGGGGAGAAACGGGAAGGGTAGCCTCGCTACCTGTCAATACTTTTGGTAGTTGTTGTTGGCACCTTTACAACTGATCAAGACCCGAATTTTTCACTTTGGGCCGGTACTGAAAATAGGGAGGGTTACAAAGGATTGTTACTTTGGTGCTCCCAAAAATGAGCGATTGCCTCAAGAACGGGTCACTGAGCCTGATGCGGCGGTGTCTTTGACTTGAACGGTTTCGGCGTGACCCGCGCCAACAATATCGAAATCCTCGGCCCCCTCAAGAAACAAAACCTGATCTGGCTGTACCGTGATCCATTGAAGAACGCTCTGCCAAATCTGGTATTCAAACCCTCTTAGCGGGGGTACAGTGCCTGCTGCGCCGCGGATTTAGAATCCGTGGCATTGACAGGCCGTGATAGAGAATAGCAGGCCGCTGAAAATGGGCAATAGGGCTCGTCGATTCGGTCCCCGGAAAGTGAGTACTAAGCCTGTACGAAGCTGATGAGCCGCATCTGTCAGGCGAGTTGGCGCTCGATTTCACTTTATCACCAAACGATTTTCACTCTATGACCGACAGATTTCACTTTATGCCCGACGAAATTCACTTTATGACGGAACCCACACTACACTCTCTCTGATGTGGGTTCGGTGATTAAGTGAAAATCACGCCCTCACAGAATCAACAACTTACAGGCTTGATTCGGTCATTAAGTGAAAATAAAGTCGGGCATAACGTGAGATTTTCCTACAGATTTCGGGCATAACTTGAGTCTTTCCGCGTGGCTGTCTTTTCTCTTAATATCCATACAGCCCTCTTGATTTTATTGGAGGCGGCGATCGGAATCGAACCGATGAATAAAGGTTTTGCAGTCTTGACGAAGCTTTTCGCTCAAGTTCAGCTGTGTTTTCTTGTGTCTATTTTTATTAAGGTTTTCGGCATTTCGAGTTTGCCTGTGATCGCCTGGATTCGCGTCTATCTCGACTGGTAGTGATACAAGAGTGATATAAGAAAGGCCGACCCGACCTGCTGGAGATCGATAAAAGCCTCGTTCATCAAGCAGAACTCGTCTCGCTTTCGAGTTCTTCTGTCCACTCTGATTCGTAGTCATGAAACCCGCGATTCTAGTAACACTGTGTTCCGAATAGTGCTGGTGCCTTCATACAATCAAAACAACTTTTGGCGATGAAGATTGATTCTTGACAGGACGGAATGGCAAGCGTAAAAAGATTCCGTAACAGCAGGTCTTCGAACAGGCAGTGCTGAGACTTCACTAGATCAGCCCAAGTCCTCATGCGATAAAAACGTCCTCCTCCTCGAATGATTACTTGGCTCTTCTTTTCCTGACGCTCTCACGCGATCAATGGTGATAGTCAGATCGGTCTCCCGTTGAGCACGGCTTCCCATTCGGCCTCACAGAAGACGCCCAACTGCAAGTTGTCACGCAGGGAACCTCATGTTCGAGCAAGCTCTCCCACCGGATGGCTTCAAAGAGCGGCTTCACGCATCGTTAGAACGCGAGAGGCTGAATCTTCCCGCTATTCGTCGCGTCGCCAAACACCAGCCTGTATATATGTGTGGTGATGCAGCTGAGATGGTCTACTTCATTGAATCAGGCCGGGTCAAACTGCTGATGTTCTCACCGGAAGGCAAAGAATGCCTGCTCGCTATCTACTCGAAGGGCGACATATTCGGGGAGTTGTGCCTGGCGGGAGTAGGCCCACGGCAGGAGACCGCGATGGCAATGGAAGATACCACGCTGAAACGTGTCCCCATCTCCAGCTTCTTTCGCCATTTGAGCCGGAACGGCCTGGTTGAGGGTTTTGTAGATTACCTTTCCGCTCGCGTAGCCGATCAACAACTCGTTATCGCTAATTTCGTCACAGTCGATTGCGAACATCGGCTGGGAAGGACGTTGTTGTCTCTGGCGCATAAACTCGGCCGACGCGACTCTCGCCACACACGGATTGAATTGAAGATCACACACGACGAGTTGGCTATGATGGTCGGCACCACCAGGCCACGCATTACGAAATTCATGCGAGAGTTTCGCGCGCGCGACCTGATTGAAGTCACGCCCGATCACTTTCTGATCGTCAAGGAAAGTAAGCTGTCGGACTATCTCGCCCGGTCAGGCTAGACTAGATCAGCGGCTTCGGTCCCACCGCGGAATTTCTCTTAAAGAAGTCCAATATTGAACATACAAAGATCGTAGGCTCACGTATGGTCTCTTCGCAACTCCCTGATTCCCGACCTTCCATCAGTTGCATTTGAAAGTTGGTCAAGCACCTGAGCATCGAGCGGCTCCGTAATGCACTTGATCCAATCGCGAACGGGTTCTGGTGTGATTCCGAGATTGCCTGGCCTGCAATAGATCATTCGAAAAAAGAGCGCTCGAAAGTCTCGAAAAAAGGCTCGGGAGAGATTTTGGTGTTGCTTAGCCTCCAATGAAAACCTTGTGAAGGAGCGATACGATGAAACTAATGAGATCGCGGACATTTATCGTCCGAAGTTTTCTTTTGCTCACGGTGATTGTGATGTTGGGAGCTACCCAAACAGCCTTTGCTCAATGGAGTAGTCCAAGTCCTAACCCAAACAACAATATCTACTATAACGCCGGTAACGTCGGCATCGGCACGACGAGCCCTTTTACTAAGTTACAGGTCAATGGTGTTGCCACAATCTCCGCCGGTGATGTTGATGCCAACAATGTTGCTGGATGGAGGCTCCAAACGTATTCCGGTGATAGCTATCTGGATAATCACGGTGGGCATACGTATTTTAGGGTTGGAGCAGGTGCTTCGGAAAATGGCGCCGCCCGCACAGTAATGACCTTTGATAATGCTAAGGGCAACGTTGGCATCGGGACAACCTCTCCGGCCAGCAAACTGGAAATTGCCGCCTCATATCTTGCCAACGAGGAGCCAATAATAATTTTTCGACGGACGGACACTGGCGGTAGCTGGGGAGGCATGGAGTGGTACACAAGCGATGGAGTGAGAAGATGGGGAGTCCAGAGCAATTCCACGGTTGGACCCGACTTGGAATTCAATGAAGGCATTACCAATCGTGTAGTAATAAGAGCGGGCGGCAACGTCGGCATCGGAACCACCTCACCAACTGAGAAACTTCACGTCGCCGGAAACGGTAAAATTACCGGGAACCTCACGGTCGATGGCAACATTGCGGCCAAATACCAGGACGTCGCCGAATGGGTCCCCGCCTCCGAACCGATTACTGCCGGCACTGTGGTCGTCCTCGACTCGACCAAATCAAATCAAGTTATCACTTCTACGCAAGCCTACGACACTCGTGTTGCCGGCGTGATCTCTGAAAAGCCGGGCATCGCTCTGGGTGAAAGCGGCGACAACAAAGTCCTCGTTGCCACTACCGGCCGGGTGAAAGTCAAAGTCGACGCCAGCCGCGGCCCAATTCATATCGGCGATTTGTTGGTCACCAGCGAAGTGCCCGGAGTGGCGATGAAATCCGAGCCAGTGAACTTAAGCGGAATCCAGCTTCATCGTCCCGGGACGATTATCGGCAAGGCCCTCGAACCGTTGGAGAAAGGTCGCGGCGAGATCCTTGTATTGCTCAGCTTGCAGTAGGTTTTGTAACCGCCAATTCCACTATTGCAACCTCGATTCTCGTTTCGCTGAATTTCAAGGAGCGCTTCTGATGACACGCCTATGCTCTGCTCTGGTCACGTCCGCAGCGAACCTACGGTTTATGCGGAATCATCGTCTTGTTTATCTCTGCCTCGGCAACGTACGCCGAGCGCTGGGCCTGGCGCTAATAATCTCACTCTTAACAGCGTCAACGGCGGCAGCTCCACAAACGATTGTTAACGTCTCGAGAGAATGGCATGCGAGTCTGGCATTTTGGTGGCGCGCCAACGATCCGGGAAGACTGTATCGAACGTTGACAGGACAGGAATCGCACGGCAAAGCCCAGGAGAAGCAGGAAGAGCGCGGTATCCGAGTAGCGAAGATTCAAATATATCCTGGCGACGTCACGGTTAAGGTTGAAGAAAGGATCACGTTTGCCGCCGTTGCTTACGACAGAGACGGAAACGCAATTGGCGGTGTAAAGATGGATTGGAGCGCCCTCGAAGAAGGTCGCAACCATCAGGAGCCGATAACAGAGGAAGGGGATTTTGCATCTACCGCTCCTGGCACATTCAAGATCACGGTTGAGGGCGCGGGCAGGCGGGCCCAAGCCAGAGTTACGGTAATTGACGGTTCCAGACGAAGCGAGAAAGGCCCCTCGTTAGGAAGCCGACCTATTTCCAGCCGAGATCTTCCAAGCAATCAGTCTTCCCGCAATGCCAGCAGACAAAAAGATGAAAAAAGCGCTCACGCATCTCAACGAGGAAACGCGCGTACTTCGTCACGCGGTGCTCGCCAGCCGGTTTCAGCCTTGCCCAACCTTCCGTTAGATGGATGGGGAAGCGAGAATTACACTTACGCAGACGATCCTGGCAACCGCCGTGGAGATCCACCCGGAGCGCCAATGGATGATGGCGCGGGCAGTGGGAATTTCCAATTGGCTGCTCCGGTATTCGCTTCTTCAGGCCGGGGCATAGATATCGCGTTGGGTCTTGCCTACAACTCTCGCCTCTGGAATAAGAGCGGAAACAATATCAATTTCGACATCGATCGCGACTGGCCCGCGCCCGGATGGTCGTTGGGTTTTCCCAAGGTCGTGGACCTGGGCTTGGGTGGAAGCATGATCGTCGATCCTGACGGCACCCGTCATTCCTTCAAAGGCAACGTCACCCAATATAGCGAAGGAGCGATTGATTTTGTCGGCCATACCACCGACGGCACGCTAATCGATTATGCCAGCTACCGAAATGTCAGTGGAGTCTTAGCCTGGGCCGAAGTGAATATGCCTAACGGCTCCCAGATCCATTCAGACTCTAGCGAACACGCCTCGGTTAGGAGAAGAAATGATGAAGGGGACAAATAGAAGTTCCGGCCTAAGTGGGCGAGCTGCGATTACTCGCCGCGCGCTTTCGATCGCAATAATGGTTGCACTCTTTGGAACTTCGGTTCCTCCGGCAGCCGCAGCGTCCACGGCTCGAGAAACAGTGTCGCTTGCCCAGGCTGGAACGACTGCGCTGTTTGCAGATGTGTTGACTGGCGCGGAGACCGCTTTGGTTTCGGCTCAAAACCTCGGGCTGCTTGGCCAGGTGCTGCTGCATTGGTTTCGCTTGCTGGGAATTTCTCCCGGGGCTGGCGCCCCGTTGGCGACCAGAGATAGCCGTGGCCAAAAGCCGCGACCACAAGAATCAAAGGCCGATCGCGAAGCTCGCGTTTCGTCGCTGCGCATAAACCCAAGCGGCAAGGTCGAGCTCACATCGCAGCAGCCGATGTTATTCACCGCGATTCCCATTGACGCTGAAGGAACGCCGGTGCAGGGACTTCATGCCGAATGGCAATCAAGCGACACGCAAATTGTTTTCATCAAGAAGACTGGAGAGGCGATGGCTGGGAAGCCGGGACAAGCCACTCTAGTTACCAGAGCCGGGAGCATCTCAGCAACTGTAGCGGTAACGGTAAGCGAAGGAACCGGGGAGAGATTTGGTGGCAAGAAAAAGGAGAGCTCCAACCAAACCCTTAAGCGGCAAACGGACCAAAGCATTGTAGTCAAAAATGGAACCACGGTAGCGAAGCGGCACCACACTGCTGAGGTTGGCACCAGGAGCAATAACTCTCCGGTTAAGTCAGTCCTGACCTTGAGTCCCGCGCCCCTACGTGAGCCAAATGAAAATCCGCTTCCAGACGATGAAACCAATTCACTTTACCTGCCCGCGAACGCCGTAGGTTCTCCGTCGGGGAAAACTAAGCCAGGCGCTAATGTGGCCGCGGTCGCGACCGTAGGTACGGAGAATGGCGACCAAAACTACAGCTTCGCTCTGCCGATTGTTGGCACCTCGGGCCGCGGATTAGGCGTTTCGCTGTCGCTGGTCTACAACAGTCAGCTTTGGAATAAGTCTACCGCGTTTAATAACTCGACGCGGATGACTTATGACGTTGACTCCGGATGGCCCGCGCCTGGATTCCGGATCGGTTTTGGACAGATTGAGAATCAAGGCTCGTACGGACTCACGCTGACTGATCGCGATGGCACTCGTCACGCCCTCACTTACACAAGTGCGTTCAACTACGATACCAAAGACGGGTCGTTCATCCATTACAGCGGGGGCACGGGTTACGGCACCCTTTTCTATCCCGATGGGACCATCGTTTATTACGGCGCGGGCGGAGGTGGTTATCGCATCTATCCTACGCGAGTCATTGATCCTAACGGCAATTACATCGACATCAGCTACGCCGGGACGAATGGCGTCGGGCCGAAGATCTCATCGATCACGGACACGTTGGATCGACACATCATCTTCTACTATGCAAGCAACGGCGATCTGGTAACAATTACGGCTCCAGGTCTCAGTGGCGAGTCGGAGATGATGCGCTTTTATTACGCCGACGTAACCCTTGGCGCGAGCTTGTTTGGGTCCGGCATTTCCGTCAACGGTCCAGCCACAATACATACGCTTGAATCTATTTATCTGCCGGCAAGTTCGGATGGCACTGACGCGCGCACTGGTTACAAATTCAACTATTCCGCCTATGGAATGATCGGTCAGATTACTAAGTCGCGTGGCATGGCGGTGAGTTCGACGTCGTTTAGCAGCCCGGGTTCGGTCACGAGCGATGGAACACTAGCGGTGCAAACAACCTACAACTATTCCGCCACCGGCCTTAGTTTGACGGACGTGCCCAAGTACAGTGAACGCAGCGATGAGTGGGCCGGCCGCACCAGCGCCGGCAGTGCTCCGGTTTACACATTTGCGAATAGCCAGGGCACCAACGAAAAGATATCCACTGTCACTGCGCCTGATGGAACGGTCACCGAAGCTCATACAAAAGACGCGGCGGGCCAATGGGACGACGGGTTAGTGCAACAAATAACTGTGATGTTCGGCACCGCGACGCTTTCAAAGACAGTCATGGACTGGGAGCAAACTCCCGGCAGTGGCCCACCGCGCCTGGCGTCCGTACGAGTCACTGACGACGGTAGCACGCCGCGAACCAAGGCAACCGTTTTCAGCTATACCAGCTACAACAACGTTTCGGCTATGAGCGAGCGTGACTTCACTACTGACGGGTCGGTGTCAGGAACCGAAGTGAGGCGCACTGAAACGTCGTATATTACTTCAAGCAACTACATAAACCGCCATTTGCTTCGTTTGCCTGATACGATAAAAGTCTTTCCGGGGGGATCTTCAACTCCTGCCGGTCGCGTTGATTACGCTTATGACAATTATGGTAGTTCGCACGCGAATTTGACGGCCCGCGACGACATCATCATGCATGATCCGTCATACGATCCGTTTGCGCCGCTGGTTGAGAATTGTTATTGGGACTATTCTGGAGAGTTTCCCGTCTGGACGTGTGACTATTATAGTCCTTATGACCCTGCCACCGACTATCGTGGAAACGTGACCGCCGTCACTACGTATCCAGATGCCACCAGCAGTTCGGGTACGATCATCCATTCAACCACCTATGACATCGCAGGGAATGTCATGACTTCTCAGGTGGATTGCTGCCAGTTGAAATCCTTCACTTACTCAGGCGCAGGCACGAACGGGACTCACGATTACGCTTACGTAATCTCATTAACGACCGGCAACCCTGCCGGACTGCATCTGACAACCAGCGCTACCTACGACTACGACACGGGATTGCTTGCTAGCAGCACAGATGAAAACAATCAGGTAACCACAAATTACTACAACAGCGACTCGTTCCGATCCCATCACATTACTTATCCCGATGGTGGCGCTACTTATTTCACTTACTCCGACGCTCTCAGCGCGGACGCAAACGGCGAGTATCATTTTTACGCAGAGAGTGCCACTAAGCTGGATGGTTCCGGTGGTTCCACCCGTTATCTGACCGATCGCAGTTACTACGACGGCCGCGGCATGGTAGCGCGAACGATGAGCAACCACACCACAGCCAATGGTTGGTCGACCCAGGATGTCGAGTACAACTCGATGGGCCAGGCTTTTCGTGCAAGTAATCCCTATTTTGCGGCGAATGATACCGTGGCGATAAACTCCGCGGGTTATTGGACCACACGTTCTTTCGACCATCTCGGCCGAGTTACCAGTGTCACGATGCCCACTGGCGACAGCAGCCCATCTTCAACGACATCTGTAACGGCCACGTCAGACGGCATTTTCACTACGGTGACCGACCAGGCCAACAAATTGCGCCGGCAAAAAGTCGACGCGCTGGGGCGAGTAGTTCGTTCGGATGAGCCCAACTCTTCGAACTCGTTGGGAGACTACAACAGTCCCAATCAGCCGACTTACTACAATTATGACGTGCTCGACAACCTGGTCCAGGTCAGTCAAACCGACCAGAGCTCGGTGACTCAGAATCGTTACTTCAAGTATGACTCACTCTCGCGATTAATTCGCGAGCGTCAGGTTGAGCAGGAGACTAATTCCAATTACAACCTCAGTGACCCGCTTAACAGTTCCTGGACACGCAAGCTCGAATACAACTCCAGCGGTTTGGTTACCAACGCGTACGATGCGCGCGGAGTTGTCACCACCTTCGCTTATGACGACCTGAATCGTTTGCAGACGATTAGTTACTCTGATTCAACGCCTACCGCACACTACTTCTACGACTCGCAGAACCTGCCGAGCGGGGCTCCAACTGCATCAGCGCCTGATTCGTACTCACGGGGTTATTCCAACGGGCGCCTGGTCGCGATGACTTCCGGGAGCGGCGCGACCGGGACCTACTTTGGCTATGATGTCATGGGAAATGTGACCACACAGTTTCAACTCACTGGCGCAGCACCGGCCAAATACAAGTTGAGCTATGCTTACAACTCCGCCGGAATCTTGACCAGTGAAACCTATCCCAGCAACCGCACCTTGACCTACGCATATGACGATGGTGGACGGTTGCTGTCTATCGGGGATGGCGCCACTACTTTTGCCAGCTCCTTTGCTTATGAAGCCCACGGCGGCCTTGCTTCGGAAACGTTCGGCAACGCGATGGTGCACGCGCTTGAATACAACAAACGGCTGCAAGCGAATAAGGTTAAGCTTTCGCAAACCGTCAGCGGCACGACCACGGTTCTCCAGCAATCCGATTATCATTATGGACAATTCAACTCGAGCACCGGCAACGTCGATAGTAGTAAGAATAACGGTAAGGTTGGCAGTATCACCGGCACGATCAACGGTACGACGCAATGGCTGCAGGGATTCAGTTACGACGAGGTGGGCCGCCTGTCAAACGTTAAAGAGTTTCAAAGCGCGGACACTAATTCGCAGACCTATTCGCAAAGCTATACTTACGATCGCTTCGGCAATCGTTTTCAAAGCGCAAACTCGACGCTTAACGTGTCCGCGATCTCTTCTTCAGAGATTAACGCCGCAACAAATCGCTTCATCAACACCGGCTCAACGCCGACTACTTACGATGCAGCGGGAAACATTAAGCAGGACACGAAGTTTCGCGGTCTTAAATACGACTACGACGCCAATGGCCGCCAAACCACAGTGAAGTTGGCCGACGACTCAGTCATCCAAAGTGCCATTTATGATTGCACCGGACGGCGCGTCCAAACCACCGCGGGCGGCGTCACGCGCGCCTCGGTTTACGACGTCTTTGGTCAACAGGTGGCGGACTATCTCGGCAGCACCGGGAGTACACTCGAGCGAGAAAACATTTATCGTGGCGGACAATTGCTTGCCGTAGTTGAAATTAATTCCGGCACCGCGCCCTCCGAAATGACCGCGACTGTGTCCGCTAGTAGCGTCACGCTTAATTGGTCGGCTGGCGTGGGCGCCACTAACTATCGCGTGGAACGCAAAGGGGCCGGTGTCGAGTACAGTTCGATTGCCACCACTTCGTCGACCACTCTCGTCGACAGCGGGGCTGGCGCTACCAGCGCTTATCTCTATCGCGTGTGTGCCGCGAACGGCGCCGGCGCCTGTATCTCTGGCTACAGCAACGTTGTGCTTGGAGCGCGTCTGAACTTCAGTACTGACGCCACCATCACGACAATGGGGGACGATCCGAGCGGCGCTACGGTAACGTCCATGAAGGCCGCGCATATTACGGAATTGCGAACGGCCGTCAATGCCGTGAGGAGCCTCGCCGGCCTGGGAAACGCCACCTGGACGCACCCTGGTCTCGCTACTGGCGACGTAATCTACAAAGAAGACGTGAGCGACTTGAGGACGAAGCTCAATGAAGCGCTCACCACGCTGGGCCTGAGAATATCGACGTATATAGATGATCCGATGACTGGCGGATCAAATGGTACCTTGATTCGGGGAATACAAATTAAACAGCTGCGCCAATGCACCACCAGCGGGGGTTCTTGTTACAAGCCGATCCCTCAATTCGTTAAAGACATGTACCAGGGCATTCTGCACCGGCAACCCACTCAACAAGAGTTGTCGGATAGGACGAGCACGCTGGCCGTGGCGCAGTCGCAGGGACAGTCACAGTTGATCGCGGCGGCGCAGAGCCTCGCCACGGCACTGTCTAATTCTTCCGAATATGCAAGTCTATCAACCAGTAACGCGCAATTTGAAATCGATCTTTACAGCGGATTTCTGCAGCGCACCTACGACCTTAGCGGCTATGCCTACTGGCTGGACCAGATCAACAATCACGGGGACACTCGTGCCCATCAAATTCTAGCGTTCGCGCTCTCCGGCGAGTTTCTCGCCAATGTGTCAGCGCTGTGCTCAGCGCCGGCAGCCGGCGGCGGTTTGCGTTACATTCTGTCAGACCTCCAGGGCTCGACGCGCGCCGTAATGAACAACTATGGCGCCAGCAGCGCCGTTGTGGCGCGGCATGACTATCTTCCGTTCGGCGAGGAGATTGGATCAGGTCTGGGCTTGCGAAACGGCAATCAAGGTTTCGGCGCGAGCGATACCAATAGAACAAAATATGGTCTAGCGGAACGCGATATCACCGGTTTGGATCATACATTGTTCCGAAAGTACGAAAGCCTGTCTGGCCGCTGGACCTCTCCCGATCCTTACATGGGCAGCGCTAACATCGCCCAGCCGCAGTCGTTCAATCGTTATGCCTACGTGCAAAATGATCCGGTCAACTTCGTAGATCCTTCGGGGCTGATAAGAGTTTGCTACTACGACTATTTCTATACACACTATCAAGGCACGGCACCCGATGGAACTCCCATCGAAGGGACCAGAATTAATTTATTCGTCTCCTGCTTTGACTTTGATACATTTCGATTTGTGCCCAGAGATCCAGAGCCGCGCGGCGGTTTCGATTTCATGCCGCCGCGGAGGCCTGCGGCGCCAAAGGCCCCGGCTGTGGAGAAATGTGCACGCCCCGCGGAACTGAAAATGTTGGGAATAGATTGGAACGTCTTAGGCTTCCAGCACACCTGGATCAGGACGCCGACAAACGAAGCCGGCGCTGGTCCAGCGGGAGGCGGCGTTCCGGGCCAGGGAGGATCCAACTCGCCTTACAAGACTCAGATGACGATGAATAGTCATGCAGGTCAGGGAGATAAAGAGGGCGCGAACTGCACGACTGTGCCGAATGTTAATCTTGACAAGGTTAACGCGCAGCTTGAGCTTGGCAGGCCTTTGGGGCGGTTCCATCTGCTCAATAACTGCCAAACGGTAGTTGCCAGCATAATACGCAACGCAACACCGCCAGAACCTCGGCCGACTGACCCATTGACGAAACTCCCTGTTGGAACTCAACCCGTGTCGTCATGTCCGTATCCGCAGCACCCTTGATTTCAACCGCAACTTCGAAGAGGATCAAGGCATCAAGAGGTCATGAATGAGATTGTTGCGGAAACGTGGGGCTATTGCCCTATTGATGGGTGTATTACTACTTATCTCATCAGCTTACATCTTTGTATGGACATGGTCGGTAGCTAGTCTGAGATGTGTGGCTTGCGACTGCCGCTACGAATTGAATTCTGGGAATCCTGACTGCCGTTTGCCGGCCCTGTTGTTGATTCTATCCCTGGTTACATTTATTGGAGCCATTGGCGCTCTTTGTCTGGCGTGGTTTCAACGGAACCGAACTTTGCGGTGAAAAGGAGACACTCGAACCACTCAAAGTTGAACTGCGAACCACAAAGTTGAAGTCAAAGTTGAACTGGAGGGTCAGGCTTGCGATTTTGCGATTCGCGGTCATTCGCCGCTCAGGTAGTGCCGAGTGATCTCCGAAGCTAGCTTACTGGTATTTGCGTTGTCGCGCACCTTCCGTCGAGCCGCATCGTGCCGTCGACTTAGAGCTGACGGACTAATGCCAATAATTTCCGATAGCAGCTTCATGCTCGCACTCATTTGCAGCCCAATCAGGATTAGCATTTCCTCTGCCATGATGGCGGGCCCGCTCTTGCTTCTACCGCAAAAGTCTTCTCTCGGTATGCTACAGACTCTTTCCACTCCCGAAACCAGTCGATCAGGTTCGACCTCGCCGGGAACCGTTTTTCTTAGCATCTCGATTTGATCTACCAGTTTCACCGATTCGGTGAATCGTCGCGTCAATAAACTCCTCACTTCCAAGAATTCGGCCTTCGTCGGCGGCATAGAATTCTCCACAATGGCCCTGCTTGATTCGCGCCTCCACGAATTTCCGGTAGCTGTCGCGCGCGACCTCTTTCCTGGCGCCGAAATGACGAAGCACCGGGTCGACATCAACTGCTCCCGCTGGCTCCATACCCAGTAAGCGCGTTGCGTACCGCGTTGGATCAGGCGCTGGGCGCGCCGCCTTCGCCCGGGTACGCTTCCGGTCTGGCTCAGGGACAACCGATCAAGGCGATTCATATTCAGGAGTTGCGGAATCGCGTGCTGACAGCATGGAACGGCGGCGCCAATTCATGTGCGCCGGGACAAACCCTGCTCATCGATCAGTTCGTTAAGAACTTTTACCAGGGCGCATTGGCGCGACAACCGAACGGGAACGAGTTGCAGTCATGGAGCAGTCAGTTGCGCCAGGCTTATTACCAGGGACAGACACAGTTGCTTGGCGCAGCGCAGTACCTGGGCCGGCAGCTCTTCAAATCATCCGAATATGCCGCTCGCAATCGCGACGATCATTGGTTTGTCTACGATCTCTACTGGGCCTATCTGCAACGACAGCCCGATCAGGCCGGCTGGGACTATTGGACGGGGGAAGCGGCAAAGGCCAATGGCCACGAAAATGTACGCCACGCATTTGAAGATGCGGGTGATATTGAATTTGTCGCCAAACTTGCCAGCCTCTGTCCGGGCTTCGCTGGCGCAGTGCCGATCCCGCTGGATGGACTGGCGAATTTAACCTACGACGCTGCGACCAACCATATCACCACCGGAGGCTTTCAGTATGACGCTGTCGGAAACCAGACGCGCACCGTGCGAGCAGACGGTTCCGCGCAGAAGTTCCAATACGATGCCGCGAACCGTTTGATTCAGGTGCGAGACGATTACGGTTATGTGCTGGCGACCTATACCTACGGCGATTCAAATGAACGATTGATCGCAGATGAAAGTGGACTGCGGACTTATTACGCTTGCGATGCCGGCATGGAGTACGTTGAGACTGGCAGCTCCATCACGCCGCAGTGGTCGAAGACTTACATCTACCTCGGCGCCAGGTTGCTTTCAACGCTGACGCCTAACGGATCCGGCGGCGAGTTAGTTCAATATCACCACCCGGATCGTCTCGGCACGCGTCTGGTCACGAATGCGCAAGACTCTACCTACTTCGAGCAGGTGACATTGCCTTTTGGTACGGCTCTCGACGCCGAATCCACCGGCTCAACCAACAGAAGATTCACCAGCTATGAACGTTCGTCGGCAACCGGCCTCGATTACGCCGTCAATCGCCACTACGACCCCCAGCAGGGACGATTCACGCAGGTCGATCCGATCGGGATGAAGTCCACAAGTCTTGAAAGTCCTCAGACGCTGAATCTATATGCCTACTGTGCGAATGATCCGGTGAACAACACGGATCCAAGTGGCCTGGGGTTCTTTAGCTGGCTCGGCAAACTCTTCAAAGGAATTGGCAAAGTCTTCAGTGCTGTAGGTAATGCAATTGCCAGGGTGCTCAACAACCGTTGGGTGCGCATCGGCGTTTTCATTCTTAGCTTCTTCTCTGGACCGTTTGGACCGATAGCCGCGCTTGAAGTCTACAACGCAGTGGCCGACATCGCAGGTCAATTGCAGTTATACGGAATGCTGCTGCAAGGAAAACTCAAACTCAAGACTTTACTTCTTGGCTACATCGGTTCTTATCTTGCCACGATAGAGAACGCAGTCGTCGAGAGTCTTCAGGATTGGTTTGCCAAGGGAGTTCTGACGGGCCACTTCTCCTTCAAGGGCCTCTTCAAAAGTGCGGGTCAGGGCTTGTGGCAAGGTCTCAGGGATGCTGCCAATCAGTTGTTGAGATACCGCGATAAGCATAAGAACTCTTTTTGGAAAAGACTTCTTAATGCTCTGATTCCAGGCTACGGTCACTGGTGCGCGCCGGGTATGGGCGCGGGAGCGGATGAAGACAGGGCTGGAGTTGACTTGATCGATGAAGGCGGGAGCGACAGTAGTGGGTATGAGGGATGCCGAGGTCACGAGTACCCGGAGGGATCCAGTAACGCCGAGCGCCTCAAGAAGTATGAGACTTTCTTCAAGTACTTACTGACAAAGGGTTTTCCTAGAGTGCACTTGGTAAATATTGCTTTCGGTGGGGGACCGTCGGTGGGCACCGTCTACAAGTTTAGCGCCATCCCCTTTTTCGGCGGTCTCATAGTTTCCCGATGGGCGTACAAGCACCGTCCGTGATGCAAAGCGTCCATATACTAAGCCAACTCTTCAGCGCAAGGCTGGGTATGACTGTCGCAGCATCGTTGATAGTGGTGACGGTGGAACGCCGACTGGGGGGTGTGGACCCGTACGCAAAGGCGGCGTCCAGAGAGCGCCTCGGGAACTGAAGCCGAGGATCCGGCTGGGGGCCACAAGCGACAGAATGGAAACCAAAACCGGGTCAGGGCTGCGATTCTGCGATTCCCGAGTTGTTTGCGCCCTTGAGCGAGATCGATGATGATTGTCTTCGGTTCGTTGCGGTGTTCCGCATACTCTCAGTCGATCAAAAGACTAGACCTTTGCTCATAGTCGTTCGTGAATGAGCAAGCGTTATGAGCGAATAAAGGTTTCTTACACTTCGGCAAAATGTCCGGTACGATTTGGTCTGTTGGAAGGTTTGGTTTCACTGGGGTTTGGATATTTTTGGTGCATTCGTTTGCCCAAGTCAGCGCTGTCTTGCCCAGGTTGTGACACAACACTGACCCAAACGGAAAACGCGAATTCAAGCTAGCATCGCAAATTATTCAATTTATTAAAGTTGTGGAGGCGGCGGTCGGAATCGAACCGACGTGTAAAGGTTTTGCAGTCTTGGCGAAGTTTTCGCGCAAGTTCGGGCGTGTTTCCTTGTGTCCAGTTTTATAACGTTTTCAGTATTTCGAGTTTGCTTGTGATCGCCTAAATTCGGCTCTGTCACGACTAGCAGTGATACAAGAGTGATCCAAGGAAAAGCAGTATCATCATCACGATGCCTCACGGTCATTTTCAATCTTCAACATTTCCCAATCTTAGATCGCTGCCTGTCGAGTAATATGATACCGCGATGTCCCGGCCAGGGGATTCAAGTCTTTGTCTAAAAAATGCGAAAGGTTTATCACACGCGTAACACAGGTAATCAAAGTCACCAAGCTTTAATTGCTGCCGTGAAAGTATCTCGTCTGGTGCCCAGATTGCTGGAGTCAATGCTGGCGCCGATCAAGCAATTGGCGGCTATCAGAGAGGCGCGGCAGAAGCCGAGGTGGAGTAGAAGCAAATTATCGCAAGGAATTGGATGCAAACCGGATCGTTTATGACAGCCAGGTTAGTGCGGCTGGGCAAACGCGCGATGCCGGATTCCAAGCCGCTTCCTTACACCAAGCCGCCGCCGTCATTGCTGCCGCGAGGTCGCAAGAGAAGTTGGTCATGGAATGCGAATAAGACTTTGATTGTGACTTCATTTAAAATGACAAAGAGAAAATCATCCGTTGCGACCGAGGCACTTGTGCCCGTCGAATTGATTGAGCGTCAAATATATTTCGTTCGAGGTCACAAGGTGATGCTCGACAGTGAACTCGCCTAACTGCCCGCTGGTTGCGACTAGTCCTTTATCTCAACAAATCTCAACAAATCTGTTGACATTCCGCCTCGTCTGCCTTACCTTGGCTGACCTTACAAGCGGGTTTTGAGATTCTAACGGCTGACTCCCGAGCTGCTCTCAAGACAACTCACGGCTCAGTCAAAATCATTCACCAGCGTTTGCTGTCTCAACGCTCTTTGCTCACAAGGA